>Ga0181525_10000038_pt1 | contig 104260 bp, 109 predicted proteins | sample PEATcosm2014_Bin_48_FD_121100 | JGI IMG/M metagenome (GOLD analysis project Ga0181525, IMG submission 121100) | Peatland microbial communities from MTU Mesocosm Facility, Houghton, MI, USA - PEATcosm2014_Bin06_10_metaG | ecosystem: Environmental > Terrestrial > Soil > Wetlands > Peat | place...
CCGAAGAGACGCAGCGCTTCAACGCCCGTCCGGGCGACCTGACCAAGGGCAAGCCGCTGATCGTTCTGATCAACGGCGGCTCTGCCTCGGCGTCGGAAATCGTCGCCGGGGCCCTGCAGGACCACAAGCGCGCGACCCTTATCGGCACGCGCTCGTTCGGCAAAGGCTCGGTCCAGACCATCATCCCGCTCGGTGCCGGCAATGGCGCGCTGCGGCTGACCACCGCGCGCTATTTCACGCCGTCGGGCCGGTCCATCCAGGCCAAGGGCATTACCCCCGACATCGAGGTGCTGCAGGACGTGCCGGATGATCTGAAGGCGCGCACCGACACCAAGGGCGAGGCCTCGCTGCGCGGCCATCTCAAGGCCGAAGGCACCGAGGAATCCGGCTCGCAATCCTACGTGCCGCCCGACGAAAAGGACGATCGCGCGCTTAAGGAGGCGCTCGATCTCCTGCGTGGCGCCACGACGGACGCGGCTTTCCCGCCGAACGTAAAGGCTGCCGTTCCCAACTGAACGGGTGGCTTGTCTGATGCGGATGCGGGGCGGCGGTAAGCCGCCCCGTTTCTTTTGCGCCGGGCGGCCGTTCGGTCCGCCGTGATAGACTTCCGGCGCATGATTCGCCGGGGACCGATGCGCCGCGGATTACCCACGGACTGTCGGAGGAATTGGCCTCATGACGGCCGATGACCTGAGCGCGCCGCTCGGCCAGAGCGAGCGCAAGCGCCGGCGCAAATTTCCCGTTCCGACGCCGCAGATTATCGCCTCGGCGCTGGCGCTTTTCCTCGGCGTCTTTGTGGTCTGGGCCGTGGTGGCCGACGATCCGTTCGGCGGCGAGCCGATGGTGGCCGTGCCAGTCGATCTGCACCCGGCGGTCGCCAAGAAGGCCGAGGCCGCCATCACGCCGGAAGGCGGACCCGCCGCGCAAAATCCCGACCGCTATGACGGCCCGGCCAATGGTCCTGCCGCGATCGCGCCCGCGCAACCGGCCGTGGCCGGCAAGACCAAGACAGTCACGATCATCGACGGCAAGACCGGTGCGCGTCAGGACGTCGTTATCCCTGATTCCGGTAACGAGCCGGCGGCGAAAGACGTCGCTCCCGCCGATCAGAAATTCGTCGAGATGACGGCGCGCGGCCCGATTCCGAAAATCGCCGCCGACGGCGTTCGGCCGGCCGAGGCGTTTGCCCGCCCGGTCAAGCCGATTGCCGGCAAGCCCGATGCGCCTCGCATTGCACTCGTTGTCGGCGGCCTCGGCGTAAGCGCGAGCGCCACGGCCGCGGCGATCAGCAGGCTGCCAGCAGCGGTCACGCTCGCCTTCATGCCGTATGGCGCCGATGTCGGCCATATGGCGGTGCTCGCCCGGGGCGAAGGTCACGAAATCCTCCTGCAGGTGCCGATGGAGCCATTCGGGTATCCCGACAACGACTCCGGGCCGCAGACGCTGCTGACCTCGCTCAAGCCGGAGCAGAACCTCGACCGGCTCTACTGGCTCATGGGCCGCTTCCAGGGCTATGTCGGGATCGCCGGCGCCATGGGGGCGCGCTTTACCGCCTCGGAGCAGGCGTTCTCGCCGATCCTGCGCGAAACCGCCAAGCGCGGGCTGATCTTTGTCGACGACGGATCAAACCCACGCAGCGTTGCCGGCCGCATTGCCGGGGCCAACAATTTGCCGTTCGCCAAGGCCGACGTGATGCTCGATTCCGTGCCAACGCCGACCGAGATCGATCATGCGCTCGGCCGGCTGGAAATGACAGCGCGCGAGCACGGCTTCGCCGTCGGCTTTTCCTCGGCGCTGCCGGTTTCGGTCGAGCACATCGCCAAATGGGCGAAGGCGGCGGAAAGCCACGGCTTCCTGCTCGTTCCGATCACCGCGATCGCGCTGAAGGCGAAGCAGAGCTGACGGGAGCGAATGGCAAGGCTTTGAAAGAACGAATAGAGTAGCCACATCGTCACCCGGTTCTCGCCGCCCGCTTCATGCCCCCTTTTGAACAACTCCCTTATCGTCCCTGCGCCGGACTGACCGTGCTCAACCGGGCGGGTCTTGCCTTCGTCGGCCGCCGTAACGGAGGGCCGGAACATACCGACGCCACCCATGTCTGGCAGATGCCGCAGGGTGGCATCGATGCCGGCGAAGACCCGTGGCCGGCGGCTTTGCGCGAGCTTCAGGAGGAGACAAATATCACGTCGGTCGATCGGCTCGGCGAGATTTCCCAATGGTTGACCTACGATATTCCGCGCGAACTCATCGGCCACGCCTGGAGCGGCAAATATCGCGGCCAGAAGCAAAAATGGTTTGCGCTCCGCTTCACCGGCGACGAGCGCGAGATCGATATCTTGCATCCGGCCGGCGGCCACGAACCGGAGTTCGTCGAATGGCGCTGGGAGAAGCTGAACAACCTTCCCGACCTGGTCGTGCCGTTCAAACGCGCTGTCTACGAGCGGGTAGTGAACGAATTCAAGAAGTTCGCCTGAGCGGCGCGTGAAACCAAGCGAGTTGTGACGTGGAAGAAATCGCCGGGCATTGGACCGATTTTTTTATTGCCGAAGTCGGCGCGACCGCCGCGTTGGCCGGTCTGATCATCGTCGCCATATCAATCAATGTGCAGCAGATATTGTCGATTGGCCATCTTCCGGGCCGCGCGAGCGAAGCGCTGACGTTGTTGTTCGGGGCGTTGCTCGTTTGCAGCCTGGCGCTCATTCCCGGACAAGGCGTGTGGCTGCTCGGCGAAGAAGTTCTCGCTTTGCAATTTGTCGTATTGCTCAATTCGATTATTTCGCAAATCAAATCGATCGGCATCAAGCCACAAAGGATATCCTGGTTTATGTGGCGGGCTTGCGCCGTATTGATAACCTGCGCGCCGATGGTGGTCGGCGGCGTTCTGCTCGCATCCGGAAAATCGGACGGTCTCTACTGGATCGCGCCTGGCGTGCTGGTAGCGATCGTCGTCAGCGTGATCAATACTTGGGTGCTGCTGATCGAGATTTTGCGCTAGTCAGTGCGCCGCGGACGCGCCGAGCGCGTCCTGCATGGCTTTCAGTTGCGCAAGATGACGCGCGAGCTTATCGCGCTGCGCTTCGTCCTTGGCGTCGCCGACGTCTTCCTCGGCATCCTTGATTTCGGTGCTCAGCGTGGCGAGATCGAAATCCGCACGCGCGACCGCGCGGTCGGCCAGCACGGTCAGGCCGGACGGGCCGACCTCGGCGAATCCGCCGGTGATGACGACCGGCTCGCGCGCGCCGCCGCGATAGATGGTGACGATGCCCGGCCGCAACACTGTCACCAGCGGCGCGTGACCGGCGAGAATGCCCATGTCGCCCTCGATGCCGGGCAGATCGACCTGCTCCACGTCGCCGGAGAACAACACGCGCTCAGGTGAAACGAATTCGAGGTGAAGTGCGTCGGGCACTATGTTCTTCCTTACGCCGCCTCGGCGAGCTTTTTGCCCTTCTCGACGGCCTGCTCGATGGTGCCGACCATATAGAAGGCTGCCTCCGGCAAATGATCGTATTTGCCTTCGCACAATCCCTGGAAGCCACGGATGGTATCGGCGAGCTCGACGAATACGCCGGGCGAGCCGGTGAACACTTCGGCGACGTGGAACGGCTGCGACAGGAAACGCTCGATCTTGCGCGCGCGCGCGACCGTCAGCTTGTCCTCTTCCGAAAGTTCGTCCATGCCGAGAATGGCGATGATGTCTTGCAGCGCCTTGTAGCGCTGAAGGATCTGCTGCACCCGGCGCGCCACCTGGTAATGCTCCTCGCCGACGACGGTCGCCGAAAGCATGCGCGAGGTCGAGTCGAGCGGATCCACCGCCGGGTAGATGCCCTTCTCGGCGATCGAGCGAGACAGCACCGTGGTGGCGTCAAGATGGGCGAACGATGTCGCCGGCGCCGGATCGGTGAGATCGTCGGCCGGCACGTAGATCGCCTGCACCGACGTGATCGACCCCTTGGTGGTGGTGGTGATGCGCTCCTGGAGCGCGCCCATGTCGGTGGAAAGGGTCGGCTGGTAGCCCACCGCCGAGGGAATGCGGCCAAGGAGCGCCGACATTTCCGAGCCCGCTTGGGTAAAGCGGAAGATGTTGTCGACAAAGAACAGCACGTCCTGGCCCTGGTCGCGGAAATATTCGGCGACCGTCAGGCCCGAAAGACCGACGCGCGCGCGCGCGCCCGGCGGCTCGTTCATCTGGCCGTAAACCAGTGCGCACTTCGATCCTTCGACCGAGCCTTTGTGCGGGTCCTTATTGACGCCCGATTCGATCATCTCGTGATAGAGATCGTTGCCCTCGCGTGTGCGCTCGCCGACGCCGGCGAATACCGAATAGCCGCCGTGCGCCTTGGCGATGTTATTGATCAGTTCCATGATGATCACGGTCTTACCAACGCCGGCGCCGCCGAACAGGCCGACCTTGCCGCCTTTGGCATAAGGCGCCAGCAGGTCGACGACCTTGATGCCGGTGACCAGGATCGCCGCCTCGGTCGACTGTTCCGTGTAGGACGGCGCATCCTGATGGATGGGGCGCGTCTCCTTGTGCGGCACCGGACCCGCTTCGTCGACCGGCTCGCCGATCACGTTGATGATGCGTCCGAGCGTGCCGTCGCCGACCGGAACGGCGATCGGCTGGTTGGTATCGCTCACGTCCTGCCCGCGTACGAGGCCTTCGGTCGTGTCCATGGCGATGGTGCGGACGGTCGATTCGCCGAGGTGCTGGGCGACTTCAAGCACCAGGCGATTGCCCTGGTTCTTGGTCTCCAGCGCATTGAGGATCGCCGGAAGATGATCCTCGAACTGCACGTCGACGACGGCGCCGATGACTTGGGTGATATGTCCGATTTTGCTGGCCATCATGTCCTCTTTACGAATTGCTTCATAGCGCCTCGGCGCCGGAGATGATCTCGATCAGCTCCTTGGTGATCATCGCCTGGCGGGTGCGGTTGTAGGTCAGTGTCTGCTTGCGGATCATCTCGCCGGCGTTGCGGGTCGCATTGTCCATCGCCGACATCTGCGCGCCGTAGAAGGACGCGGCGTTCTCCAGCAGCGCGCGGAAGATCTGCACCGCGACGTTGCGCGGCAGGAGATCGTGCAGGATGTCTTCCGCTTCCGGCTCGAACTCGTAAGCCGCGCCTCCGAGCGCGTCGGTCGCCGTTTCGTCGAATACCGGCGGAATGATCTGCTGCGCGGTCGGCACCTGCGCGATCACCGAGCGGAAACGCGAGAACAACAGCGTACAGACATCAAATTCAAAATTATCGAAACGGGCGATGACCTTTTCGGCGATCGCCTCGGCATGCCCGAAATTCAGCGTACGCGCGGCGCGCAAATCGACCATCTCGACGATCTGCTCGGCATAGAGCCGGCGCAGCTGGTCGTAGCCCTTGCGGCCGACGCAGAAGAATTTGACCTCCTTGCCCTCTCTCGTCAGCGCGCCGGCGCGTTCGCGCGCGAGCCGGACGATCGAGGTATTGAAGGGCCCGGCAAGACCGCGTTCGCCGGTGCAGACGAGAAGGAGATGCCTGTTGTCGCCGCCGGTGCCGCGCAGAAGCCGCGGCGCGGTGTCGGAACCCTTGACCGAGGCGGCAATGTTACCGAGCACCTTGTCCATCTGCGTGGCGTAAGGCCGGGCCGCCTCGGCAACCGCCTGCGCGCGGCGTAGCTTGGACGCCGCGACCATTTGCATGGCCTTGGTGATCTTCTGCGTCGCCTTGGTTGCGGCGATGCGGTTGCGCAGGTCTTTGAGTGACGGCATCGGTTTTCAGGCCGCAAACGTCTTGGCGTAACCTTCGACCGCGGTCTTGAGCTTTCCGGCCGTGGCGTCGTCGAGATCGCGCGTCTCGCTGATGGTTTTCAGGATTTCGGGATTTTTCTGGCGCAGCATGCCGAGAAGCCCATCCTCGAAAGCGCGCACCCGCTCGACGGGCAGCGGGTCGAGATAGCCGTTGACGCCGGCATAGATGACGCAGACCTGCTCCTCCATCTTCAGCGGCGAGAATTGCGGCTGCTTGAGCAGTTCCGTCAGCCGCGAGCCGCGGCTGAGCAGGCGTTGTGTGGTGGCGTCGAGATCGGAGCCGAATTGCGCGAACGCCGCCATTTCGCGGTATTGCGCCAATTCGCCCTTGATGCGGCCGGCGACCTTTTTCATCGCCTTGGTCTGCGCCGACGAGCCCACGCGGGAAACCGAGAGGCCGACGTTCACCGCCGGGCGGATGCCTTGATAGAACAGGTCGGTCTCCAGAAAGATCTGGCCGTCGGTGATGGAGATGACGTTGGTCGGGATATAGGCCGACACGTCGTTGGCCTGCGTCTCGATCACCGGAAGCGCCGTGAGCGAGCCGGCCTTGTGGTCGTCATTCATTTTCGCGGCGCGCTCGAGCAGTCGCGAGTGCAGATAGAACACGTCGCCCGGATAGGCTTCGCGACCGGGCGGGCGGCGAAGCAGCAGCGACATCTGCCGGTAGGCGACCGCCTGCTTGGAGAGATCGTCGTAGATGATGACCGCGTGCATGCCGTTGTCGCGGAAATATTCACCCATGGCGCAGCCGGAAAACGGCGCCAGGAACTGCATCGGCGCCGGATCGGAAGCGGTCGCCGCGACCACGATCGAATAATCGAGCGCGCCGTTCTCTTCCAGCACCTTGACGAACTGCGCCACCGTCGAGCGCTTCTGCCCGATCGCGACGTAGACGCAATAGAGCTTGACCTTCTCGTCGCCCGAGGCATTGAGCGACTTCTGGTTCAGGATGGTGTCGAGCGCGATCGCGGTTTTGCCGGTCTGGCGGTCGCCGATGATCAGTTCGCGCTGGCCGCGTCCGATCGGGATCAAGGCGTCGATCGCCTTCAAGCCGGTCGCCATCGGCTCGTGCACCGATTTGCGCGGAATGATGCCGGGTGCCTTGACGTCGACGCGCGACTTCGCCTCGGCCTTGATCGGACCTTTGCCGTCGATCGGGTCGCCGAGCGCGTCGACGACGCGGCCGAGCAAACCCTTGCCGACCGGCACTTCCACGATTGCGCGCGTGCGCTTGACGGTCTGACCTTCCTTGATCTCGCGGTCGGTGCCGAAAATCACGACGCCGACATTGTCGATTTCGAGGTTGAGCGCCATGCCTTTGACGCCGCTCTCGAACTCGACCATCTCGCCGGCCTGCACGTTGTCGAGGCCGTAGACGCGGGCGATGCCGTCGCCAACCGAGAGTACTTGGCCGACTTCGGAAACCTCGGCGTCCTGGCCGAAGTTCTTGATCTGCTCTTTCAGGATGGCGGAAATTTCCGCGGCGCGGATATCCATTAGCGTGCCTCTTTCATCGCGTGCCGGATGGCATTGAGTTTGGTGCGAAGCGAAGTATCGACCATGCGGCTGCCGAGCTTGACCACCAGCCCGCCGATGATGCCGGGATCGACCTTGATATTGAGGTCGACGTCCTTGCCGCTGATCGCCTTGAGCGCGCCTTTAAGCGCGGCGATATGATCGTCCTTAAGTTGCTCGGCTACCGTGATCTCGGCCGTGGCCTCGCCTTTGTGCTGGGCGACCAGTTGCCGATAGCCGCGGACCATGTCGCGTGCCGCAAACAGGCGGCGGTTCGTGGTCACAAGATTGAGGAATTGCGCCGCGGGCCCGCCGATGCCGGCGCGCTTGAGCACCGCCGACAGCGCGTGCAATTGCTCGTCAGCGGAAAAGACCGGACTACGCACGAGCCGGGCAAGATCGGGGCTTTCGGCGACCAGCGCATCGAAGCGCTCCAGGTCCGCCTTTACCGCGTCGATTGCGTTTGCTTCCCGCGCCAGCTCGAACAGCGCCGTCGCGTAACGGCCGGCCATGCCGGATACCAGGTGCTCTTCGCCTGCCACGTGTTGACTCTAAGCTCGCGTGCTTCCGGCGCGTAGGTTCGGGTTTCTTTTGGGTGCTTCCGCAAGGCCCGCAACCGGCGCGAATGGTCGGCGCAAGCCTTTGGGATTCAGGCGGGACTCGGGACTAAGGGAGGCGGCGGGAATGCCCCACGGCCCCGCTAAAATCGCGGCATCGCTAACATACCGCGCCGTGCGGTGCAACACGGCGAAAGTCATGGCACGGCGGGCAAAAACTCGTGTCCGCTTCCTTGCGCGGGCGGAAATGCTCATGCACGTTACGCCCGCACCGAGCTTCCATTTATGTCCGCAGTCCCAAGCCGAGACGGCCCCTTCGCCGGCGGTCTCGCCAGGCTTATTGCCCTGCTTTTTCTGGCCGGTCTCGCCATGCGCGTAACGCTGCTGGCGGTGCCGCCGGTGATCCCGCTCATTCACGAAGAGCTGCATATGTCTGAGACGCAGATCGGCCTCCTCGTCGGCCTGCCGCTCGCGTTCTTCGCCATTGCTGCGGTTCCCGGTTCGCTGCTTATCGCCCGCATCGGCAGCAGGTTGGCGATCGTCGCCGGCATAGGGCTTGCGGCAATCGCCAGCGGGCTGCGCGGAGCGGCCGTTGACGTCTGGACCTTGTACGCGGCCGCGACCGTGACCGGCTTCGGCATCGCCGTCATGCAGCCGGCGATGCCGATGCTGGTGCGCGAATGGCTGCCGGCGCGCATCGCGCTCGGCACCATTGCCTATTCCAGCGGCATGGTGATCGGCGCGACTTTGCCGCCGGCGTTGACGCTTGCTTTTATCGTGCCGCTGGTAGGCGGATCTTGGCGCCTCGATCTGGTGCTCTGGGCGGTGCCGCCTGCTTTGATTGCACTGATCTTCTTTCTCCGGAGCCCGAAGGAGCGCGCGCAGGACCGCGATTTCGAGCGAGCGGTGGGCGCGACGACCGGATTATGGTGGCCGGACTGGAAAGATCCCCTGGTGTGGCTGCTTGGCCTCGCCTTCGGCGCCAACAGCGGTCCGTTCTTCGCGGCCAATGCGTTTCTCGGCGACTATCTTGCGAGCAGAGGGCAGGCTGACCTGTTCGGTTCGGCGCTGAGCGTGCTTAACGGCGCGCAGGTCCTCGGCCTTTTCCTTCTGATTGCGATGGCGGGCCGGCTGCAACGGCGGGCGTGGCCATTTCTGGTGTTCGGTCCAGCCATGTTGGCGGCTTTCCTCGGCTGGATTTTCGTTCCGTCAGCGCCGGGGATTCTGGTCTCCGCCGCTCTGGTCGGCCTTGCGACGTCGACGACAATGACCGCGGTGCTGGCACTGCCGCCGCTGCTCGCCGCGCCCGCCGACGTGTCGCGCACTGCGGCCGGCATGCTGACAATCGCCTACACCTGCGCCATCGTCATCCCGACCATCTGCGGCGCGGTTTGGGACCTGACGGGCAAGTCATGGACTGCGTTCGTGCTGCCCTGCATCTGCTGCGTGGCTCTGACCGTGATCGGCGCCATGGCGGCGCGCTATCCGACGGCGGCTGAAAAAAGCCCCGGCCGATGAAATATCGGCCGGGGCCTGGCATGGTCATTTCCGGGCGTCGTTCCGCTTGCGCCGGCGGGCCTGCTCCGCCGCCTCCCGTTTCAACCGGCGGGATTTTTGCAGCTCCCGTTCCATCCGGCGCCCGAGCGCGTTGTTCCAGTAGAAGCGCCCGAACTCGGCGCGGGCCGTCTGTGCGGCGAAGCGTGTCCGCCGCTCGTCTTCCGTGAGAGCAGGTCGGCGAACCGACTCCGTCGGCTCGAGCCGACGACCGCCGGGCGGCAGCCGCCCGCGTGCGCAGGCGTGCGCAGGCGTGCGAATGCGATCGCGCGCGCCGCGTCGTCGCGGGCCGGTTGGGAGAAAGGGATTAGGTGGTCATGGACGGCAGGTGCGTGGCTGGAAATCGCGGCAGAATGTTGACGAGTCTGGCGACGACCGGCAGGAGTAGTTCAGCCATGATAACGCGGCCGGGAAAATCCGCGCAAACACCGGCGAGGTCGAAACGGCGGATGCTGCCGGCCGACCGGCTCGCCTATTCGGCCATCACCGAACGACCTGTGCTCAAGCTGCCGGACGGCGCGCGCCTTGCGGTCTGGGTGATCGTCAATGTCGAGGAATGGGACCCGACCGCGCCGATGCCGCGCACCGTGCTTACGCCGCCGGCCGGCGGCTCGCCGATGCCGGACGTGCCGAACTGGGCGTGGCACGAATACGGCAATCGGGTCGGCTTCTGGCGTGTCGTCGACGTGTTCGACGAATTCGCGATCCCGGCAGTGCTGGCGATCAACGGCTCGGCCCTTGCCGCCTATCCGGCGATCGTGCGCGCGGCGGTCGAGCGCAAGTGGGAGGTCATCGGCCACGGGTTCACGCAACGCAACATGCAGAAGGTGAAGAACGAGCGCGCCGACATCCGCAAAACCCGCGACGCGATCTTGCAGGCGACCGGCGTGCCGCCGCGCGGCTGGCTCGGACCCGGCCTCACCGAGACCTGGCAGACGCCCGACCTTTTGGCCGAGGAAGGCTACGATTATGTCGCCGACTGGGTGCTCGACGATCAACCGGTCTGGCTGAAAACGCGCGGCAAGCCGATTCTCAACGTGCCCTACACGCAGGAATGCAACGACGTCGCCATGATGCTCATCCAGCACCACAAGGCTTCCGAATATGCTGAGCGCGCGCTCGATCAATTCGAGCAGCTCTACGCCGACGCAGCAAACTCGGCGCGCGTGATGGCGCTGGTGGTCCACCCCTACATTATGGGCGCGCCGCATCGTCTGAAATATCTGCGCCGCGTGTTCGAGGTCATCCGCAACAAGAGCGGCGTAAAATTCTGGACCGGCGCACAGATCGCCGACTGGTTCGTCGGCCGCGGACCGAAGGCGCCATGACCGTTCAGCAACATAGCGAAGGCAAGCGCGCGGCGATCGGCTCAGGCGACGTCCAGGCGCGGCTGCTGCTGGTTCTTCTTTGCCTGATCTGGGGCTTTACCTGGCCGGCGATGAAAATCGCTCTCGGCGGCATACCGCCATTGAGCATGCGCACGCTCACCGCCGCGCTCGGCGCGCTGACGCTGTTCCTGATTTGCGTCGCCAAGCGCCGCAGTTTCCGCGTGCCGGATGCGCGGGCCTGGGGCCACGTCGTCATCGCCTCGTTCCTCAATGTCGTCGGCTTCAGCCTGTTCAGCGCGTTTGCGCTGATGGCCGCGGCGACGGCGCGGGTCGCCATTCTTGCCTATACCCTGCCGATCTGGACCGTGTTGCTGGCCTGGCTAGTCCTCAACGAGCGGCCGAACCGGTTTCAGTCGATAGCCATCGTGCTCTGCGCCTGCGGCCTGGCGATCCTCATCTATCCGCTGGCGGCGACCGGGATTCCGCTCGGCGCCTTGTTCGCCGTCGGTTCGGGCCTGAGCTGGGCGGCCGGCACCGTCTACGTCAAATGGGCCCGCATCGACGCCGATCCGATGGGGGTCGCCAGCTGGCAGCTCACCATCGCTTTCTTCGTCATCGCCGCCTGCATGCTCGCTTTCGACGGCGGACTTGACCTCGATACCGCGTATCCGGCGGCGCTCATCGGCGCGGCATTCTCGGGCGTCGTCGGTAATGGCATCGCTTACGGATTGTGGTTTTCGATCGTGTGCCGCGTGCCGGCGGCGACCGCTTCGCTCGGCATCCTCGGCATTCCGGTGATTGGCGTGCTGGCCTCGGTCGTCATCCTCGGCGACCGGCCGACGGTTGCCGATATGATCGGCTTTGCGTTTATTTTTGCCGCCTCGGCGTGCGTGTTGCTGACACCGCACGCGCCGGCGGTGGACATCGAAAGCGTTACGTCCTGAGCCGCTCCGCCAATTCGGCAATGCGCGCGACCATCGCGCTGTGCGGATCGGCGAGCGCCTCGATCACGGTGAAGTGGTTGCCCGGAAACTCGGCGTAGCAGGTTTGTGCCTGGCCCTGCCAGGTTTGCACCATCCGCCGGCTCTGGTCCTTGAACGCGCCGGTTTCGAGATCGCCGACCGCGGCGTCGAGGGCGCGCGCCGGCGGCACCGGCCAGAACATCGGCGACAGCCGGCGCGCCTCATCCGCGGAAAGCCGCAAGTCCTGATTGGCGCTAACGCTGGTTACAAAGGTCAAATCGAACAGGCCCGATACGGCGTAACCAGCCGGCACCAGATCGGCAGGCGCTTTGGGGTAAAGCGTGCGCCAATCGGTCGCGACCATGGCAGCGGCGAGGTGGCCGCCAGCCGAATGTCCCGTGACCAGCACGGGCTTGCCGAAACGCGCCCACAGAAAAATACAGGCGCGCCGGATTTGCTCGACGATGTCCGCGATGGTGACGATCGGGCAGAGATCATAGCCCACCACGGCGACGGCAATGCCGCGCGCATTTAAGCCGCGCGCATGGTGGCTGTGAAATGAAGGGTCAAACGCCCGCCAATAGCCGCCGTGGATAAAGAGAATAAGCGGGGCATTTTCGCCTGCTACCGGTGTAAACAGATCGATGAACTGCCGCGGCGTGTCGCCATAAAACAGACCGAGTTCGGCGCGGTCGGCTTTCAGCGTTTCGGCGCGATAATCCTCGGCGTCGCGCGCCCAGCGGGCAAAAATCTCGGCATGATCCGGCACGCTGACGCGCGGACTATATTCGCTCTCCAGATCGGCGGCAGCCATTGGCGTCTCCGGCGGCTTTCGGCAACATTGCGGCAAGGCCGTTGCGCGGGCAAGTACCGCGACTTAAGACAAAGATCGTTCCCAAATACAGGTTTCATATGAAGGTCAACGGCAAGCCCATGCGCACCATCTGGCTCGAGCCTGATGGCAGGTCGGTCGGGGTGATCGACCAGACCGCGCTGCCGCATCGCTTTGTCACCGCGCGCCTCACCACGCTTGAACACGCCGCGCACGCGATCCACGCCATGGTGATACGCGGCGCGCCCTTGATCGGCGCCACCGCCGCCTACGGCGTGGCTCTGGCGGTGCGCGAGGACGCCTCCGACGAAGCGCTTGAACGCGCTTACGCGATGCTCTTCGCCACGCGCCCGACCGCGATCAATCTCAAATGGGCGCTCGACGAGATGATGGCGGCGGTGCGCAACCGACCGCGCGCGGAGCGCGCCGCCGCCGCCTACCGGCGTGCCGCTGAAATCTGCGAGGAGGATATTGCGATCAACACCGGCATCGGCCGCAGCGGATTGCCGCTGATCGAGGCGATCGCCGCGAAGAAAAAGCCGGGCGAACGCGTCAACATACTCACCCATTGCAATGCCGGGTGGCTGGCGGCGGTCGATGTCGGCCCGGCCACGGCGACGATCTACATGGCGCACGATAAGGGCATTGCCGTTCATGTCTTTGCCGACGAGACGCGCCCGCGCAACCAGGGAGCGTCGCTCACCGCCTGGGAGCTCGGCCAGCACGGCGTGCCGCACACGCTCATCGCCGACAATACCGGCGGCCATCTGATGCAGCATGGCATGGTCGATCTGGTGATCGTCGGCACCGATCGCGTCACCGCCAACGGCGACGTCTGCAACAAGATCGGCACTTATCTGAAGGCGCTGGCCGCGCGCGACAACAACGTGCCGTTCTATGTGGCGCTGCCGTCGCCGACCATCGATTTCACCGTCGCCGATGGCGTTGCCGAGATTCCGATCGAGGAGCGCGGCGTCGACGAGGTCGCGACCATGAGCGGCCTGACCGCCGACGGCCGCATCGAGACCGTGCGGATCGCGCCGGAAGGCACGCCGGTCGCCAATTACGGCTTCGACGTAACGCCGGCGCGGCTGGTGACCGGGCTGATCACCGAGCGCGGCGTGCTCGCGGCCGCGCGCGCGGCGCTGGCGGGGGCTTTCCCGGAGCGTGCCGGCACGGCAAAATGAAGCTTCGCCGCCGTTTCGTTGCTGAGTCGGGACTTGTGCCGTGCGTAAAATTGAAAGTCGGCGTTCGCCAACCCTGCCGCTTCCCGGAATTCTGTCGATGAGAGTCAACCTGCTGCCGGCTGCACCGCCGGTCGATGGACGGCAATCGCCGACCGCGCTGGCGGTCGCGCGCGGCACCGCGCGCTTTCTGCATGCGCTCGGCTATTCGGTCGTCAGCGAGCTGCCGCTGCCTTCCGGCCGGCGCGCCGATCTGGTCGCGCTCGGCGGCGACGGCGAGATCGTCATTATCGAGATCAAATCCTCGGTCGCCGATTTTCGCGCCGACCAGAAATGGATGGAGTATCGGCTGCACTGCGACCGGCTGTTCTTCGCCACCGTGGCGGAAGTGCCGTGCGAGATATTCCCGGCCGACGCCGGCCTGATCGTGGCCGACGCCTTCGGCGCGTCGATCGTCTGCGAGGCGCCGGAACACCGGCTGTTGCCGGCGCGGCGCAGGACCGTGATGTTGCGCTTTGCGCATGCCGCGGCCCTGCGCTTGCAGGCGCTGGCCGATCCGCAAGGACTTTACGGCGGGGAAATCTAAAAGCCGAGCGCGGACGGCGCGGCGATCATGGCGGCATTTGCCGTCGCCGGCAGCGCGAATTGCCTGACGCCGGCGCTGTCGAGCACGAACAGCGGTTGTACGCTCGGCATTTCGTTGTCTTCGAGCAGCGCCAGCCGGCGATTGTCGAGCACGAGCCACTTGTCGTCGAGGCGAGCGGCGAGCACGGCGTGATCCTCGCCGAGCCCGAGATCGCGCACGATGACGAAGCGCAGATCGTCTTCGCTGACGCCGGCTTCCTTCAGCGCGACGTATTTGGCGATCGCGTAATCCTCGCAATCGCCGCGGCCGGTGGTCAGCGTGGCGAGCGGCGCGCTCCAGCGATCGGGCACGCCCCATTGCGCGAGGTCGCTCTCCGGCCGGATCGCGAGGTTGATGGCGCGGTTGATGACGCCGAGACGGGCGCGGCCGCCACGGGCGCGGCCTTCGGCGATAACGGCGAGGAATTTTCGCGCCGCCGCAGGGCACGGCTGCGCATCGTCGCGGCAGCGCGTCAGAACGTCGCTCTCGGCGCGGATGTCGGCGAGAACGCCGCTCCACTTGGCCGATACTTCGCCGCCGACCACCGGAGATTCGTCAAGGCCGAACGGCTCGGAGACGGGCGCCCCGCCGCCCAGCAATGCGGCCGTATCGGCCGCGCCGGCGTTCTGCTGGTATTGCGCGAAGCCGGTCGCCGCGCCGCCAAAAAGCAGCGGCAATGCAACGAGAAAAATTGCGCAACTGCGCGCCGCAACGCGACCGGACATCCGACGTCCCCGACGGCCGTGGCGTCGCGCTCGCCCGGAGCGCGCGTCTGGCTCTTTGGTTGTCGGGGACGGATAACCTCAGCCCTGCTGCCGCCGCGTTAAGGCGGACGCGCCGGGCCGGGAACAATTGGAAACAGCGTGCAGGAAATCTCACGCCATCGCGGACAATTTTAGTGAACCCGCGCGGGCGCCGCCGCTATACAGGCAGTTGCTTTTGCGGTTAAATGAAAGTTCAAAATGCAACTAACAACCAAGGGGAGGGAGATCTAATGCGCCAGTTGCGCCGGATAAAGCTTTGCGGCGTCGCGATGCTCGGCTTCGCGCTCGGGATCGGCACCGCTTCCGCGAAGGATAAGACCTTCGAGCTCAAGCTCTCGCATTGGGTGCCGCCGTCGCATCCGCTGCAAAAGGCGCTGGAAGATTGGGGCTCCTCGATCGAAAAGGATTCCGGCGGCACCATCAAATACAAGGTCTATCCGGCGCAGCAGCTCGGCAAGGCATTCGATCATTACGACATGGCGCGCGACGGCATTGCCGACGTCACTTATGTCAGTCCCGGCTATCAGCCCGGCCGCTTCCCGATCTTCGACGCCGGCAATCTGCCCTTCATGCTGGCGAACGCCAAGGGCGGCACCGAGGCCCTTGACGTTTGGTATCGCAACTACGCCGGCAAGGAGATGCCGGACGTGAAGTTCTGTTTCGCGTTCGCGCATGATCCCGGCACGTTCCACTCGCGCACCAAGAAGATCATGGTGCCTGCGGACATCAAGGGCATGAAGATTCGGCCGGCGCATGCCACCATGGCGTCGCTCGTCACCGAACTCGGCGGCACAAATGTGCAGGCCTCGGCGCCCGAAGTACGTGATGTGCTGGAGAAAGGCGTCGCCGATGCGGTCACCTTCCCGTGGGGCTCGATCGTCCTGTTCGGCATCGACAAGGTGACGAAGTACCACATGGAAGCGGCGCTCTACACCACGAGCTTCGTCTGGGTGATGAACAAATCGACCTACGCGCAGATGTCGCCGGCGCAGCAAAAGGTGATCGACGACCATTGCACCACGCAATGGGCGGAACGCGTAGCCGCACCGTGGGCGGATTTCGAGCATGACGGCATTGCCAAGCTCAAAGCCGAGCCCGGCCAGGAGGTCTATCCGATTACCGACGCGCAGCTTGAAGAGTGGAAGACCGCATCCGGTCCGGTGGTGCAGAAGTGGGCGGCCGCGGTGAAGAAGACTGGCAACGATCCGGACGTCGTTCTCAACGCGCTGAAGGCGGAACTCGCCAAATATAATTCCGGATACTGAAATCCGCGGCTGCCGTTGGTCGTCGGATCGGAAATCTCGACTGAGGGGCCGGTCGATATTGGGAATGAAGCGATGCACGGACAGCGCCGCCTGACAGGTCTCGGCTTTGCCGTACTAGGACTCGCGTTGAGCGTCGGAACCGCGTCCGCGCAGGACAAGACTTTCGATCTGAAAATCTCGCATTGGGTGCCGCCGTCGCATCCCATACAAAAAGCGATCCAGGACTGGGGCGACGACATCAAGAAACAGTCGAACGGCAGCATCACCTACCAGATTTATCCCGCGCAGCAGCTTGGCAAAGCCTTCGATCATTACGACATGGCGCGCGACGGCATCGCCGACGTGGTCTACATCAATCCGGGCTATCAACCGGGCCGGTTCCCGATCATTGCGGCTGGCGAGTTGCCGTTCCTGGTCGGCAATGCCAAGGGCGGCAATCGGGCGATTGACGATTGGTATCGCAAATACGCCGCAACCGAGATGAAGGATGTGCATTATTGCTTCTCCTTTGTGCTCGACCCGGTGGCATGGCACTCCACCAACAAAAAGATCGTAGTGCCGGCCGACGTCCGCGGCATGAAGGTGCGGCCGGCGCAGGCCACGATCGCCGCCTGGGTCACGCAACTCGGCGGCACCAACGTGCAAGCCAGCGCCCCCGAGGTCAGGGACGTTCTCGCCAAAGGCGTCGCCGACGCGGTCACTTTCCCGTGGGGCTCGATGTTGCTGTTCGGGATCGACAAGGTGACCAAGTACGATATGGACGAGCCGCTCGGCTCGGTGATGTTCCAGTGGCTGATCAACCCGGCAACCTACGCGGCCATGTCCGCCGCGCAGAAGAAAGTTATCGACGATCATTGCACCAGCGAATGGGCCGGCCGGTTCGCCGATCCCTGGGTCGATTTCGAGCGCAGCGGTCTGGAGAAAATCAGAGTCGAGCCTGAGCACGAGGTCTACAAGATCACCGACGAGCAACTCGCCGAGTGGAGGAAGTCGGCGGAGCCGCTGAAGGAAAAATGGGCGGCCGGGGTGAAACGGGCGGGCGGCGATCCCGATGCGATCTGGGCCGGGTTGCAGGCATCATTGAAGAAATACGACGCCGGGTTCTGACAGTCAGCGCCATGGCGAACCTGGAACCAGCGCCGATGCCGACAGCGCCCGCGCGCAATGCCATGGACCGCTTTATCGACGGCATCGAGTTGATTGCGGCGTTCTTCGCCGGCATTGTCGCGCTCGACATCTTCGTGTCGGTTCTGCTGCGCTATTTCTTTGCCGTGCAGATACCCGACAGCTACGATTTCGGCCGGCTGCTGCTCGGCATCCTCATCTTCTGGGGCATTGCGGCGACCTCCTACCGCGGCACGCACATCACCGTCGATCTCCTCTACGCCAATGTCGGCGCGCGCATGCAGCGGGCCATCGATGTGTTCGCGACCTTGGTGCTGCTGTTCGTGGTGACGGTGCAGACCTACACGCTGTTCGACAAGGTTTCGAGCACCTACGCCGAGCATGTATCCACCTTTGACTTGCGCCTGCCAGTCTGGCCGTTCTTCCTGGTCGCCTGGATCGGCGACGTCTCGGCGGTGCTGTTGATCGCCGTGCGCACCTATCGGCTGATCTTTCATCCCGAGCTGCTGGGCGGCCGTTACCAGATCAAGCCGGTCGAATAAGGCGCGAATCCATGAGGCGCATTTGAGCACCGACCTCGTCGCCATTCTCGGCTTTGTCGCTCTCTTCGCTCTGATGCTGCTGCGCGTGCCGGTCGGTATGGCAATGGGGCTCGTCGGCGTCAGCGGCTTTGCCTACCTCGTTGGCGGCGGGCCGGCGCTGAAGATCGTCGGCCACACCTCGATGCGCACGGTGACCGACTACACCTTCGGCGTCATTCCGATGTTCCTGCTGATGGGCGCGTTCGTGTCCAACTCCGGCATGAGCCGCGAGCTGTTCCGCGCCGCCAACGCGTTCGTCGGGCATTTCAAGGGCGGGCTCGGCATCGCTACCATCGCCGCTTGCGCCGGCTTCGCCGCGATTTCCGGCTCGTCGGTGGCGACGGCCGCCACCTTCGCCACCGTCGCCTATCCGGAAATGCGCCGCTACGACTATCCGCAATCCTTTGCCACCGGCGTGATCGCCGCCGGCGGCACGCTCGGCGCCATGCTGCCGCCGTCGACCGTGCTCGCCGTGTACGGGATCATCACCGAACAGGACATCGGCAAACTGTTCATCGCCGGGATCATTCCGGGATTGCTGGCGGCTTCGATGGACATGCTCACGATCGTGGTGATCGGCCGGCTGCGGCCGAATTTCCTGCCGTCGACGCCGCGCCATTCGTGGAAAGAGCGCCTGACCGGGCTGCGCGACGTCTGGGCGACGCTGCTACTTTTCGTTTTTGTCATCGGCGGGCTTTACGGCGGCCTGTTCACGCCGACCGAAGCCGGCGGCATGGGCGCGGTGGGCGCGCTCCTGATCGGGATCTTCCGGGGAAAACTGACGCGGCCGGACATCCGCCGCTCGCTGCTGCAAGCGGTGCGCACGGCCGCCGCCGTGCTCACGGTGCTGATCGGCGCGCTGCTGTTCGGCTATTTCCTGACGGTGACGCAGACCCCGCAGAAAGTCACCGCCTTCCTCACCGCGCTCGGGCTCGGCCGCTACGGCGTGCTGGCGCTGATTATGCTTATGTACCTCGTGCTCGGCTGCCTGATGGACGCGCTGGCGATGATCATTCTCACCATTCCGATTATTTTTCCGGTCATCACGCAGCTCGGCTTCGATCCGATCTGGTTCGGCGTCATCATCGTCATGACGGTCGAACTCGGGCTCATTCATCCGCCGGTCGGAATGAATGTGTTCGTGATCAAGAGCGTGGTGCAGGAGGTGAGCTTTTCGACTATTTTCCGCGGCGTGCTGCCGTTCATCGTCACCGACCTCATCCGGCTTGTGATCCTGATCGCGTTCCCGATCCTCGCGCTCTACTTGCCGTCGCACATGTGACACGCTCAGCCAACAACAACACGATGTTCTGAAGATGGATCTGAAGCTTTCCGGGCGCAGCGCGCTCGTTACTGGAAGTTCAAAAGGGATCGGGCTTGCCGTCGCGCAATGGTTCGCGCGCGAAGGGGTGCATGTCGGCCTGGTGGCGCGCTCGGCCGAGCGTCTTGAACAGGAAGCCGCTGCGCTCCGTAAAGCGACCGGCGTGACCGTGCGCGTGCTCGCCGCCGATCTCGCCGATACCGCCGCGCGCGAGCGCGTCGCCGAGGCTTTTCCGGACATCGATATCCTCGTCAACAACGCCGGCGCCATTCCCGGCGGCACGATCGAGGAGGTCGACGAGCAAGCCTGGCGCACCGGCTGGGAGCTCAAAGTGTTCGGCTATATCGGCCTGACCCGGCTCTATTTGCAGAAGATGAAGGCACGCCGCCGCGGCGTGATCGTCAATATCATCGGCGCCGGCGGAGAGCGGCTGGACTACGGCTATATCGCGGGCGCCGCTGGCAATGCCGGACTGATGGGGTTCACGCGCGCAATCGGCGGGTCGAGCCCGGATTTCGGCGTGCGCGTAATCGGGGTCAATCCCGGTCCGGTGCTGACCGACCGCGTGGAGGTTTTGGGCCGCAAGCGCGCAGCGCGACTCTATGGCGACGAGAACCGTTGGCGGGAAGGCTTCGCCCAGATGCCGTTCGGCCGGCCGGCGAGCACCGACGAGATTGCCGCGATGGTCGTGTTCCTCGCGTCGGATCTTTCCGGCTACACCAGCGGCACGATCGTCACAATCGACGGCGGGCTCACCCACCGCAGCCAGCTGCCTTGACGTGAGTGAAATTTAATTCCGGCCGCCGCCGGCAAGCACCGCGCGCGTGGCACGGTCCGGGCCGAAATCGTCAACGCTGGTGATGGCGAGGAGATCGGCGAGCCGCGTGCGCGCCCGATTGACGCGGCTTTTGATGGTGCCGACGGCGCAGCCGCAGATCGCGGCGGCGTCTTCGTAGGAGAAGCCAGACGCACCGACCAGGATCAGCGCCTCGCGCTGATCGGACGGCAGTTTCGCGAGCGCAACGCGGAACTCACTGAACTCGACGTGGCCGGTCTGCTCGGGATGCGATTTGAGCGTCTCGGCATAACGGCCGTCGGCGTCCTCAACCTCGCGCCGCCGCTTGCGATATTCGGAGCGGAACAGATTGCGCAGGATGGTGAAGAGCCACGCCGGCATATTGGTTCCGGGCTGGAATGAGTCGATATGAGCCAGCGCGCGCAGCAAAGTCTCCTGCACGAGGTCGTCGGCGTGGTCGATATTGCCGCACAGCGATATGGCGAACGCGCGCAGGCTCGGCACGGTCGCTAGCACCTGATCGCGAATAGCCGGATCGAGTTTCATGCAACCTCATCGTCTTGATCGCCGATACGCCGAACCAGATCGGCGATATGCTGCGGTACGCCTTCGTTGACGAATTCGTCGTACATGGCCCTCAATTGCTGGCCAATGCGCGCCTGTACTTCGCGTCCGAGGCGTACCTCACTCTTGCGTTGCGTAGCTGGCCTCCCCATGGCATCCGGCTCTTCCGCTCCGTCTTCTCTTGCGGGCGGCGGTTGGAGGGTAACCGTCTTAGTTGTCTTCATTGTTTTTCGTCACGCCCCCCATACCCACTATTCTCAGGCAATCTTGCATGATTTCCCCCTGATTTGGCGCACAACCAACGCACGGCTGCGACATTGGTTCCACGGCCCGGAACAATTCTTGGGAACCATGTTTGCGCCCGGGCGTTCTATCCAATAGCCTTTGGACACTGGAAGGGGAGGGTGCCCGTTGTCAACATCGCAGGCCGTGGTTCAGCACCTGCCGTTTTTACGCCGTTACGCCCGTGCGTTGACAGGCAATCAGGCCTCTGGCGACTCTTACGTCGCGGCCACATTGGAGTCTATAATTGCCGGCCCGAAAATCATCGAATCCGTTCCGAATCAACGGGTTGCGCTCTACAAGCTGTTCACCAAAATCTGGAATTCGGTGGCCCTAAACGGCAGGGCCGATGCGGCCGAGCCAAACCTCCTTCCGGAACATCACCTGACGCAGATGACGCCGCGTCCGCGGCAGGCCTTTCTGCTGGTAGCGTTAGAGGGCTTTTCCGAGGAAGACGCCGCTCAAATCCTCGATTGCGACCTCGCCACGCTCCGCGGCCTGGTTGAGGAATCCGGCCGCGAGCTGGCGGCCGAAATCGCGACCGATGTCCTGATCATTGAGGACGAGACCTTCATTGCGATGGATATCGAAGCGCTGGTGGAGAGCCTCGGCCATAAGGTCATCGGCGTCGCCCGCACCCATGCCGAGGCGATTGCGCTCGCGCGCCGGAAGCAGCCCGGCCTTATCCTCGCGGATATCCAGCTCGCCGACGGCAGCTCAGGCCTCGATGCGGTCAATGAGCTTCTGCGTACGTTCGAAGTGCCGGTGATCTTCATCACCGCTTATCCCGAGCGCTTCCTCACTGGCCAGCGGCCGGAGCCGGCATTCCTCATCGCCAAGCCGTTCCAGCTTGCGGTGGTCTCAGCGGTGGCGAGCCAGGCGCTGTTCTTCGGGCGCAAAGCGCATCAGCGCGAGCGGCAGGCGACGGCGTAGGCTTTATTAGGCTCTCAGTTCATCGACAGTAATGCGCGGCTTTGTGCCGCGCATTTTGTTTTGTATTGGCCGCCGCAAACGATTAGGGCGCAGCCGATCGGTCCATCGGCTGCGCCCAATACGACCGGTCAAGCACGGGGGGTGGGGAAAGGATGGCCGGTCGCTACGATAATCCGCAGCCCGCGGGTTTGTTCCGCCAAATACGTTCCGTACCTGCATCGCGCAGGTATGAGAATTCGGCTTCACAAGCGGGTGAAGGTTCGCCTGACATGGAACCGCGTTCGCTTAGATGCGTTGCTAGTCGTCGTCGGGACAGGGGAGTTGGGGATCAGGCATGAAGTTGCGGAGTCGATCCGATGCGCGGCGTGTTTTGGCTTCGTGTTGCGAGCGTGCTGGTCGCGCTGTTCGCCGCCAGCTTATTTTCATTTCCTTCCTTCCCCCGCGCCGGCGTGTACAGTCCACCGTTGGTTGATCGTGCGCTGAAGGGCGACCGCTTGCCGTCGGTCAGTCCGGCGATTTTGCCGAATGAGCTTGGGTTGACTTTGCCGGCGCAACCGCCACATCGAGCAATTCCGATCGGATGCGATGCATCGTTCAGCGTGATTTCGTCGCCGCTATTGGCCCGCGTCTTCGGTCGTTGCACGGCCTGAAGCCAATTTTTGCAAAAAATTTGCATGCAGATTTGAACGAAAACGCCGCGCATAAAAGCGGTTGCGGCGCTCGGAACTTTAACGTCTCTCGGCGATTGATTGGCCGAATGGATCGGCGGTATGTGTCATGTCAGCGGGCAAGCTGTCACGGCGCGCCTGCACCGCGGCTTTGTGTGCAGCTTTCGCAACTTTAATCGGCGGCGCCGCTGCCGCGCAGCCGCTCCCGGGCGATGGCGTCAATCGCGACACGGCGGCCTTGCAGCCGGCGTCCTTGCGGCCGGAACAGCCGGGTCTCGCGCCCGCCGCCGTCGACGACCTTCCGGACCGGCTCCGGCGGCAGGTGGTGGCCTACAGCGGCGATCAGCCGCGCGGCACGATCATCATCGATACCGCCCACACGTTCCTTTATCTGACGCTGGGGGACGGCAAAGCGCTTCGTTACGGCATCGGCGTCGGACGTAAGGGCTTCACTTGGTCGGGTATCGAGACGATCTCGCGCAAATCCGAATGGCCCGACTGGATTCCGCCGGGCGACATGATCGCGCGGCAACCTTATCTGCCGCGCTGGGTCGGCGGCGGCCCCGGTAATCCGCTCGGCGCGCGCGCGCTTTATCTCGGCCATACCGATTACCGCATCCACGGAACCAACAGCCCGAGCTCGATCGGCAAGCACGTTTCGAGCGGATGCATCCGCATGCGCGACGCCGACGTGATCGACCTTAATGAGCGCGTCGGCATCGGCACGAAAGTCGTGGTCTTGCCGAACGATCAGCGCGCTGTTCCGGTCGGCGATGAAAGACCGGCCGCGACTGAGGGCACCGCCGGAGCCACCATTGCCCGCATCGCGGTCAAACCTGCGGCCGTCATCGCCGGCCAGCCGGCGCCGCGCGCCGAATGGAACGGCGATCCGACGTCTTTCGGCCTCTACTGACGCGGCGCGACGGCGTGCTGCGCATTCCGCCCAGGCCCTCGGCGCCGCCGCCCGTTTTCCGCTGCCGCGACGAACCGGGGCCGCGCGGTTTTCCTTAGACGGTCCGGAGGTGTGGTCTTGACCACGCCGGGCGGCAGGCCGAACTGTAAGAACATGGACACGCCGGGGATCAAAAAGACAAAAAAGGCGCCGAAACGGGCAACCGAACCGTCGGCGGCGGCGTTCTTCCCGGATTTTGCGACCGTCCGCATCGCGCTTGAAGCGGGACGCATCGGCATCTGGTCGTGGGACGTCGCCACCAACGCGGTCACCTGGTCGAGCAACATCGAATCGATGTCCGGGCTGTCTCCGGGCACGTTCGACGGTACCTATACGTTCTTTGAACGCGGCATTCACGAGGACGACCGCGCGAAGGTCGTCGCCGCCCTCGACGAGGCGCTGCGCAGCGGCGGCCCGTATTGGGTGCGCTACCGGGCCGCGCCGCGGCCGGGGCGCAATGAAATCTGGATGGAAGCGGCCGGCACTGTGACGACAAAAGACGGCACGCCGGTGCGCATGGTCGGCTTGTGCCACGACGTCACCGACCAGGTGAGGTTGCAGGAAGAACTGCGCAGCCGCGCCCAGCAGCAGGAAGCGCTCGCCCAGCTCGGTGAGCGCGCGCTGGTGGAGACCGATATCGAGCAGTTGCTGAACGACGTGGCCTCGACGGTGGCGCTCACCCTGTCGGTCGATTTCGTCAAGGTTCTCGAATTGCTGCCCGGCGGCAACGATTTACTGTTGCGTGCCGGTTTTGGCTGGAAGTCCGGCCAGGTCGGCTCGATCGTGATGTCGAAAGAACGCGATAGCTATGCCCGGCATATCCTTGGCGCCGCCGTTCCGGTCGTCACAGCAGATTTTGCCGCCGAGACCCGGTTCACGACGCCGCAATATCTTCATGACCATGGCTGCGTCAGCGGCATGAGCACGGCGATTGCCGGGCAGGACGGGCACGCCTACGGCGTGCTCGGCGTCTGCACCAGCAAGCCGCGGCAATTCAGCGTGCAGGATTCGTCGTTCCTTGCCGCCGTCGCCAATCTCGTCGCCGGCGCCATCCAGCGCCGGCAACTGGAGAAGCGTCACGAATTGATGATCCGCGAGTTGCGCCATCGCTCCGGCAATCTTTTTTCCCAGCTGCTGGCGCTGTTTTCGCAGACCGCGAAAAATTCCCGCAACATGGCCGAGCTGATGAGCAAGTATCAGTCGCGCGTGCTCGCTTTGGCGAACGCGCACCGGCTGATCACCGAAGCTGGCTGGAAGTCGACGCCGCTGACCGAATTGCTGCGCGTTGCGCTCGGGCCCTATCTCGACCGCGCCAACCTGCGCGGCCCCGACGTCGACCTCGAGCCCGACCCGACCTTCAGCCTGAGCGCGGCGCTGCATGAGCTCGCCGTCAACGCCATGAAGTACGGCAGCCTGTCGCGCCCGCAGGGCCGGCTCGAGTTGAGCTGGTCGGTCGCGCGCACGCGCCAGGGCATGACGCTTACCTTCGATTGGGTCGAGCGAAACGGTCCGCCGGCGCGGCGGCCACGGCGGACCGGATTCGGCGCGCGGCTGATCGGGCTGGTGATTCAGCGGCAGATGAACGGCGAGGTGCAGTCGTCCTATACGCGCGAGGGTTTCTCCACGCGCATGATCGTACCGCTGACCCACGAACGCTGGCCGACCGAGGACATCGCGGCGGCGACTCCGGCGGAAAACGCATAGCGGCGCGCTCCCGGATCTCGTTGACGTTCGATCCGGGCTACGCTTGCCACGATGAATGAGGAAAAAGCTGTGGGCGGGACTTGCGGCGGTCGCGCAGGCGAATGCCGTCAAGTTGCCGGCGGAATTTACGCCTCCGCCAGTTTGAGGCCGACCAACCGGTCGAGCGCGGCATGATCGGCGAGCAAAGCCGCCGCGCTGCCGCTATGGATGACGCGGCCGCGTTCGATCACGAGAACATCCTGCGTCAGCGACAGTGCGATGTCGGCGTGCTGCTCGACCAGGATAAACGCATTGGAGCCTTGTTGCGTCATGCGCCGGATGGCGGCGGCGAGCTCCTCGACCACGATCGGCGCCAGGCCTTCGAGCGGCTCGTCGAGAAGAAGCAGCGCCGGATTGGTCATGAGCGCGCGCGCGATCGCCAGCATTTGCTGCTCGCCGCCCGAGAGTTGATTGCCGAAGTTGCGCCTCCGCTCGGCCAGACGCGGAAACAGGTCGTAAACGGCGGTCAGATTCCAGCTTCCGCCGCGGGCGGCAACCGTCAGGTTCTCCTCGACGGTAAGCGAAGCAAAAATCTCGCGCTCCTGCGCCACCCAGCCGATGCCGGCGAGCGCGCGGCGATGCGGCGGGCGCCGCGTGATGTCCCCGCCGCGCCAGAGGACGCGGCCGCGGCCGATCCGGGTGTAGCCCATGATGGTGAGGAGCAGCGTCGATTTGCCGACGCCGTTGCGCCCAAGCACGGCAAGGCCGCCGCGCTCCGGCAGCGTGAACGATATGCCGTCGAGGACCACGGCGGAGCCATAGCCCGCGCGCACGTCGTCGAACATGAGCAGCGGTTCAGCCATGGCGCGGCTCCAAAACTCTGGCTGGCGCCTTGCCGAGATAGACCGCGCGCACCTGCGGATCGTTAGCAATTTCGTGCGGCGGGCCTTGCACCAGCACGAGCCCGCCGACCATTACGATGATGCGGGTGGCAAAACGGAACACCAGTTCCATGTCGTGCTCGATGAACAGCACCGTGATATCGCTGGAAAGGCCGGCGATGGCGGCGAACAATTCCTTGCTTTCATCGCGCGGCACCCCGGCCGCCGGCTCGTCGAGCAACAGGACTTTCGGCCGGGTCGCGAGCGCCAGCGCAATCTCGAGCAGGCGCTGTTGGCCGTAAGCGAGCTCGCGTGTCAGGCGGTGGCAGGCCGTGCCGAGGTTGAGCGCGGTGAGAATCTCGTAGGCCTCGTCGATCTCGTGCGGATAGGCGTCGAGCTGGCGCCACCAGGTGCGCGCGGCGCGGGTGCGCTCGCAGACCGCCAGCGTTACCGATTCGAGCGCGGTGAGATGAGGAAATAGCGAATTGATCTGGTAGGTGCGGACTAGGCCGCGCCGCACGCGCTGCTCGGGCGCCAGCGCGGTGATGTCGGCATCGTCGAGAAAGATGCGTCCGGCGTCCGGCTGCAGCATGCCGGTGATCAGGTTGATCAGCGTGGTCTTGCCGGCTCCGTTCGGGCCGATCAGCGCGTAGCGCACGCCCTTCGGCAGTTCGATGTCGACGTCGCGGGCCACGGCGAGCGAGCCGAAGCTCTTGCTCAGGCCGCGGGTCGCCAGCGCGGGCGCGCTCACTTGCGGCTCCAGCGCGCCGCGATCTGAGCGAGCCCGCCGACAATACCGTTCGGCAGGAAGATGACCACCCCCACCAGCAAAATGCCGATCCAGAAGTACCAATATTGCGGCACGACTCCGGAAAACTGGTCGCGGGCGATCATGTAGACGATGGCACCGACGAGACCGCCGTAAAGCCGGCCGGTGCCGCCGAGCACCAGCATCACCACCACCTCGGCGGAACGCTCGAAGCCGAGCGAATCGAGCGACACGGTTTCGGTGGTCTGCGCCAGCAATGCGCCGGCCACACCGGCGATCGAGGCGGCGATGGTGTAGATGGTACGCATATGGGCCTGGCTCGGCGCGCCGATCGCCGGCATGCGGACGAAGTTTTCGCGAATGCCGCGCAGTGACAGGCCGAACGGGGAGTGAATGAGCCGGCGTGCGAACAGGAACAGCAGAAACAGCACGGCGAGCGCGTACGAATATGCGACCCGGCCATACAGATCGAAGGAAAAGTAGCCAAGCAGCTTCCAGGTATGGATGCCTTGCAGCCCGTCCACGCCGCCGGTCAGCCAGCCGAGCGTATTGGCAAGCTCCGCTAGAAGGAGCCCGAAGCCGAGCGTGAGCATGATCAACGCAAGATGCCGGAAGCGGCAGATGACGAAACTCGTGGCGTAGCCGACCACGCCCGCCGCGAAGGCGGCGACGACAAGCCCGCTTAACGGTTCGCCCCAGCCATATTTGGAGAGGAGTCCGGCGGCGTAGGCGCCGATGCCGAAGAACGCGGCATGGCCGAGCGACACGATGCCGGCATAGCCGAGGATCAAATCGAGCGACAAGGCGAACAGGGCGGCGATGGCGATCTGGCTGGCGAGCGACAGATAGTTCGGAAAGAAAAAATAAGGCAACAAGGTCGCCAGCCAGAATACGATCTCGGCCGGCCGCCAGCGCGTCTGCGCCGAAAGGTAAAGCCGCGGCGTGATCGTCCCCTCGCTCAACGCCATCAGCGTTTCCCCAACAGGCCGAGCGGACGCCACATCAACAAACTGATCATGACGAGGTAGATGAGAAACGCGCCCAGCTGCGGAACATAGTATTTGCCGGCGACGTCGCTGATGCCGAGCACGACGGCGGCGGCGAACGAGCCGGAAATGGAGCCCAGTCCGCCGACCGATACGACGATCAGCACGTAAACCAGATAGGTGAAGGCAAAAGAGGGGTCGAGCCCGACGATATCGATGGCCAGCGCGCCGCCCAGACCGGCAAGCCCGCTGCCGAGAGCGAACGTGATCGCGAAGGTGCGATCGACGTTGATGCCGAGGCCGCGCGCCATGCGTTCATTGTCGACGGCGGCGCGCACGCGGGCGCCGAAGCGGGTGTATTCAAGACCGAGCGCCAGCGCCAATGTGACCACCAGCGCCAGCGCGACCAGAATGAGCCGGTATACCGCGAAGCGAATGCCCATGAAGGTAAGCGAACTACGCAGATAGGCCGGCAGTTGCAACGGTTGCTGGTCGGTGCCGAAAACGTACGCCGCCACCGCCACCGCAATAAAAACGATGCCGATGGTCAGCAACACCTGGTCAAGTTCGCTCGACCGATAGAGACGGCGAAACAACGTCCGCTCGAATCCGATGCTGACGACGGCGGCAGCGACAAACGCGCAGGGAAGCGTTGCGAAAAACGGCCAGCCGTAGCGGCTCATCAACGCCACGGTCAGATAGCCGCCAAGCATGGCGAAGCTGCAATGCGCCAGATTGATGAAATTCATCATGCCGAGCGTTACCGACTGCCCGACCGACAGCAGGAACAGCAGCATGCCGTAAGCGAGGCCGTCGAACAGCACGCCAAAGATGGGAGGCAGCATGGCCGAAGGCCCCGTTGAATCGATGCAAATGACGCAAATAACGCAGCCGCCGCGACCGGCCAAGCTATTTCGGAATCGGAAGTTTTGCTTACTTCGTCATCGCCGCCTTGTATGGATCCTTAACGTCGGGAATCGCCGCGATTTCCACGTTGACCAGACGGCCGGCAATGTTTTCGACCTTGCGGATGTAAACGGTCTGGACGATGTCGCGCGTCTCCGGGTCGATGCTGATCGGACCGCGCGGGCTTTCCCAACTTGCGCCTTTGGCGGCATTGATCAGCGATTCCCCGTCGGTCTTGCCGCCGGATTTTTGCAACGCCAGGTCGATCAGGTGCATGCCGTCATAACCGCCGACCGAGAAAAAGTCGGGGTTGCGATGGAATTCGGCATTGTAGGTTTTGACGAACTCATCGTTGAGCCTGGAATGGTGATTGTAGTCGTAATGACCGGCGGTGATGATGCCGACGGCGAGGTCGCCGATACTAGCGAGCGCATGCTCGTCGGTAATTTCGAGTTGACCCATGATCTGGGTCTTCCTCGGATCGATGCCGCGGTCGGCCAGCGCCTTGCCGAAGGCGCCCGACTGGGCGCCGCCGGGGATCATGATGAAGATGCCCTGCGGATCGAGATCCTTGGCGCGTTGCACGTAAGCGGTGAAGTCCGGATTCTGCACGGCCATCCGCACCGAACCGACGATTTCCCCGCCCGCCTCCTTGAAGCCTTTCTGGAACGCGCCCTCCGCGTCGATGCCCGGACCGTAGTCGGTCACCATCGTGTAGGCATTTTTCAGCCCGTGCTCCTCGGCCCAGGTACCGAGCGTCTGGTTAAGCTGCGGGACGGTGAACGACACGCGCGCCATATAGGGCGACTTGGTGGTGACGATCGCGGTGGCCGCGTTCATGACCACCATGAACTTCTTCGCCTCGACGGACACATCGGCGGCGGCCATGGCGTTGGGCGTGAGATTAAAGCCGGCGAGGATATCGACGTTGTCGCGGGTGACCAGTTCCTGCGCCAGCCGTTTGGCGACCGGCGGAGCGATTCCGCCGACGTCCTTGCGGATCAGCTCGACGCTTTTGCCGGCAAGCTTGTCACCGTGTTGCTTGAGATAAAGCTTGATGCCGTCATCCATCTGCGCGGCGGTGTCGGCGAACTGGCCGGAATATGGCATGATAATTCCGATCTTCACCGTGTCCTCGGCGGAGGCGGCCGGCCCGATCAGGGCCGACACGAGCAAGCCGGCGCCGGCCAGTAACAAGCGCTTCATCGTATCCTCCCGCTTTATTTGTTGATCGCGAGAATGCCCCAGCTATCCCCGGAAGAAAAGCGCCGCGAGCCTGCCGGTCCGCGGCGCCGATTTATTGTTTGCGGCGATTTGTCAGCGCGTGCGCGCCGTGCCGCGTCACTTCTTCATCGCCGCCTTGACCGGGTCCTTGACGTTCGGGATCGCGGCGATCTGGACGTTGACCAGATGCCCGTCGACCTTCTCGACCTTGTTGATATAGACGGTCTGGACGATGTCGCGCGTTTCCGGGTCGATCGAAATCGGTCCGCGCGGGCTTTCCCAGCTTAAGCCCTTGGCGGCGTCGACGAGCGACTCGCCGTCGGTCTTGCCGCCGGACTTTTGCAGCGCGGCGTCGATTGCGTGCATGCCGTCATAGCCGCCGACCGAGAAGAAATCGGGGTTGCGTTTGAATTCGGCGTTGTAGGCCTTGACGAATTCTTCGTTCAGTTTCGATTTGTGATTGTAGTCATAGTGGGCGGCGGTGATGATGCCCTCGGCGATGTCGCCCATGCTGGCGAGCGCATGCTCGTCGGCGATCTCCAGTTGTCCCATCACCTCCGTTTTCTTGGGATCGATGCCGACTTCGGCCAGTGCCTTGCCGAAGGCGCCCGGCTGGGAGCCGCCCGGAATCATGACGAAGATCCCCTGCGGATTGAGGTCCTTGGCGCGCTGCACATAGGCCGTGAAGTCGGGATTCTGCACCGCCATGCGGGCCGAGCCGACGACATCGCCGCCGGCATCCTTGAAGCCCTTCTGGAACGCGCCTTCCGCGTCGATGCCCGGGCCGTAGTCGGTAACCATGGTGTAGGCTTTCTTCAGGCCCTGTTTCTCCGCCCAGGTGCCGAGCGTTTCGGTGAGCTGCGGCACGGTCAGCGATGTGCGCACCATGTAAGGCGACTTGGTGGTGATGATCGCCGTGGCGGCGTTCATGACCACCATGAATTTCTTGGCTTCGGAGGAAACGTCGGCGGCAGCGAGCGCGTTCGGCGTCAGCACGAAGCCGGCGATGATGTCGACGTTGTCGCGCGTCACCAGTTCCTGCGCCAGCCGCTTGGCAACCGGCGGATTGATGCCGCCGGTGTCCTTGCGGATGATCTCGACGTTCATGCCGCCGAGCTTGCTGCCGTGCTGTTCGAGATAGAGCTTGACGCCGTCGTCCATTTGCGTTGCCGCATCGGCGAACTGACCGGAATACGGCATGATGAGCCCGATTTTGACCGTGCCCTGGGCGTGACCGGCGGCCGGCAACAGGCTCGCGGCGAAAACGGCAGCGCCGGTCAACAAAAGAAGTTTCATAATGATCCTCCCTTTATTATTTGACGCTCAGAATGGCTCACCTTGCGCGCAAGGAAAAGCCTCGTGCGCGCCGTTGTTCGCGGCGTTTTGTTGTTGGTATTTTTGCCCGGGCTGCCCGCGCTGCGCGCCAGCCGGCTCACCGGCGGATGATTATTTCTTCATCCCTTCCTTGATCGGATCCTTGACGTTCTCGACCTTGTCGAATTCGACGTTGACCAGATCGCCGTCCACTCTCTCGACGCGGCGGATGTAGACCGTCTGGATGACGTCGCGCGTTTCTGGATCGATCGACATTGGGCCGCGCGGGCTCTCCCAGCTCATGCCCTTGGCGGCGGCGATCAGCGCGTCGCCGTCGGTGTTGCCGCCGGTCTTCTTCAAAGTCTCATAGATGAGATGCATGCCGTCATAGCCGCCGACCGAGAAGAAATCGGGATTGCGCTTGAAGTCGGCGTTGTAGGCTTTGACGAATTCCTCGTTCAGTTTCGATTTGTGATTGTAGTCGTAATTGCCGCAGGTAATGATGCCGAGAGCCGCTTCCCCCATGCTCTTGATGGCGTTTTCGCCGGCGAGCGCGTCCTGGCCGAGAATCTTGATCTTGGTAGCGTCGATACCGCGCTCGGCCATGGCCTTGCCGACGGCGGCCGGCTGCGCGCCGCCGGGAACCCAGATGTAGATGGCGTCCGGACTGACGTCCTTGGCGCGCCGGACAAAGGCGGAAAAATCCGGATTGGCGACGGGAAAGCGCACCGAGCCGGCGAGTTCGCCGCCAGCCTCCGTGAAGCCGGCCTGGAACGCCATTTCGGCGTCGATGCCCGGACCGTAGTCGGACACCATGGTGTAGATGCGCTTGATGCCGTGCTTGGCCGCCCAGGTGCCGAGCGTTTGGTTGAGCTGTGGCGTGGTATCCGACACACGCGCGATGTTCGGGGATTTCAGAGTGATGATTGAGGTCGCCGCGTTCATCACCACCATGAATTTCTTCGCCTCGGCGGAGACGTCGGCTGCGGCGAGTGCATTGGGCGTGAGCACGAAGCCGGTGAGGATGTCGGCATGGTCGCGCACCACGAGTTCCTGCGCCAGACGCTTGGCGATGTCCGGCGCGATGCCGCCGACGTCCTTGCGGATGAGCTCGATCTTCTTGCCGGCGATCGTATCGCCGTGCTCCTTGACGTAGAGCTTAATGCCGTTGTCCATTTGCGCGGAGGTATCGGCGAACTGGCCGGAATACGGCATGATGATGCCGATCTTGATCGTATCCTCCGCGCCGGCGGGAGCGACGCTGATTAGCGGCAGCAGGAGGGCAAAGCCGTAGATGAAATTCCGCATCGCATCCTCCACGGCGCGTGAATAAGCGCCTTCCAGAAGCGCCATCCTCGTTCAAGCTGCGCGCGAGTGCAACGGCGCCAGTGGCCGCGGGTTGCGGGTGGGCGAAGGCCCGCGAATGTCATTTGCGTTCGGTCGGCGAGCCTCTAGTCTGCGCACGCATGGATCGGGAGCCGACAGCGGCCGGCACGGTTGACCGGGACGAAGTCGCGCGCTTTTCGCGCCTCGCCGGCCAATGGTGGGACCCGCAGGGGCCGATGGCCGCGCTGCATAAGTTCAACCCGGTTCGGCTGGCCTACATCCGCGACCGTTCGGCGGCGCATTTCGGCCACGATGCCAAGCGGCTGGACAGCCTCGCCGGCTTGCGGATCCTCGATATCGGCTGCGGCGGCGGGATATTGAGCGAGCCGCTGGCGCGGCTCGGCGCTTCGGTCACCGGCGCCGATCCGTCGGAAAGCAACGTCGCGGTCGCCCGCCGGCATGCGGCGCAATCCGGCTTGGCGATCGACTACCGCAGCGTCGCCGCGGAGCAACTGGCGGAGACGGGTGAAGTCTTCGACGTCGTCCTCGCCATGGAGGTGATCGAGCACGTAACCGATGTCGGCCAGTTCACGGCCCTGGCGGCGGCGCTGGTGAAGCCGGGCGGCCTTCTGTTCGTCGCTACGCTCAACCGCACCGCCAAGAGTTTCGCGCTGGCGATCGTCGGCGCCGAATATATCCTGCGCTGGCTGCCGCGCGGCACCCATCGATGGGACAAGTTCGTGACGCCAAACGAACTCGAGATCGCGCTTGAATGGAGCGGATTGCGCATCGGCGGGGCAACCGGCGTGATCTACAACCTGTTCGCCGATCGCTGGCAGCTCTCGAACGATAAGGACGTCAACTACATGGTGGTCGCGGAGAAGGCGGCCTAGGTCCTTGATGACTTCTCCCTGGCTCTGGGCCGTCTTCACGGTTATCGCCGCGCTCGCCCAGACCGCGCGCAACGCCATGCAGCGCGAACTGACCGCGACCCTCGGCACGGTTGGCGCAACGCATGTGCGGTTTTTGTTCGGCCTGCCGTTCGTGCTCATCTTTCTTGCCGGCGTGCTCGTTGCCGGGGGCGCCCCGCTGCCGTGGCCGGACTGGACTTTCTGGCCCTGGACGATCCTCGGCGCCGTCGCGCAGGTCGCCGCCACAGCGCTGATGCTTGCGGCGATGAACGAGCGCTCGTTTGTCGTCACCATCGCCTACCTCAAGACCGAGCCGATCCAGGTCGCGGTGTTCGGGCTTGTCTTTCTGGGCGACATGCTGACCTGGCCGATGATCACCGCGATCCTCGTCGCCACCGGCGGCGTGGTGCTGATGTCGACCAAGCCGGGCGGCATGGTCGGCGGCGTCAGGCCGACGCTGATCGGCCTTGCCTCGGCCGCCATGTTCGCGCTGTCGACCATCGGCTATCGCGGCGGCATCCTCGGCCTTGCCTTGCCCAACTTCGTCATGGCCGCGACCTTTACGCTCGCCATCGGCATCGCCATGCAGGCCGTGCTGCTGTCGCTGTACCTTGCGTTGCGCGATCCGACGGTGCTGTTCGCTATCATGCGTGCGTGGAAGCCGTCGCTGTTCGCCGGCTTCATGGGCGCGCTGGCCTCGCAGTTCTGGTTCCTGGCTTTCGCGCTTGCCACCGCGGCAAGCGTGCGCACGCTGGCGCTGGTCGAGGTTCTGTTTGCGCAGTTGATTGCCCGCTTTGCGTTCGGTCAAAAGACCACGGCGCGTGAAGCCGCCGGCATGCTGTTCGTGGTCGCCGGCGTCGGGTTGCTCCTTTGGGCCTATTGAGGGCGGTCGTTTCGGCGTGGGACGCAGGCGAAAAATATACAAAAATGTAACAAGTAGTTTTTGCCGGAGCCGGTATGATGCCCCCGGCATAGCGGTTTTGAATAACGACCCGAAATGATTGGATTAAAGCGTCTCATTCGCCCCGCGGTTTTCGTTTCGATCGTCGGCCATGCAGGGGCCCTGGCGACGGGACTGATCTTTGTCAGTGCAAATCCGTCCCAATCGGTGCCGCCGGATGCGATGGTGGTCGACATCGTGCAGCCCGACGAAGCCCCACGGTTCGAGGGAACCCCTTCGGATTTGAGGACGTCCGGGTCCCAGCTGCCGCCAGGCAACACCATCGCGCCGGTGCAACCGCCGCCGCTCAAGCCGGCCGCGCAGGCGCAGCAACAAGAACAAAAACGGTCGAACCGGAAGGACGATGATCGCAAGGCGGCGACGCCGCCGGTGCCAGAGGGGGCTTTTGCCGAGATGTTTCAGTCTGAAACGGCGCAGATTCAGCCCGCGCCGCCGAAGCCGGCTTCCGAGGCGGCACCGGATCAACCCGATGTCGTCGAAACGCTGGCGAAACTGGCGATGGTCGGCGGACCGCTCGGCGGCGGTTTCGCCGCCCCCGCCGTCAACACCGACCGGGCCGGGTACGATTTCACCGTCGAGTTCCGTGAACGCGTCAGTGCATGTTCAGACCCGCCGGCCGGGATCGATGCCGGCGATAAGATCCATGTCGCGCTGCGGGTTTCCCTCAACCGCGACGGCACCCTGGCGTCGCCGCCGCGGCTGCTCGAACCGATCGCGTCGCCGAAGGAACAGGCGGTGATGCAAAGCGCAATTAATGCGCTGCAGAAATGCCAGCCCTACACCATGCTGCCGCCGGAAAAGTACAAGCAATGGAAGACGCTCGACCTCGTCTTCTTTCCGCTGAATTTTTTCTCCCGCTGAAGTTCCTGCGCGGGGTTGGCGTCGGCTTGGCGCTGCGAACCGGTCAGTTAAATTCGTCGGGCAGGATCGGCAGCGGATGAAACTCGATGCCTTCCTCGTGTAATTCCCTGGCCTCGTCGCGCGAAGCTTCGCCGTAAATCGAGCGATGCTCGACTTCGCCGTAATGGATCTTGCGCGCCTGCTCGGGAAAGCGCGGCCCGACGTAGTCCGCGCTCTTGGTAATGTGCTCGCGCAATTCCTTCAGCTTTTTTCGCAATTCGCGCTCGGGCGGCGACATCATGGCGACCGGCGCTTTGGCCGGCGGGTTCGGCGGCGGTGCCGCCATGCGCGGCGGCTCCGGTGCTTCGGCGCGGTTGAGCCGCGGCGCCATGATCGCTTTCTCGACCTTGGCGGAGCCGCAGATCGGGCAGGTCACCAGCGCTCGCCTGGCCTGCTTGTCGTAGGCGGCGGAGCTTTGAAACCAGCTGTCGAAATCGTGGCCGTGTTCGCAGCGCAGCGCGTAGCGGATCATTACGGCACCCGTACCGCGCGCAGATGCGTCGGCTCGGCCATCGGTTCAACGAGCTCGAAGCGTCGTCCGTTGAGCAGGGAGGGAATGCGCGCGCGCGCGGCGGCCACCTGCGCCGGATCGACGTCGGCGAGGATGACGCCCGGCTCGGTTCCGCCCTCAGCCAGGATTTGGCCCCACGGATCGACGACCAGCGAGTGGCCGAAAGTCTCGCGCCCATTCTCGTGTTTGCCGCCTTGCGCGGCGGCGAAGACGAAGGAGCCGTTCTCGATGGCCCGCGCCCGCATGAGCACGTGCCAATGCGCCTCGCCGGTCTGCCTGGTGAAAGCCGACGGAATAGAAAGAAACGACGCGCCGGCTTCCGCCAACGCGCGATAAAGCGCCGGAAAGCGCAAATCATAGCACACGCTCACGCCGAGCCGGCCCCATGGCAGGTCAACGACCACGGCAACGTCGCCGGCGCGATAGTTGCGCGATTCGCGGTAGCTTTCGCCGTTCGCCAGATCGACGTCGAACATGTGAATCTTGTCGTAGCGCGCGATCACGTCGCCGCGGCGGTCGATCAGGAACGAACGGTTCGCCGCCTTGTCGGCCGAAACTTTCACGGCGAGCGAGCCGAGATGGACGTAGATCGAATGCTTGCGGGCGGCTTCGCGCATGACCGCCAGCGTCGGATCGAGCTCTTCCTCGGCGATATTGGCAAACAGTCGCTCGCGCTTGACCTCCATGATGTTGGTCATCTCGGGCGTGAGCACATAGGCCGCGCCGGCGCGCGCCGCTTCCTCGATCGCCGCGAGCGCAGCCGCAAGATTGGCCTGCGGATCGACGCCCGAGCGCATCTGCACCAAGCCGACCTTGAAAGTGGACTGAGCCGCGCTCATGCCCGCTGCCCTTCGCCCTTGCCAAGCAAGGCGTCGAGCTTGCCTGCCTCCTCGAGCGCATAAAGTTCGTCGCAACCGCCAACATGGGTCGCGCCAATGAAAATCTGCGGGAACGTGTCGCCGCCGTTCGAGCGTTCGATCATCTCCTGCCGCATCTGCAAATTCCCGGTGACGTTGATCTCACGGAAGCTCACGCCCTTGCGGGAAAGCAGCTCCTTTGCCCAGTGACAATACTGGCAAAACTCCCTGGTATAGATTTCGACGGAAGTCATAACGGCGCGTTAATTGCTGTAAATCCTTATATGGACGTTCGCGCCGGATCGGCAACCCGGGCGAACACCAGCACATCGACACTGGCGGCGCGGGCGCGAAGCAGCGCTTTGGCGCAGCCTTCGACCGTGGCGCCCGACGTCAGTACATCGTCGATCAGAACGAGCCGGCGGCCGACCACGGCGGCCTTGCTTTCCGGCGGCACCCGGAACGCGCCTTGCACATTGGCGGCGCGCTCGGATCGCGACAGGCCGACCTGCTGCGCGGTCGGCTTCACGCGCTTGAGCGCCTCGGCCGCAATCGGCACGCCGCTTGCGGCGGAAACGGCGGCGGCCAGCACGGCCGATTGATTGAAGCGCCGCGCCCAACGCCGGCGCCAGTACAGCGGCACCGGCACGAGCGCGTCGGCCTCGGCCAGAAGTTCGCGGCCGGCCTGGCCGAGCCAGCGCCCCATCATCGGCGCAAGGTCGAGCCGGTCGCCGTATTTCAGCGCATGCACCAAAGCGCGCGAAATCTCGTCGAAACGGACGGCGGCGCGCGCGCGGCGGTAGGCCGGCGGGTCGGCGATTGCTTCCATCGAAAGGATGCCGGGGCCCGGATCATAGACGAAGGGAACGCCGAGCCGCTCGCAATAGGGCCGGGTGATGAAGGAGAGCTTCGACCAGCACCGCGGGCAGAGCCCCTGGCCTTCGACCGGCTCGCGGCAAGCGGCGCACAAGCGCGGCAACGCGAGATCGAGCGCGGCGCGCAGAAAAGCGCGGGCAACGTCCGCCGCGCCCTTGCGCCGCGCCGCCGAAACATCCGCCATGTCCCCGATCACGTTCCCCATGGCGACACGCTACCGCCGGGCGGCGAAGTTGTCATCCGGGACAGCCATATTGAGACATGAGACAATCGCGCTATGAGCGGGAATCCGCTGATCTTCGACCGGAGTCTGATCCGCGCCCGCCGCCGCCGCGCGGCAGGATTGCGGCCGGTGTCGTTCTTGCTCGATCGCGCCGCCGCCGATCTCGCCGACCGGCTGGCCGCAGTGCTGCGGCGATTTCCGCTCGCCCTCGATCTCGGCACGCCCGGCCCTGCGGTGCGAAACGCGCTCGCCCGTCTCGGTTCGATCGATGCGGTCGTCACGGCAAACCTCGCGCCGGCGCGGGATGGAACATCCGCGTCGCTCGCCGTCGTCGCCGACGAGGAAGCATTGCCGTTTCGCGAGGCGGCATTCGATCTGGTGGTCTCGGCGCTGGCGTTGCAGTTCGTCAACGACCTGCCGGGAACGCTCATTCAAATCCGCCGCGCCCTCAAGCCCGACGGCTTGCTGCTCGCCGCTTTGATCGGCGGCGAGACGCTGACCGAACTTCGCCAATCGTTCGCCGCGGCCGAGAGCGAAATCGAAGGCGGCGTCTCGCCGCGGGTCGCGCCGTTCGCCGATTTGCGCGACCTCGGCGCGCTGTTGCAGCGCGCCGGCTTTGCGCTGCCGGTATCCGACGTCGACCGCGTCGCGGTGCGCTATGATTCCGTCTTCGCCCTGCTGCACGATCTGCGCCGCATGGGCGCGACCAATGCGCTGATTGATCGTCGGCGCACGCCGCTGCGGCGCGCGACGCTCCTGCGCATGGCGGAAATTTACCGGCAGCGCTTTGCCGACGATGACGGGCGCGTGCGCGCGACCTTCGAGATCATCTGGCTTTCGGGCTGGGTCCCGCATCCCGGCCAGCAGCAGCCGCTCAAGCCCGGCTCGGCGAAGACGCGGCTCGCCGACGTGCTCGGTACGCGCGAACTACCGGCGGGTGAGAAGGTGAAGCGTTAGCTGAAAGCAGCTATTTCAACGCCGTGGAGACGCTGGTGAACAGCGTCTTGACGTTGGAACCGAGCGTCGCGACCGTGCCGACGATCACGATCGACAAGCCGGAAGCGATGATCGCATATTCGATCGAGGTCGCGCCGCGCTCGTCGCGGACAAAGCGCCGGAGCGAAGTTTGCATTGCCTGCGTCGAAGATCTGAACACGGCCTTTGCCCCGTTTTCATAACAGCGCGATGAGATACGGTATCAGCGGTTCGTCGGCAGGCGGCATCGGAAACTTGCGCAGATCGTTCGGCCGCACCCATTTCAGTTTCTGCGCTTCCCTTGCCTCGACAATTCCTTCCCAGCGCCGGCAGACGTAAAGCGGCATCAGAAGGTGGAAGTCGGGATAAAGATGACTCGCGAAAGTCAGCGGCGCGAGGCACTCCTCGTTGACGACGATTCCAAGTTCCTCCTTCAACTCGCGGATCACGCTTAGTTCCGGCCGTTCGCCAGCTTCAACCTTGCCGCCGGGGAACTCCCAAAGCCCGGCCATCGGCTTTCCGTGCGGACGCTGCGCGATGAGCACGCGACCGTCGGCGTCGATGAGCGCGCAAGCGGCAACAAGGACGAGTTTGATGCTCACGGCCGGCCTTCAATCTAGGCAACGCATGGTAAATGCGCGTTCAAGGAGAGTCCCTACATCGCTGAAATCGCCGCGAAGGTAAATTGCAAGTTAAGCGGCGGCTTGTGCGATAACCGCGTCAGCTCCGATTTTCGGCGCTCCGGCGGTGGGTTGTCGCCGATCTTCGCCAGTACGCCGCGCCCTTCCAGCCGCTCAAGAGCGATAATCGCCGTTGATGGCGATGTACTCCCTGGTGAGATCGCAGGTCAGGACGCGGTCGCGGCCCTTGCCGATGCCGAGCGCGACCCTCACGGCGATCTCCGGCTTGCGCATCGTTGCCGAGACGGCGGCTTCGTCGTAGCCCGGATCGCGCGCGCCCTTGTGGGCGACGCGGATGCCGTTGAACCAGATCGAGAGCCGGTCCCGGTTGGCCGGCTCGCCGGCTTTGCCGACCGCCATGACAACCCGGCCCCAATTGGCGTCCTCGCCGCCGATGGCGGTCTTGACCAGCGGCGAATTGGCGATCGAAAGCGCGATCCGTCGCGCCGATTTTTTCGATTTGGCGCCCTCGACCACGATCTCGACCAGCTTGCGCGCACCCTCGCCGTCGCGGGCGACCTGCTCGGCGAGATCGGCGAGCACGGCGTTGAAGCCTTTGCGGAAGGGAGCCAGGCGCGGATCGGAAAGGCGCACGATCTTCGCCACGCCCTGTGCCGCAGCCGCGCCGGTCGCAAACGCGAGCAAAGTGTCCGAGGTCGAGGTGTCGCCGTCGATCGTCACGGCGTTGAAGGTGTTTTGGACGCCCTCGCGCAGCAGGGCCCGAAGAACGGCGGGTGCGACCGGCGCGTCGGTGAAAACGAAGGACAACATGGTCGCCATGTCGGGTGCGATCATGCCCGCGCCCTTGGCGATGCCGCAGATCGTTACCGTTTTCGACCCGAACCGCACCAGGGCCGCCGCCCCCTTCGGAAAGGTGTCGGTGGTGATGATCGCCTTGGCCGCCTCGTGCCAGCGGCCGGGTGCCGCATCGGCGACCAAAGCGTTCATGACGCCGGCGAATTTGGTTGCGTCGAGCGGTTCGCCGATGACGCCGGTAGACGCGAGGAACACATCGTCCGGCTCGCATTGCGCGGCTTCGGCGGCGATGTCGGCCGTGAGCCTGGTCGCAGCGCGCCCAGACTTGCCGGTGAACGCGTTGGCATTGCCAGAGTTGACGACCAGCGCGCTGGCGCCGCCGCCTTTGAGCCGGGCGCGGCACCAGTCGACCGCCGCCGAGGGGCATTTCGAGCGCGTGAACACGCCGGATACGGCGGTGCCGGCATCGAACAAAGCGAGCAACACGTCGGTACGCCCGGCGTAGCGGATTCCCGCGGCCGCGGTCGCGATTCGCACGCCGGCGACCGGCGGCATTTCGGGGAAGGCCTCGGGCGCGAGTGGGGAGATGGCGGTGGACATGAATTCGTCATGCGCGGGCTTGACCCGCGCATCCATGCGGCGATTGAGCGTTCCGTTAGGTGCGATGGATTGCCGGGTCAAGCCCGGCAATGACGACGAGCGCGACGGCGCTTTCGGTTACTTCTTCGCCGGCGCGGCGGGATTGAGCGAGGGATCGGGTGCGACCGGCTTGTCGAGGCGCTCGATTTTGGCCGACTTGCGCAAATTCTCCACCAGCTCGGTTTGCGCGCGGTGCGCGACGAATTTCTCGATCTGCGGCTTCACCTGCTCGAAGGTCGGCGCCGGCCTGGTGCGCTTGTCCTCGACCTTGATGATGTGCCAGCCGAACTGCGTCTTCACCGGATCGGAAATCTGTCCCTTGTCGAGCTTGAAAGCGACCTCGGCGAATTCCGGCACCATTTGGTCCTTGGTGAAATAGCCGAGATCGCCGCCGTCGGCGGCGCCCGGATCTTTCGACTTCTCCTTGGCGAGAGTGGCGAAGTCGGCGCCGCCCTTCAGCAGGACGATGATCGCTTTGGCCTCGTCCTCGGTGGTGACGAGGATATGGCGCGCGTGCACCTCTTCCTCGGGCTTCGCCTGCTTGATGGCCTCGTCATAGACCGCGTGTTCGGCTGCATCCGTCAGTGCGGCTTTACCGGCATCCTGCAGGAGCGTTTCCATCAAAAGCCGGTTGCGGTCGAACGCGATCAGGTGCTTGACGTCAGGACGATCGCCGAGCTTCTGCTGCTCGGCGGCCTGCGCCAGCACGATGACGTCGATGAGATAATTGACGAGATACTCGCGCTTCTGCGGCGGCGGCAAGTTCGGGATGTTGCCGCCGATCTCTTCCTCGGCAAAAGTCACGTCGCTCTCACGAATGTCGACGCCATTGGCGCGCGCGACGACCGCGTCGGGGTCCTCCGCGCGGGAGACGCCGATCGACGCGTCTAAAAGCGCCGCCGCTAGCGCGACAACAGCGAGCGCGCCGAGCGCGCGGCGGACGGATAGGCGAGTGAAGTCCATGGAACGTTTTTCCTTCGGATAAGGGGCAAATCGTCGCGCTTTGGCGCGGCTCAGTTGGCGCGGACACTCGCCGAAACGCCCCGAATTGGCAATGGCCGAATCGGAAGCAAGCCTAACGAGCGCGTGAAGAGCCGCGTCGCATTGACAGGAAACCTACCCCCTCTTATGTCTCGCTCAGAATTTACGCGCCCATGCCGCCTTACAGAAACCAAAATAACGCTGCATTCTCCGCTGGTTGGACAAGCGCCGATGGTCCGTTGAACAATCCAGCGGCGTGGTCCGAAGAGGCAAGGATGACGCCATGATCGGCGGAGTTGCCCGCAAGCTGTTCGGTTCCTCCAACGACCGGCGCATCCGCACCTATCGTCCGCGCGTGGACGCGATCAACGCGTTGGAGCGGGAACTCGAGCAGCTTTCGGACGATGCGCTGCGCGCCCGCACCGACGATTTCAAACAGCAGATCGCCGGGGGCGCGACGCTCGACGATATTCTGGTGCCGGCATTCGCCACCGTGCGCGAGGCCGGCAAGCGCACGCTCGGCCAGCGCCATTTCGACGTTCAGCTGATCGGCGGCATGGTGCTGCACGAAGGTCGCATTTCGGAAATGAAGACCGGCGAGGGCAAGACGCTGGTCGCCACGCTTCCGGTCTACCTCAACGCGCTGTCCGGCCGCGGCGTCCACGTCGTTACCGTCAACGATTATCTTGCCAAGCGCGACGCCGAATGGATGGGCCAGATCTACAAGTTCCTCGGGCTCACAGTCGGCGTTATCGTGCACGGCCTCGACGACGGTGAGCGCAAGAAGCAGTACGACTGCGACGTAACCTACGGCACCAACAACGAGCTCGGCTTCGACTATCTGCGCGACAACATGAAGTACCGGCTCGAGGACATGGTGCAGCGCGGGCACGTCTTCGCCATCGTCGACGAGGTGGACTCGATCCTGATCGACGAGGCGCGTACGCCGCTGATCATTTCCGGCCCGCTCGACGATCGCTCCGAGTTCTACAACACCATCGACGCTTACATTCCCAGGCTCGACAAGGCCGACTACGAGGTCGACGAGAAGCAGCGCACCGTCACGCTCACCGAGGTCGGCATGGAAAAAATGGAGCAGGGCCTGCGCGAGGCCGGCCTGCTCAAATCGGATTCTCTATACGATGTCGAAAACGTTTCGGTCGTGCATCACGTCAATCAGGCATTGCGCGCGCACAAATTATTCCAGCGCGACAAGGATTACATCGTGCGCAACGGCGAGGTCGTCATCATCGACGAATTCACCGGCCGCATGATGCCCGGCCGGCGCTATTCCGAAGGCCTGCATCAGGCGCTGGAGGCCAAGGAGCGGCAGCCGATCCAGCCGGAGAACCAGACGCTCGCTTCGATCACCTTCCAGAACTATTTCCGCATGTACGAAAAGCTCGCCGGCATGACCGGGACGGCGGCGACCGAGGCCGACGAGTTCTTCGATATCTACAATCTCGAAGTCATGGAAATCCCGACCAACATGCCGATGATCCGTCTCGACGACGACGACGAGGTTTATCGCACGTCCGCCGAGAAGTTCCGCGCCATCCTCACCTTGATCGAGGATTGCAAGGCGCGCGGCCAGCCGGTGCTGGTCGGCACCACGTCGATCGAGAAATCCGAGCAGCTTGCGGAAATGTTGCGCGAAAGGGGCTGGGAGGCGCACGATTTCTCCGATCCGAACGCCTTTGCCGCGCTTTATTCCGGCGACGAGGGTGCCTCGAAGGCGAAGGTGTTTGCCATCCTCAATGCTCGCTACCACGAGCAGGAGGCGCAGATCATCGCGCAAGCCGGCGTGCCGGGCGCCATTACTATCGCCACCAACATGGCCGGCCGCGGCACCGACATCCAGCTCGGCGGCAATGCGGACATGCGCATCCGCCAGGAATTGGCCGACATCGAGGACCAGCGCGAACGCGACCGCGCTCCGCGCGCCGCCGAAATCCGCGGCCAGGTCGCAAAGTTGAAGGAGGTGGCGCTCAACGCCGGCGGGCTGTGCGTGCTCGGCACCGAGCGGCACGAAAGCCGACGCATCGACAATCAATTGCGCGGCCGCTCCGGACGCCAGGGCGACCCGGGGCATTCGAAGTTCTTCCTGTCGCTCGAAGACGACCTGATGCGCATCTTCGGCACCGACAAGCTCGACGGCATGCTGACCAAGCTCGGCTTGAAGGAAAACGAAGCGATCATCCATCCCTGGATCAACAAGGCGCTGGAAAAGGCGCAGCAGAAGGTCGAGGCGCGCAACTTCGACATCCGCAAGAACATTCTCAAGTTCGACAACGTCATGAACGATCAGCGCAAGGTCATCTTCGACCAGCGTGTCGAATGGATGGAGGATGCGGCCACGGCCGAAATCGTCGCCGACATGCGCCACAACGCGATCGACGATCTGGTCGCCAAGCATGTGCCGGAGAATGCCTATCCAGAGCAGTGGGACACGGCGGGGCTGAAAGAAGAGCTCAATCGCGTGCTCGGGCTCGATCTGCCGGTCGACCAATGGGCGAAGGAAGAAGGCATAGCCGACGAGGAGATTTTCACCCGCGTCGAGCGCCGCGCCGACGAGCATATGGCGGCGAAAGTCGCGCAATGGGGCTCCGACGTCATGCGCTACGTCGAGAAGTCGATCCTTCTTCAAACGCTCGACCATCTCTGGCGCGAACATCTGGTCATGCTGGACCATCTGCGCCAGGTGATCGGGCTGCGCGGCTACGGGCAGCGCGACCCGCTCAATGAATACAAGGCGGAAGCCTTCAGCCTGTTCGAGGCGATGAGCCAGAATTTGCGTGAAGCGGTGACGGCGCAGCTCATGCGCGTCGAGATCCAGGCGGCGCCGCCGCCTGAGCAACCGGCGCCGTTGCCGGCCATGGCGGCGCACAAGATCGATCCGACCACCGGCGAGGACGAAATGGCGCTAGCGATGGCGGGCGCCGAAACGCTGGCGAGTCACGGCATCGGCGCCACCGGCACAGGCGGTGCGGTGACGGTGGCACGCAATCCGCAAGACCCAAAGAGCTGGGGCAAGGTCGGCCGCAACGAGGCTTGTCCCTGCGGCTCAGGCAAGAAATTCAAGCATTGTCACGGGCGCTACGCCTGAACAGCAAATAGACAACGACGATCGAGCGCCAGCCGCGCATCGGCTGGCCGATGCCTGAATTCCCCGATGACGTGATTACTGAAGACCGCCCCAGCGGCTGTCGAACGTGCCGGCAGGGACCGCGGGCTGGGCGCCTTTCATGACGTTGGCGCTGTTTGGCGGCGTGGCATTGGCTTCCTGCTGCGCGGGTGACTTCGGCTTCGCTGCGGCGGTGTCCTGCGGAGCGGGCGTGGCCGCGTCCTTCGGCGGCTCAGCGTTGTGCGCTTCGGCCGGCTTGTCGTTGGTCTTGGGTTTGGCGGCGGCAGGCTCGCTATGGGAAGCGGTCTTGGGTTTGGCGGTATCCGATCCGCGTTCCTGCGTCTTGGGGTCGGTGGCGGCAACCTGCGTCTGCTCCGGCTTGCTCGCGAACAGCCCGCCGAACAGGCGGCCCACCAGCGAGGGCTGCGTGCCGTCGTCGGCCATCGCCGGCGGCGGCTGCTGCGGCAAAGCGTTCGGCGGCGGAACCCGCGCAGGCGGGAGGTTGCCGCCCACTTGCGACAGGAAGACTCTATTCATGCCGCCGTCGAGGCCGGTGCGGATCGGGGCAACCGACGTGCCGCTTTTGACGAGCCAAGCGTATTGCGCTTCGTCGGCGCGTTCTTTCGCCTGCGCCGGCCCTGCGATATCCGGCGATACCACGAATGGCGGGCAGCGCCCGGTGGGACTGAAGTTCAGCGGCTTCGACGAATTCGGCGGCGGCATCGCGTCGAATACATAATGCTTGTTGCAGACGTCGACCTTGGGTTCGAGGTGCGACACTTCGAAATGGTCGTTGCCTTCCTTGATCATCTTCCAGAAGGCGATGTTCGGATTGGTGCGATGGTGCGCCAGATTCACCGGCGTCATGCGGAACGGATAGGCTTGGATCTGGAACGATTGCTGGCCGCCGAGAAAGGATTCACGCGCCAGCGAGTAGATTTCGCCGATCTGTTCGTCGGTCATCGCGTAGCAGCCGCGCGACGAGCAGTCGCCGTGGATCATCAGGAAGGCGCCGTGGCGGTCGTTGGCCTTGTCGTAAGCGTTCGGAAAGCCGGTGTTGATCGCGAGATAGTAGTTGGAGTTGGGCTGCATCAGATCGGGCGTGATTGTGTAGAAGCCCTCGGGTGCCTGGCGGTCGCCTTCATGCACCTTCGGTCCGAGGTCGCCCGACCAGCGGCAGATCGGATAGACTTTGAGGATCTGGAAATGTCCGGTGGTGTCCTGCTTCCAGACTTCGAGCTCCGATTCCTCTTTGAAAATCCGCACGAGGATCGGCGAGTCCTTCGGCATTTGCTTTTGGTCGAGCATCGCCACCATCTGCGGCGACAGTTCCTTCATCGCGCGCGTCGGCAGCTCGTAGGACTCTTCGCTAAAGCAGCCGGCAAGCATGACCGAAACGGCGATGACCGCCGATACCGTCAGCGCGCGACCCAGGCTGGCGCGGTTCAAATCGATACTCCCCGACTGATGGACGGTCCCCGTGCCATCGCTTCTCAATCGTTATCCCTACGAAGTGGCTTTCGCAAGCCGACAGGAGCCACGGCGAAAACGGCGAGCGTGACGGTGCTGCAGGTATGGTAAATTTCCGTTAATTTATCCGGCAAAACCAACACTTTAATCGCGAATGGCCGGCCGCGACCGGGCGCGTGCGCCGGCCTGACGAAAAGCATCGTCCCGGGGATCAATCCGGGCACGATTGTGGCGGCCGAATTCGCGGATGGAACTTATGCGGCCGGTCAGCCGAGCGTCCGACCGATCGCCATGAATTTCTCGCGCCGAAGCCGCACGATGGTCGCCGGATCGAGGCCATGCAATTCGGCCAACGCCTCGCCGATCGCCTCGCCGGTCGCGGTAATTGCCGCCGTCGGGTCGCGATGCGCGCCGCCGGTCGGCTCCGGCACGACGGTGTCGACGACGCCGAACCGGACCAGATCCTGCGCGGTGATTTTCATGCTCGAGGCTGCTTCCTGCGCCTTGGTGGTATCGCGCCAGAGGATCGAGGCCGCGCCTTCCGGCGAGATCACGCTGTAGATCGAGTGCTCAAGCATGATCACGCGGTTGGCGGTTGCAACCGCGATGGCGCCGCCGGAGCCGCCCTCGCCGATGATCGCGGCGACGTTGGGCACGCCGATGCGCAGGCACGCTTCGGTCGAGCGCGCGATCGCCTCGGCTTGTCCGCGCTCCTCGGCGCCGATGCCGGGATAGGCGCCGGCGGTGTCGATCAGCGCAATCACCGGAATTTCGAAATGGTCGGCCATGTCCATCAGTCGCACCGCCTTGCGGTAGCCTTCCGGCCGCGCCATGCCGAAATTGTGTTTGAGCCGGCTGTCGGTGTTGGACCCTTTTTCCTGGCCGATCACGCAGACGCTCTCGCCGCGGAAGCGGCCGAAGCCGCCGACGATGGCGGCGTCCTCGCCGTAGCTGCGGTCGCCGGCGAGCGGAACGAAATCGGCGATGAGTTGTGCGATGTAATCGAGGCAATGCGGTCGCTGCGGATGCCGCGCCACTTGTGTCTTCTGCCAGGGCGTCAGCCCGGCATAGAGCTCCTTGAGCGCCTGATCGGCCTTCACTTCGATGCGATTGATTTCTTCGCCGATGGCGATGGCGTCGCCGCTTGTCTGCAGCGCGCGCATTTCCTCGATCTTGGCCTCGAGCTCGGCCACCGGCTTTTCAAAGTCGAGATAGGAGCGCATCCGGCAATAATACCAATCTTCATCAATCAATTATTGACGTCGCCCAGGGGATGCAAATCGCGCACGAGGCTTTTCAGCCGCTCTTCGAGCACGTGGGTATAGATCTGCGTCGTCGAGATATCGGCGTGACCGAGCAGCGTCTGCACCACGCGCAGGTCGGCGCCGTTATGCAGAAGATGACTGGCGAAAGCATGCCGCAGCACGTGCGGGCTCAGCTGGGCGGGGCGCAGGCCCGCGGCGCCGGCAAGCGCCTTGAGCTCGCGGCCGAAATGCTGGCGGGTGAGGTGGCCGGCCTCGCCGAAAGAAGGGAACAGCCATTTCGATCCGCCGCCGGCGCCGCCGTCGGGCCCGCGCGCCTGCGCAAGCAGCGCGAGGTATTGCGACATCGCCCGCTTGGCGGCGTTGTTGAGCGGCACGAGCCGCTCCTTGTTGCCTTTGCCGCGCACGATAATGACCCGCGCGTCGCGGCGCGCTGCCGAAGCCGGCAGCGCCACGAGTTCGGACACGCGCAGGCCGGTGGCGTAGAGAAGTTCGACCAGGCAGGCGAGCCGGGCGGCGCGCAGACGCAGCGCCGGCGGCGCCTTCGGATCGGATTGCCCGGCTACTTTCAGGAGCCGGTCGACTTCGGCGAGCGTCAGCGTTTTCGGCAGCGCGCGGGCGCGCTTGGGGCCCTGCAGCACCGCGGCCGGATCGTCCTTGCGCCGGCCTTCCGCATACAGAAAACGATAAAGCTGGCGGATCGCCGAGAGACGGCGCGCCACCGTCGCCGGCTGCATTCCGCGCCGCGCGAGCTCGCCGAGATAGCCGCGCAGATCGGCGGTTGTAGCGGCGGCAACGGCGCGCCCCGCGCCGGCGAGATAAGCGGTAAAATCGGCAAGGTCGCGACCATAAGCGGCGAGCGTGTTTTTCCCGGCGCCGCGTTCGGCCGTCAGCATGTCGAGGAAAAGCGCGGTAACCCGCCCGTCGGCGGACTTTGCCGCGCGCGCCGTTCGCTGAACGTGAGCCCGAACCATGGCCGCCTCAGCGGTTCTTGAAGAATTTTTCGGGCGGGATCGAAATGGAGATCTCGCGCGGCGTCGGTTGCACGAAATGGGCGAGCGAATATAGACCGGCATAAACGGCCGCGCAGAGGATGGCGACGATAGCGAGAAAGCGAAGCAGGCTCGGCATTTGTTAAGCGTTCGCGGTCGTCCCATTGGTGCGGAAGAATGGGAGCGAGTACGATCACGTTCGGCTTGCCCTGGCAAGTCGCCCCGGGCCGGCCGCCAGGGTTCACGACCAGCACTTACCGGCGATGGCGGATTTAGGTTACATGACTGATATTGCAACACAAAATGACGCCGACGCCCAGGCTTCGATCGCCGCCGTGCGGGTCCTTCTCGGCCGCCGCTCGATCGTGCTCGTCGGCATGATGGGGGTAGGCAAGTCGTCGGTCGGCCGCCGGCTTGCCGCACGCCTTGGCATCCCGTTTGTCGATGCCGACAGCGAGATCGAGAAGGCCGCCGGCATGAGCATCCCGGATATTTTCGCCCGTCACGGCGAAGCGGATTTCCGCGGCGGCGAAGCGCGCGTGATCGCGCGCCTGCTCGAAAGCGGCCCGCAGGTGCTGGCGACCGGCGGCGGGGCGTTCATGAATCCCAACACACGCAACGCCGTGCGGGCGAAGGGTGTTTCGATCTGGCTCAAGGCCGAGCTCGACGTGCTGCTCCGGCGGATCAGCAAGCGCCGGAACGAGCGGCCGCTATTGCAGAGCGGCGATCCGGCCGAGACGTTGCGCGCCTTACTCGCCGAGCGCGCGCCGACCTACGCAGAAGCGGATCTCACCGTGCATTCGAGCGACGTCTCGCATGACGCCATCGTCGCCGACATCATGACCGCGCTCGCCGCCTTCCTGAAGGCGCAACCGGGGAAGGCGGGCGCATGACGGTACCGCTTCGCGCTGATCCCGCGACTGTCAAGGTCGCGCTCGGCCCCCGCAGCTACGACATCGTCATCGGGCGCGGCCTGATCGCCTCGCTCGGCGCGCGCATCGCGGCTTTACGGCCGGGCGCCAAGGCTGCCATCATCACCGACGAAAACGTCGCGCGTCATCATCTCGCCGCCGCCGAGGCGGGGCTTGCCGATGCCGGCCTGGCTACCGGCCGCATCGTCGTTCCGCCCGGAGAAGGCTCGAAAAGCTTTCGCGTGTTCGAACAAGTCAGCGAGGCGATCGTCACCGCCCGCATCGAGCGCGGCGATCTCGTGGTCGCGCTCGGCGGCGGCGTGATCGGCGATCTCACAGGCTTTGCCGCCTCGGCGGTGCGGCGCGGGCTCGATTACGTGCAGGTGCCGACTACGCTCTTGGCGCAGGTCGATTCCTCGGTCGGCGGCAAGACCGCGATCAATTCCGCCCATGGCAAGAATCTGATCGGCGCCTTCCATCAGCCGATCCTGGTCGTTGCCGACACCGCCACGCTCGACACGCTGCCGGCGCGCGAATTCCGCGCCGGCTACGCCGAAGTCGCCAAATATGCGCTGCTCGGCGATGCCGCCTTCTTCGCCTGGCTGGAAGCGAACTGGCGCGACGTGTTCGCCGGCGGCAAATCCTCCGGCAGTTCCGCGCGCGAGCATGCCATCGCCGTAAGCTGCCGCGCCAAGGCGGCGATCGTGGCGCGCGACGAACGCGAGAGCGGCGAGCGGCAATTGCTCAATCTCGGCCATACTTTCGGGCACGCGCTCGAAGCGGCCTGCGGCTTTTCCGACCGGCTGTTGCACGGCGAAGCGGTCGCTGCCGGCATGGCGCTCGCTTTCGCCTTTTCGGCGCGCCAGCGCCTTATCCCGGCGGCCGAGGCCGAGCGCGCGATCCGCCATCTGGCGGAGGTCGGCTTGCCGACCGCGCCGAAGGATATTCCCGGCGATTTGCCGAGCGTGGACCGGCTGATGGAACTGATCGCGCAGGACAAGAAAGTGAAGCGCGGAATGCCTACATTTATTCTTGTGCGCGGGATCGGCGCCGCCTTCGTCGAGAACGGCGTCGATCAGGACGAAGTGCGTGCGTTCTTGAGCGAGAAGCTTGCGGCGAAATGACGATTTACGACTGGTTGACCGTACTGGCGGTCCTGTTGTGCCTTGTGATGTCGGCGTTCTTCTCCGCCAGCGAGACCGCGCTCACGGCTTCGTCGCGCGCCGCGATGATGCGCCTGGAGAAGCACGGCAACAAGGACGCCTCCATCGTCAACCGGCTGTTGGCCATGCGCGAGCGATTGCTTGGCGTTCTCCTGTTCGGCAACAACCTGACCAACATCGCGGCCTCGACGCTCGCGACCGGCCTGTTGCTCACGTTCTTCGGCCATGTCGGCGTCATCTATGCCACCGTGGTGATGACTTTGGTGATCTTCATCATCGCCGAAGTGCTGCCCAAGACCGCCGCCTTCAACATGCCCGACCGCATGGCGCTCAACGTCGCCCGGTCGGTCGATCGGCTGGTGCGCTGGTTCTCGCCTTTCCTGCGGGTGGTCGAATGGCTCGTCCGCGTGATTCTGCGCCTGCTCGGCATGCACATCGGCAGGCTGCAGTCGATTCTCACGCCGCGCGAGGAGTTGCGCGGCGCCGTCGATCTCATGCACCGCGCCGGCGTGGTGGAGAAGCTCGACCGCGACATGATGGGCGGACTGCTCGACCTGCGCGAGCTGATGGTGTCCGACGTGATGATCCATCGCACCAAGATGGTCATGCTGGATGCTGACGAATCGCCGCGCGAGATCATCGATGCCGTGCTCGCCGCCGCGGTGACTCGCCTGCCGCTATGGCGCGGCTCGCCCGACAACATCATCGGCATCTTGCACGCCAAGGAGGTGCTGCGCGCCTTGCACGCGGCCGGCGGCAACGCCGCCAGGCTCGACATTCCCGGGCTGATCAGGCCGGCGTGGTTCGTGCCGGACACGACGCCGTTGTACGAGCAGCTCAAGGCGTTTCGTCACCGCAAGACGCCTTTCGCGCTGGTGGTCGACGAATACGGCGAGCTGGAGGGACTGGTGACGCTGGAGGATATCGTCGAGGAAATCGTCGGCGACATCAGCGACGAGCACGACATTGCTGTGCCCGGCGTGCGCATGCTGGCGGACGGCTCGGTCAATGTCGACGGCGCGGTGCCAGTGCGCGACCTCAACCGCGCGATGGACTGGAACATTCCTGACGCCGAGGCGACGACGATCGCGGGCGTGGTGATCCACGAGTCGCGCTCGATCCCGGAGCCGGGACAGAGCTTCACCTTCCACGGTTTCCGCTTCCAGGTGTTGCGCAAGACCCGCAACCGCATCACGGCGTTGCGGGTGACGCCGCTTGCGCGCAAGGTGACCGCGAAGGCGAGCTAGCTCAGCGCCGGCGATCCCTTATTCCGATTATTTCGGACCGCGGTAATATCTGCTAGCCTGCGTTACCCGCGGGGGCGCGCGCATGGCGCACGGCAACGTATTTCAGGGCACCGGATACGGCGTGGCGATCCTGCTGCCGGCGATCTATTGCCGCAGCTGTTTCTGGTCGCAAGTCCTGGAAGGACTGCGCGGGCTGTTTCGGCGCGTCATTGTTTTTGACGAAGCAATCTGCGAGCGGGAGATCGATCAATCGTACGTCGCCGACTATTCCCGGCCGTTGTCCGAAATGATCAAGATGTATCCGGACGATCGTTTCGCGGTTTTTGGGAATTCGTTCGGCTCGTTGATCGCGATCGAAACCGGGCGAACAACCAACGCAGGCAACCTGACCGTCGTCTTCAGCGGGTGTCCCGGTCTCGGCGACGGCAAAGATCTTTCCTTCAACGTTCGCACCCCGCGAAGCGCGACGCCGGCGAACGCAAGGCGGGTCTTAAGGAACCTGTTCGTGTTTCCGGATCGTTTTCCGCCTGAAGAGATAGACCGCACCCTGCAGCTTATTCGGGGCAGCAAAACCAGCAGGAGAATCATCAAGGCTTTGCGTGAGGTGAGTACGTACAACGTCAAACAAAGGTTGCTAGAATCGCGTTGCCGGAACCTGGCGATTTGGGGCACCGAAGACAAGATTACGAACATGATTTCGGCAAAGGACTTCATCGTTAATCATACCGATTGCAGTTTTTTCGAGATCGGGCAGGCGGGCCATTGCCCGATGCTCGATCAGCCGGACCGGTTTATGGAATTGGTCGCGGGGGCGTTTGCCCGCTAGAACCGCCGCAAGGCTTCGGCCGGGTTCATCGTGGCCGCGCGCCAGGCGGGGTAGAGCGCGCCGATTGCGCACAACAGGATTGAAACCAGCAGTGTCGGCAGGAACATTTCCGGCACCGGGTGAAACGACATCATCTCGCCGATGATCGGCAGCCCGGTAAAAGAATACGAGACGCCATAGGAAATTCCGATCCCGAGCACGCTGCCGATGGCGCCGATCACGGCGCCTTCGATGACGATCGAACCCATGGTCCGCGCGCGCGCCCATCCGATCGCCGACATGATGCCGATTTCGCTGGTGCGTTCCTGAACCGCCATCAGCAGCGTGCTGAGCACGCTCAGCGCGCCCATGATCAGGGCGATTAGCGACACGGTGCGCGAGATCGACCGCATGACCGCCACATAGCGGTCGTTGCGGAGGAATTGATCGGTCGGCGTCACCAAGAGCGGCCCGATCGCCGCTATCGAAGTCTTCAGTGTTTCGATCTGCTTCGGCTTGAGGCCGGGCGCGAGCCGGATGTTGAGCATGGTGATCTGCTTCTGCCGGAAGGCGACATCCTGCAAATCCTCCAACGGGACAAAAACCATCGAGCGGTTGAGCGCCGATTGGTAGTTGGCGATCGCAGCCACGTGGAACGGCTCGTCGAGGATGGTGATTTCGTCACCCACGCCCTTGTGGAGAACTTCCGCGGCGCCGCTGCCGAGGATGGCGTAACGCGTCGCGCCGGCGGCGGGCATCGTTCCGGCGAGGAGCGGCATGCTCTTCCAGATGAATCCGTCAGGCGGCCCGCCGGCGACGAGCTTCTGCTGGTCCTGGTCGACCGGCGCGAACATGATCAGGTCGCCTGCGACTGCGGCGACGCCCGGCATCCCGGCGATCCGTCCCACCAGATCTTCGGTGATAAAGCCCGAGAAAATATCCGACGCATTGCGCTTGAGCACGGTCAGATCGGCGTTGCGCTCGTCGGCTCCTTCGCGCACCCCGTTTTCAATGCTGTCGGACAACGAGATCAGGCTCAACGCCGAAGCAACCGCAAGACCGACGCTCAGCGACACCGCCGATGTTCGCATCGTGCGGCGTTGCAGGTTGCGAACGGCGAGCGTCACGAGATTCACGGCCGTCGCCTCATTTTTTTCTCTTGCGCGCACGGCGCGCCGGCGATGGTGTCCCGCGAGCGGGCCGCAGCTTCCCGGCGGGTGCCTTTTCCTCTTTCTCCGTTGCCTCTTCCTCTTGCTCCGTCTCGATCGCGCCGTCTTTGAGGCGGATGCGCCAGTCGCAACGTGCCGCCAGGCTTTCGTCATGCGTGACGAGAATCAGCGCGGCGCCGCGGTCGCGGCGGATGTTGAGGAGGAGTTCGACAACCGCGTCGGCGTTGGCGCTGTCGAGATTGCCGGTCGGCTCGTCCGCCAGAATGAGTTCGGGATCGTTGGCGATGCTGCGGGCGATGGCGACGCGCTGGCGTTCGCCGCCCGACAGCTCGGTCGGCAAATGGCGCGCGCGATCGGACAAGCCGACCCGCTCAAGCAGGCTGCTCGCGCGCCGCGCCCGGTCGGCGGCGGAGATGCAATGGCCCATCAGCGCCAACTCGACGTTTTCCGCCGCGGTCAACGCCGGCAGCAAATGGAACTCCTGGAATACAATGCCGATTCTCGTCGCGCGGAGCCGGCGCCAGTCCTCCTGCCGCCAAATAGATTCGTCGTGCCAGTAGACCGTCCCTGCGGTCGGCGCGTCGCATCCGCTCATGATGTGAATGAGGCTGCTTTTGCCGCTGCCGCTCTTACCGACGATAGCGGCGCATTCGTTGGGTCGAATGATAAGATTGATATCGCGCAATGCCGTCACGGCACCGTCATCGTAGACGCGATCCACATGTTCCACCCGGATCAGGGAAGAATGTTCGGCCATGACGATTCGGCTGTGATCCTTTCGATCACTCGCGTCAGCGGGGGAGCGCGTCAACCATCATGCCAATATTCCCGTTGTAGCGGTCGAGCAAGCTCTTGGTTTCCTCCCGAAAGATGAGCATCGTGCTGCGGCCATCAAACAAAATATCGATTGCGCGCAGTCGGTGACCGTCGTCGCGCAGGCGCCAGATAATATTGTGCGATCCGCCCCCATGGCTCGATCGCGTGGCCAGCATCCAGTCGCCGCTCTGGCTTTGGCGCATGCCGATCAAGGTCAACGGCGCCCCGGTGTGGTCCTGGTTCTGGCGCACGCATTCGCGAACGGCGCGGTGCTCGATGAACGACCGGTAGGCGACGCGCTGCTGCGGCGTCATGCGCGGCCAGCTGTCCGCGGCGGCGCCGTGGGCGATCGCGTCGATGTTGACCGAACTCGCCATCAAGCGCGTGCAGCCGAGGTTGACGCCGCCGCTCGGTTGGCGCGCCATCATGGCAAGGTGCCCGTTAACTTGACTGAGGAATTCCTCGACTTGCTGATTGGCTTCCGCGTGGGCCGGCGATGCCGCCAATATCGCGGGTAACAGCAGCGCCAGCGGCCAGTGCCTCCGCCACAGCTGTCGCATTTCACGTAACAACCGGCGCACGGCCTAGCCCTCGCCCGGTGCTTGCGCATGAATGGCAAGCGCGTGCGCGCCGCCGGCAAGCTCGTCGGCCAGCGCCGTGTTGATCATGCGATGACGTTCGATCCGGGTCTTTCCACGGAATGCTTCCGACACGATATATAGCCGGAAATGAGTCTCGCCGCCGGGGCGATGTCCGGCGTGGCCTTCGTGGCGGTGCGATTCGTCTTCGACGCGCAAACTTTCAGGCGCGAAAGCCTTATGCAACTTTTCGGTGATGAGATCCCGCCAGTGCATGGGTCTGTTTACGACGCGCGCTTTTGCCGCCTGTCAAGTCTTGCAGGTGCCATCGGCGCACCCGCATAATCGCAACGATGAGTACGAATTCGCCATTGTTTGATCGCATCCGGGTCAAACCGGATCAGGATCGCACGCTCAAGGCCGAGCTTCCCGGCTGTCAGTGGCCGCGCTGCGGCGCGCCGGCGACGCATCGGGCGCCGAAAGGCCGGCTGCGCGCGTCGGAATACTGGCGCTTCTGCCTCGAACATGTCCGCGAATATAACAACTCCTACAACTTCTTTGCCGGCATGAGCGACGACGCAATCGCGAAATACCAGAAGGAAGACATTACCGGCCACCGTCCGACCTGGAAGATGGGCTCGATCGGCAGCGTCAGCGGCCGCCGGGGAAAGTCGCGGCGCGGTTCCGGTGCCGCCGGCCATTCCGGTTGGGCGGCCGATGACCCGTTTGGCTTGTTCGAGGGCCTGGCCGCCGGCCGGGCCGGTCATGCACGGCCGGCTCCGGAGGGGCGCAAAATCCTCAATGCCCAGCGCCGGGCGCTCGACGTCCTCGGCCTTGAAGGCGAGGCCAAACGCGCCGATATCAAGGCCAAGTTTAAGGTCTTGGTGAAGCGGCATCATCCCGACGCCAATGGCGGCGACCGCGGTTCCGAAGAGCGGCTGCGGGAGATCATCCAGGCCTATAACTACCTGAAGTCGGCCGGGTTTTGCTGAAATCCATTTATCCCAGTAGTGGCTTTCGCAGCCTTGTGCGCTTCTGCTAAATTTGACGCGTCATCCGACTGCCGGTGAGGGCTGATTAGCGCGTCCTCGGGAAGTTCCGGCGTCACGGAGGTGCAATGTCGCTCGCAACTGAAGCTGCTCCCGGCTTGCCGGATATGAAGGTGTCGATCCGCCAGGTGTTCGGCATCGACAGCGATCTGGAAGTGCCGGCCTATTCCGAACCGGACGAGCACGTTCCCGACCTCGATGCCGACTATCGGTTCGACAAGCCGACCACGCTCGCCATCCTCGCCGGCTTCGCCCGCAACCGCCGCGTCATCGTCACCGGCTATCACGGCACCGGAAAATCGACGCACATCGAGCAGGTGGCGGCGCGGCTCAATTGGCCGTGCGTGCGCGTCAACCTCGACAGCCATATCAGCCGCGTCGATCTGATCGGCAAGGATGCCATCGTTATCCGCGACGGCATGCAGATCACCGAATTCCGCGACGGCATCCTGCCGTGGGCGTTGCAGAACAACGTCGCGCTCTGCTTCGACGAATACGACGCCGGCCGCCCCGACGTGATGTTCGTGATCCAGCGCGTTCTGGAATCGTCGGGCCGGCTGACGCTGCTCGACCAGAACAAGGTGATCAAGCCGCATCCGGCATTCCGCCTGTTCGCCACCGCCAACACGGTGGGACTTGGCGACACGTCCGGCCTCTATCACGGCACCCAGCAGATCAACCAGGGCCAGATGGACCGCTGGTCGATCGTCACCACGCTGAATTATCTGCCGCATGACAACGAGGTCGACATCGTGCTCGCCAAAGCGAAGCACTACCGCAGCGATGCCGGACGCGACATCGTTTCGAAGATGGTGCGCGTCGCCGATCTCACGCGCAACGCGTTCATGAACGGCGACATCTCCACCGTCATGAGCCCGCGCACCGTGATCATCTGGGCGGAGAACGCCGAGATTTTCGGCGACATCGGCTTCGCGTTCCGGCTCACCTTCGTCAACAAATGCGACGAACTGGAGCGTCCTCTGGTGGCTGAGTTCTATCAGCGCTGCTTTGGACAGGAATTGCCCGAGAGCGCGGTGAACGTGGCGCTGTCGTAACAATCGCCTCTCCCCGCTCGCGGGGTGAGGGAGACAAACGATGAGCTCCAACATCAAGCCTAAAAATCCGGCCAAGGAGGCGCCGACCGAGCCGTTCAAGCGCGCGGTCGGCGTCTGCGTGCGCGCGATCGCCGGCAAGAACGACATCGAGGTCGCGTTCGCGGCCGAGCGCCCGGGGCTTGCCGCCAACAAGGTGCGGTTGCCGGAGCCGCCGCGCCGGTTGAACGAGCGGGAGGCGGGGATCGTGCGCGGCCATGCCGATTCGATCGCGCTGCGGCTCGCGTGCCACGACCCGGCGGTGCATCGCAAACTGGCGCCCGGCGGCCAGCAGGCGCGCGCGGTGTTCGACGCGGTCGAGCAGGCGCGCGTCGAAGCGATCGGCTCGCGCCGCATGGGCGGGGTGAAGAAAAACCTCGCCGCCATGCTCGACGACCGTTTCCACCGCGGCAAATACGACGAAATCACCGACCGCGCCGACGCGCCGATCGAAGACGCTATCGCCATGATCGTGCGCGAGCGGCTGACCGGCGAAACACCGCCCACGACCGCGCGCAAGCTGGTCGATCTTTGGCGCCCGCTGATCGAGGAGCGCGCCGGCCGTAATCTCGACCGGCTGGAGCGCGTCCTCACCGACCAGCGCCGGTTCGGCGACGTTGTTCACGATCTGCTCGATTGCCTCGACATGGGCGAGGATCGCTCCAGCCAGTCGGAGGAAGAAGAAGGCGAGCAGGGCGAGGAGCAGAACCGCAGCGACGAATCCGGCCGCGACGGCGAAACCTCGGATTCCACCGACAGCGAGCGCATGAGCCTGGAGGAGGCGGAGGCTTCGGCCGAGGAATTGCCCGACACCGGCGCCGAGGCGATCGACGCGCCGGCCGCCGACATGGCCGACGATGCGGAGATGGGAGATTCGGAGACTCCGGCCGAGCCGTGGCGGCCGCGGCACAATCGCAATGAGCCGCGCGGGCCCGATTACCGGCCGTTCACCGGCAAATTCGACGAGATCATCGGCGCCGAGGATCTGTGCGATCCGGAAGAGCTCGACCGGCTGCGCGGCTATCTCGACAAGCAGCTGTCGCATCTGCAGGGCGTGGTGGCGCGGCTCGCCAACCGCCTGCAGCGGCTGCTGCTGGCGCAGCAGAACCGGGCGTGGGAGTTCGATCTCGAAGAGGGTCTGCTCGATCCGGCGCGGCTGTCGCGCGTCATCGTCGATCCGCTGCACCCGTTGTCGTTCAAGCGCGAGAAAGACACCGACTTCCGCGACACGGTGGTGACGCTGCTGCTCGATAATTCCGGCTCGATGCGCGGCCGCCCGATCACCGTGGCGGCGACCTGCGCCGACATCCTGGCGCGCACGCTGGAGCGCTGCGGCGTCAAGGTGGAGATTTTGGGTTTCACCACGCGCGCCTGGAAGGGCGGCCAATCGCGCGAAGCCTGGTTGGCGCAAGGCAAGCCCGCCAATCCCGGCCGGCTCAACGATCTGCGCCATATCATCTACAAATCAGCCGACGCGCCGTGGCGGCGCGCGCGCAAAAACCTCGGCCTGATGATGCGCGAGGGCTTGCTCAAGGAGAATATCGACGGCGAAGCGCTCGACTGGGCGCACAAACGGCTGTTGGCGCGCGCCGAGACCCGCAAGATCCTGATGATGATCTCGGACGGCGCGCCGGTCGACGACTCCACGCTCTCGGTCAATCCGGGCAATTATCTTGAGCGCCATCTGCGCTGGGTGATCGAGGACATCGAGACCCGCTCGCCGGTCGAACTGATCGCCATCGGCATCGGCCACGACGTCACGCGCTACTACCGGCGTGCGGTGACCATTGTCGACGCCGAGGAGCTTGGCGGCGTCATGACCGAAAAGCTCGCCGAATTGTTCGGCGAAAGCCCGGCCGAGGAGGTCGTGCGCCGCCCGGCGCGTCCGCGGCGGCGATTGGACGCGTAAGAAGGGAATGATCCGATGGAACGAAAGACAGCATCGGAATTCCCTCAAGCCCTGCTGCAACTGTTCGACCGCTACGTGCACGGCGAGATCAGCCGCCGCGATTTTTTCGACGGCGCGCAAAAATTCGCTGTCGGCGGTCTGACCGCCGCCGCCTTGTTCGAAATGCTCAAGCCGAACTATGCCTGGGCGATCCAGGTGCAGCCGGACGACAAACGGATCAAAACCGAATGGGCAAATGTGCCGTCGCCGCTCGGCAATGGCAGCATCAAGGGCTATCTGGCGCGCCCGGCGAACGCCGGGAAACTTCCCGGCGTTCTCGTTGTGCACGAAAATCGCGGGCTCAATCCATACATCCAGGACGTGGCGCGGCGGCTGGCGGTCGCCGATTTCATGGCGTTCGCTCCCGACGCGCTGACCTCGCTCGGCGGTTATCCCGGCGACGATGGAAAAGGCGGCCAGCTGTTCGCCCAGCTTGATCGCGGCAAAATGCTTGAGGATTTTCTCGCCGCCGCCGGCTGGCTAAAGGCGCGTCCGGATTGCACCGGCAAGGCAGCCTCGATCGGCTTTTGTTACGGCGGCGGCGTCTCCAACCAGCTGGCGGTGCGCATGGGCGCGGAACTCGCGGCCGCCGTGCCGTTCTACGGCGTCCAGCCGAACGCCGCCGACGCGGCGAAGATCAAGGCGCCGGTGCTTGCCCATTACGGCGAACTCGACACCCGCATCACGTCAGGCTGGCCGGCCTACGACGCGGCGCTCACCGACGCGCATGTGACGCATGCCGGCTACGTGTATGCCGGCGCCAATCACGGCTTCCACAACGACACCACGCCGCGTTACGACGAAGGCGCCGCCAAGCTCGCCTGGCAGCGCACGCTCGACTGGCTCAACATGTATCTGCGATAGGCGATTTACGCCGCGGCGGCGCGCTTCTTGGCGACCGCCCGCTTGAGATCGAGCGCGCGCGGCGAGAGTTCGCTGTTCTTGGCCTTGAGCAAAAAAGCGTCGAGCCCGCCGCGATGGTCGACGGTCTTGAGCGCCTTGGCGGAAATGCGCAACCGCACCCGGCGGTCGAGTGCGTCGGACAAGAGCGTGACGTTGAGCAGATTGGGCAGGAACCGCCGTTTGGTCTTGCGGTTCGAGTGGCTCACCTTGTGCCCGATCTGCCGGGTTTTGCCGGTCAGTTCGCAACGCCATGACATGGTCTGAAATCCCGCCTGCAATTCGATTAAAAGCCCGCGCATGCAGCGCGGCGGCCCGTCAGGGCCCGTCAAGGTTGCGGACCTATAAAGATCGTGCCGAAAAGCGTCAAGCAAAGCCTCTTGTCGCCGACCAACGGCAGGCGATGCTTTGGGGGCATTTGCCAATCACACAAACGGCACATTCTCCGACAAGACAATATCCGTCGTTTAGTTTATCAGCTTGCCGCGGCTATTCGGGCGCTTGCTCATTGGCCGCATGATCTAAGGTCCTTTCCTCAGTCACCCTGGGAGCCGTCGCCGCCGTGCTAAGTCTGCCGACACTGCCCATCCGGATCGTCCGACCTGCCGCGCTCGCCGCGGCGGTTTTCGTCATGGCGGCGGACATTGGGGCCGACGCCATGCATGTCGCCGCCGCGCAGGGGCGGCTCGAAGCCGAATACACCGCGAGTCTGGCGGGCATTCCGATCGGCCGCGGCAACTGGGTCATCGAAATTTCCGAGGATCAGTTTTCCGCGTCGGCGACCGGCGGCACGACCGGTCTGCTGCGGGTTTTCGCCGGCGGGCACGGCACGAGCGTCTCGCAAGGCACGTTGAGCGCCGGGCAACCGGTGCCGACGACCTACGTCTCGACCATCAACAACGGCAAGCGCATCGATGAAGTGCGGATGGCGTTCACCGGCAGCAACGTCAAAGACTTCTCGGTCGAGCCGCCGATCGGGCCCAATCCCGACCGCATTCCGGTCACCGAAGGCGATCGCCGCAACGTGCTCGATCCGATGACATCGACGCTCAACGTGGTGGGCGGCAGCGGCGATCCGCTATCGCCGCATGCCTGCGGCCGCAAGGTCGCCGTGTTCGACGGCCGCATGCGCTTCGACCTGCGCAGCGAGTTCAAGCGCATGGACACGGTCAAAGCGGACAACGGCTACCAGGGACCGGTGGTGGTCTGCGCGGTGTATTTCATCCCGATCTCCGGTTACGTGCCGGATCGTTACGCGATCAAATATCTCGCCGGGATCCGCGACGCCGAAGTCTGGCTGGCGCCGATCGCCGGCACGCGGGTGGTCGTGCCGTACCGTTTTTCGTTGCCGACGCCGGTCGGCACCGGCGTGCTGCAGGCGACGCAATTCATTTCCGTCGCCAAACCGCCGCATGCGGCGGCTAATGTGAAGACGCAGTGATTGCAGCGGACGTGCCAGGTAGACGGCCGCGGTGTCCGATCCAATGCGCTCCGCGCTGTCCCCGTTATCCACAGGCACCCCTCTCTTGACTCGCAGGCAGAATCTCACCGGCGGCGCATTAACGGATTTGCGGCTAAAACAGGCAGCCAAATGTCGGCGCGGACACCCGATCTGGTATTGAGTATGAAGGCCGGGGCCATATCTCGCGGTGAACGAACACGAACATCGCGCGAGTCGCCGATTCGGCCGCGATTTGTTCCAGACTCGTTCCACACCTTAAGCACAGGGCTTTCCCGCCTGTCCGACGGGCTTTCCAGCGTGCTGTTGTGATACAGATGCGGAGTTAGCCGCCGGCTTCCACGGCGGTCCGGGCCATTGATGCCGATCTCCTTCTCCCCTTCCACCAACCGTGACGCGCGCGCCCGCGGCGCCGGCGTTACCGCCGTGCTGGGGCCGACCAATACCGGCAAGACCCATCTCGCCATCGAGCGGATGCTGGCGCATTCCTCCGGTCTGATCGGTCTGCCGCTGCGGCTTCTGGCGCGCGAGGTCTACAACCGCGCGGTGGAACGGGTCGGCGTCGACGCAGTGGCGCTGATCACCGGCGAGGAGAAGATCAAGCCGCCCAATCCGCGCTTTTGGGTCGCCACTGTCGAGGCCATGCCGCGCGATCTCGATGTCGCGTTCCTCGCCGTCGACGAGATCCAGCTCGCCGCCGATTTCGAACGCGGCCACGTTTTCACCGACCGCATCCTGCACCGGCGCGGCCGCGAGGAAACCCTCGTGCTCGGCGCGGCCACGATGCGGGGAATCGTGGAGCGGCTATTGCCCGGCGTGAGCATGGTAAGCCGCCCGCGGCTCTCGACGTTGAGCTTCGCCGGCGAAAAGAAATTGACGCGGCTGCCGCGCCGCTCGGCCATCGTCGCGTTCTCGGCCGAGGAGGTTTACGCCATCGCCGAGCTCATTCGCCGCCAGAGCGGCGGCGCCGCGGTGGTGCTCGGCGCCTTGTCGCCGCGCACCCGCAACGCGCAGGTCGCGCTCTATCAGGCCGGTGAGGTCGATTATCTGGTGGCGACCGACGCCGTCGGCATGGGGCTTAACCTCGACGTCGATCACATCGCGTTCGCTTCGGACCGCAAGTTCGACGGCTATCAGTTTCGCAAGCTCTCGCCGGCCGAGCTCGCCCAGATCGCCGGCCGCGCCGGACGCGCGATGCGCGACGGCAGTTTCGGCACCACCGGGCGCTGCCCGCCATTCGAGCCCGAGCTGGCGCAGGCGCTGGAATCGCACACCTTCGAGCCGGTCAAGATCGTGCAATGGCGCAATACCGATCTCGATTTCTCCTCGATCGGCGCATTGCAGGCGACGCTCGCTGCCGCGCCGACCGAGAACACGCTGACCCGCGCGCCGGTCGCCGAGGATATCCTCGTGCTCGATCATGCCGCGCGCGAAGATGAGGTGCGCGCACTCACCCGCACCGCCGCCGACGTCGCGCGGCTATGGGACGTCTGCCAGGTTCCCGATTACCGCAAGATCGCGCCGGCGACCCACGCGGAACTGGCGGTCAGTCTCTACGGTTTCATGCAGCGCGAGGGAGCCATCCCGAGTGACTGGTTCGCCAAGCAGGTAGCGCTGGCCGATCGGACCGACGGCGACATCGACACGCTCTCGAACCGCATCGCCCACATTCGGACCTGGACCTTTGCCGCCAACCGCCCGGACTGGCTGGCCGATCCGGAACATTGGCAAGGGGTGACGCGCGCCGTCGAAGACAAGCTCTCCGGTGCGCTGCACGAGCGGCTGACCGAGCGTTTCGTTGACCGCCGCACCAGCGTCCTGATGCGGCGGCTGCGCGAGAACGCGCAGCTCGATGCGGAAATGAGCAAGACCGGCGAGGTCATGGTCGAAGGCCACGCTATCGGCCGGCTCGATGGCTTCGTGTTCGTACCGGACGCGTCCTCTGGCGGATCGGAAGCCAAGGCGCTGCTGAATGCCGGGCAAAAGGCGCTCGCCGGCGAGATCGCCGCGCGCGCCGCGCGGCTGGCCGAGGCGCCGGACGAACAATTCGTGCTCGCCGCCGACTGCACGGTCCGCTGGACCGGCGCCGCGGTCGGCAGGCTCACCGCGGGCGAAGAAGTGCTGCGGCCGCGCGTTCGCATCGTCGCCGACGAGCATCTCTCCGGCGCGCCGCGCGAGGCGGTCGAGGCGCGGCTCGATAAATGGCTCAAGGCGCACATCGAAAAACTGCTCGGCCCGTTGTTCGGGCTTTCCGCCGCGGCCGACATCAGCGGCATCGCGCGTGGCGTCGCCTTTCAGTTGGTCGAGGCGCTCGGCGTGCTCGATCGTGCGCGCGTTGCCGACGAAGTGAAGGGGCTGGAGCAATCCGAGCGGGCGACGCTGCGCAAATATGGCGTCCGCTTCGGCGCCTATCACATCTACCTGCCGCTCCTGCTCAAGCCGGCGCCGCGGGCGCTGGCGGCCCAGTTGTTCGCGCTCGCCCATGACGGTCCGCAAAGCCAGGGCCTCGACGATCTACTGCATCTTGCCGGCGGCGGCCGCACCTCGATTCCGGTCAAGCGGGAGACCGACGCCGCGCTCTATCGCGCGGTCGGTTATCGCGTGTGCGGCGAGCGCGCCGTCCGCGTCGATATTCTTGAGCGGCTGGCGGATCAGATCCGCCCGGCGCTTGCCTGGCGCGAAGGAGCCGCCGGTGCGAAACCGCCGGGCGCGTTCGCCGGCGGCGGCTTCACCGTGGTCAACACCATGACGTCGCTGATCGGCGCCTCCGGCGAAGATTTCGCCTCGATCCTGCGCTCGCTCGGCTATCGCATGGAGCGGCGGCCGAAACCGCTGGAGCCGGCCGCGCCGGCGCCTGCCGCCGAGGTGGCGGTAACGGTGGCGCCCGATCATGCGGAAGCGCCGGCAGCCGAAGCGACCGACGTTCCAGTTGCGCCGCCCGAATCCTCCTCGCTGGTGCCTGACTTGGCTCTCGAGACTGCCGCAATCGAAACGCCGGAAGCCGCGGCAGGGCCGGCGGAGGTCGCCGCCGAAGCGCCGCCGCCGGCAAGCGAGCATGCACCCCCCGCCGCCGAACCGGCGCTGATCGAAGTGTGGCGGCCGGGGCGGGAAGGACGCGCGGAGGGTCGGCGTCGTCCACGCGGGCGCCACCGCGATGCTGGCAAGCATTCCGCCAAGCCGGTCGAGCAGGCGGCCGCCACCGAGCAGCCCTCGACCGCGCCGCAAGCGGCTCCGGCCGAGTCCGCCGAGCCGGCGGGCAAGTCCAAACCGGGAGGCCATGGGCGGCATCGCCGCCAACACGGCGGGGAGCAGCGCTTCGACCGTCCGCGGCGCGAGCGGCCGCCGGCGCACACCGCGCGGCATGAACGCAGCGAGCGGCGCGATCGAAGCGACCGCCGCGAGCGCGAGAAAGCGCCCGATCCGAATTCGCCATTCGCCAAGCTTGCGGCGCTCAAGGCGCAGCTCGAGGCGGATGCCAAGGAGCGCCGCTAGCGCATGGCGAGTGTCTCGCCGCCGGAACGCGCGCGCCAGCGCGTCGACAAATGGCTGTGGCATGCCCGGCTGGTGCGCACGCGCAGCGCCGCGGCGGCGCTGGCGAATACGGGTTACGTGCGGGTCAACGGCGCGCGCATCCGGGCTCCCGGCCGCACGGTGCGGCGAGGCGATGTGATCACCGTGGCGCTCGACCGCCGCGTGCGGGTTTTCAAGGTGACAGCGTTCATCGAGCGTCGCGGGCCGGCCGCCGCCGGCGCAAATCTCTATGAGGAAATTGACTTGAAATAGCCGCCGAGCGCGCGGCATCTCGCGCAGTGGCGAAACCTTGCGCCCCTATGGGCCATGCGGTAGGAGCAAGGCTCGCTGAGGGCTGACGTCAGAGTGAGCAGATGACCTATATCGTCAACGATAATTGCATCAAATGCAAATACATGGACTGCGTTGAAGTGTGCCCCGTGGATTGCTTCTACGAGGGCGAAAATATGCTGGTCATCCATCCCGACGAGTGCATCGATTGCGGCGTCTGCGAGCCCGAATGCCCGGTAGACGCGATCAAGCCCGATACAGAGCCCAACGTGGAGAAGTGGCTAACCGTCAACGCCGAATTCGCGAAGGTCTGGCCCAACATCACGGCCAAAAAGGAGCCCCCCGCCGATGCCAAGACGTGGGAGGGCGTAACCGGTAAGTTCGAGCAGCATTTTTCGCCGAATCCGGGAACGGGCGACTGAACCGGCGCTGGATTTCCGCCTTTAACCTTTTTCCGGCGTTGCGACCTTCTTGCGGCGCCATAACGCTTTGATTTTGGCTGAAAATGTGATATAAAGCCATTTACATAATGAAAAACACCCCCGGTATGCCGCTCCCTCACTCGGGGAGCTTATTTTTCCGGGGCGTTACCGAGGAACCGTCAAAAAGAGGCGTGCGACCCACGCGAGAGCAGTGGCAGATAAAACTCGTCGTCATCGTGCAAAAAAGGGCACGGCCGGCATGAGCCGGAAGGCAAAAAAACCGGCCTCTGGCGCCAGCCGCAGGCCAACGCAATCCACGCGGCAAACGACCCGGGGAAGGGCCGGCGCCGCAAAAGCCGCCGTCCGGCGCAAGCCGGAAGCGGAAGGAGTTACTTTGGGAATGAACGCGAAGAAGACTACACAGCGGCAAGGCTTCAAGACCAACGAGTTCGTCGTGTATCCGGCCCATGGCGTGGGCCAGATCGTTGCGATCGAGGAGCAAGAGGTCGCTGGAGCGCGGCTTGAGCTGTTCGTCATCAACTTCGTCAAGGACAAGATGACGTTGCGGGTGCCGACCTCGAAGATCGCTTCCGTCGGCATGCGTAAGCTCGCCGAAACGCCCACGGTCAAGCGGGCGCTGGAGACGCTCAAGGGCCGTGCGCGCATCAAGCGGACGATGTGGTCGCGCCGGGCGCAGGAATACGAAGCCAAGATCAACTCTGGCGACATCGTCGCCATCGCCGAGGTCGTGCGCGATCTCTTCCGCTCGGAGTCGCAGCCGGAGCAGTCCTATTCCGAACGGCAGCTTTACGAAGCCGCGCTCGACCGGTTGTCGCGCGAGGTCGCGGCCGTGCAGCGGCTCACCGAGACGGAAGCGATCAAGGAGATCGAGGCCGCGCTCGCCAAGGGCCCGCATCGCGGACCGAAGCCGGAAGCCGACGAAGATACCGTGGTCGAGGAAGAGGCGGCCTGACCGCGCTCCTTCAATCAGCGGAACAAAGTTCCAGGGGCCCGGCAGCGATGCGGCCCTTTTTTGTTGTTCCGCCGCCCGCGCCAGGTCTTGATCCGCCAGCAAAAATTCGCCCGTTAGACATAAATTAAGCTTCATTTGAAAGGAACTAGGGCCGTAAGCGTGCGGGGACGGGGGCGTTGCACATGCGTCGTGTTCGGGCAGACAGGCGCGGCCGTTGGATCTCGCTCCTTGTCGCCGGCTTCGCCGGTTACCTGCTCGGCGGCTGGCACGGCGCGATGCCCGCCGGCGATCTCTCAGCCTCGCAAAATGTTGCGCTGCGCTTCCCGGAGACCCCGGCCGATGCGCCGGTCGTGGATGCAGCGGCCGACATGCCGACCGGCACGGTCAGCACGACGGCGCTCAAGCAGGCGCGGCTGGCGCTGTTGAGTCCGCAGCCGATGACGCCCATCGTTGTCGCGCCGGCGGCACTGCCGCAGGAGACTGTCGCCGCGCTTGCGCCGCCGGAAGCCGCTGCCGCGCCGCAGCCCGAGGCCAGGCCGACAGCTGTGACGCCGCCGCGCGCCGAGCCCAAATCACCGCCGGCTCCCGCCGCCCCGCACCACGCCAGCCGGCCGGGCTTTCTGCTCAACGACGCGCAGATCGCCAGAATCAAGGAACGGCTGCACTTGACGGCCGAGCAGGCGCGCATGTGGCCCGCGGTCGAAGCGGCGCTTCGCAATATCGCCTATGCCAAGGAACGCTTCGCGCATCGGCATGGCGCACCGGCCAATGCCGAGGTCGCGTCGCTCGACGCCGACAGCGCGGAAGTGCAGGGGCTCAAATCCGCCGCCATCCCTTTGCTGATGAGTTTTTCCGACGAGCAGAAGAACGAGGTGCGCAGCCTCGCCCATGTCATGGGACTGGACAAGCTCGCGACGGAGTTTTGACGCTCAGGCCATTGTCTCCAGCATCGATCCCATCAGCTGATGGATCAGGTTGATGGCTTTGAGCGGACGGATCATGACCTTGAATTCCGTGATTTTTTGATCGCCGTTCCAGGCGATCATGTCGATGCCGTTGACCGCGATCCCGTCGATCAGTACCTCGGATTCGAGCACCGCCGAGGTTTCGCCGATCCATTCGTTGCGGTAGGCGAACGTTTCGTTCTTGAGCACCCGCAGCGCCGCCTTGAGATACTTTGCCACCAGCGGTTTGCCGACTTGCGGCTTAAAGACGACGGGCGAAAGAAAGCGCGCATCGTCCGCCAGCAATTCCTCGAGCGCGGCGATGTCGTTGTGCGCCGCGACGGCATGCCATTTTGCGATCGCCGCCGGTCTTGGCATGGTCTCCCCCGTTGTTGTCCGGATTGCAGAAAAACCCGGCCGGCAATGTCGCGCGGGAGGTTGCGCGCCCAGCGCCCCTATGGCAAGGATCGCCGCGTTTTTTATTGCGGCTCGCGTCGCGCCGGCCGTGTGCGGCGCGCCCGGCCGATAGGTTCGCTGCCGTAGCTCAGTGGTAGAGCACTCCCTTGGTAAGGGAGAGGTCCTCAGTTCAATCCTGAGCGGCAGCACCACTAAAAGCCCTATAGAATGGGCATTTCCTTGCTTTTAACCCTGTCACCAATTACTGTCACCTTTCACTGGTCACCAATGCCTGTCACCATTACTATCGGAGCATGGCACGCAAACAAGACTGGATTTTCCAACGTCCGCAGTCGCAGAATTTCTATGTGCGATTGCGCGACGAAAACGGCCGCCGCTTCGTTCAATCGCTCCACACCAATGACCGGCGCGAAGCCGAAGTTAAAGCCGGGCCGCTAATCACAGAACACAAGGCGCGCTTGCTGGCCGCTCGACCGCGTGTCGAGACGGTATGGCAGCACAAAATGGAACCGGGCCGCGAGCACGTCGGCGAGGATGGCGGCAAGATCATCGCCACCGACAAAGAGCTTATCCACATTGGCCACAACGGCGCGATCGTTAAGCAAGAGCCGAATGGCGGGATCGCGCATCGCTTGGTGAGTCGTGATCCGTTGACCGTCTATGGCGTGGTCCAAGCCTTGCTCAATGCGGAAGGCGAGGAATTTGGCCCGGTAGCACGTCCGACCGTCGCGGCTAAGACCAGCGATGACGTGCTTTTCCAAACCTACATTGACAGCGGTGCGCGCAAGGGTCGTGGCCTTGATGGCTATGCCCGCAAAGAGGCGCAAGTGGTATGGGATTTGTTTCGGACGTTGACTGAGGGCAAGGCGTTGGAAAAATGTGACCGTAGCGACGGCCGCTTACTGGTCAAGCACTACACGGCGGAGGGGCTTAGCTATCCGTCGATGCAAAAGAAGATCATGTGGCTGTCGGCCATGGTGCAGTTCTCGATTGATGAAAAGAAACTGCCCGATACCATGGTCAACCCGTTCTCCGGGATCGTGCCGCAGCGGACGCCGCAAGAGACGCACGCCGCAAAACGCAAGCCGCTCGACGATGCGGACCTTAAAGCGTGCAAGGCGAAGCTCGGCGGGCTTAGTGAGTCCGATCAGTTGTTGTTCCGGCTTTTGGAGGGCACGGGAATGCGCCTAAGCGAAGCATTCCAGATCAAGGGCGAGGAACCGCATAACGGCGGGCCGCGCTTCGTCATCGTCGGCAACAAGACTGAGAACAGCTTGCGCCGCGTGCCGCTCCCCAAGAGCGTGTTGCCGTACCTGCCCGCGAAGATCAAAAGGCCATTGTTTGAGGGCTTGCCGTCGAGCGCGTCGCATCGCTTCACTGAATTCCTGCGCGAGACGGTCAAGATCACCGACCCGAAAAAGGTCCTGTACTCGCTCCGCCATCGCGCCAAGGACCGGCTGCGCGATCTTGACTGCCCGGAAAAGATCAGCGAGGCGTTGTTCGGTCGCGATGAAGTGACCACGGGCGACGATTACGGCAAGGGCTTTTCCATCAAGAAGCTGAAAACGTGGGTGGACAAGATCAGCGCACTGTAATTTCTTTGCAGGATGGCGCGGACTTCCCCGCGCTCGCGATGTGGCGCCGCGATGCGTGAAGCGCAACGGCGGATCAGCGCCGATCTTGTGCGGCGCCTTGGCGTTAATTCACTCTGTAAGGAATTCCGCTGCTTTTTAGGATCGGCACGACAACCTGATCCGGCAAAGAGAAATAAGTGATGTTGCCAGCAAGGTCCTCACTGGTCGCGCCAAGGATCACGCTCACACCGAACTGCCCTCGATTGTGGGCGCGCTGATGATCCATTAAGCGGTTCTCGAATTCGAGTTTGCGGCTTTTCGGAATGGTTATGCTCATGACCTTATACTCCGCTGAGTCGCGCCAATCATACCACATCCGGGCGTTGCCGGAGATTGCTGTTGCCGGTAGGATGACGCTTGCGGCGTTCCTGCGGGGCTGCGCTTGTGAGACATGCTGTGATCCTAGTCGCGTTGGCGGCGGGCGCGTGCGCTCGGCCCGGCTATATGTACGACACAGGCAGTTTCGTCCCTCACCCGACGCCGGGCTATTGCCAATCGCTAGGCCAGATGTACGACGTTGCTGCGCAGCAATGTACGCCGCTCGCGCCGCCGCCGGCCGTCGCACAAATGCCGCCACCAGCATACCCGCCGGCTTACGTGGCACCGGCGTATGATCCGCCGCCCGCGTACCCGCCGGCCTACGCGCCCCCGCCTGTAGCGCAAGTGCAACCGCCCGCACACACCCCGCCGCCTGCACCATCCGCCCCAGCGATGGCGCAATCAGACACCGTTGGATTTACGGCCATGCTCGGCGAGACTGGATGTGACAGTAAGTATAGTGATGAAAAGAAAGCCGACATATTCGAAGCCAAATATAAGGGCAAGCAGATGACCGTGAGTGGGACAATCTCAAAAGTGAGCGGGGGAGAGGTTTTGATTAGAGTGTTGCCCTCGACGTTGTCGTATGACGTAGGCGTAACGCTGAGCGACCCGAAAAGTGCTTACGATCTTCAAAAAGACCAGCGCGTTTCCGTGAGGTTCACCGTGCGGCGCGCCGGTGGTTGCATTCTGCCCTATTCGGGGGACCAAGGCGTACTCGTACCGTGACCTGTATGTGAAGGCGCTACTCGACGATGCCGCCTTTCGATGCAGACCCGAAATGGGTTCCGATCTTGAAGGACGCCGATATTCAATTGGCGATCTTTCTGTCATGTGGCGTGCTGTGGATTGCCGGACATTTTTGGGGCGTCGTGCCGGTCGAGTCTTGGTTGATATGGGTCAAGGTCATAGCATCTAAGTGTTTGATTTCGATTATTCCGGCTCCCTTGGTAAGGGAGAGGTCCTCAGTTCAATCCTGAGCGGCAGCACCACGCCGATTGTCAATTCAGCCGCAAGCCCGCGCTCTCGTGTTCATGGGCGCTCCGCCACGATGGTGACGGCCGGCCGCGCGCTGTCATCGGCCGGTCCGTTGCGCGTGGTAAATGATCTTCACGGCATTGCCGGAAATTCTCAATTCGCCTTGCCAGCGGTCTCCCAGAACGACGCTGCGGATATTGGTCAGGTTGATGCGCTGGTAGCGTTTTCCCTCAATGTCAAAGCCGGCGCCGGCCGTCACGTCGAGAATGTGCAGCGTAAAAAAAGTGCCGGAGCCGCCGCCGTTGTAGCTTCCGAGCACCACCAGCAAGCCGTTGGCGGTTGTTCCGTAGAACACGTAGGAGGTTTGTTCCGGCGTGTCGGTGGCCGACCGCTGTCTGCGCTGAACTCTCAAGTGCGTTGCCTTGACGTTCGACGTGCTGCTTCCCGCGACGCGGGTGCGGCCTCGCGCAAAATCTACGACGGCCGAATTGTTGCGGCTCTCACCACGGGATGACTTCGCGGTCGCGGATGAATTTTCCCGTCAGCTTTTGCGGCGCGTCGAGCGCGAGCCAGACCGCGGTTTCGGCGCCTTCGGCGACCCCGCGCGTGGCGCTGGATCCGCCCATGTCGGTCCTCACCCAGCCCGGACAGACCGAGTTGACTGCGACGGCGCCGCGCAATTCGCCCGCTAATATCGCGGTGACGGCATTGAGCGCGGTCTTCGAGATGCGATAGGCGGAGCGCCGCTGCTGTTATCCGTCAGCTCGCCCATCCCGCTCGACATATTGACGATGCGCGCGGATTTGCCGCGCTTGAGCAGCGGCGACAGCGCCTGCGCCACATGCAGCGGACCGAGCGCGTTGGTTTCGAGCGTCGCGCGGATGGTCGCCAGATCGACCTTCAGCGCCGGCGCTCCGCCTTTGGCGATGATACCGGCATTGTTGATCAAGACGTCGAGCCCGCCGTAATCGTCCCCGCAGATGATCGTGCAGAGCCGCAATGCTTTTATCGTCGGTGACGTCGAGCGGATGGAACGCGACGGCAAGCTTCTGCGCGGCAAGTTTCTTCACCGCTTCGGCGCCGGCGTCCTTCTTGCGCGCGGTGAGCACGACGCGGGCTCCGCGCGCCGCCAGCTGCCGGCAAATCTCGAAGCCGATGCCGCGATTGGCGCCGGTGACGACGGCGATGCAGCCGTTGTCGGGGAACGCCAACGCTGCTCACTCCTTGTGGAGCAGCTTGAACGCGTGCGTCCATTCGTTGTTGGTGAAGCCGAGGATGCACCAGAGCATGCACAAAGGCTCGATCGCGCGGGCGGCTTCCGCCTTGCCCATGTCGGCGGTCTCCCAGCCGAACTGATCGTTGATCTGGCGCACCGTCGCCTTGGCCTTGTCGTCGTTGCCGCAGATGAACATGGTTGGCTTGCCGCCTTTGTATTCGGGATTGATCATCCGGGCGTTGCCGACGGAGTTGTAGGCCTTGACGAAATGCGCGTCCGGGAACGCGGCCTGCAACCGCTCCATCAACGATTGATCGAGGCTGGTGAAATATTTCAGCACGCCGTTGGCCGGCGGCGCGTCCGCGATCGGGTTGGTCGCGTCGATCACCGGCTTGCCTGCCAGGTTGGCAGCGCCAGCAGCCTTGAGTGCGTCGGCTGCGACGGTGCCCTTGACCGCAAGCACGACTACTTCGCCGAACTTTGCGGCGTCGGCAAAGCTGCCCGCTTGCGCGCCCTGATGCTGGGCGAGGAAATCCTTGAGCTTGCCGGTGTCGCGCGTGCCGAGCATGATCTGATGCCCGTGCTTGATAAATCCGCCGGCGAGCACCTTGGCGACGTCGCCCGATCCCAAAACGCAGACTTTCATGGCTGTCTCCCCGCCTGTCCGTTTAATGGTAATTGGTTGCGCGGAGACTTTGATTCAAGTTGGCACCGCGGCGATCGCAGGCCGCGTAAATGCAGCGATCGGCGTATCCCCGGCGGATTTGATCCGGCGCAATGCGGCGCGACTATTTTACGCCGACAAGCGCCTCGACAATCAGGCTGGAACCGCTCTAAAAGATAGCTGCGGCTGAGCCCTGCGGCCGTCCGAATGCGGTAACTTCATGGATTATCAAACCTATTTTACCGACGCGCTCGGCCGGTTGCGAAGCGAGCGGCGTTATCGCGTTTTTGCTGATCTGGAGCGGATCGCCGGCCGTTTCCCGCACGCGATCTGGCACTCGCCGCAGGGTCCGAAGAATGTCGTGATCTGGTGCTCGAACGATTACCTCGGCATGGGGCAGCATCCGAAAGTCATCGGTGCCTTGGTCGAGACGGCGACCCGCATGGGCGCCGGTGCCGGCGGCACCCGCAACATCGCCGGCAACAATCACCCGCTGGTCGAGCTTGAGCGCGAGCTCGCCGACCTGCACGGCAAGGAAGCGGCGCTGGTCTTCACCTCCGGCTACATCTCCAACGAAACCGGAATCTCCACGCTTGCGAAATTGATGCCGAACTGCCTGGTGCTGTCGGACGCGATGAACCACAATTCGATGATCGAGGGCGTGCGGCAGGCGCGCACCGAGAAGGTCATTTTCCGTCACAACGACATGGCGCATCTCGAATCGCTGTTGGCGGCGGCCAACCGGGAGCGGCCGAAGCTGATCGTGTTCGAGAGCCTTTATTCCATGGACGGCGACGTGGCCCCGGTAAACCGGATCTGCGATCTGGCCGAGCGTTACGGCGCCATGACCTATGTCGACGAAGTCCACGCGGTCGGCATGTACGGCCCGCGCGGTGGCGGCATCAGCGAGCGCGACGGCGCCATGAGCCGCATCGACGTGATCGAGGGCACGCTCGCCAAGGCATTCGGCTGCCTCGGCGGCTATATCGCCGGTTCAAGCGCGCTGATCGACACCGTGCGGTCCTACGCGCCAGGCTTTATCTTCACCACCGCGCTGCCGCCGGCCGTTTGCGCGGCCGCAACCGCCGCCATCCGCCATCTCAAGACGTCGCACTGGGAACGCGAGCGTCATCAGGAACGCGCCGCGCGCACCAAGGCGGTGCTCGCCGCCGCCGCGCTGCCGGTGATGACGAGCGCGACCCATATCGTTCCGGTTTTCGTCGGCGATCCGGAACGCTGCAAGGCGGCGAGCGATCTCCTGCTGGCCGACCGCGGCATCTACATCCAACCGATCAATTATCCGACCGTGCCGAAGGGCTCGGAGCGGCTGCGCATTACGCCGAGCCCATACCACGACGACGGGCTGATCGACGCGCTGGCGGAGGCTTTGGTCGAGGTCTGGCAGAAGCTCGGGCTGCCGTTCAAGGAACGCGCGCTCGCGGCGGAATAATTCTAGCGGCTTTCCATCCCGGCCGTCGCTTCCTGCCTGGCGATCCGCCGCGCGGCGATCGCCACCGAGAACGTCACCACCAGAAAGCGCGCGATGTGATGCGCTCCGACAAACACCGGGTCGAGGTGCAAAGCGAGCGCCAGGACCATCATGGTGTCCTGCGCGCCCGGCGAGAACGCGACCACCACATTGGCGATCGGGAACGGAAAGAAGTGCGTCACGATCAGCGCGAACACGGTAGCGATCGATAGCGATAGCGCGAACGAGCCGAACGCAGCGCCGAGATAGCCGACGATCAGCCGGAACGTCGTGTTGGCAAAGCGCGAACCGACCACCGCGCCGAGCACGACGACCGCGAAGCTGCCGATCCACCACGGCAGCACCGCCACCACGAGGCCGGTGCCGTGCAGCACGCCCGACCCGGCCATGGCGCCGAACAGAAGCCCGCCGGGAAACCGTAACCGCGCCACCGCCAGCGCAGCGGCGGCCGAGACCGCGACGACGATTGCGAGTTCGGCGAGCGAGGACGGGCCGGCCGGCCCGCGCGCCGTCGGGATTGCCGGCGCGACCAGTCCGAACAGCGCCAGTCCGCCGGGGATACCCACCGTCAGCAGCAGCACGCGGGTGGTCTGTACGATGGCGACCGCGCGCAGATCGGCGCCAAGCTCGGTCGAAAGCGCGATCACCTGGACCATCGACCCCGGACTCGCGCCCATCAGCGCGGAGAGCCGGTCCCAGCGGTGCACCACGCGTAGATAGCTCGTGGTTGCGATCATCATGCAGACCGACGCCACGACGAGGAGCGCGACGCTGACCGGCCAGGTGATGAAGCCCTTGACCGTTTGCGGCGTCACGACGGCGCCGAGCAGGATGCCGACAATGACATAGCAGACGCGCGCCAGCAGGATCGGCACCCTGACCGGGCGTCCGAACAATGCGGCGGCCGCCACCGCGAGCACCGATCCGGAGATGAGGCCGGCGGGGAATCCGGCGAGCGTGAAGGCAGCGCCGCCGGCGAGCGCAATCAACAGCGTTTCGGCGGGCTCGCGCAACGTCCGCAGCGGCGGCAAGGCGGGCAACATCGACGCCATGAAAGCGCGCTGCGCCGGGCGCCGTCAAATCATTGCGGGTTTTGCGCCGTTCGAATGCCTGCGCTCGCCGCGCAATACGATGCGCATGAGATCGGCGGCGTTTTTGGCGGCGAGTTTCTCCATGATGCGCGCGCGATGCACTTCAACGGTGCGGGGCGAGATGCCGAGCTCCCGTCCGGCCTCCTTGTTCGATGCGCCGCGCGCGATCCTTTCCAGCACGTCGCGCTCGCGCGCGGTGAGCCGCTCGTGGCCGGGGAAATCGCGGCTGAGGATGGAGTTGCCGCGGTTGAGGTTGTGCCACGCTTCGATCGCGTCGCGCACCCGCGTCGCCACGGTCGCGGGGTCGAACGGTTTTTCGATGAAATCGAGCGCGCCGTTGCGGATCGCGTCGATCGCGGTCGGGATGTCGCCGCGGCCGGAGATCACCAGGACGGGTGCGGGATAATGCTGCGCATCGAGCCGTTTGAGCACGTCGAGGCCGGAGCAGCCGGGCAGGTGGACGTCGATCAGCACGCAGCCCGGAATGCGCGCGCGCGCCGCGGACAGGAACGTCTCGCCCTCGACAAAACTCGTGACCGCAAAGCCCTCGCCGCTCAGCACCAGGTCGAGCGCTGAACGCACCGTCGGATCGTCGTCGACAATGAAGACTTCGTTCATCCGCGCTCCGGTTCGCGTTTCCGGCCGGCTGGCGACGCAAAACGATTCGCGGTGAAGGTAACATCGCGCGCGCGATCGCTGAGGTAACCGGCGGCGGCAATCCTAAAAACAATTTTGCCGGCGCCGCAGCGGCGCCGGGCAGCGGAAGATTTTGGCGCAATCCCGCCGCGTAGACAGGCCCGCCAAACTATGGTGATTTAAGCGAAATCGGGCGCTGCGCGCCCTTAAATGAGCGCCTGCAAATCGGCCTTTGGGAAACGCCATGCTGCAAGGCTGGGTCATCGTCGTCATCGCGCTCGCCTACATCGGGTTTTTGTTCCTGGTAGCGAGCTACGGTGACCGCCGGCACGAATGGGTGCGCAGCAGCCGCGCCCGGCTGCTGATCTATCCGCTGTCGCTCGCCATCTACTGCACCTCGTGGACGTTCTTCGGCTCGGTCGGCGTGGCGGCGCGCACGGGCTTCGACTTCCTCACCATCTATATCGGGCCGGTGCTGATGGTCGGGCTTGGTTACCCGCTGATCATCCGCATCGTGCGGCTCGCCAAAGGCCAGAACATCACCTCGATCGCCGACTTCATCGCCGCGCGTTACGGCAAGAGCCAGGCGGTGGCGGCGACGGTGGCGCTGATCGCGATCGTCGGCATGATCCCCTACATCGCGTTGCAGCTCAAAGCAGTATCGGCGTCGGTCGGCACCATCCTGGCCGCCGCGCCGGCGGCGGGTATTGCCGCGCAGCCGCTGCTCGGCGACATCGCGCTGTTCGTCGCCCTGCTGATGGCCGCCTTTGCGGTGCTGTTCGGCACCCGTCACATCGACGCGACCGAGCATCAGGACGGCCTGATGCTGGCGATCGCGACGGAATCGATCATCAAGCTCGTCGCCTTCCTTGTCGTCGGCGTCTTCGTGACCTTCGTCATGTTCCACGGCCCGCTGCCGCTGCTTGGCCAATCGCTGAAGGAGCCCGACACCGCCGCCGTCCTCACCCGCGTGCCGCCGTTCACGGCGTTCTTCGCCACTACCGTGCTGTCGCTGTTCGCGATCGTGCTGCTGCCGCGGCAGTTCCATGTCGCCGTGGTCGAGAACCACAGCGAGGCCGAAATCCGCCGCGCCGCCTGGTTGTTCCCGGCCTATCTGGTGCTGATCAATCTGTTCGTGCTGCCGATCGCGATGGCCGGGCTGTTGACGTTCCGCGGCGGCGGCATCGACGGCGATATGTTCGTGCTGGCGCTGCCGCTGCATGCGCATTCCGAGTTGCTGACGCTGATCGCCTTTGTCGGCGGGCTGTCCGCCGCGACCGCCATGGTGATCGTCGAATCGGTTGCGCTCGCGATCATGGTGTCGAACGACATAGTCATGCCGTTCATCCTCAAGCGGCGGGCCGCGCGTGCCGGCGAGCCGCACGACGCCGGCGCTCAGCTGTTGACGGTGCGCCGTATCGCTATCTTCGTGATCCTGCTGCTGGCCTACATCTACTATCGCTCGGCGGGGCCGGCGCAGCTTGCCTCGATCGGGCTATTGTCGTTTGCCGCCATCGCCCAGCTGACGCCAGCGTTTTTCGGCGGGCTGGTCTGGCGGCGCGGCACCGCGCCCGGTGCCATCGCCGGCATGACCGCCGGCATACTGGTCTGGGGCTATACGCTGTTGCTGCCGAGCATCCTCGATGCCGGCATGGTCGGCGAGCACATCCTCAACGTCGGGCCGTTTGGCCTCGACTGGCTGCGGCCGCAGGCGCTATTCGGGCTCGAACTGCCGCCGCTGGTGCACGGCGTCGTGCTCAGCCTGGTCGTCAACATCGTGCTTTATATCGGCTGCTCGTTCAGCTTCCGGCCGAGCGCGATCGAGCGCGTGCAGGCCGACGTGTTCGTGCCGACGTCGCTTGCGCCGATGGCGCCGAGCTTCCGCTTGCGGCGCGCATCGGTGACGATCGAGGAGCTCACCGCCACGGTCGCGCGCTACCTCGGCGAGGAGCGCACGCGGGAATCGTTCAAGAGCTTCGCCGCCTCGCGGCGCATCGGGCTGGAGCCGCAGGCCGAGGCCGACTTCCAGCTGCTGCAATACGGCGAATATCTCCTGGCGTCGGCGATCGGCGCCGCGTCCTCGCGGCTGGTGCTTTCGCTGCTGCTCCGCAAGCGCACCGTCTCGACCAAGGCCGCGCTCAAGCTCTTGGACGACGCCAACGCGGCCATCCACTACAACCGCGAGATTTTGCAGACGGCCCTCGACCATGTGCGCCAGGGCATCGCCATCTTCGACAAGGACCTGGCGCTGGTATGCTGGAACCGCCAATTCGGCGAGATTTTCGATTTGCCGCATGCGCTCACGCGCATCGGCGTCGCGCTCGACGAAATCCTGCGCCATCTCGCCGGCCGTGGCGCCGGAACGAGCGACGATCTCGACGCGCAAGTCGCGCAGCGCATCGCCCGCTACACTTCGGAGGCCGAGCCGTTCCTCGAACGCTTCGCCGAGCGCGGACTGGTGATCGAAGTGCGCGCCGACCGGATGCCCGACGGCGGCCTGGTCACGACCTTCACCGACATTACCCCGAGCGTAAAGGCCGCCGAGGCGCTCGAGCGAGCCAACGCCACGCTGGAGCGGCGCGTGCGCGAGCGCACCGGCGAATTGACCCGGCTTAATGCCGAACTTGGCCGAGCCAAGGCGGAGGCCGACGAGGCCAACGTCTCCAAAACGCGCTTCATCGCCGCCGCCAGCCACGACATCCTGCAGCCGCTCAACGCCGCGCGGCTTTACGTGACCAGCCTGATCGAGCGCCAGCGCGCGGGCGAGGACGGCGACCTGGTGCAGAACATCGATGCCTCGCTCGAGGCGGTGGAGGAGATATTCGCCGCGCTGTTGGACATTTCGCGGCTCGACACCGGCGCCATGCAGCCGGAGATGACCGATTTCCGCATCGACGAATTGCTGCAACGGCTGGAAGTCGAGTTCGCGCCGCTGGCGCGCGAGAAGGGCCTCGGCCTGAAGTTCATGCCGTGCTCGTTGTCGGTGCGCTCCGACCGGCGCCTGCTGCGGCGGCTGCTGCAAAATCTGGTCTCGAACGCCATCAAATACACGCCCACCGGAAGCGTGCTGATCGGCTGCCGGCGCCGCGGCGCGCGGCTGCGCATCGATGTCTACGACACCGGCATCGGCATTCCGCAAGCCAAGCGGCGCGCGGTGTTCAAGGAGTTCCACCGCCTCGACCAGGGCGCGCGGGTGGCGCGCGGCGTCGGGCTCGGGCTCTCGATCGTCGAGCGCATCGCGCGCGTGCTTGATTGCGAAGTGGTACTGAAGTCGAATGTCGGCCGCGGCTCGCGCTTCTCGGTCGAAGTCCAGCGCGCCAGCGCCGCGGCGGTGCAGCCGGTGGTGGTGCAAGCGGTGCCGAAACGGGCCGCCGCGGGGCAGCTGGCCGGCACGGTCGCGCTTTGCATCGACAACGACCGCGCCATCCTCGACGGCATGCAGACTTTGCTCGGCGGCTGGGGCTGCCGCGTGCTCAAGGCCGCGGACCTTGCCGAAGCGCTGGCGGCGATCGAGGGCAGCGGGCTCGATCCGGACGGCCTTCTGGTCGACTACCATCTCGACGGCGGCAACGGCATGGTCGCGATCGCGGAGTTGCGCCGCCGGCAGGGCCACGATTTGCCGACCATCCTGGTCACCGCCGATCGCTCGGTGCATGTGCGCGAAGAAGCCCGTGCCGCCGGCGTTCATCTGCTCAACAAGCCGGTGAAGCCCGCATCCCTGCGCGCGCTGATGACGCAGTGGCGCGTGCAGCGCATCGCGGCGGAGTAGCGGATAATCAATTCTCGCGCGCCGGCACCTGCGGCCACTGGCCGGCTTCGATCTTGCCGGCGGCGATGACCGCCTGCGTGCGGCTCTCGACGCCGAGCTTCTGCAAAATGGCGGAGACGTGCGCCTTCACGGTGGCTTCGGACACGCCGAGTTCGAAGGCGATCTGCTTGTTGAGCAAGCCTCCCGACAGCATCATCAGCACGCGCACCTGCTGCGGGGTGAGCGTCGACAGCCGCGCGATCAGCGCTGCGGTCTCGGCGTCGGATTGGCGGGTGAGATCGACGTCCGGCGGCGTCCACACCTCGCCTTGCAGCACCCGCGCCACCGCCGCCCGCATCGCCTCGGTGCCGAGCGTCTTCGGGATGAAACCCGACGCGCCGAATTCCATGCAGCGGCGGATCACCGCCGGGTCGTCGTTGGCCGACACCACCACGATCGGCAGGCTCGGGTATTGCGCGCGCAAATACATCAGCCCGGAAAACCCGCGCACGCCCGGCATCGAAAGGTCGAGCAAAATCAAATCGACGTCGTCGCCGCGCTCCAGGAGCTCGCTCACCTCCTCGAAAGTGCCGGCCTCGGCGACGTCGGCGCGGCCGAACAGTCCGGCAACCGCCTCGCGCAGCGCGCCGCGGAACAGCGGATGATCGTCGGCGATCAGCAGATGGTGGGATTGCGTCTCGCTCAAGGAAATAACGCCTCGCCGCGCATGTTAGCGCCGAACGGCGGCGGCGGTCCATCCGGGTTCGGACTCTCGCCAAAGCCGGCGTTTGTTGCCAAGCTCGAATGAATTCGGACCCGGAGAAAGTTCATGAAAGTCATATTGCCCGGATGCGCCGGTCTGTTTCTGGGCGCGATCCTCGGCGGCGTGCTCGGCGTTGGCGCCGGCTTTGCCTGGACCACGTTTTTTCACACCACATCGTTCGAAGGTTATTCCGGCATGCTGGTATTTTACAGTTTCATGCCGATAGGGATCGTCATTGGCGCGGTGATCGGGGCAGTTGGGCTCGGCATCCTCGCTTCCCGCGGCAATGCAGGCCCGCCGCGCGACGCGGGCTGAACGGCCCGACCTAATGCGTGAAGCCGCCGGTCAGCAGCAAAATGCCGACCGCCGACGACGTCAGCAGCGTCACCGCGGCGCTGATCCGAAATCGCAACACGGCAATCGCCGCGGCGGCAAACAGCGCCAGCGCCCAGGGATCAAGCGTCGCGACATTGGGCAGCTCGAAGCTGAAGCCGAACGGCTGAACTTGATCGATGGAATGAAACAACGTGCGGATGCCGAACCAGACCGTAAGATTGACGAGCATGCCGACGGCGGCCGCGGTGACGCTGTGCAATGTGCTGTTGAGGAGCGCGCTGCTGCGCAAGCCGTCGATGAACGGCGCCGCCACCATGATGAACAGAAAACACGGTGCGAATGTCATCCAGACCGCCAACAGTCCGCCGAGCCCGCCGGCAACGAGCGGCGGCAGCGTTCCGGGATCGCGATAGGCGGCGAGGAAACCGAGGAATTGGGACACGATCATGATCGTGCCGGGGACCATCTCGCCCATCGCGATGCCTTCCTGCATTTCCGTGGGCGAGACCCAATGGTAGGCATCCACCACCTGCTGCGTGGCGTAGGAAAGGACGGCGCCGTCGCCGCCGACGGCCATCAGCGCGACCTTGCTGAAGACGAAGCCGATCTGCGTGAAGATGTTGTTGGGGCCGAAAGCCGCCAGCAGCGCGATCAATGGCGCCAGCCAGATCGTCAGCCAAATCGACAGCGAGCGGATCAGATGCGCGATGTTGGGCCGCGTGTGCGCGGGCAGTTCCTTCTGCCGTTGATCGGCGGCGAGTTCGCGCATGGTGGAGGGCAGGTCCGTCAATTCGGCGCCGGCGCCGATCAGCGCCGCGCCCAACACGATGAGCGGGAATGAAAACTTGAGAAATGCGGCGGCAAAGGCCAGCGCCGCAACGCCAACCATCAATTTACTGAGCAGGACGCTTCGCCCGAAGCGAATGATCGCCTCGATCATGATCGCAAGGATCGCCGGTTTTACCCCGACGAACACCGCCTGGCCGAACTGCGAGCTGGCGCCGGTCACATAGGCGACGGTGAGCGCCATCATGCACACCGCGCCGGGCAGGATAAAGAAAGCGCCCGCAATGATGCCGCCGATCGTGCGGTTCGCCAGCCAGCCAACATAGACGGCAAGCTGCTGCGTTTCCGGCCCGGGCAAAGCGATGCAGTAACTGAGGGCGTGATAGAAACGCTGTTCGGAAATCCACTGCCGTCCTTCGACCAGCAGCCGGTGCATGGTGGCGATCTGCAATGCGGGCCCGCCGATGCCGGCGGCCGAGACATGCGCCCATACGCGCATCGCGTCGCGCAGGCTGCCGCGCTCCGCCGCCTCTGCCGAGCCGCTGACGGCTCTTCTACCCACGCCCGCATCCATGGTGTCTACGTCATCCGCTCCCGGGGCGAATTGCAAGCAATTGCAGCATGTTTATGGCCCGGCGACCGCGCCGACAAACTGCAACACCACTTCGCGCCGGTGCGGCTGCGCGCGATGCTCGGCGACGTAAATGCCCTGCCAGGCGCCGAGCGCCATCTTGCCCTCGACGACCGGCACATGCAGCGTGACGCCGTTGAGCATGGATTTGACATGCGCCGGCATGTCGTCCGGCCCTTCCACCTCGTGTACCCAGTCGGCGTCCGCCGGCGCGAGCCGGTCGAGCGCGGTTGCGAGGTCGGTGCGCACGTCGGCATCGGCATTCTCCTGAATGACCAGCGATGCCGAAGTATGCCGGATGAAAAGAAGCAGCACGCCGTCGCGCCCGCCGATGTCGCCGAGAAAGCGCACCGCATCGTGCGTTATTTCGAAAAAGCCCGCGCCCGTCGTCTCGACCGAAAGCATGGCGGTGGAGATCGTCTCCACGCGCACGGTGCGGATTGCGGACGGATCGGAACGCATGTGCCGCCGTCAGCTCTTGTTCAGCACTTGCTTTTGCGCCCGTGCGATCACTTCCACCAGCCGGTGCCAGACGCGATTGACAAACGCCACCATGCGGCTGACTTCGGCGTTGCTCGGCAGTCGCAGGCTCGTGTCGTTATCGCGCGCGCCGGGCGGTCCCGGCACGGCGCCGGACGGCAAAGCGAGGCCGTGCGCCAGAATCTCCTTCTTCAGCGCGCCGTTCTCCGCGCGCAGCCGCGTGATCTCATTCTCGAGCACGGCGCGGTCGTCGGGCGCCGCCTGGCAGGCCCAGCCGACGGTGCGCTGGCTGCACAGCGACACGTCGCCGGTCTGCGTGTCGAGCCGCAAAAATCCGTCCGCAACTTTGCTGAAGCTGTAACGGCCGCCGGCATCGTCGAGCGGCGGCGCTTCGTCGGCGAGCGCCGACCCGGCCAAACAAAAGCCGGCGACGAAAATGGCAAGCGTCCGGTCGATCATAATCGTCTCCTTGTAAGCTGTTTGCGCCCCAGGCATTGTAGCTTTATCCGCTTCGCGCTGCACAATCGGTCCTCGACAGCGGGCCCGAAGCGGCCCATATCGTTCGATGTTTCAATAGATTAGCATCTACGGGCGTTTCTTGACTTGGCGGGACCCAATCAGTATGGTCCGCGCGGCTTTTTAGGGGGCGACCCGTTGCGATTGCCGCAAAGCCGCGAGTGTCGGAGTCATGAGTGACGGCACGCGCGAGAACGGCGACAGCGACAAAGCGCACACCGACGAAGCCGCCCTCTCCGCGAGACTCCGGCGTCTCGGCGAAGGTCTCGGCCAGGCGCACAAGCGCGTGGCTGAGCCCACCGGCGACGCTGGCGGGGATCGGGCCGCGACTGCATCGGGTTACGCCAGAGGCTTCCGGCTTTCGAGCGAACTCGTTGGAGGCGTGTTGGTCGGTGCCGGCCTAGGCTGGGGCATCGACCGCCTGCTCGGTATCGCGCCCTGGGGGTTCATCGTACTCCTCTTGCTCGGCTTCGCCGCAGGTGTGCTCAACGTGATGCGCTCCGCGGGGGTCGTCCCAGGCGCCACACCCGGCGACGGCCGATCTGCAGGCCGGAAATGATTTAGCGCCCGACGGCGATGGAACCATGACGATCGATCCCATCCACCAATTCGCGATCAAGGATCTGGTGCCGCTGTTCACCCTCGGCACCCGTCAATTCGCCTTCACCAATTCCGCGCTCTACATGTTCGTCATCGTCATCCTGGTGTCGGCGCTCCTGATCGGCGCGACCATCCCGCGCGCGGTGGTGCCCGGCCGGCTGCAATCGATCGCCGAGATGTCCTACGAATTCGTCGCCAATACCGTGCGCAGTTCCGCCGGCCCCGAAGGGATGAAATTCTTCCCCTTCGTCTTCACGCTGTTCATGTTCGTGTTGTTCGCCAACATGATCGGCCTGATCCCGTATTCCTTCACGGTGACCAGCCAGCTGATCGTCACGGCGACGCTGGCGCTGCTCGTATTCTTCATCGTCGTCATCTACGGGTTCTGGCGCAACGGGCTCGGTTTCCTCAAGCTGTTTGTGCCGAAAGGGGTGCCGATCTACATCCTGCCGGCGATCGTGGTCATCGAGGTGCTGTCGTTCATGTCGCGGCCGATCTCGCACAGCGTGCGGTTGTTCGCCAACATGCTGGCCGGCCACATCACGCTGCAAGTCTTTGCCGGCTTCATCATCATGCTGGCCGGCTTCGGCGTTGCCGGCTGGTTCGGCGCGGTTTTGCCGCTCCTACTGGTGATCATGCTGACCGCGCTGGAATTTCTGGTGGCCTTCCTGCAAGCCTACGTCTTTGCCATTCTCACCTGCATCTATCTCAACGATGCGATCCACCCGGGCCACTGACCGCTTAAACCCCGCTGCAACCTCGAAAAGGAGTTTTCTATGGATCCGCAGGCCGCAAAATACATCGGAGCCGGCATTGCCTGCATCGGCATGGGCGGCGCCGGCGTCGGCGTGGGCATCATCTTCGGCAATTACCTGGCCGCCGCGCTGCGCAATCCTTCGGCCGCGCAAGGCCAGTTCGGCAACCTGATCTTCGGGTTCGCTATCACCGAAGCGCTCGGCATCTTTTCGCTGTTGATCGCGCTTCTGCTGCTGTTCGGGCTGTAACACTTTACGCCCATGGCCGAGCCGGCTGCCCATACCGAAGCGCCCGCGGGAAAGCACGCGTTTCCGCCGTTTCAGTCGCAGTATTTCCCGTCGCAGCTGCTGTGGCTGACGCTGACCTTCGTCCTGCTCTATGTGCTGATGTCGCGGATCGCGTTGCCGCGCATCGGCGCGATCTTCGCCGAGCGCAGCAAACGCATCGCCGACGATCTAAAGGCCGCGCAGGGCTTCAAGGAGCGATCCGACGCCGCTAACGCGGCCTATCAGAAATCGCTGGCCGACGCGCGCGCCCGGGCGCAAGCGATCGCCGGCGAAACCCGCGCGAAGCAGGCGGCCGAGGCGGAGGCTACCAACAAGCGGCTGGAGGCACAGCTCAATGAGCGGCTGGCGGCGGCGGAACAATCGATCGCCGCCACCCGCACCGCGGCGATGGGTAACGTCGGCAGCATTGCCGCGGACACGGCGGCCGCCATCGTCGAGCGCCTGATCGGCACGGCGCCGAGCGCGCAGGACGTCGCCGCCGCGGTCGGCAGCGCGAGCAAGCGTTAGGGAACCGGTCATGGTGATGCCTGAAGCCGAAGCCTGGGTCGCCATCGCCTTTGTCCTGTTCCTCGCGCTGCTTGTCTATCTGGGCGTGCATCGCCGGGTGATCGGCGGCATCGACGCGCGGCAGGCACGCATCAAGGCCGAACTCGGCGAGGCGGTGCGGTTGCGCGAAGAGGCGCAGGCGGTGCTGGCCGAATTCGAACGGAAGGCGCGCGAGGCCGAAGGCGAGGCTGCTTCCATCATCGCCGGCGCAAAGGCCGAGGCCGAGCGGCTTGCCACCGAGGCCAAGGCGCGCATGGAAGATTTTGTGGCGCGGCGGACCAAAATGGCCGAGGCGAAGATCGCCCAGGCCGAGGCGCAGGCGCTCGCCGACGTGCGGGCTGCCGCGGCCGATACCGCGGTCGCCGCGGCCGAGAAAATCCTCGTCGCCGCCGCCAAGGGCAAGGTCGCCGAAGACCTGCTCGCCGAGGGCATCGAGGACGTCAAAAAGAAGTTCAACTAGGCGATCGGCCGTTTTTGCTTTGTTGATAGCGGGGGCAACGCCGGCGGCGGTCTTTGACTACCTCCGCCGAACCGTATCTCTTTCAAACAACTGATTCGTTGCGGGTGGATGCCGGCTGAAAGCCTTGGCCGGTGCGGCGGAGCGGCCCGTGGTCATCTTCGATTGCAATGGCGTGCTGGTCGACAGTGAGCCGATTGCGTCCGCGGTACTCGCCGAAACGCTTTCGCGGGCCGGCTTCACCTTGACCGCCGATGTCGTGGCGCGGCGGTTTCACGGCCGCCGCTCGGCGGATATTTTCGCCATCGTCGAGAGCAGCAGCGGCCGAAAGCTGCCGCCGGACCTGCCGGCCAACGTGGCGGCCGAAACCCTGCGCCGTTTGCGCGCGGAATTGCGCGCCGTTCCGCACGCCGTGCATGCGATGACCTGGATTCGCGGCCCCAAGGCGGTTGCCTCCTCGTCGTCGCCCGAACGCATCCGGCTTAGTCTGGAGACCACCGATCTGCTGCGGTTTTTCGAGCCGCGGCTGTTCTCCGCCAGCGAAGTGCCGAAAGGCAAACCGGCACCCGATCTGTTCCTGCTCGCGGCGCAACGGCTGCAAGTGCGGCCTGCGGACTGTATCGTGGTCGAAGATTCGGCCGCCGGCGTCGCCGCGGCCAGGGCGGCGGGTATGCGGCCGATCGGCTTCGTCGGGCGTAGTGCCGCGGAAGGGCATCTCGCGCGCGAACTCACCGCCGCAGGCGCCTGCGGGGTGATCGCCGATCTGCGCGCGCTCAAAGGCGCAATCATCGACCTGCGCGGCTGGTAATCGGCCTTGAATCAGTCCGTGCTGGCGGCCGGGTGCTTGGGCCGCGGTCTTGCTTTCGGCGGTTGCCGCGGCTGCGCTGCCGCCGTCTGTGGATCGAAGCCGACATACACGATGTAGTCGTCGAGCTGGGCGGTCGGCGTCGGCAGCGGAAAGGTTATCGCGTCCTCGACATGACTGAAGCTCGCGCCGCCCTGACCGGGGCCGATCACGACCGGAATGACCATGAATTTCGTTTGTACCGCCCGCGTGCCGCTGCTCGGCGTCTCCTGCACAATCGCCATGCGCAACGGCACGTCGACCTGACCGGGTCCGCCGCCGGGGCCGACGATGACGCGGCCCTCGATGCCGATCTTCATCACCATGTTGCCGCCGACGACGGCGCATTCGCGCGCCTCGCGGATGAACTCGGCCTGGTATTTCAGCGTCATCGCGGTTTTGTCGCCGGTCGGGCCGATGGTCAGCGTGGAGGCGCCGCGGCGGACGTCGACCGGCGGACAATTGATGTCGGGCTGCGCGCCGGTGGCGGTTTGCGGCGCCCTGGCCGACGAGCCGGAAAGAAAGCCCGCGATCGGGCTTACCAAGCCGGACGGCGGCGATGCCGCGGCCTCCGGCGGCGACGCAGCCGGTCCGCCGAAGATGCCGCCGTTCGAACATCCTGCGACAAGCGACGCGAGCAGGAGCGGCGCCGCGAGCAAGCTGCGACCGCGCCACGTCGTTTGCCGAAAAGTCCCCGTCATTTCCCGGCCGTGCATTGCCAGATTTCCCCGATGCCTTTGTTATATCAGGGGAAGAGTGGCCATCCCAAGGCGGCGCGCCAGGCGTAGTTAACCCATTGGCGCCTGGGTTTTTGCGTCCTTCAGCCGGCCATAAAGCAGGTGGTCCTGCCAGCTGCCGTTGATGCAGAGATAATCCCGCGCGTAGCCCTCGCGCACGAAGCCGGTGTTTTCCAGAAGCCGGACGGAGCCGGCATTGGTCGGGATGCAGGCGGCTTCGAGCCGATGCAGCCGGAGCGTGGCGAAGGCAAACGGGATGACCGCGCGCACCGCTGCGGTCATATGGCCCTGCCGGACGTAGGGCAGGCCCATCCAGTAGCCGAGACTGCCGGCCTGGGCGACGCCGCGGCGGATATTGGCCAATGTCAAACCGCCGACCAGCGTGTCATCCGAGGTGCAAAAGATCAGGAAAGCGTAGCCCTGGTCGGTGCGCAAATCCTCGGCATAGCGCCGGATGCGCCGCCGAAACGCGCCGCGGGTCAAATCGTCGGCCGGCCAGGTCGGCTCCCAGGGCGTGAGGAATTCGCGGCTCTGTTCGCGCAATGCCGCCCATTCGCTATAGTCCGTCACCTGCGGCGTGCGCAGCATGACGCCTTCGCCGGCGACCGACGGCAGCGGATCGGAAAAATTGATGGTGCGGAAGAACGCCATCGCCGCTGTCATGCGGCCTGACGCGCCAGCGTTTCGGCAATCGCCGCGGCGTTTTCGAGTCCCGAGCCAAGCCCGAGCACGGCGATCGCCGGCTTGCCGCGACGGATGAGCGCCCGTCCGGCCGCGCGCGCGCTTTCGACTGTCACGGATTCGACTTTCTCGACCAGTTCGTCGAGCGGAACCGGCCGTCCCCAGGCCATCATCTGCCGCGCCAGTTGGCCGATGCGGTCGCCGGAACTCTCCAGCGCCATCAGCAAGCCGGCTTTCATCTGCGCCTTGGCCCGCGCGATCTCCGTGTCGGAAATCGTTTCGGCGGCGTTGGCGATCTCGTCGACGACGAGCTGCATCAGTTGGGTCGAATCGGCGGCGTCGGTGCCGGCATAGAGGCCGAACATGCCGACGTCGGAATACGGGAAGTGGAAGGAATAGATCGAATAGCACAGGCCGCGCTTCTCGCGCGCTTCCTGGAACAGCCGGGACGACATGCCGCCGCCGACCACGTTGGTGAACATCTGCAAGCTGTAGAGCGAGGGGTCGGTCTGCGCGACGCCGGGCAAGGCGAGCGCGATGTGCACCTGTTCGAGTTCGCGTTTTTCGACGTGGGTGCCGCCGCCGAAATGGGCGGGCTCGGGCGCCGGTCCGGCCGGTCCGTCGAAGCCGGCAAAACGCTTCTCTACTTCGCCCACCACCGCGGCATGGTCGACCGCGCCGGCGGCGGCAATCAGGATATCGGGCGCGCGGTAGTGCCGGGCCAGATGGTCGCGCAATTTCGCGCTGTCGAACGTGCGCACCGTCTTGGCGGTGCCGAGGATCGAGCGGCCGAGCGACTGCTCGGGGAAGGCGATCGCCTGCAAATGCTCGAATACGAGATCGTCGGGCGTATCGGCGACCGCGCCGATCTCCTGCACGATCACGTTCTGCTCGCGGACCAGCTCGTCGCGGTCGAATGCCGGCTCGGACAGGATGTCGGCCAGGACGTCGAGCGCGAGCGGCACGTCGGCCTTGAGCACGCGCGCGTAATAGGCGGTGCTCTCGGCGCTGGTCGCGGCATTGAGATCGCCGCCGACCGCCTCGATTTCCTCCGCGATCTGGCGGGCGGTGCGCCGGCGCGTGCCCTTGAACGCCATATGTTCGAGGAAATGCGAAATGCCGTGCTCATTAATCCGTTCGTCGCGGCTGCCGGAATTGACCCACACGCCGAGCGAGGCCGTCTCGAGATGCGGCATCGTATCGGTCACCACGCGGATGCCGGATTTCAAGCTGGTCACCGCAACGCTCATGCTGCCGCTCCTTCCTGTGCGGCCCGGCTCGCCTGAACGACGAAGCGCTCGACCGCGGATTGCTCGGCCGGCAACGCGGTAACGCGCTCCGGACGCTGATTAAGATCGGAAAGCCACTCCGGCAAGGGTGGGCGGGCGCCGCACGCCGCCGCGACCGCGTCCGGGAACTTGGCCGGGTGCGCGGTCGCCAGCACCACCATCGGCAGGCTTGGGTCGCGCGCTTCCTTTTCGGCGACGGCGATGCCGACGGCGGTGTGCGGATCGACGAACCGGCCGGTCTCGCGCCGCACCGCGTGCATCGTGGCGGCGACTTCGTCCTCGTCGGCGCGGCCGGCGGAGAACAGCGTGCGGATATGCGCCAGCGCCGGCGCCGACACCGAGAAGCGCCGCGATTGCGCGAGCGCGCCCATCAGCGCGCGCACCGCGCCGGCATCGCGGTCATAGGCATCGAACAACAGCCGCTCGAAATTGGACGACACCTGAATGTCCATCGACGGCGAGGTGGTCGGCACCACGTCGCGCAATTCGTAGGTCCCGGTCGCCAGCGTGCGGGCGAGGATGTCGTTGACGTTGGTGGCGATGACGAGCCGGTCGATCGGCAGGCCCATCCGCTGCGCCACGTAGCCGGCGTAGATGTCGCCGAAATTGCCGGTCGGGACGGTGAACGCGACCTTGCGGTAAGGCGCGCCGAGCGCGACCGCGGCGGTGAAGTAATAGACGATCTGCGCGACGATGCGCGCCCAGTTGATCGAATTGACGCCGGACAGCCGCACCCGCTCGCGGAAGGCGGCATGATTGAACATTCCCTTCACCAGCGCCTGGCAGTCGTCGAAAGTACCGTCGATGGCGATCGTGTGGACGTTGGCGGCCGCCGCCGTGGTCATCATCCGGCGCTGCACCTCGGAGACGCGCCCCTGCGGGAACAGCACGACGACGTCGACCTGATTGCGGTCGCGGAAAGCCTCGACGGCGGCGCCGCCGGTATCGCCCGAAGTCGCGACCACGATGGTGCGGCGCTCGCCGCGCGCGGCGAGCGCGTGATCCATCAGCCGCGCCAACAGCTGCATCGCCACATCCTTGAAGGCGAGGGTGGGGCCGTGGAACAGTTCGAGCGCAAACGTATTCACGCCGAGCTCGTTCAGCGGAGCGACCGCGGGATGGCGGAAGCTGCCGTAGGCTTCGCGCGCCATGCGTGCGAGGTCGGCGTCGCGAATGGAATCGCCGGTGAAATGCCGGATCAGCTCGACGGCGACTTCGGCATAGGGCCGGCCGGCGAAGCCGATGATGGTCTCGTGCTCCAGGCGCGGCCAGGTTTCCGGCACATACAGACCGCCGTCGCGGGCAAGGCCCGCGAGCATCACGTCGGTGAAGCCGAGCGAGGGGTCTTCGCCTCTGGTCGAGATATGACGCAACCCACGCCTTCCTTGCGCCCCGGCCAAATCCCGTAGCGCTAAACTCTTGATTTTCCAGGATGTTCGCTGCGGGGGCTGGCTGCCGCCCGTCCCGGACCAATGCCACAGTTACAGAAGAGCGGGTCTTTTCACAAGGAAAGCGAATTCCGGCGGACGGCGAAAAAAGACCGTCAGGCACCGATGAGTTTCAGCGGCTACAACGGTTTCACAGATGAACGGGCTCGGGGCCGCCGACGTTAAAACTGCACGCCGAGCGTAACCATATTGCTATAGCCGCCGACCCTCATCGGTCCGGGTACACCGACCGACTGTGGCGTGATGAGGAACGAACGCCACTGCACGTACATATCGAAACCGCGGGTGATCGGCCACTCGGCCCGTATGCTGGTGGTGAAAGCAAATTGCACGGTGTTGGTGTTGCCGCTGACCGCAGGCATTGTCCAACTGTAGTTCTGCAAGACACTGGCAACACCGGCAGAGTCATAGACCTTGACTGGGGTTCGGGGGCGATCGATCCTATGATGGAATTGATCAGAGGATTGGCGAATTCGGCCTCGCCGTAGAAGGCAAATGGCATCTTGACCCCGTAAATCAATCCGTTCGCGGACGTGCTGCCGTTGAAGGTGCTACAGAGAACGCCGATCCGCGCCCCGACAGGGAAGACCAAGGAGTCCGGCCGTCCCGTTGACCGGCACCCTGAATCCGATAGCGCCGCCGGCAACAAAGCCTCCCGCATTGCCGCCGGGGTCATTGCCTCCGACGATTACAAAGTTTTGCACTCCGCCGCCGACCTCGCCGGCATAATAAAGGTGGCGGAAAAGGCGGAACCACTCGGAGCACGGCTCCAGCCAGTAGGTCTCAGTAGGAGATCCGGGCTCAGAAGAGAAAGTTACCCTATAGTGCGCCGGGGCTCCTCTGTCGTCCGGTTCGTAAGGCCGAGGATCTACTGGGAAAAAATATTTGATGGAAGCGGCCTGCCCGCTATGTACGAAATCAAACATTTCTTCGTTGGTATATTCGCTACTGACAGAGCCCAAGGCACCATATGATCTCCAGCGCATATACTGGGCGTGCGCCTGATTTATCCAACCGTCGACAATAATGACAGACAAAGTACCGCCGATGATGGCACACAATGCTCGACGCCACATGACAGCCCCCGTCAACGTTGAAACTGCACGCCAAGCGTTACCATGTTGCTGTAGCCGTTGGCTGTCGCCAGCCCGGGCAGGTTGAACTGCTGTGGCGTTGCGATGAACGAACGCCATTGCACATAAAAATCAACCGCGCGGGTGATCTTCCACTCCGCCCGTATGCTGGTGGTGAAAGCAAATTGCACGGTGTCGGTGTTGCCGCTCGCTCCGGGCATGGACCAGCCATAGTTCTGCCAGACGCCGCCAATTCCGGCGGAGCTGTAGATCATGGTATGCGGAATGAGGCGTCCCGCGAGCGAGCTGAAGATGGGATTTGCGAATTCGGCCTCGCCGTAGAAAGCCAGCGGCGTCTTGACCGTGTAACCCACCGTGCTGCTGTTGAAGCTGCCGCCAAGAACGCCGACCCGCGCGCCGACCGGCCACACCAGCGAATCCGGTATCCCGCTGACCGGCATCCTGAACCCGAACGCGCCGCCGCCGACAAAGCCTCCGGCATTGACGCTGGGGTCGCGCCCGAACGTTATGGTGTTGTTCCACCAGCCGCCGCCGAGCTCAAGACTGGCGTAGAGGCCGCTGCCCGGCGGCGGGCACTTCATGCCGGTGCGACGTGGTGCTTCCGGATTTAATTTCTTGTACTTCGCCTCGGCGGCCGCAATCGCTTGGTCATAGCGTGCCTTTGCGCCGCGGACACCCACGCGGGCAGCATCTAATTTCACCTTAGCTCTCTTCAGTCTTTTGTCGGCGCTCTTGGAGTTCCTGTGTGTTCTCGCAACCGCGCGCTCGGCATAGTCATCCGTCCTTGCAGACGCCGCATCCTCGGCCGCATGGGCAGCGTTTGCCGCATCCTGTGCTGCTTTCACTTCATCAAGCGCAGCAGTGTAGTCGGTTTGCCAACCCTGCAGTTCCTTTTCGGCGCGTTCTATCGCTAGCCGCTCATCGGCAAAGATAGCTCCCTCAAACTTGGAAAGGTTCTCAAATCCGCCTAAAATGCCTTCAATGCAATCTTTTTCTCCTCTCCTTCTGGGATGTCTTGTGCATGTGCACGCCGCAGAAATTCGCCGGACGGGTCTTCTAAAGACCACGCAAAAAAGACCGATGCTGCCAGCAATATTGCCTGGCCGGCGCGGCGCGCCCGCACGCGAAACATGGAAGCCCCCAATCGACGCTACAGCGCAACGGCACGAAAGACACGCAACGCCACAAACACGCAGGGCGAAATTGCGCGGCGTCATCCGCCAATGCAAGCGACCGTGGCACGGCCCGCGACGCGCGCAAATTCTTCTTGGAGGTTGTGAAGCGGGCGGCGGCAAAAACGCGCGCCCGTTGGAATGCCCCGTTATGAAATCCCGCGTGCCCTCACAAAGCCCCGCACGCGCCTGGCAAATGAGGCTGACTCGCCGGAGGGGGCCGCTCAAGGGGATGCGGAACGTTTCACGCGCAGTGTTGCATCCTTGCAACCGCACCATCGCCGCGCCCCGATCCAAAAATCCAAGGTTTATCGAGCGCGCCTGGAACTGCGCGCCCAGACGGCGAACACGACGGCAAGCACCAGCGCCAACCCATACCAGGTCACGGCGTATCCCAGGTGGTTGTTCGACAGGTTGACCACGAGCTTGCCGGGATGCGGCCAGCCGTCGGGCGGCACCGGCGCTTCCTGCTCGACATAGAACGGCGCCACCGGGCCGATGCCCTTGGCGGCGGCGATGGCCGCGGGGTCGCGCGTGAACCAGAGATTGTGCGCCGGATCGTCGGCGGGCGAGAACCAATGGCGCGCGTCCGGCCAGCGCAAGGCGCCGGCGATCTCGACCGGTCCGGCGATCTGGCCGGCGGCGCGCGTCGCTTCAAGTTTGAGCGCTTCCGGCACGAAGCCGCGATTGACCATGACGAGCGCGCCGCCCGCGAGCCGGGCCGGAGTAAAAATCCAATAACCGGACCCGGACACGTCGGGGCGGAAGGCCGACGCGGCCGCGTAAACCAGCGCGTCATTGCCGTGTTCGAACACGGCGCTGAATTTGATGCGCCGGTATTCGTCGCGCGCCGGATCGAGATGGGACCAGGAAGCGGGCGACGGCAGCGCTGCCGGCGCCGCGTCAAGCCGCTCGGTCAGCGCGGCGATCAATCCTTCCTTCCACGCTTTGCGCTCCAATTGCCAGGTGCCGAGCGCGATCAGCGCGGCGAAGGCGAGCGCCGCCGGGATCGACAGGCCGAGCCATGAGCGGCGCTTCACCGGCGGCGCGTTCAAGGCTCGCTCTTGCCGAAGCGCCCCTCGGCGGCCTTGTGGTGGTATTGCAACGCGATCATCAGTCCCTTCATCGGCCGCAGCGGCCCGAGCGTGACGATCAAAATAAGCGGCAGCCACAACACCGCATGCAGCCAGAACGGCGGCTTGTAGACGACCTCGGTGATCAGCGCGGCGAACACCACGACGAAGCCGGCGAAGAACATGATGAAGACCGCGGGACCGTCGCCGGAATCGGCAAAGCCGTAATCCAGGCCGCAATTCTCACAGCGCGGCCGCAGCGTCAAAAATCCGCGGAATAGTTTGCCCCGGCCGCAGCGTGGACAGGCGCAGGAGAGGCCGGCGAGAATCGTGCCCGACAATGTGTCGATGGTTTTATCCATACGACCGATGTCGCAATCCTCGAGTTCCAGCGCAAGCGGGGAAAGTGTCACCTCTCTCCCCGCCGTGCGGGGAGAGGGAGAAGGCGTTATTCCGGCAGCGGCGTTCCGGCGCCCCACACATAGATGCAGGCGAACAGGAACAGCCACACTACGTCGACGAAGTGCCAGTACCAGGCAGCGAATTCGAAGCCGAGATGCTGCGCCGGCCGGAACTGGCCGGCCAGCGCCCGGAACAGGCACACGATCAGGAAGATCGAGCCGATGATGACGTGGGCGCCATGGAAGCCGGTCGCCATGAAGAAAGTGGCGCCGTAGATATTGCCGGAATAGTGGAACGCGGCGTGCGCGTATTCATAAGCCTGTACGCAGGTGAACGAGAGGCCGAGCGCGATGGTGCAAACGAGGCCCCAAATCAGTCCCTTGCGGTTGTCCTCAAGCAGCGCGTGATGCGCCCAGGTCACGGTGGTGCCGGAGGTCAACAGAATGAGCGTGTTCAACAGCGGCAGATGCCACGGATCGAAGGTGTGGATGTCCTTGGGCGGCCAGACGCCGCCGATGAAAGCAGCCCGCGCCACATCCTTGAGCTCGGCCGGGAACAGCGCGGTGTTGAAATAGGCCCAGAACCAGGCGACGAAGAACATGACCTCCGAGGCGATGAACAGGATCATGCCGTAGCGGTGCGAAATCTGCACCACGAAGGTGTGGTCGTGCTCGACTTCGGCTTCGAAGATCACGTCGCGCCACCAGCCGATCATGGTGTAGACGATGCCGATGGCGCCGACGCCGAAGATAATCGGCGCATAGGCCACGACATGGTGCATCCACAGGATCAGCCCCAAGGCGGTGATGAATCCGGACGCGGCGCCAATCGCCGGCCACGGGCTCGGATTGACCAGGTGGTAGTCGTGGTGCGGTTTGGCGTGTGCAGCTTCAGCCATTGTTTGTCGCCTTCATCAAAGTTGCCCGGACGTCACCGGCGCCACGCCCTCCGCCGCCTGATCCGGCAGCCGAACCGGATAGAAGGTGTAGGAGAGCGTAATGAGCTTGACGTTGTCCTGCTCGGAATCCGCGGCGAGCTTGGGATCGACATAAAACACCACCGCCATGTCGCGCGTCTCGCCGGGCTTCATGGTCTGTTGGGTGAAGCAGAAGCAGTTGACCTTCTCGAAGTAGATGCCCGTCGTGGCCGGATTGACGTTGTAGCCGGCCTGGCCGGCGGTGATGCGGGCGGCTTCGTTGATGACCTTATAATAGACGGTGACGACCTGGCCGAGCTTGACGTCGATGGTCCGCCGCTCGGGCTCGAACCGCCACGGCAGGCCGGCGGCGACGTTTGAATCAAAGCGCACGGTGATGGTGCGTTCGGAGGTTTCGGTCGGCAGCGCCTTCGCCACCTGCGTGGTGCCGCCATAGCCGGTGGTGCGGCAGAACCACGAATAGAACGGCACCGCGGCGAACGACAGGCCAACCATCGCCGCAACCAGGCCGCCGCACAAGAACGCGACGACGATGTCGCGGCGTGCGGCGGGAGGCTTATGCGGCGTCGGCGTGGCCATCGGTGTCTTGCTCGACCTTTACAGCGGGCGATTGAGCACGCCCGGACCCTTCACCAGCGTCACGATGTAGAACAGGATCACCAGCACGCCAAGCGATACCGCGATCGCGATCGAGCGCGCGCGGCGCGCGCGAAGCTGCCGCTCGGTGAGCCTGATGCCGTCCTCCGGCTTCTCCCCGCTCATGGCCAGGCTCGTCGTCATGCGGCGAGGTGGCCGAACCAGGCAGCCGATGCGCGGTCCACCAGCAGCATCGCGAACAGCACGAACAGATAAAGGATCGAGAAGCCGAACATCTGCTTGCTGGCGGCGTGACTGTGCTGCTCGGAGCGCACGCGCAAGGCGAGCGCGATCATGGCGGCGCCGGCCGCGAGCGCGACGATAGCGTAGAGCCTGCCGGTATAGCCCAACAGCCAGGGCGTGGCGCCGAGCGGCGCCAGCACCAACGTGTACAGCAGGATCTGGCGGCGCGTTTCGGTCAGGCCGGCGACCACCGGCAGCATCGGCACGCCGGCGCGGGCATAATCGGCGCTGCGGTAGAGCGACAGCGCCCAAAAGTGCGGCGGCGTCCAGAAGAAGATGATGAGGAACAGCAGCACCGGCTCGATGCCGACGCTGCCGGTCGCCGCCGCCCAGCCGATCATCGGCGGCAGCGCGCCGGCGGCGCCGCCGATGACGATGTTCTGCGGCGTCGAGCGCTTGAGCCACATCGTGTAGACAAAAATGTAGAAGGCGATGGTGACGGCGAGGAGCGCGGCGGCGGTCACGTTGACCAATAGCCCGAGTACGACCACCGAAAAGACCGCGAGCGTGACCCCGAAGGCCAGCGCCTCACCCGGCAGCACCCGGCCGGCCGGTATCGGCCGCGCCGCCGTCCGCGTCATGCGCGCGTCGATGTCGGCGTCGTACCACATATTGAGCGCGCCGGCGGCGCCGGCGCCGACCGCGATGCAAATGAGCGCGGTAAGCGCGATCACCGGATGCAGATGAACCGGCGCAATCATCAGCCCGACGAACGCGGTAAACACCACGAGCGACATCACCCGCGGTTTCATCAGTTCGATGTAGTCGCCGACGCTCGCGATGCTGGGCTCGGCGCGTGAAAGCATTGCGCTCATCGGATCAACGGCAGCGTTTCATATTGATGGAACGGCGGCGGCGACGGCAACGTCCATTCCAGCGTGGTGGCGCCGGCGCCCCACGGATTGTTGCCGGCCGGCACTTTGCGGGCGAAAGCCTGGGCGACGCCGAACAGGAACACCAGCACGCCGAAGCCGGAAATGTACGAGCCGATCGAGGAGATGAAATTCCAGTCCGAGAACGCGTCCGGATAGTCGGCGATGCGGCGCGGCATGCCGGCCAGTCCCAGAAAGTGCTGCGGGAAAAACACCAGATTGACGCCGATGAAGGTGAGCCAGAAGTGCAGCTTGCCGACGAACTCGGAGTATATGTAGCCGGTCATCTTCGGGAACCAGTAATACCAGCCGCCGAAGATGGCGAACACCGCGCCGAGCGACAGCACATAGTGGAAGTGGGCGACGACGTAATAGGTGTCCTGCAACACGCGGTCGACGCCGGCATTGGCAAGCACCACGCCGGTGACGCCGCCGACGGTGAACAGGAAGATGAAGCCGATCGCCCACAGCATCGGCGTCTTGAATTCGATCGAGCCGCCCCACATCGTGGCGATCCAGGAGAAGATCTTCACGCCGGTCGGCACCGCGATCACCATGGTGGCGGCGATGAAGTAGGCCTGCACGCTTGCCGACATGCCGACGGTATACATGTGGTGCGCCCAGACGACGAAACCGATGCCGCCGATCGCCACCATCGCGTAGGCCATGCCGAGATAGCCGAATACCGGCTTCTTGGAGAACGTCGCGACGATCTGGCTGACCATGCCGAAGCCCGGCAGGATCAGGATGTACACTTCCGGGTGGCCGAAGAACCAGAACAGGTGCTGGAACAACAGCGGATCGCCGCCGCCATGCGGATCGAAGAAGGTGGTGCCGAAATTGCGGTCGGTGAGCAGCATGGTGATCGCGCCGGCAAGCACCGGCAGCGCCAAGAGCAGCAGGAACACCGTCACCAGCTGCGACCAGACGAACAGCGGCATCTTGTGCATGGTCATGCCGGGCGCCCGCATGTTGAAGATCGTGGTGATGAAGTTGATGGCGCCGAGGATCGAGGACGCGCCGGCCAGATGCAGCGACAGGATGACAAAATCCATTGCCGGGCCGGGATGTCCGTAGGTCGACAGCGGCGCATAGATGGTCCAGCCGGTGCCGGCGCCGTTGGCGCCCGGCTCGCCTTCGAAGAACATCGAGGCGGCGAACAGCGCGAACGAGGCCGGCAGCAGCCAGAACGAAATGTTGTTCATGCGCGGGAACGCCATGTCCGGCGCGCCGATCATCAGCGGCACCATCCAGTTGCCGAAGCCGCCGATCATCGCCGGCATGACCATGAAGAAGATCATGATTAGGCCGTGCGCGGTGACGATCACGTCGAAGTAATGCGTCTCATGGAAAATCTGCAGGCCGGGGAACATCAGCTCGGCGCGGATCAGGATCGAGAACACGCCGCCGATCACGCCGGCGATCAGCGCGAACACGAGATACATGGTGCCGATGTCTTTATGGTTGGTCGAATAGACATAGCGGCGCCAGCCGTGCGGCGTGGCATGCCCGTGATCGTCGCCGTGCGCGGCCGCGTGTGTCATCTGATCCATGGTCAATTCCTGCGTTAGCGGGTGTTCGGCTCAGGCGCAGCGGTCGCCGCCAATGCCGCCGGCGGCGCGGTCTCGAGGCCGGCGTTTTTCTTCTCGGTCTCCACCCAGGCGGCAAACTCGGCGTCGCTCACGACCCGCACCGTGATCGGCATGAAGGCGTGATCCTTGCCGCACAATTCGGAGCATTGGCCGTGGAAGGTACCCTCGCTGGTCGCCTTGAACCAGGTATCGTTGAGCCGGCCGGGGACGGCGTCGATCTTGACGCCGAACGAGGGCACCGCGAAGGAGTGAATCACGTCGGCGCCGGTCACCAGCACGTGCACGACCTTGTTTACCGGCACCACCATCTCATTGTCGACAGTGAGAAGCCGCGGCTGGCCCTGCTTTAAATCCTTTTCTTCGACGATGAGCGAGTCGAATTCGAAATTGCCGTTGTCGGGGTAGTTGTAGCTCCAGTACCACTGCTTGCCGGTCGCCTTCACCGTCAAATCGGGCTTCGGGTCATCGAGTTGCAGGAACAGGAGCCGAAACGACGGAATCGCGATCGCCACCAGGATGATGACCGGCACGATCGTCCAGGCGACTTCCAGGAGCGAGTTGTGGGTGGTGCGGGAAGGGGTCGGATTGGCGCGTGCGTTAAAGCGCACCACGATGATGACGAGCAGAACAAGCACGAAGACGGTGATGCCGGTGATGATCCAGAGCAGGAAATTGTGGAACCGGATGATGTCAACCATGACCGGGGACGCCGCATCCTGCAGGCCGAGTTGCCACGGTGACGGTTGCCCAGCGCCAGCGCGGGCGGTCTGCGCGCCTGCGAACACCATCCCGAACGTCAGCACCCATGCGCTCAAGCGTGCGAACAGCGGCATCTGTTTCCGGGCTCCTCGTTTCTTGCGGTCGATCCCGGCGCCGAGGCCGGGCACGCATCTGGCCCATAACGGCAGCGGCCGGATGGTGGCCTGCTGCGAACGGGGATTTGCGCCGCGAGTCTGATCCTTGACGGGCATCGGCGGATGGGGGTTATCCCCTCAAACCACAAATCGCGTTCTACCGCAATGCACTCAGCGCCCGCGCGGCGGTCTCCTTCGCGCGGCCACAATGGCTTGATTTTGATCCGATCTTGACACTGCGGGCTCACGATGTAGGCAGGCCCGCGCGGCAATCGGCCTGCACAAAGGTGATTCGTGGCCGAAAACCTGCCGAAGACCCCGGCTGGGAGGGCGGCCGGAAGGATGACCGAAGGGGACATGACGATGGCAATTGTCGGTGGCAGGCGGCTGTTGCGGCCAATGGTCCCGGCGCTCTGCGTTGCCGCCTTGATACTCGCGGCGCTGCCGCCGTTCGGCGGGCAAGCCGCCGCGCAAGGTGCCGTCCGTTCGGTCCACGGCGAATGGCAGATTCGCTGCGACACGCCGCCCGGCGCGCAAGGCGAGCAATGCGCGCTGATGCAGAGCGTAATGTCCGAAGAGCGCCCCAATGTCGGGCTGACCATCATCATCCTGCGGCCGGCCGGCACCAACATCCACCTCATGCGCGTCTTGGCGCCGCCCGGTGTTCTGTTGCCCGACGCGCTCGGTCTCAAGATCGATGACGTCAATGTGGGCCGGGCCGGCTACGTGCGCTGCCTGCCCAACGGCTGCGTCGCCGAAGTCACGATGGAAGACGAACTGATCCGGAAGATGCGCGAAGGCCATACCGCGACCTTCATCATCTTCCTCACGCCCGAAGAGGGCATCGGCTTTCCGGTCAGCCTCAAGGGCTTTGCCGAAGGCTTCGACGCGCTGCCTTGATCGCCGCGCCGGCGCTGCGGCCCATCACATGATTGCGCGTTGCCTTTGATGGCCGCTCTTTGTCACTATCTAAAGCGTCGTCTACTTGTAGCAACTGGGCGCCATCGCCATGGACACGAAACAATATCCCGTCACCCACACCGATGCGGAATGGAAAAAACTTCTTTCGCCCGAGCAGTTTCGCATCATGCGCGCCCACGGCACCGAGCCGCCGGGCAGCTGCGCGCTGAATTACGAGAAGCGCGCCGGCACGTTTTATTGCGCCGGCTGCGGGCAGCCGCTGTTCGCCTCGAAGAAGAAGTTCGAGAGCGGCACCGGCTGGCCGAGCTTCAACGATCCGGTCGATGGTTCGGTCGAAACCTCGCGCGACGCGAGTTTCGGCATGGTGCGCAACGAGGTCCATTGCAGCCGCTGCGGCAGCCATCTCGGCCATGTCTTCGATGACGGACCGCCGCCGACTCACCTGCGCTATTGCATCAACGGCGTGGCGATGGATTTCAAGCCGGAGTGACGTCGTGTTCCCTTGCATTCGGGAAAAAACATCCGGCAATTTAAGCAGTTGGCGCCGGTTTCGCGGTTTGCGGATAGCAGCCAGGCCAGCCGAAATCCTGCCTCATTCGCGTCGAGGTCGTGTAGAACATTGTCCACCGTATCGCCGGGCTTTCGCTTGATTTAAGCTCAACCACCGGATGTGGCAGTCGATGCGCAGGGCACGGGAATCGGCTACTCGCCTCTTGCTACTGATGATGGTCGCCTCGGTGGTGCTGCCGGCGACGCTGTACGCTTATGCCTGCTGGGTCAGTTACCGCGACATCAACGCCGTCACCGACGAGCGCATTGCCCGTTCGCTCGATGTCATGCAGGAGCAGGCGCTCAAGGTTTTCCAGACCGTCGATCGCACCTTCGCCGAAATCAACGAGATCGCGCGGGGCATGTCGGATGAGGACATTCGCGCCGACGAGCCGCGCCTGCACGAGCGCCTCGCCGGCATCGTCGCGACCATGCCGCAGCTGCACGCCATCTTGCTCATCGGCCGCGACGGCCGGCCGCTGGTGGGCAGCGCGCTCGGACACGTGCCCGGCAATGTGAACTTCAGCGATCGCGATTATTTCCAGGTCCAGCGCGAGAAAGATATCGGTACCTATGTCAGCGACATGCGCTCACCGCGCCTGCCGGGCATCGACGGAGATTTTTTCGACCTCTCACATCGTCTGGAATCGCCCGACGGTTCCTTCGACGGCGTCATCGCGGTGGCGGTGCGGCCGGCCTACTTCGAGGACTTCTACGACTTGATCGGCAAAACGCCGGGCAGTTTCTACGCGCTGGTGCGGTCCGACGGCGCGTATCTGGCCCGCCATCCCCTCCTCGACGATCCTTCCCGGCGGCTCAGTCCCGAAAGTACGTTCCGCACCACCATCGGCCGCGGCGTCGAGCACGGCCTCTATACCGCCAACTCAGATATCGACGGCGTTTCCCGACGCTTCGGTTTTCGCAGGCTTCCGGGCTTCCCGGTCTACGCTATGGCCGGGGTGACCAGCGCTGCGATCCGGGCCGAATGGCTCCGCAACATGGGAGCGCACCTGATCTTCGGCATACCCGCCACGCTTCTGATCCTCTCGGTGCTCTGGCTCACGCTGCGCCGCACTCGGAGGCTCTACGAAGAAGCCGAGCGCCGCGAGGCTGCGGAAGGCGCGTTGCGCCAGTCGCAACGGCTCGAAGCGATCGGCCAATTGACCGGCGGCGTCGCCCACGACTTCAACAATTTGCTGATGATCGTGAGCGGCAGCGTGCACCGGCTGCGCCGCGACATCAATGACGAGAACCAGGTAAAGCTCCTCGACGCCATCGCCAATGCGACGCAGCGCGGCGAGAGCCTCACCCGGCAATTGCTCAGCTTCTCGCGCCGGCAAATGTTGCAGCCGAGTGTTATCGATCTGACCGCACGGCTGCCGGAGCTCAAGGACATGCTCAGCCGCTCACTGCGCGGCGATATCGAAATCCGCGTGCTCGTCCCCAAGCGCCCCTGCCTGGTCAAGGCAGATCCGAGTGAACTCGAGCTCGCGTTGCTCAACCTCGCCGTCAATGCGCGCGACGCCATGCCGTCCGGCGGTACTCTGACCATCGCGGCGAAAGCGGTCCTGCTGCGCGGCAAGGCCAGCGAAGAAGGCTTGAGCGGCGAATTCGTCGCCGTGCGCGTCGCCGATACCGGACAAGGCATAGCGCCGGAAGTCCTGCCGCAAGTGTTCGAGCCGTACTTCACCACAAAGGAAATCGGCAAGGGCACCGGGCTTGGGCTTTCGCAGGTTTACGGCTTCGCCCGGCAATCGGGTGGCGCCACCACCATCACCAGCACGATCGGGCGCGGCACCGCGATCACGCTCTTCCTGCCGCGCAGCTTCGAGGCGCCGGCGAAGCCGCGCGAGTCCGCGATCGCGCCCGGCGCGGCGCTGTCCGCCGGCACGGTGCTCCTGGTCGAGGACAATGCCGAGGTGGTCGAGGTCGCCAAAGGCTATTTCGACGACCTCGGCTACAGCATCAAGGTGGCGGTGAGCGCGCAGGCGGGCCTCGATCTGCTGGAAAGCGAGGGCGGCGTCGATCTCGTTTTTTCCGACATCTTGATGCCGGGCGGCATGAACGGGCTCGAACTCGCCAAGGCGGTGCGGGCGCGCTTTCCGCACATCGTGGTGCTGTTGACCACCGGCTATTCCTCGAGCGGACAGGACGCGATGCGGCGGGGGTTCGAGGTGTTGCAGAAGCCTTATGACCTGGCCGCGCTCCAGCGCGCGCTCTTGAGCGCGCTCAAGGCGGCCGGCCGGGCACGGCCGGACCCGGCGCGGCAGCGCGCCGCGGTGTGACAGCGCGGATCGGCCGCGTACTCGTAAACCCCAGGATGTCCGCTTAGCCCTGGAAATCCGACGGAGGTGCGGACATCCTAGTACGTCCGCTATGCTAGTACGTCCGCTATGCTAGTACGTCCGCTATGCTAGTACGTCCGCTATGCTAGTACGTCCGCTATGCTAGTACGTCCGCTATGCTAGTACGTCCGCTATGCTAG
>Ga0181525_10000039_pt1 | contig 103489 bp, 104 predicted proteins | sample PEATcosm2014_Bin_48_FD_121100 | JGI IMG/M metagenome (GOLD analysis project Ga0181525, IMG submission 121100) | Peatland microbial communities from MTU Mesocosm Facility, Houghton, MI, USA - PEATcosm2014_Bin06_10_metaG | ecosystem: Environmental > Terrestrial > Soil > Wetlands > Peat | place...
CACCCCGAGCAACCCCCCCACCAACCGGAACCGACGCCCACTCCTCCACCAACGAAACATCAGCACCCGGCGCAACCAAACGCTCACCACCAGTCGGCCACCCAACCCCAACACCACGCCCAGAGGGCGTGTCGCGGTCGGCCTGGTCCGGTTCCAGTGTCCGAGGCACGGCGAACTGCTCGCGCTCTGCCGGGGGCGACTCCCTCAACGCGGGCTCGAGGATCTCGCTGAAACTCGCCGGCCGGGCGGCTGTCTCTGCTGCCGTCTGCTCGGGCTGGATCCTGGCGCTCGCGCCCTCATCGAGGCGTGCCGCCGTGACCGACTCCGGCTCGGCGGACGCCGCCGGCGCGACCGCGAACGGATCCGCCACAGGCGCCCGCGTGACCGGCTCGGACTCCTCGACATCGACCGCCGTGAGGTCTTCTGACTCGGCGCTCTCGGGGTCCGCGTCCTCGCCGTCGTACACGTCGATTCCGTCTCGCTGCGGCGGCGCCATCGCCTCGATCTCGATGAAGCGTTGTGCAAAGAAGCCACCGATGCCGCCGACAAGCCCCTCGCGTTGGTGGGTCACGACAGCGTCGGGTCCGAGCTCGGCGCGGATCTGCGGCAGGATCTCGGATAGATCGCGCCCGCGATAGGTCCGCCGATCGCCGTCGCCCGTCCCGTCGAGCTCACTTCCGTCGCTCGCGAGATAGGACTCTGCTTCTGCCTGTGCGGGTGTCATGCGTGTACCACTCCAATCGTCTCAACGCTGATGCCAGGTGAAATTTCGTTGTAGGAGCAGACCGAGAGTTGCGGGATCGCCTGCGCGACAAGGCGCCGCAGATGGCGCCGGATCCGCGCCGAGCACAGCAGGACCGGCCGTGCGCCACGGGCAGCGCCCTGATCGACCTGGTGGCGAAGCGCGCCGATCACGGCGTCGGCCCGGGACGGATCCATTGCGAGGTGCTCGCCGTCGGCGGTCTGCGTGATCGAGGTAGCGAACTCCTGCTCGATCGCCGGATCGAGCGTGATCGCCCGCAAGCGCTGGTCGGTGTCGAGGTGCGGCGCCGTGATCGCCCGGCCGAGCGCTTGGCGCGCGTATTCCGCAAGTACGCTCGGGTCGCGCGTAACGCGCGCCTTGTCTCCGACCGCTTCGACGATCGTGCCGAGATCGCGCACGCAAACGCCTTCGCCGAGCAGCGATTGGAGCACCCGCTGGATCTCCCCGAGCGACAAAGCCTCTGGCACGACCTCGTCAACGACCGCAGCATTGGTCTCCTTGAGCCGATCGAGCAATTGACGGGTGTCTTGCCGCGTCAACAGATCGGGTGCGTGGGCGCGAATCGTCTCCGTCAGGTGGGTGACGATCACCGATTCGCCGTCGACGACGGTAAAGCCGCGCGCCTCCGCTTCAGCCCTCGAGCCGTCGGCGATCCACGTCGCCGGCAAGCCGAACGCCGGCTCCGTCGTTGCGATGCCCGACACGCTCCCGACCGCGTCGCCCGGGTCCATCGCCAGGTGGTGACCAGCGATCAGCGCGCCGCGCGCGACTTCGACACCGCGCACCTTGACCACGTACTCGTGCGAGTCGAGGCCGATCTCATCGTGGATTCGCACCGCCGGGATCACGATCCCGAGCTCGCCGGCGATCTGTCGACGGATTGCCGAGACGCGGCCGACAAGCGTCCCGCCGCCCTTGCGATCGACAAGTGGGACCAAACCGAAGCCGATCGAAAGCTCGAGCGGGTCGAGCGGCAGCTCGCCGAGAACCGCGTCCTTCGAGCTCGGCAGGCCCGGCTTCTCCTGCTTCTTCGCCGCCGCCTCAGCGTCGGCCTTCGCCTTCACGGTGTCCGGCAAGCCGTCGCGCACCGCCCAGCCGAGCGCCGCGAGGCAACCGCCGACGACGAGGAACGGGATCGTCGGCAGCCCCGGCACAAGCCCGAACATGCAGACGACGGCGCCCGAGACGAGCGGCGCCTTGCGCTGACTGAGGATCTGTCCGGCGATGTCGCTGCCGAGGTCGCGGTCCGAGTTCGAGCGTGTGACGATGATGCCGGTCGCGACCGAGATCAGCAGTGCCGGGATCTGCGCCGCGAGGCCGTCCCCGACTGTCAGCAGCGAGTAGGTGTGCGCGGCGTCGCTGAATGTCAGGTGGTTCTGGACGACGCCGACGACGATGCCGCCGATCAGGTTGATCAGGATGATCACGACCGCCGCCACGGCGTCGCCGCGGACGAACTTCGAGGCGCCGTCCATCGCGCCATAGAAATCGGCCTCCCGGGCGATTTCCTGGCGGCGGTTGCGGGCCTGGTCATCGGTGATCAGGCCGGCGTTCAGATCGGCATCGATCGCCATCTGCTTGCCCGGCATCGCGTCGAGCGTGAAACGGGCGCCGACCTCGGCGACGCGCCCGGCGCCAGTGGTGACGACGACGAACTGGATCACGACGAGGATCAGGAAGATGATCAGCCCGATCACTACATTGCCGCCGACGACGAACTGGCCGAACGCGCTGACGACGTTGCCGGCGTTGCCGTGGGTCAGGATCAGGCGCGTCACCGAGACGTTGATCGCAAGGCGGAACATCGTCGTCAGCAGCAGCAGGCTCGGGAACGAGCTGAAGTCGAGCGCCTTGTTGAGGTACATCGTCGTGATCGCGATCGCCAGAGCGCCGGCGATGTTCAGCGTGATGAAGAGATCGATCAGCGGCGAGGGCAGCGGAATCACGAGCATGCCGACGACGAGCACCACGGCGAGCGCGGCGAGCAGGTCGATGTGCTTGAGCACCGCCTGGATCGGGCTGTCTGACTTCGCAGTTTTCATGCGAGGACCTTGCGGCGGCCCGCAAGCCGGTAAACGAAGGCGAGCAGCTGGGCGACCGCCTGCCAGAGCTGCTCAGGCACGAGCTGGCCGATCTCGACGCTTGCGTGGAGCGTTCGTGCGAGCGGTGGGTCTTGGACGACGGGGACGCCGTGCTGCTCGGCAAGGTCGCGGATCTGCTTGGCGACGAGGTCCTGGCCCTTGGCAACGACCTCGGGCGCAGCCTTCGTGCCGTCGTAGATCAGCGCAACAGCGAAGTGTGTCGGGTTTGTGACGACGACATCAGCGGTCGGGACGGCAGCCATCATTCGCGCTCGCGCCGCCTGGATCTGGCGGCGGCGAATCGCCGAGCGGACCTCGGGCGGCAGCGAGTGCTGGCGCGCCTCGTCCTTCACTTCCTGGCGCGTCATCTTGAGGTTCTTCTCGTAGCGCCGGCGCGAATAAGCCATGTCGGCGATACCGATCAGGAGGTAGACGGCTGCGGCGCGTTCGACGATCGATCGGATCGAGGACGAGACGAGCATGCCGAGCGCGCCCGGTGTCGTACCGACGCCGGCGGCGAGCCCGGTCAGCTGCGGAATCAGCGTCATCGCGACGACGATGCCGACCACGGCGACCTTGGCGAGCGACTTCGCAGTGCTGAACGCAACCTGCGGCCCGAACAGGTTCTTGGCTCCGGCGACCGGGTTGATCCGGCTGAAGCGCGGCGCGAGTTGCGACAGCGACGGGTGCCAACCGACCTGCGCGACGTTGCTGATCACGCCCGCGCCGACACAGACGGCAGCGATCGGCGCTACCGCAGTCAGCATCACCGTCAGGATCAGCTCCATCAAGCTGTGCAGCCCAGCGCCGCTTGTCACGATGCGCGGATCGGCGATCGCGCCGAACGCGCTCCGCATCGCCCCGGCGGCGCTTGACACGATCGTGCCGCCGAGCGCGAGCACCGCGACGAAGCCCGCGAGCAACACGATCGCGCCGTTGAGATCGGTGCTCTTCGGCGGCGGGCTCTTCTTGCGCGCCTCCTTGCGTCGCTTGGGAGTCGCCTTCTCTGTGCGGTCCGCGTCAGCCATAGCCCTAGATCGCGACGATCTCTCGGAGGGCGCTGTTGACCGACCCCGACAGTTGGCCGCCAAGCCAGCCGCCCATGAACGGCAGCGAGGCGGTGACAGCGATCAGCGCGACACCGACCTTGATCGGGAAGCCGACCGCGTAGACGTTCAGCTGCGGCACGACACGCGAGAGCATCCCGAAGGCGACGTCGGTCACGAGCACAGCGAGCACGACCGGCGCCGCAACCTCGAGCGCCGCGACGAAGATGTTCTCGAACAGCGAAACCGAGCCGCCGATGACCGAGCGCAGCGCGACGCTGCCCCCGAGCGGGACGAGCTGGAAGGTGCGCGCCAGGCCCCGCAGAGCCCAGCCGTCGCCGCCCACGCCGATGAAGACAGCCGTGCCGACGAGCGCGTAGAGCTGCGTCAGGATCGCATCCTGAGTCCCGGTCAGCGGGTTCAGCATCGCCCCGAAGGAGAAGCCAGACACAGCATCGAGCAGCGCCCCGGCCGACTGGACGGCGGCGAACATCGCTGCCAGCGCGAATGCCAGCGCGCCGCCGACAAGCAGTTGCTCGAGCACGAGCCCAGCGAGCGGGAGCGGTGATCCGGGGAGCTGCTGGCCGTGGTCGGCGAGCCCGACGAGCCCGACCGAGATGCCGACCGCGAGCAGCGTCTTGACCTGCGGCGGCAGGTAGCTGGAGGAGAACAGCGGCGCGATCATGAACAGCGGTGCGACGCGAGCGAGGACGAGGAAGAACGCGAGGACGTGCGAGCTGCCGAACGCCCCGAGCAGTTCCTGCACCTGGGCCGAGCTCATCCGCTGACCAGTCCGGGGATCGAGTGAAACAGGTTCTGCGTGTAGGACACCAGCTGGTTCAGCATCCACGGACCGAGCACGATGATCACCAGCGCAACGCCGACGATCTTGGGGATGAAGGAGAGCGTCTGCTCCTGGATCTGCGTGACCGCCTGAAACAGGCTGACGACGAGGCCGACAGCGAGGCCGACGAGCAGCAGCGGACCGCCGACCTCCATCGCCAGGGTCATCGCCTGCGTCGCCAGGTTGACGGCGGTGTTCTGGTCCATCAGTGAAAGCTCGCGACGAGCGAGTTGATGACGAGGTTCCAGCCGTCGACGAGGACGAACAGCAGGATCTTGAATGGCAGCGAGATGAACGTTGGCGGCAGCATGATCATGCCCATGCTCATCAGCGTCGAGCTGACAATCAGGTCGATGATCAGGAACGGCAGGAAGATCAAGAATCCGATCTCGAACGCGGTTTTCAGCTCGCTGACGATGAACGCCGGTATCAACACGTAGGTCGGCACCTGCGCGCGCGTCGTCGGCGGCCCCTTGTGCGCGAGGTTCTCGAACAGCTCGATGTCCTCGTTGCTGGTCTGCGCGAACATGAACTCGCGCAGTGGCTCGATCGCGTCGGTGATCGCGGTGCTGGTGGAGATCTGGTGGTGCTCGAGTGGGTCCCACGCGTCGTGCTTGATCGCCGAGATCGTCGGCGCCATCACGAACAGCGTCAGGAACACGGCGATCCCGACGAGCACCTGGTTCGGTGGCGAGGTTTGCAGCCCCAACGCGTTGCGCACGAAGCTGAGGACGATGATGATCCGCGTGAAGCCTGTAACCGTGAATAGCAGCGCAGGGACCAGCGACAGCCCGCCGACGAGCAGCAGGATCTGGACGGCGTTCGTGGACGTGACGTTCACTTGCGCTCCGTCAGGCGGCGCAGCGCGTCAACGATCCCGGCGCCCGACCCGGGCCGCGGCGTGTCTACCGCGCGCCATTGGCCGACGGCCGTGGCACCGCCAATCGGCGGGACCGCCGGGCCGTCGAACGTGAAACTCTCGGCGCCGCTGCGCAGCGTCGCGTCCTGGCCGTACTCGGAGAGCACGCCGTTGGCAAGAGCCTCCTCTTCGGTGTAGCGCTGGATCGGGGCGACGCCGTGCTCGGAGGTGCCGACGAGGATCACGTCGGTCCCAGCCCGCACGAGGTGAACGGCGCGCCCGTTGCCGAGCGGCAGCGTTGCGAGGCTGGCGAGGCCACGCCCGCTCGCCTGCTCGTCGCGGCTGCGCTTCACGCGTCGCAGAACCCAGGCGACGGCGTAGATCGCGCCGATCACGACAAGCAGGCCGCCGACCGTGCGCAGGATGCTGCCGCCGCCGGCGCTCGAGCCGCCTTTCGTGCTGTGAGTGGCGCTCGCGCCGGCGAGCGGTGTGTTCTCGCTCGCGAAGATCCCGGTTTCGCGTCGCGGGTGCGAATCGGCCCGCGACGTCTTCTTTGCGTGCGTTGCGGCGGCGATCGTCACCGCGTTGGTCGCGCTCGCCACGTTCGCGGGGCCCCCCGACTCGCGAACGTGGGCGTCGGCGAGTGCAGCGCTCGGCTGAGCGCCGACGAGGACCGCAACAGCGGTCGCGACAAGGAAGCTACGTACCGTCATCGAGGGCTGACTCCGGGGAGTCGCACTCGGTAATCGGCCACCCGTTAGCCGGCTTTAGGCAGCAGACGGCGTACGAATTCGGGCGTTAAACGAACTGCGAAGCGTCGCCGGAGCTACGCGGCGTCGGCCTGCGGAGCCTCGTCCTCGATCGCTCCGTCGACCACTTCTGCGTCAGCGAGCTCGGGCAACGCGACCTCGGTCGGGCCTGAGCTTGCGAGCGCACTCGCCGTGGGCGCGACGCCGAGACCGATTCCCGCGAGCACCTCGGTGATGCGCAGGCCGAAGTCCTCGTCGATCACGACGACCTCGCCGCGCGCGATCCGCGTGCCGTTGACGAGCAGGTCCAGCGGCTCCTCGGCAAGACGGTCGAGCTTCACGATCGATCCCGGGCGCAGTGCCAACGTCGCGCCGACGCTCATACGGGCGCGGCCGATCTCGACCGCAAGGTCGACCGGAACCTCACGCAGACGTCGCAGATCGGCGCCCTGGCCGACGGTCGCGGCATCGGCAGCGCCGGCATGTGGCTCGAGCGGTTCGTAGGAGAGATCTTCTGGCATTCGGGCTTCCTACTGGACGGTGACGTCGGGGAACAGGACCTGCGACACCTTTACATCGGTCTGTTTCGCGATCTGCGTGAGGATCTCGTGCTCGATCTGCGTGCGCGAGGAGTCCCCGAGGAGCTCGGTGCTCGTGTCGTTTGTGAGCTGGTTTGTCACGATCGCGCGCACGAGCGCCTCCTCCGGCAGAGTGCCGATCGTCTCGCCCGCGCTCGAGCCGGCGGCCGGGGCGGCGGTCGCGCTGGCGCCGTCGCTTTGGCCGGGTGCAAGGACAAGCGCGACCGCTAGCTTCGCGAACTGACCGTCGGCGAGGTTGATCAGAAAGTCCTGCGGCAGGACGTAGATCGTCCCCGCGACCTTGACCTTCGGCGCCTTCGCCTTGTGGGACATCTTGTAGTAGACGCCGCCGGCGATCAGCAGGACCAGAACCGGCAGGATGAACTTGAGCTTGCGTTTCATGGCGGTCGCTTCCTCGTTGAGCTAGTTGCCGGTTGCGCCGGCCGGCTGGCTGGTCGCGTGGTTCGCGGCGGTGTCGATGCGGGTCACGCCGATCACGACACGGCGGTTGAGTGCTCGTCCGGTCGCGGTTGCGTTGCTCGCGACCGGGTCCAGGCTCGCGTAGCCCTCCGCGCTCATGCGCGACGGGTTCAATCCGCGCGTGAGCAGGAACTGGAGCACAGCGTTGGCGCGATCGGTCGAGAGGTACCAGTTGGACGGGAACTGCGCCGTGCTCGTCGGGACGTTGTCCGTGTACCCCTCGACCACAACAGGGTTCTTCGGCACCGCGTCCAGCAGGCTCGCGATATCGCTGAGCAGCGGGCCGGCATCGCCCTGGAGCGTTGCCTGGCCGGAGGCGAAGAGAACGTGGTCGCTGAGGATCTCGATCTGCAGCCCGGTCGCATCGATTGAGGTGTGGACGACCGTGGCGAGGCCGTGCGCTGCGGCGTACTGGTCGACGAGCCGCTTCAGCTCCTCGAGGTTGTCTTGCTCGACGCGCGCCGCCAGGGCAGCCTTCTGCGCCGCGGTCGAGCCGCCGCTGTTGGCGCCGATCGTCGGCGTCGAAGGCACGATCGCCTCGGGCTCGGCGGTCGTCGCCGGCGCCTGGCTGGACTGCGGCGAGTTGCCGGTCTGCTGGATCGAGTCGCCGCCCGGGAGGACCGATCCGGAGAACGCCGCCTTCAAGGCCTCCTGCAAGGTCTGGTACTTCGAGATGTTGACCGACGAGATCGAAAACAGGACCATGAACAACGCCATCAGCAGCGTGATCATGTCCGCGTAGGTGAGCAGCCAGCGCTCCTCGCTCTCGTGCTGGGCCGCGTGGGCATGGCGCCGTCCGGCCATCAGGCGGCCTCGCGCTCGTCTTCTTCGTCGCCGTAGGCCGCGGAGATCGATGCCGAGGACTCGCCATCGGCGTCGCCGTCGCGCTCGAGCGGTGCGATGTAGGAGTTCAGGCGATCAGCGACAATCCGCGGGTTGTCGCCGGCCTGAACCGCGAGGATGCCGTCGAGCGTGAGCATCCGCAGCTCGACCTCCTGTTTGGAGATTGCCTTCAGGCGGTTGGCAATCGGCAGGAAGACCACGTTCGCCGAGCCGACGCCCATCAGCGTCGCGATGAATGCGGACGAGATCGCCGGGCCGAGTGAGGCGGGCGCGGCGAGGTTTTGGAGCACGTGGACGAGCCCCATCACTGTGCCGATGATCCCCATCGTCGGCGCGAAGCCGCCGGCCTTCTCGAACGGCGTCGCGCCCTCGGCGTGGCGCGCCATCATGCCGTCGATCTCGGCCTCCAGGATCACCCGGACGAGCTCGGGGTCGGTGCCGTCGACGACGAGCTGGAGCCCCTTGCGTGTGAACTCGTCGTCGATCGTCGAGAGGCGCGCGTCGAGCGCGAGCAGGCCCTCCCGCCGTGCCTGCTCGGCGAGCGAGACGATCAGCTCCACCCTGGCGGGCATGTCGGGCTGGTCGGCGCCGAACGCAAGCTTGTAGAGGCTCGGAATCTTCTTCATCGACTCCATGCCGACGCTCGCCATCGTGGCACCGCCGGTGCCGGCCAGGATTATCAGGAGCGCCGGGATGTCGATGAACGCGGCCGGCGAGGTGCCGACCATCATGGCTCCAAGCAGGAGCCCGAAGATCGCCACGCCAATTCCGATGGCTGATGCAGCCTTCATTATTGGCTAGATCGGCCGCTCAGAAAAAACCTTCAGTGGCCCCCCGGAGGACCGGATCACGGGCATTCAGCCGACCTCGGCTGACGCCGGCGGCGTCTCGAGCACGCGCAGCCCGTCACCCGCGCCGCGGCGTAGAGCGCCGCGCGGGTGTGATCCGCCGCGCTCCTCATCGCGCGCCTCGGCGGCGTCGACGAGCACTGCGACGCGGGACCGGCGGACGCGCTGGACGACGACCTCCGGTGCCTCGTGGACGATCACCTTTGCTCCCGTCGTCAGCGATACGACGGTGTCGGGGTTGGCCTCGACGGTCACGATCATCTCTGGCGAGAGATAGAAGGGCTCCGCTTGGTGCCCCAGTCGATGTAGAACGATCATTGCTGTTCCTTTCGGGCGACTGGGGATGCGCCGGCGAGCCCTCGATCGCCGGCGCATCCCTTGTGCGCCGCGCCCCGGTGGTTGTTATGCGACGGTCGCCTGCTCGAGCGTCTGGAGCATCTGGTTCGCCGTCGTGATCACCTGCGCGTTGGCGTCGTAGCCGCGCTGCGCGGTGATCATGTTCGTGAACTCCGTCGCCAGGTCGACGTTCGACATCTCGAGCTCGCCCGAGATGAGCTGGCCGACGCCGTTCGTGGACGCCTGCGCCACCGTCGGGGTGCCCGAGTTCGGCGACGCAGAGAACACGTTGTTGCCAAGCGAGTTCAAACCCTCCGGGTTGGCGAACTTCGCCAGCGAGAGGTAGCCGGCGACGACGGTCTGGCCGTAGGTCGCGTCCGTGGAGTTCTCGTCGGTGTAGCTGACGGTGCCGTCGGTGCCGACTGCGACGTTGCTCGAGCCGGGCGGGATGACGATGTAGCTCGACGTTGCGCTCGGCGCGTAGGTGAAGTTCGGGGAGGTCCCGGACTTCGTCGCCGCGAGGCCGACCACGTACTGCCCGCTGTCGGTCGTCAGGTAGCCGTTGGCGTCGGTCGTCAGGTTACCGGCCCTGGTGTAGTCGATCGTTGCCGGCAGCGTTGGCGGGGCGCCGTCGCCGACCTGCAGGTAGCCGGAGCCCTCAATCGCGACGTCAAGCGCGTTGCCGGTCGACTCCATCGTGCCGGTGCTCTCGTTCGTGTCGATCGCCTGCACGTTGACGCCAACGCCGACCTCGATCGGGTTCGTGCCACCGAGCTGGCTTGTCGGACCACCGGCGCCGCTCAGCACCTGGCTGAGTGCCGAGGAGAAGTCGACCGACTGGTCCTTGTAGCCGACGGTGTTGAGGTTCGCCAGGTTGTTCGACACGACGTCGAGCATCGTCTGGTTGGCCTCGAGGCCGCTGATCGCGGAGTAAATGCCCTCAATCATTGGAACGTTCCTTTCGTTTGCGGCTTCCTCGATTGAGGTCCGGCCGCTGCTGGTGTCCCGTGTCGCCTACGCGATCACGGCGCTGTCGATGTTTGTGAACACGTGCTCACGCATGTGTCCCGAATCCACCGCGGTGATCACGGTGTTGTTGCGGACCGACACCACGAAGGCGGTGTTGTCCACGAAGACGACGGAGTCGCGGGACCCCTTGCCCGCGGCCCGGTTGACGCCGTCGGTGACCCTCGCGACAGTTGAGCTGTCGAGCTTGATTCCGCGTTGGGCAAGCCGCTCGAGCGCGTGGCGCGAGAACTGCGGTGCCGACGTGCTCTGCGCCAGCACGTCGGCGAACGACGCGCCGCTCGCGCTCTGCTGCTGCTTCGACGCTGCCGGCGGCGAAGCCGTCGTAGCCGCAGCGGCGCCGCTCGGGAGCAGCGCGGGGTTGGGAACCACACCGCTCATCCGACCGACTGCACCTGCGAGGTCGTGATTCCGGTTGCGCCGCCGATCGTCAGCGTCGGGCTCGAGCCCGACAGGTCGACGCTCGAGACGGTGCCGGTCTCGGTCGTTCCATCGCTTGCAAGGTAGGTGACGGCCTGTCCGAGCAGGCTGAGCGCCTCGGTCGTCTGGTTGCTCGACGCGAGCTGCGAAGTGCTCGTCGCCGTGTTCGTCTCCTGCTCGAGCGAGGTGAACTGGGCCAGCTCTGAGAGATAGCTCGACGGATCCGTCGGGTTCAGCGGATCCTGGTCCTTCAGCTGGGTGACCATCAACTGGAGAAACTCGTCATCGCCGAGCGTCCCGTTCGGGTTCGTCGGGGTCGTCTGCGAGCTGCTGCTGGTCGCTGTCGTGTCGGTGATCGGTTGTGTGCTCACTGGTCCTCCTCGTGGTTCAGGCGAACACGTCGACGACGCTGGCGCCCGTGAGCGTCAGCGTCGTGGTTGTCGTTTCGCCGGTCTCCGCTTCGTCAGTCGTGTCTTGCCCGGCCGTGCCAGGACCCGTCGATTGCGAGCTTTCCTCGCCGCCCGAGGCGGCTTCGTTCTGGCTGTCCGAGGCGCCGATGTCCAGTTGCAGCAGCGAGACACCCGAGCTCTCGAGCGCACGCCGCAGCTCGCCCGCAGACTGTTGCAGTGTCTGCACCGCCGACTGGTGGTCGGCGACGACGCGGGCGACGAGGCCCGCTGAGGTCTGCTGCAGCTGCACACGGACCTCGCCAAGCTCCGGTGGCGTCAGCTTGATCCGCACGACGCTGTTGCCGCTCGCGGCCTGTGTCTGGATCGTCAGCTGCACCGTGTCTGCGAGTCGCCCCAGTGGCGAGGTCGCGACGATCGGCGCACTCGCCGTAGCGCCGCTGCCGCCACTCTGCGAGCTCACGCCGGAGAGCGCGGCCTCGAGATTTGGCGCGATCGCCGCGGTGCTCGCAGCGCCAGCCGATGAGCCGCTCGATGCGCCCGTCGGGTTGCCGTTCGCGGACCCCGAATCCCCGCCGCTGGTCGTGGTGCTGCCGTTCTGCTCGGCGCCGCCGGCTGCGTTGACCGCGCCGATTTGCGCACTCGACGTGCTCGCCGGCGGCTGGCCGCTGCCCTGCGTCGCCTGGCTCGCTGGCGCGGCGCCACTCGCGCTCGTCACTGCACCCGCGAGCTGGGCGTCGAGGCCGGCGAGCGACAGCGCGCCGCTTACGAGACGGGCGGTCGTCGTTGTGGTGGTGGTGGCGGCGGGAGTGGCTGCGCCGGAGGGATCAGTCGACTCCGACACTGGGGTGGCGCTCGCGTTCTCACCCGAGATGGCCGGCAGCTGGCTGGCGTCACCCGCCACGCCCTCCCCCGGCACGCTCGCGGCTGCGACTGCCTGCGACGCTGCCGGCGCGAGCGACGCTGCCGGCGCGAGCGACGCCGTGGCGGCGAGCGCCGCTGGGCCGGCGCTGCTGCCAGCGGCGCTTTGCGCCATCGAGGCAGAGGCGTCGGCGGTCGCTGAAGCGTCGATCGCGTTGGTCGTGGCTGGCGGCGTGCTGGAGCTCGGCGCGGTCGACGGCGACGCCACGGCGTTCGTAGACGTCGCGCCCTGCGCTGCGGAGCTCGCCGGGTCGGCGCTCGCTGCGTGATTTGCCGACGCGGCACGCTTAGCGGTGCTCGGCGAGTTGCCTACGCCGGCGCGAGCCGGCGTCCCCGACTTCGCTGTCGCCGTTTGCTCTTGACCTTCCGCCTGGGCGGTCCGGGCCACTTGATTGTCGAGCACCGCCCCGAAGGGCCGGCCTGTCGGCGGGGCGCCCCCGGGCGGAGCGCCGCTCGCGGGCGCGGGCGCCTCAGGCGGCGCCGCGACTGGCATCGCCGGGGTCGTCATGTCGTGACTCCAGCCGTCGAAGCGGTGGGGCTTGTCGACGAGGTCGCTGCTGGCTGGTCTTGACCGCCGAGCTGCTGGGCGTAGGCGAGCACGTCCTGCACGTAGTTCTGGGTCTGCGCATACGGCGGCACGCCGCCGTAGCGCGTGACGGCTGCCGAGCCTGCGTTGTAGGCGGCAAGGGCGTCGGTGTAGTTGCCGCCGAACTCCTGCAGATCCTCGCTCAGCTGCTTCGCGCCGCCGTCGATCGACTGCGTTGGATCGAACGGGTTGGTGATCCCGTCGGCGGCGAAGTTCTCGGGCATCACCTGGGTCAGTCCTTCAGCGCCCGCCGAGCTGACCGCGTTGGGGTCAAAGCCCGACTCCTGGTGGACGAGACCGGTCAGGATCGCCGGGTCGAGGCCGTACTGGGCGGCGGCAGCGTCGATGATCGAGGAGTAGCCCCCGGCGGAAGCGCCGCTGCCGGCGGTGCTGGACGTCCCCGAAGACGAGGCGGCGGTTGCGAGCATGCTCGAAAAGTCGCTCGAGGCGCCGCTGCTCGAGGCGCCGCTGCTCGAGGCGCCGCTGCTCGAGGTGCCGCTGCTCGAGGCGGTGCTCGTCGCGCCCTGCGCCGGATCGAAGCCGCTGGCGACCGCCTCGATCATCTGTTGCAGCTGGGTCACGCGCGCGGCCGCCGCAGACGCGTCGTTTGTCTCTGTGGCGCCGGTGGCGCCGATCGCCGGCACGCTCACGCTGCGTCGCCCCGGAACACGTTGAGTGCCATCTCGTCGGTTGCGGCGGCGTCGCGGCGCGCGGCAGCGCGCTCGAACTCGCTGCGCTGGCGCGCTTCGAGACGGTCGAGCATTTTTGTCTCGCGCGCTGCCGCGGTCAGTGCCGTACGCCGTCTGTCGACTTCGCGGGCGTGACGCGTCAAGGTCTCGGCGACCGTTGTCTTCGCGATCTCGGTGCGCTCGATCCAGGCCTGATGGCTCTGTAGATCCGCCGAGCTCTGCAGGCGCTCGGCAGCAGCCCGCTGGCCGGAGTGCGCGCCGCCGGCACGCTGTTCGGCTTCGCGGAGCTGGGCTTCGCAGTCGTCGCGTCGCCCGAGTGCTCCCGCGAGCTCCTGCTGCGCGAGTTGCTCGCCGTGCTTGCGCACGCTGCGAACGCGCTCCAATCCGAAGCGGAACGAGGGTCCGTACACAGCGCCTGTCATCGACGGCCGCGGCGGCGCTTGGATCCGGGCTGGACGCATGTTCGACGAGTCGGCCATCTCAGGGGTTCAGCAGCAGCGTCGGGATCGGCGGCGTGGCACCGTCCGGGAGGACCGGCAGCTCCGCTTCGAGCTCAGTCCCCGACCGGTCATCGGCGTCGACACCGAGTCTCGATGCGAGAGTGCGCAGACCGGCATCGGCCTCTGCGAGCGTGCTCGTGTCGTCGACGGGCTGGCAGAGGTAGGCCTCGATCTCGGGCCGCAGCGCAATCGTCGCATCGACAAGCGGACTGTTGCCGGACTGATAGGCGCCGATCGCGATCAGGTCTTCCTTCTGACCGTAGGCGGCAAGCGCCGCGCGCAGCTGCTGACCGTTGGCGCGCACATCGTCGGGTGTGATGTCGCCGATCAGACGCGAGACGCTTGCGAGCACGTCAACCGCCGGGTAGTGACCGGCGTGCGCGAGCTCGCGTGTCAGGACGACGTGTCCGTCGAGGCTCGCGCGCACCGCGTCGGCGATCGGCTCGTTCATGTCGTCGCCGTCGACCAGCACGGTGTAGAGCCCGGTGATCGATCCCGACGGGCTTGTCCCCGCGCGCTCGAGCAGGCGCGGCAGCAGCGCGAACACGCTCGGCGTGTAGCCGCGTGTCGCCGGCGGCTCACCGATCGCGAGGCCAACCTCGCGCTGGGCCATTGCGAAGCGCGTGACCGAGTCCATCATCAGCAGGACGTTCGCGCCGTTGTCGCGGAAGTGCTCGGCGATCGCTGTCGCGGTGAAGGCCGCGCGGATCCTTACGAGCGCCGGCTGATCGGAGGTTGCGACGACAACAACGGAGCGAGGCATCGCGGCGCCGACGTCGCGCTCGATGAATTCGCGAACCTCGCGCCCGCGCTCGCCGACAAGCGCGATCACGTTGACGTCCGCCCCGCTCGAGCGCGCGATCATGCCCAGCAGCGAGGACTTGCCGACGCCCGAACCGGCGAAGATGCCGAGTCGCTGTCCCCTCCCGCAGGGGACGAGCCCGTCGAGCACGCGCACGCCGAGCGGCACACGCTCAGCGATCCGCGGGCGCGCCAGCGGATCCGGCGGCGACGCCGTCGTCGAGCGCGCTTGACGCAGGTCGAGCGCCGGCCCGTCGTCGATCACGCCGCCGAGGCCGTCGAGCACGCGGCCCAGGGTCTGGTCTCCGACCGGGACGCGAAGCGGTTGCCCGGTCGACCGAACGACGGTGCCCGGGGCGATCCCGCCGAGCTCGCCAAGCGGCATCAGCAGCGTCCTGCCGGCGCGAAAGCCGACAACCTCGCAGGCAACCGCCTGGCGGTTGCGGCTGCCGCCGACGTAGCAGAGCTCGCCGACCTCAACCGACAGCCCGCTCGCTTCGATGATCAGGCCGATCAGGTCGCTGACGCGACCGTCGCGCCGCGCGAAATCGCTGCCGCGGAGCGTTGCCGCTGTACGCGCGAGGGGGCCGGCGGCGGTCTGATCCATCAGCGCGCGAGCTCTTCGGCGACGATCGCCCGGACCCGGTCGAGTTGGCTCTCGACGCGCACGTCGAGCACGCCGTCGGTCGTCTGGACAAGCGCGCCGCCGCGCGGAACGCGTCGATCTGCCTGGACAGTTCCCTGCTCGACGCCGCCGAGCTCCGCTCGCAGCGACTCGAACTGCTCGGCGACAAGCGGCGCATCTTCGGGGTTGACGACGACAGTGATGCGCCGGCGGTCAGCGAGCCTGCGCAGCGCGCCGCGCACGATGTCGAGGATCCGCTCAGGCGCAACCTCGAGCGCACCCGCGACGATCTGCTCGGCGAGCGACACGGCGAGCTCGATCGCGTCGCGTTCTACCTGCTCGGCGACCTCGCTTCGCAGCGTGTCGATCCCGGTGAGCGCGTCGCGCAACGCGCTGATGATCGGCGCTGCCTGCTCGCGCGCCTCCGCAGCCCCGGCAGCGTGACCTTCGGCGACTGCCGCACGCCGCGCCTCGGCTCGAGCCAGCTCCTCGGAAGAGTCGTCGTCCGTGGCCTCGACCAGAACAGGCCCGTCGAGGCGGCTGCGGACGAGCGCCCCGGACTCGAGCTGCTCGAACGAGTAGGCGCCGGCGGCCGCTGTTGCCTCAGAGGATGTCGTCATCGCCGTCGCTGCGGCCGATGACGACCGCGTCGGCCTCCTCGAGGCGGCGCACTATCGCAACGATCCGCCCCTGGGCCTCCTCGATGACGCGTTTGCGCTGCGGCGGCTGGAACTCCATCTCCTCGGACAGCATCTGCGCGCCGCGCTCGGACATGTTGGCGAGGATCTTGGTGCGGACCTCTTCGTTGACACCGCGCATCGCGAGCGCCAGATCCTTTTGATCGGCTTCGCGCAGGATCAACTGGATCGCGCGGTCGTCGAGCTTGGCGATGTCCTCGAAGACGAACAGCAGGCGGCGGACCTCTTCGCAGAGCTCGGCGTCGATGCTGCTCAGCGATTCGAGCACGTTGCGCTCGGTCGTACGATCGGCCTGGTTGAGGATCTCCGCCAGCGACTTGATCCCGCCGGCGGTCGTGAAGTCCTGCTGGACGACCATCGCGACCTTCTCGCGCATCACGTTCTCGACCTGGCGCACCGTCTCGGGGCTTGTCTCGCCCATCCGTGCGATCCGCAGCGATATCTCGGCTTGTTCGCCGTCGGAGAGGTAGCCGAGCACCTCGGCGGCGAGGTTGCTGGTCAGGCTCGCGACGACCAGCGCGACGGTCTGAGGCGCCTCGTTGCGCAGGAAGCCGACGATCTGCTCGGCCGGGATCCGGCGCAGGAACTCGAACGGGCGGCGCTCGATCACGGTCTTCATGCGGCCGATGATCGCCGCCGCGCGCTCCTTCCCGAGGGCCTCGGCGAGCACCTCGCGCGCGTAGTCGACGCCGCCTGCGGAGACCTGCTCGCGCGCCTGGATCGTGACCGCGAACTCCTCGAAGACCGCCGAGCTCGAGCCCGGATCGACGTGGGAGAGGCGCGCCATCTCGATCGCGACGGCCTCGATCTCCTCTTCGCGCAGATGCCGGAAGACCTGCGCGGCGCGCTCGCTGCCGAGCGCAACCAGCAACACTGCCGCCTTGCGCGGGCCCGGCATGCGCAGTGCCCGCGCGGTCAGTGTGTTGATCCGCGGCGCCTCGCTGTCGCCCTGCGCGACCGGCTGCGCCGTCTCGAGCGTCTCGACAGCCATCGCTAGTCCTCAGCCATCCACTCGCGGACCTGTGATGCCACGCGGTCGGGCTCGTGTTCGACGAGATCCTCGACCTGTAGCTTTGCCGGCGCGGCCGCCGCCGGGCGCAGGCGCTTGACTCGCATCGGCTCGGTCGGCCCCGCCTCGTCCTCGAGCTCGATCAGCGAGCGCGGCGAGTCGAGCTCGCGCAACCAGGTCGCCTGGCGTGTAGCCAGCGGCTCACGCTCGCGGCGGCGCAGGACACGCGTCATGAAGAAGATGAAGATCAGTCCGCCGAGCACGGCGATCCCGTCTTCGGCCTCGCCGATCATGCCCGAGCCCGGCGAGGCGGAAGTTGTGGCGCCGGTCCCCGTGGTCGCGGGCGACTTGGCGAAGTTGATCTGGCTGACGACGACGTTGCCGGTGCCCGCGCTGATCATCGCGGGCGTGATCCCGGCGGCCGCGTCGACAGCCTTCGTCAGTTGCTTGACCTCGCCCGCGGGCACCTTCTTCGAAACCAGCACCGAGACGTTGTCGCTGACCACGCTGCCGGGTGCGACCTGCGTTGTGGTCACCGACTTGTCGACGCCGAAGCTCGAGTTGTTGGTCTGATTGGTGTAGTTGGAGTTGCCGCCGGCGGTCTGACCGTTGGCGACTGTCGTCGTGGCCGACCCGCCCTTGTTTGTCAGCTTCTCCTGCTGCGTCGTAGTGCTCAGCGGAACGTTTGACTTGCCGTAGGTCAGCTGGTTCTCGGTCACCTGGTTGTCGTTCAGCTGCGCGTCGACAACCACGGTCGCGAGACCCGGGCCGATCGTCGAGGCGAGCATTCCGCTGATCTGCGCCTCCTGCTGCTGGTCGTAGGAGGACTCGGCGCCCTGGAGCGCCAGCGAGCCGCCGCCGCCTGCCGAGCCGTTGGGCCAGAGCAGCTCGCCGGTGTCGGAGGTGATCGTGACCTTGCTCAGGTCGAGACCCTGGACGCTCGAGGCGACGAGCTGCGCGATGCCCCGGATCGCGCCCGAGTCGAGGCTGCTGCCGCCCGACAGCAGGACCGCTGCCGAGGGCTGCTGGTTCGCGCCGGAGAAGACGGCGTTGTTGGCGTCTGGAAGCGCCAGCTCGACCTGGGATCCCTGGACTCCCTGGACTTGATCGATTGTGTCGGCGAGCTGCTGCTCGAGCGCCACCTGATACTGGACCTGTTGCTGCTGGTCGCTCTCACCGAGCGAGCCGGTGGTGAACAGCGACGCGTCGTTCTGGCTCGAGCTCAGCAGGTCGGCGCCGGCCAGCGCGATCCGCGCCTGCGCGACGTCGCTCGCTGGGACCGCCAGCGCGGTGCCGCCGTTCTGCAGCTGGTAGGGAATCCCGTCGGTCGATAGCTGGGCCGTCATCTTGCCGGTCTGTGCCGGGTTGACCCCTGTCAGCAGCGTCGAGTAGCTCGGCTTCGAAGCGATCTGGAACAGCAGCGTGATAAAGATGAGCCCGCCGGCGACGGCTGCCGCGAGCATCACCCACGACTTGATCGACAGCCTGTTGATGATGTCGCGGAGCTGCACGCGCTAGACCTGCGTCTGGAAGATCGTCTGGATCGAAGTCACTGCCTTGCTCGCGATCTGCGAGGCGAGCTCCATCGAGAGCTGGGCGTTCTCGACATCCGCGACGACCGTCGACTCGTCGCTCGTCTGCCCCGTGGCGAGCGCGGTCGCCTGCGTCGCTGCGGTGTCCTGAGTCTGCTGCAGCGAGCTGATCGCCTGCGTCAGCGCCCCACCGAAGCTGTTCTGGCTGCTCGTCGAGGAGGTGCCCGTGAGGCTGGCTGCGCTTCCGAGGCCTCCGACCGGGCTGATCGCCGAGGCGCTTCCGAGCGCGCCGAGGGCGCTGGCCGGGAGGATGCTCATTTCAGCACGCCAAGCGCCGAGGTGAACATGTCCTTGGCCGTCTGCATCGCCGTCACGTCGGACTCGTAGGAGTTCGACTCGTCGATCAGGTTCACCATCTCGGTGACCGTCGAGACGTTCGGCGTCTTCACGTAGCCCTGCTTGTTGGCGCTCGGGTTGCCGGGGTCGTAAACGAGCTGATCCGCTGTCGTGTCGTTTGCGATCCCGGCAACCTCCACCCCGCCCGCGACCGGACCAGAGTCGCTCGATGTGCCCGTCATTGCCTGCTCCAGCGTTGACGAGAAGTTGCTCGGCGGCGAGACGGTCGCGAGTTCGACGACCTGGCGCTGATAGGGCTGGCCGCTCGCGCTCGTCGTGCTTTGCGCGTTCGCGAGGTTCTCTGCCGTCACGTCCATCGAGACGCGCTCGGCGTTCATCCCCGAGCCGGCGATCTCGATCGCGTCGAAAAGCCCCATCAGAGGATTCCCATCGCGTACTGGAGCGTCGTGTCGTGCGAGGTGAGAACCTCGGACAGCGCGTCGTAGAGCAGGCCGTTCTGGGCGAGATCGGAGGATGTCTCGTCGGCGTCGACGCCGTTCCCGTTCGTGTTCGTTGCCTGCGGCTGGGTGCTCGCGCTGTAGCTGAGCGTGCTCAGCGAGCTGCCGCTCTGCATCGCACTGGCGAGCTGGGACTGGAAGTCGACGTCCTGCGGCTCGAAGTTCGCCGTGTCGGCGTTCGCAAGGTCGCTTGTCAGCAGCGTCTGGCGCAGCTCGGCGCCACGCATCGCTGCCTCGAGCACAGATTGGGTTGGGTCAGCCACGGAGATTGCCACGCAAGATTCCTTTCCGCGCCCTCCGTGGGCTATCGACGACCCCAGTCCGTGTGGGTCCGCTCAGTTCATCGACCGCGACCGCGCCTCCTTGAGCGCGCCCCCGGGCCCTGCTCAAGCCTGTTCGAACACGCGAACGCGGCGGCGCTTACCGGGCATCGCGCGCGCGTATCCGCTCGCGGTGCGCTTGCTGACCTCGACGCGTCGCAGCGACAGCAGTACCTGCTCACGCCGGCGTCGCAGCTCGATGCCGACGCGTCGCTCGATCGCCAGCGCGCGCTCGAGCGGCTCGCGCGCACCGGGCGGTGCCGGCCGCGGCAGTGAGCCCATGATCTCGTCCCGCTGGCGCCCCAGCTGTGCGAGCTCGTCGTAGCGTCCTTCGCCGGCGAGCTCGAGCTCGAGCTCGGCAATCCGCACGAGCCCTTCGTAGGGAGCAAGCGCAGCTGCGGACCGGGCGCGGCTCATCCGGGGCAGATAGCGTCCCAGGCGTCACGCAGCTGGCGTAGCAGCCGGATGACGTCGTCGACCTTCGCGGGGTCGCGCTCGATGCGGGCGCGATTCAGGTGGCGCCGGCAGAAGAGGTAGATGACGAGCAGGTTCTTCGCGATCTCGCCCTGCTCCATGTCAAGCGTGTTCTGGAGATGAGAGATGATCGCTTCGCCGCGCCGCAGCTTGACGTGTGTGCCGCCGATGTCACCGGCGCGCATTGCCATCGCGCCCTGCTCGAGGAAGCGACAGGCGCCGTCGTAGAGCATCACCACAAGTCGCTCCTTTGATGCCGTGAGAATCGCGCTCTCGCGGTAGGCGTTGGGTGAAGCTGCGAGGTGTGCGCTCATCGTGGCGGGGTTCGCCGGCTGACTGGGCAGTCCGGCTGGAGTTGGCGTCTTGCCTTCTCGGCCTTAGTGATCGACCGACGGTTGCGAAAGTTGAGGCGGCTCAGCCGGTCGTCGACGAGTTCGTTCCAAGCTGCGCGATCTCGCTGACCAGCTCCGACTCCTGCGAGTCGCTCTGCGAGATCGATGCCTCGAGCGCCGAGTACTCGGCCTGGAGCGAGGTCTGCTGCTCGGTCAGCGCCGCTTGCATATCGCTGATCTGGTTGGTCATGCTGCTCACCTCGTCGGTGTTGTCGCTGATCCGCTGGCTGATCACCCCACCCGGTCCGGACTCACTGCCGACCAGCGACTGGAAGGCCTGCGAGAAGCTTGCCAGGACTGCCTGTACTCCCGAGGGATTGCTCGCGATCGCCTGGTCGAGCGTCGCCGTGTTCACGGTCAGGTCACCGGCGAGTGACGATGTCGTTGGCGCGGCGTCGCCGCTCGGCGCGCCGGTCGAGATGCCGATGTCGCTGAGCGCCGCCATTCCCGTCGGCAGGCCCGATCCCGGCGTGTACATCAGCTGGCGCATGCTGCTGAGCAGACCGCCGAGGTCTGTGTCGTTGAAGAGCGTGCCCTGCTGCGCGTCGCTCGAGTTCTGGGGGTCGTTGACTGGTGACTGCGTGAGCTGTGTTTCGATCGTGTTGACGGCGCTGTTGTAGTCACTGACGAACTGGTTGATCGCCGTCGTGATGCTCGTCGTGTTGGCCGTCGGCTCCGAGACGACGACGGTCACCGGGTCACCGTTTGTCGAGGTCACACCGCCGAGCGTGAGCGTGACGCCAGCGATCGCATTCGTGACGGTGTTGCTCGCCGAGCTGCCCGATGTGCCGTTGACTGTGAACAGAGCATTCTGTCCTGCGCTCGCGTCGGCGACGTTCTCGGTCAGCGCGGCGCCGGGATCGCTGACCTGGATGTAGCTGCCGCTCTGCAGTCCGGTCGTCGTGCTCGACAGCACGAGCGTGTTGGTCCCGGTGACGGCGGCCTGGACATCGAGATTGGTATCGGTGTTGATCTGGTTTGCGAAGTCGGCGAGTGACTCGCCGGCCGGAATCGTCAGCGACTGGCCGTCGATCGTGATCGCTTCGTCGCTCGACGGGCTCGCGTAGGTGTAGGTGCGCTGGGCCGCAGTCGCGAGCTGGCTCACCTGGACCTCGTAACCACCGATCGCCGCACCGCTGGTGGCGGTTGCGGTCATCAGCGTCGGATTGCTCGAGGTGACGGTCTGCGTCGTGTCGAAAAGGCCCGGGCCCGACAGGTTCATCGCGTCAGTGGCGACGGTCGAGAGGGCGTTCTGAATGTCGCCGAGCTGCGTGCTCTGCTCGTTGACGCCGGCCTCCTCGATCTCCAGCTGGACCATTGGCTGGCTGTCCATCGCGATGATCTCCGAAATGATCGCCGCGCTGTTGAGGCCGCTCGCAAGGCCGGGGATGCTGATCACCCCGCTGCCGGCCGTGGCCTGGCCGATGCTCAGGTCGCTGGCGATCGTCGTGCTGGACGTCGACATCTAGCCCCTCCCTCCATGGTCGATCAAGTCAAACAAGCCCGATCCGCTCAGCGTCTCGGTCTGATCGTCGTCGATGTCGTGCAGCTCGATTGCCACCCGACCGTCCGGCGACTGGCTGAAGGACACGTGGCGGCCGCTCTGGGAGAGCGCCTCCCAGGCGCGCGCGGCGGCGGCGATGTGGTCAGCGAGCTCCGCTGGGGGCGCCGGCGCGTCGACGGCTGCGCCAAGCGAGCCGTCAGCGCTTTGGGCCTTCGCGAGCGCGGCACCGAACAGGCCGTCGCCCGCGCCCGCGGGTAGGGGCGCTCTAACCAGTGGCCCGGCGTTTCGCGCTGCAGCTTGGGTCGGATCGATGTTGGCGGTCAAGGGGAAGTCCTCTGGTCGTTCGGCGACCCCGCGGCGACGCTGACAGCCGTGCGACGAAGTCGTTGGCACCACCGCCCGCCGGTGCTGTTCGCGTAATCGAACGCATTCGCGCCTAACTTGAGCTGATCTGGCCATTCGATCCGGGTACGCAGCTGCGCTCGCGCACGCGCGCCGCTGATCAGGCGGCGGCTCGCGCATGCTCGCGGCCGCGAAGTGTCGGCCCACCCGCGAGCCGGCGGGCCTCCGCGTTGTCGGGCTCGAGCTCGAGCGCCTTCGCGGCGAACACCGCGACGTCTTCGCTCATGCCCTGCGCGCGGGCGATCCGCGCCAGCCCGACGAGAGCGCGCGCATCAGGTCCCGCCTCGCAGGCAGCCATCCACTCCTGTGCTGCCGAAGCGATGAAGCCGCGGCGCAGGTAGATCGTCGCGAGCAGCTCGCGCTGCTCACGCTCGGCAAGCTCGCTCGCACGCAGCAGTCCGACAAGCTGCTCGAACGCGCTGAACTGCTCGACCCGCAGCAGCGACTCGAGCACGGCGCCGAGCAGACCGATCGCCTCACCCCTCAGCTTCGTCTCGGCCGGCTCGCCGCCGGCAAGCTTTGCCCAGCCGTCGAACAGCTCGATCTCAGCCAGCGGCATGCGGGCCTCGCGCGCGCGGGCGCGCGCGCCCGCCAAACCGTCGAGCTGTCCGGCGACGATCCGACCGAAGAGCTCGGAGCGGACGGCCATCGCGGCGAGCGGGCTGTCGGGGTCAAGCACAGCGGCTTCGTCCGCGGCCTCGCCAAAGCGGCGCTGGTAGAGCAGAACCTCTGCCAGCGCGACGCGTGCCTGCGGGTTGTGCGGCTGGCGCGCGAGCACCTGGCGGTACTGGTGCTCCGCAGCCTCGCCGGCACCGCGCTCGAACAGCGCCGTGCCGAGCATGAACCGGATCGTCGGTGTCGGCTCGGCGACGCGGCGCTCGATCTCAGCAACCACTTGCGCCGGCGAGCTGCCGCCGGCGAGTAGCGCAGTCGCGTACGGCAGCACTGTCCCGAAGAACGCCGGCTGGTTGGTCAGGCACCAGTCGAGCAGCACGCGGGCCTCGGCGTGCTCGCCGCGGCGCAGGTGAAGCTCGGCCAGGGCGATCCGTGGCAGGTGGGTCCCGGCGCCGACGGTCGCGGTGTAGCGAGCAGGCGCGTCGCCGAGCTCGACGCAGCGCTCGTAGTAGGCAATCGCGTCCTTCTCCTGGCCGAGCGCGAGCGCCGACGCCGCCTGTTCGAACACGAGATCGGTGAATTTCGGGAACCGCGCGAGGCCGTCGCGGGCGCGCTCGATCGCCTGGGCCGGCTGCCCGCAGACCCGTAGCGATTTCACGAGCCTGGCAATCAGCGACGGCGTGAACTCGTAGGCGCCCTGTACCTCGTCGGCCTCGACCATCTGCCACGCGGCTTCGAACTCGCGCAGCGCCGCCGGCCCGTCGCCGGACGCCGCGTACTCCGAGCCGAGGTTGAAGTGCATGAACGCGCTCGGCGGGCTCTCGGCCTGCTGGGCTCGGAGCAGCTCGATGTTGCGCCGCGACTTCTCCTTCGCGTCACGGACGACGCCGAGGTAGCCGTAATGCTCGAGGCGAACGGCGGTCTGCTCGATCCGCTCGGGCAGGTAGCCCGGCAACCGGTGGCCGATCTGTTCGTGCAGACGACCCTCGAAGCGGTATTCGGGGCGGTTGCGGAAGACGCGCAGCGCGTTGTGCGTGACTGCGGTGCCGTCGCTCAGATCGCCCGTGAAGTTCGTCTCGACGAGATAGAAAGCCTCACGCCAGGTGTGACCGGTCAATGAACGCAACGCCTCGACGTCGTCCCCGACGAGCACCTCGTCTGCGTCCAGGTACATCAGCCAGTCGCCGCTCGCCGCCTCGAACGAGACATTGCGGGCCTCGGAAAATGAGCCGGTCCAAGCGAACTCGATCACCGTCGCGCCGAACGAGCGGGCGATCTCGATCGTCGAATCCTCAGACCCGGTGTCGACGATGATGATCTCGTCGACCGCCGGAGCCACCGCGGCGAGGCAGCGCGGCAGCATCTCCTCCTCGTCGCGGACGATCATGCAGAGGCTGAGACGCAGGTCGCTCGGCGCAGTGGCGCGCGACGCGAGCGAGCGGGCGCGGCGCTCAAGCGCGGCAATGCCCGCCGCGGCGCGCTTCGGCTTGCCGCCGAGCACGCGCCGGCGCTCGTCAACCGCCGTCAGGTTCGCGGCGCAGTGTGGCAAGCCCGGGTCGAGCCGCAGGGCAGCCTCGAACAGCGCGCGCGCGGCGTCGAGGCTCCACAGCTCGTAGAGCGCGACCCCCGCCGCGTTGAGGATCACCGGCTCGAGCGGGTTATCTTCGAGCAGCACAAGCGCCTGCTGGGCGACCCTCGTGTAGATCTGTCGTGCGCGTGCCGGGCGGGCCCGCGCGCAGACGGCGAAGGCCTGATTGATCAGCATTGTGTTCGCGCGGTAGCGGCGGTGGAGATCCTCGTTCAGCGCGGCGCTTTCGAACAGCTGGGCGTAGCCGTCGAGGTCGCCCGAGTCGAGTTCGACGATCGCCTGCGCAGCGAGCGCCGCCGGATCGGGCGCGGCGTCGGCACGGAGCGATGGGCCTGTCAGTCGGAGAGCCATTCGAGGGCGGGCCGCACAGACCCGTCCCGTGATCGGCACACGCAGACCAGACCTGAGCGAACCTTTGCAACGCTGGTTGCACCGATTATGGGGGTGGACGAAATGCCGATACGCCGCCAGCAAGTGGGCGAGTCGCCGGCCCGTCCAGTCCAGTCGAAGGGAGCCGCAGTGAGCACAACGGAGGGGCACCGCATCTCGACCGAGGAAGTGCTCGCGCTGTGGACCGAGTATCGCCGCAGCGGCGACAAGCGGCTCCGCGACCGCCTCGTCTTGACCTTCGCGCCGATGGTCAAGTACATCGTTTACAAGAAGATCCGCGAGATTCCCGCGCGCTGCGATGTCGAGGACTTCATTTCCTGCGGCCTCGAGGCGCTGATCCGCTCGATCGATCGCTACGAGCCGGCGAAGGGTGCCACGCTCGAGCAGTTCGCCTGGACCCGGATTCACGGTGCTGTCCTCGACGAGCTGCGCCGCCACGACTGGGCGCCCCGCTCGCTGCGCCGCTGGGAGCGCGATATCTCGCAGGCCCGCGAGCGCTTCATCGCACTCCACAGCCGTCGCCCGACGCGCGAGGAGCTCGCCGACATGGTCAACCTCACACCCGACCAGCTGCGGGCCCAGCTTGACGACATCGCCGTAGCCGACGTCGGATCGCTGAACTCGCTCGTCGCGGGCGGGGATGACGGCACGCTCGAGCGAATCGACCTGCTGACAAGCAGCGACCGTGAAGCAGATCCCGAGCACGCGAGCGCGCTCGGCGAGGCGAAGCGGCGATTCCGCGACGCGTTCCAGCGCCTCCCCGACCGCGAGCGTCGTGTCGCCGTCCTGCTTTACGTGCAGAACATGACTCTGCGCGAGGTCGGCGAGGTCCTCGGGGTCTCCGAGAGCCGCGTCTGCCAGATCCACACCCAGCTGCGCCGGACGCTCCGCGCGAGCCTCGAGGACGACGCAGCGCTGTTCTCGGAAGTCGCTTAGCGCGACGCCTTCGCGTCGAGCCTGTAGGCCCAGGCGAGCGTCTCGGCGACCGCGACATACAGCGCCTGCGGAACCTCGTCCCCGAGCTCGAGCAGCGACAGCGCCTGCGCGAGCGCCGGGTCCTCGCGCACCGGCACACCCGCCTCGAGCGCGGCGTCGAGGATCTGCTGCGCGATGAGTCCGGCGCCACTCGCGACAACGCGCGGCGCGTTGGTGCCGCTTTGATAGGAGAGCGCCGTCGCTCGCAGGCGTCGCTCACGCTGTGACTCCTCAGACATAGACGTCCACCGGGGGGCGCCGCCGGCCGATCGTCACTGCAACCTCGGCCCCCGCGGCAACGGCGATCGCCGATCTGAGCGCCTCGGCCTCGGCCCGCGCGCTCGCCTCCGCCGCCTCGCTCGACATCGCGACGTTGACGCTGATCGCACCGTCGGGATGCAGGGCAAAGCGCAGATCGATCGGGCCAAGACTCTCCGCCGAGTAGCGCAGCGCGAGCGTGTGGCTGCCGGCCTCCTCCCGCCGGTCCCCGCTCGCATCCGCCTCGCGTTCCTCGACTCGTTCGCCGGCGGGCGCCACCGGGACTGGCGGAGCTTGGATCTGGAGCACTACGCGATCGGCCGAGACGTCCTTGACGACGAGGCGCAGCTCGTCGCCCGGGCGCACGCCCGGCGGCAGGCTGACCGCCAGTCGCCCCCCGGCGATCGAGAGCTCACCACGACCGCCTTCGGCGGCCTCGATCACGCGGGCCATGATCGCGCGCCCCGGGGCGAGCGTGATTCCGGGCGATTGCAGCAGTCGCAGCTGCGCGAGGTCAACGAGTATCGGATCCACGTTCAAGGATCATCATGCACGGCCGACCACTCGTGACGATGGACCTCGGGCTCAGCATCGCTGCGTCGGGGATGGTCGCCGAGCAGGTTCGAGAGGACCAGCTCGCCAACGACCTCGCCAACGCCTCGACCCCCGGCTACAAGCCGACCGATGACGCTCAGAGTGCGTTCGGGGCGCTGCTGCTCAAGACGGCCGGTCAGACCGACGGCACTGTCGACGCGAACACCCAGATCACCGGGCAGAGCCCGAACCTCTCGCAGGGAGCGCTCGAGGTCACAAACGAGCCGCTCGACTTTGCGCTCACGGGCAGCGGATTCTTCGCGGTGCGCACAAGCGCCGGCGAGCGCTACACGCGCGACGGCCAGTTCACCGAGTCCGCCCAAGGCGACCTCGTCGACGCCAACGGCAACCAGGTCCTCAGCCAGAGCGGCCAGCCGATCAAGGTCGCTGCCGACGGCACCGTGGCGGCCTCGGCACTCGGAGTCTTCAAGGTCGCGGCGCCGGTCGTTCAAGGCGACAACCTCTTCGCCGGTAGCTCGAGCGGGAAGGACACGGGGATCGTCGAAAGCGGTCAGCTCGAGGGCTCGGGCGTCAACGCCGCGACGACGATGGTCGGCATGATCGCCTCGCTCAACACCTACCAGGCGGGCCAGCAGGCGATCCAGGCAATCAACCAGACGATGCAGGAGAGCGCGAGCGCCACCGGTGCGTTGAGTGGCGGCTAGACGGAGCTCAAGTTGACCAAGCGCCCGCCGATCACCGCAAGACGACAGTTGGAGCCGTCGGCTGGACCGCGCCGCGCGGAGGCTGGGCTCCCCGAACCCGGGAGCATCGATGCTTGAGGGACTCTATTCAGCCGCTGCCGGCATGGAGGCGCAGCAGCAGCGCCTCGATTCGATCAGCAACGACATCGCGAACCTCGACACCCCCGGCTACCAGGCCGACCGGGTCGGATTCGAAGACCTGCTCTACAGCGCTGCGCCAGCCACCCAGGGCTCGGGTGTCACGGTCGGCGCCGGGTCGCAGGTGACGAGCCTCGGCCCGAGTCAGGTTTCTGCGGGCGTCCAGCAAACAGGGCAACCGCTCGATCTCGCAATCAACGGAAACGGCTACTTCGAGGTCAAGGACGCCAGCGGCACGACCGCGCTGACGCGCAACGGCGAGTTTCAGCTCGACGCCAAGGGCCAGCTCGTCAACGGCTCGGGGATGATCGTGCAACCACCGATCACCGTGCCGAGCGGCACCAGTGCGAGCGACGTCACGGTCTCGGGCGATGGGTCGGTGATCGTTGCCGGCAGGACTGTCGGGAAGATCGCGCTCGTCACGGTCCCGGCGCCAGGCCAGCTGACCCCGGCCGGTGACAGCCTGCTGCTGCCCAGCAGCGCCAGTGGCAGCCCGGCCGCCGCGACCACCGCGACGATGATCCAGGGCTCGCTGAACAACTCCGACGTCGACCTTGCCTCATCGATGACGCAGATGATGGATGCCGAGCAGGGCTACTCGATGGCCAGCAAGGCGATCGACATCCAGTCGCAGATGCTGCAGATCGCCAACGAGGTGCGCGGATGAGCACGCCCGACGTCGCCTCGCTCGCCTCCGCTCCGGTCGTCAACCAGGCGCTCGAGCCGGCCAGCGTCCGCAACGGCTCGCCGGCGGTGCAGAAGGCCTACAGCGAGGCGCTCAGCTTCGAGAGCGTGTTCGTCAACGAACTCTGCCAGCAGCTCGTCAACACGACCGGCCTGACGGGCACCTCTGGTGCCGACTCGACCGACGGGTCCGCCGATGATCCGGCGATGGGCGACTTCGCGTCGATGCTGCCCGGCGCACTTTCGAGCTCGATCATGTCCCAAGGCGGCCTCGGTCTGGCCGCGCAGCTGCTGCCAGGGCTCGAGCAGTCAGCGACGAGCGACGACTCCGGCGGCGCCTCGTCGTGAGGCCGCCCAGCGCACCCGCGATGCGCGCGCCGGCGCCGACCGTCACCGATCCGCTGCTGACCGGCGACGTTTTCGCCCACCTCGACGCTCAGCTCGCTTCGGCGCGCGTACTGCTCGCGATCGTGCTCGACCAGGGCAAGGCGATCCGCGCGCGCCAGGTTCACGAGGTTGTCCTTCAGGCCGGCCGCCTCCAGGCCGAGCTGCAGCGCCGCCGGCAGATCGAATCCGACCGTGCATTGCTGCTCGAACGCGCCGGCGCACGCTTGCAAATCGCCTCCGGCGCGGTAACGCTGGAGGCGCTGACTGTCCTGATGGACCCGGCGTCAGCCGAGGTTGCACGTGCCCGTAGCGCTGAGCTGCGCGGGATGCTCGCCGAGATTCAGCGCGAGCACCTCGTCAACCGCGCGCTGATGGGCCAGGAGCTCGCCTTCCTCGATCACCTCCTGCGACTTGTCGACGGCGATGGCTCCGGTGCCTACGGCAAGTCAGCGATGCGCCGCCCGAGCCCGCAGGCAGCAAGCGTCGGCAGCCGCCGCGTCTTCGACACACAGGCCTAGCGCGATGATCCCGAGTCTCACCGGCGTCGAAACAGCGCTCTCGGGCCTCGAGGCCGAGCAGGCGGCGCTCGACACGACCGGCAACAACATCACCAACGCGAGCACGCCCGGCTACTCGGAGGAGGTCGTCAACCTCGGCGCGAGCACGCCCGAGGAAATTCCGGCGCAGGCCGACGACGGCGACACCTTCACCCAGCTCGGTACGGGCGTCGACGTCTCCTCGATCACGCGCCAGCGCAGCCAATATCTCGACGCCTCATACCGGGCGCAGAACACGATCCTCGGCTTCAACACGCAGACCGCGACCTCGCTCGGAGACGCCCAGACGCTTTTCCAGGAGCCGGGCAGCGGCGGCCTCTCGAGCCAGATGTCGACAGTCTGGAGCGACTGGAACGCGCTCGCGAACAACCCGTCGAGCCTGTCCGATCAGCAAACGCTCGTCGACGATGCCACGACGATGACGCAGAGCTTCCAGAGCCTGTATTCGCAACTCTCGACGCTGCAATCGCAGTCGAGCTCAGAGTTCTCGAGCCTCACCGGCAGCGGCGGGCAGCTGCTCCAGGATGCCAATCAGATCGCGTCGCTGAACACCTCGATCAGCCAGGCGATCGCCGCCGGCCAGAGCCCGAACACGCTCGAGGATTCGCGCGACAGCGCGATCGATGACCTCTCCTCGCTGGGCCAGGTGTCAATCACCAACGAGAGCGACGGGACCGTCACGGTCAACTTCGGCGATGCCGCCCAGCCGCTCGTCTCGGGCTCAACCGTGACCTGGCCGCAAACGATCACGAGCGCCACCGGCGGCCAGCTCGGCGCCCTGCTGAACGCCTCTTCGGCGACAGGGACCGTCGGCTCGCTGATGAGCTCGCTCAATACCGTCGCCAGCGATCTCGTCAGCTCGGTGAACGGGCTCTCGACGACTACGCCGTTCTTCTCCGGCAACAGCGCCTCGACGATCGCCGTCGCCGTCAGTCCCGGCAACGTCGAGACGAGCAGCACCGGCACGGCGGGCGCCAACGACGTCGCGCAGGCGATCGCCGCACTCCAGGGCGGCACCGCCGACACCGCCTACACCGCACTCGTTTCGAAGGTCGGCAGCTCTGTCCAAGCGGCGCAGAGCGCCCAGTCGAACTCGCAGGCGATCACGACTGCCTTCTCCAACCAGCGCGAGAGCGTTTCGGGCGTCTCACTGGATCAGGAGATGACGAACCTGATCACCTTCCAGCGCGGCTATCAGGCCTCGGCGCAGTCGCTCAACACGATCGACCAGGTGCTGAACACTCTGATCAGCGAGGTCGGAGGGGCGGGTCTCTGATGGTCGTGCAGCGGATCACCGACCTGATGACGGCACAGGCGACGACGACGAACCTCGCATCCGATCTCGACAAGCTGAGCCAGACCGAGGAAGAGCTGTCGACCGGCAAGGCCATCAACCAGCCGTCGGACAACCCCTACGGCGCGAGCGTCGTGCTCAGCCTGAACTCGCAGCTCTCCAAGCTCAGCAGCTACTCCGCCAACATCAACGACGGGACGAACTGGCTGAACACCGCGAGCGGCGCGCTGACAAGCATCGAGAACATGGTGCAGTCGGTGCGCGAGCTGACGGTCGAAGGCGCCAACGGCAGCAACACCGCCAGCGATGACCAGAACGCCGCGGCGGAGGTCAACCAGCTGATCGCCCAGATCAAGCAGACGGCGAACACGACCTACGACGGCAACTACGTCTTCTCCGGCACCGATACCTCGACCGCCCCCTACCAGGCGGGCTCGACCGATACCTATCAGGGCAACACGGGAGCGATCACGCGGGAGATCGGCTCAGGCGAAAGCGTCCAGATCAACACGAACCTCTCGAGCGTGCTCGGCAGCGGCGGCAGCGACGGCCTGCTGCTCAGCTCGCTGCGCCAGATCGCGTCCGATCTCAGCTCCGGCACCAGCAGCGCGCAGAACTCTCTCGGCACGACCGACCTCACCAACCTCGACGCCAACCTCAGCACACTCGAGCAGACGCAGGCCAACGTCGGCGCGATCACCGACCGCCTGTCGGTCGCCTCCTCGACAGTGCAGGCGGCGCAGAGCTCCGACACCAGCGAGCTCGCGAGCACGCAGGACGCGAACATGGCTACGCTTGCGACGACCTATTCGACTCAGAACGCCGGCTATCAGGCGGCGCTCCAGGCCGGCGCCCAGATCATTCAGGAATCACTGCTCAACTTCCTCAGCGGATGAACGACACAGTTACCAGCGCGAACCTGAGCTTCGAGAGCTCGCGGTTCGGACACGTCGAGATCGCCCCCGCAGCGGCGATCGAATTTCCCGACGGCCTGATCGGCCTCGGTGGGACGCGCTGGACGCTGCTCGCAACCGACGCGAAAAGCCCGTTCGTCTGGCTTCACTCGCTCGAGGACGGCGCTCTCGCGCTGCCAATCACCGATCCGCGGCAGTTCTTCCCCGGGTTCCGTCTCGAGCTGAGCGAGGGCGAGGCCAAGCGACTCGAGCTCGACGAGTCGACGCCGATCGATATCTACGTCACTGTCCGCGCCGCGCCAGTGCTTGCTGACTTCGTCGCGAACCTGCAGGCGCCAATCGTCATCCACGGGGGCATCGGGCGCCAGCTGATCAACCAGGCGCCAGACAGCCCGCTGCGTGCGCCGCTGTTCCCGGCGGCCGACGCGATCGCAAGCCAATCTGCTGCTTGACGGCGTCGGCGAGCGCCGCGACGATTAGGCTCTCCGGATGCTCAAGATCACTCGACGCACCGGCGAGCGCATCATTGTCGGCGACGACATCGTCGTCACGCTGCTCGAGATCTCCGGTCAGACGGCGCGGATCGGGATCGACGCTCCCCGCTCGATCCCCGTGTTTCGCGAAGAGATCTGGGTTGAGGTCAAGCGCGAGAACGAAGCCGCGGCGGGCGCCGCGGACGCGACGCTGCCGGCGATCGCAACCGATGGGGCGCCGGCGCCGGTCGGCAAGTCGGGCCTGACAGTGACGACCGACTGAGCGCTACCCGGCGAACAGCAGCCTGCCGGGGACCAGCGTGTCCTCGTCGGTCAGATACGCGGCACAGGTGCGGTGGTAGCCGTCGGCGATCTGCAGCACGACCTCCTCGCGCAGCACGACGAGCAGGATCGGCGAGATCGAGATCCCGGCCTTGATGTGGGCGAGCTTCTCCGACACCTCCGTGCTTTTCGCGCCGGTCAGCAGCGGCAGGTGCGCCGCGCGCAGGATGTCCTTGGCCCGCCAGGACCCGCGTGGCGCGTTGGCGAGCGAGCGGACCAGGCCGTCGAGCATCGGCTCGGGCGCCAGCAGCGAGAGATAGCTCCGTGCCGCGGCGTAGTCCTTCTCCTCCGGCTCATCGAGCCACTTGATCTTCTTCGCCATGCTCAGCCGCCGGCGACGGCGGGCAGGATCGTCAGCTCGGCGCCGTCGGCAACCGGCGTCTCGAGGCCCTCGAGGAAGCGGATGTCCTCACCCGACACGTAGACGTTGACGAAGCGCCGCAACGCACCCTGCTCGTCGGAGATCCGCTCGCGCAGCTCGCCGAAGCGCTCGAACAGCGCGTCGAGCACCTCGGCAACCGTGCTCCCCTCGACGCTGACCTCACTCTCGCCGCCGGTCGCCGGGCGCAGCGGCACCGGGATCTTGACGGCCACCGGCATCTAGACCACCGCCTGCGCGCTGAGCGGCACCTGCGCGATCGCGTGCTCGAAGGACTCGACGCTCGGATCGATCTGGCGCCGTGCGAAGCTGTCGCGGACCGCGTCGAGCGTCTTCAGGCCGTCGCCGGTGATCACGACCACGACCCGCTCGTCAGGATCGATCTCGCCGCGCTCGGCGAGCTGCGCCAGGACAGCGGTCGTGACGCCGCCTGCTGTCTCGGTGAAGATGCCCGTGGTCTGCGCGAGCAGGGCGATGCCGTCTCTGATCTGCTCATCGGTCACCGCGTCGATCGAGCCGCCGCTGCGCCGCGCGAGGTCGAGCGCGTAGGGGCCATCCGCCGGGCTACCGATCGCGAGCGACTTGGCGATCGTGTCCGGCTTGACCGGCTGGCAGAAGTCGGCGCCGGCCTCGTAGGCCGTCGCGACCGGCGCGCAGCCTGTCGCCTGGGCGCCGTTCATCGCCGGCAGCTTGCCCTCGACGAGACCGAGGTCGAGCCACTCCTCGAAGCCTCGCGCAACCTTGGTGAACAGCGAGCCGGAGGCGATCGGCACGATCAGGCGGTCGGGCAGCTGCCAGTCGAGCTGCTCGGCGATCTCGTAGGCGACGGTCTTTGAGCCCTCGGCGTAGTACGGGCGCATGTTGATGTTCACGAACGCCCAGTCGTCGTGCTCTGCGGAGAGCTCGGTGCAGAGGCGATTGACGTCGTCGTAGTTGCCGTTGACCTCGACGAGGTTGGTGCCGTAGACGCCGGTCGCGATGACTTTCTGCTCCTCGAGGTCGGCCGGGATGAAGACATACGACGGCAGGCCGATCGCCGCGGCCTGCGCCGCAACGGCGTTGCCGAGGTTTCCGGTTGAGGCGCAGGCGAGGGCCGAGAAGCCGAGCTCGCGGGCGCGCGCCGACGCGACAGCGACGACGCGGTCCTTGAACGAATGGGTCGGGTTCGCGGCGTCGTTCTTGACCCAGACGTCGCGCAGCCCGAGCCGCTCGCCGAGACGTTCGGCGCGGACCAGCGGCGTCCAGCCTGCCGGTACGCCGGTCAGAGCGATCTCGCGGTTGCCCGGCCCGGGCGGCGGACCACTCAGCGGCAGGAAGTCGGCGTAGCGCCAGACGTCCTCGCGGCCTGCCTGGATCCGACGCCGTAGCGCCGCGATGTCACCGAGATGGCTGTGGTCGTAGCCGACCTCGAGCGGACCGAAGCAGCGCTCGCAGACATACAGCGCCTCGAGTGGATACTCGGTTCCGCACTCCTTGCACTTCAGCTTCTCTGCCGCCATGAAAAAGAACCTCCGCCGGTCTTGTGGCGAAGGCTCCAGATACGGCCCCCGGCCACATCTCCCAGGCTGTTATTGGAGCCTGTTGGAATTGGCACCGTCTGCCGCTTGCGCGGCTCGGTTGCCGGGGTTTCATAGGGCCAGTCCCTCCACCCCTCTGGATGCGTCCAGCTATGTGACCGACAGTATAAACGCGCAGTGGAGCGGAATCAATGCTTGGTCGCCCGCAGAAAGACCGACTAGGCTCCCGCGGGTGAGCGCACGCCACGGCGAGGCCGACGGGCAGCGGCTCGGCTCGCTCGAAGCGATCGACTCCGCGCAGCGGCGGCGAGTGCTCGTCATCATCAACCCCTACGCGACGACGGTGACCGAGCGCAGGCGCGATCTCGTGCTCTCAGCGCTCGCCGCGCGCTACGACGTCGAGGCGATCGACACACGCGCCGCCGGCCACGCGACGGAGATCGCCGCCGGGGCCGCGGGCGGCGACTTCGACACGGTCGTGACCTTCGGCGGCGACGGCACGGTCAACGAGGTCGCCAACGGCCTCGTCGGCTCGCCGATCCCGCTGACGCCGCTACCGGGCGGATCGGCGAACGTGTTCTGCAAGCTGCTCGGCATCCCGTCGGAGCTCGTCGATGCGACGGCACACCTGCTGGCGCTCGCCGACTGCTGGCAGCCACGCGCAGTCGACCTCGGGCTCGTCGCGGGCCGCCATTACACCTTCAGCGCCGGCGTCGGCCTCGATGCGAGCGTCGTGGCGATCGTCGATGCGCGCCCGGCCCTGAAGCGCCGCTTCGGCGCCAACTTCTTCCTCGCGAGCGCGGTCTGGGCGTTCGCGCGTCACTACATCGTGCGCCCACCGCGGCTGCGGGTGACGGTCGGCGGCGAGACCTTCAGCGGCGTCACGGCGATCGTCCAGAACGGCGAGCACTACACCTATTTCAACAATCACCCCGTCGATCTCGCCGCCGACGCCGCGCTGGACAGCGGCACGCTCTCGGGGGTGGTCCTGGAGCGCGGCTCGCCGCTCGATGTACCGGGTCTGTTGCTGCGGGCTGTCGGGCGCTCGCGTGGCGTCGCCGGCCACCACCGCGTCTCGGCCTTCATCACGAGCGAGGGTGCGAGCGTCGTCAGCGTCGACGGGCGCCGGCTCCCGCTACAGCTTGACGGGGACTACATCGGCGAGGTCGGCGAGGCCCACTTCAGCGTGGTCCCGGGCGCGCTGCGGGTTCTCGCGTAGGCAAGTACTAGCTGGACGAGCACCGCGGGGCCCTAGCCCCCGCCGGGCGTGACGCGGAAGGCGTCGAACACCGAATCGATGTTGCGCAGCCGCGTGATCGTCGCCTTCAGCGTCTGCGTGTCGGCGCACTCGACGACGAAGCGGTTGCGGATCATCGGCGGGTTCGCGGTGCAATGCGCTTCGATGATGTTCATCCCGGACTCGGAGAACGTGCGCGAGAGATCCTCGAGCAGGCGGTGGCGATCCCAACCGTCGATCTGGATCTCGACCTTGAAGCCGGTCGTCAGCTCGCCCTCCCAGGCAACCGGCGTGAAGCGGTCCGGATCGCGGCGCAGAGCGCGCACATTCGGGCAGTCGCCGCGGTGGATCGTGATCCCGCGCCCGAGCGAGATATAGCCGACGATGTCATCGCCGGGGGCCGGACGGCAGCACTTCGCGAGGCGCAGCATCACGTCGCTGACGCCTTCGACCCGGATCCCGAACTCGCTCGAGGAGTTCGTCGGACGCCGGCGCGCGCGGCGCGTCGCGATGATCGAGCTGGCGGTCTGCTCGTCCTCGGCGGCCTCGCCCTGCTTGAGCCGCGTCATGATCTTCGAGACGACGGTCTTCGGCGAGATCTTTGCCGCACCGAGCGCGACGTAGAAGTCCTCGGCGCGGCGGAAGCCCATCTCGCGGATCACATCGGCGAGCAGCGCCGACCCCGTCACGCGCTGCGCCGGCAGGCCCTGCTTCTTCAGCGCCTCCTGGAGGGCCTCGCGCCCGCCGTGTTCGGTGTCCTGGCGCGACTCGGCCTTGAACCACTGCTTGATCTTGTTGCGCGCCCGCGTCGTCTTGACGACGGCGAGCCAATCGCGCGAGGGGCCGCGCTCGCGCTTGGAGGTCAGGACCTCGACGATGTCGCCGGAGCGCAGCTCGTAGTGCAGCGGCACGATCTTGCCGTTGACCTTGGCGCCGACGCAACGGTGACCGACGTCTGTGTGAACCTCGTAGGCGAAGTCGAGCGGCGTCGCGCCGGCGGCGAGTGACTTGACCTCGCCCTTCGGCGTGAAGACGTAGACCTCATCCTCGAAGAGGTCGACGCGCAGGCCCTCCATGAACTCCTTGGGGTCGCTCGTCTCGCTCTGCCAGTCGACCATCGAGCGCAGCCACTTGAGTTTCTCGGTGTCCTCCGACCAGGCTGCCTTGCCGCTCTTCGCGGCATCGGCGGTGCGCTTGTACATCCAGTGCGCGGCGACGCCGTACTCGGCCATGTTGTGCATCTCGCGCGTGCGGATCTGGATCTCGAGCGGCTGGCCCTCGGGCCCGATCACTGTCGTGTGCAGCGACTGGTACATGTTGAACTTGGGCATCGCGATGAAATCCTTGAAGCGCCCGGGCAGCGGCTTCCACAGCGAGTGGATCACGCCAACCGCGCCGTAGCAGTCCTTGACGTTGGCAACGACGACGCGCATCGCCGTGAGGTCGTAGATCTCGTTGAACTCGCGGCCCTTGCGGGTCATCTTCGAGTAGATCGAGAAGAAGTGCTTGGCGCGCCCGGAGATCAGCGCGCCGATCGACACCGACTCGAGCTCTGTCTGCAGATACTCGCCGGCGGTCCGCACATAGTTCTCGCGCTCCTCGCGCTGCTGCGCGACAAGGCCCTTGATCTCGGCGTACTTGCGCGGGTGCAGGGCAGCGAACGCGAGGTCCTCCAGCTCCCATTTGATCGCGTGGATACCGAGGCGATGGGCGATCGGCGCGTAGATCTCGAGCGTCTCGCGCGCCTTCTCGAGCTGCTTCTGCTTCGGCATCGCGCCGAGCGTGCGCATGTTGTGCAGGCGATCGGCGAGCTTGATCAGGATTACGCGCACGTCGCTCGCCATCGCGACGATCATCTTGCGGTAGTTCTCGGCCTGCGCCTCGTCGCGCGATGAGAACGTGATCTCGGTCAGCTTGGTGACCCCGTCGACGAGGCTCGCGACCTCGTCGCCGAACCGCTCACGCACCTCTTCGAGCGACGCCGTCGTGTCCTCTACGGTGTCGTGAAGCAGCGCGGCGCAGAGCGTCTCGGTGTCAAGCAGCATCCCGGCACAGATCAGCGCCACGCCGACTGGATGGACAATGAAGTCCTCGCCCGAGCGGCGGCGCTGATCGGCGTGGTGCTCGCAGGCGAAGGTGAACGCCTCCTCGACGCGCGCCCTGTCGATCTCGACAAGCGACTCCTCACCGTGCTCCTCGACGATCGCGAACAGGTCACCGAGCAGCCGGCGCTCGCTGTCGGTCAGGACGTCGGTGATCGCCGGCGTCCGCACGGCGTCCGCGCCCGGCGGCGTCGGGCCGCTGCGCCCGGGACCGCGGCTCTCCACCGGGTCTAGGCCACCTGCTCCTTGCTGGGTTCGAGGTATGACAGTCCGTCCTGTAGTCGCTGCTGATAGGTCCGGTAGGAGGCTGACTGGTCGAGCGCAACGCGGCCCGTGCCGTTCAGGCGCACCACCCGGCGCGTTCGGTCAAGGGCGACGAGATCGAGCTCGGTCAGGACTCTGAGCATCCGTCCGGCCAGTTCCGCTGGCCTTGCCGAGCTCCCACGCAGGGCCTCCTCGAGCTCCTCGCCTGCCGCGCCGCCGCCGTCGCGCAGTGCCCGGTAGCAGTCGGCGAGCGATTCGCGGAGTTGGTGCTCCCGCCCGTGAATATGTACTGCAAAGCGTAGCTCAGGTTCGCCCCAGGCGAGATGGGTGAAATGCCGGCCCTCGCCGCTGCGATCGGCTCGTGCGAGCGCGAGCTGATCCTCGCTGGCGGGCGGATCCAGCAACACGATGTGGGTGTAGCTGTCGGTGAGGGTTCGGTCGCGCTCGAGCGCGTGGTAGGAGCAGAGATCGAAGCCCCCGAGCCGCCCGCGGAGGTGCTCGCGGCGCTCGCATGCCGACGCGCAGACGACGAGCACGCTCTCGGGACCGGCGACGAGCTCGGCGACGGTGGCGGCGATACCGTGGCCGCGACGCTCGCGGATCCGGCGCGCCGGCCCGTCGCTCGCGACAGGCGCGGGCTGGTCCGCGTCGAGCACCGCGAAAGCGTGCTCCAGATAGTCGTCGGGCTCCCCGACAATCGTGACCGGAGGCGGATCGCAGGCGCTCAACGCGCGCAGCACGAGACGTGGGGTAACCGCGCCGCCCCACTCGTGGCGCTCCAGGCGAAACGTGGCGTCGACCGGGACGCCCGGGTCGACCGGCAGCCGCGCGCCGGTCCCGAACGCGACCGCCGCAGCGCGCGCGCGACCAGACCTGACGCTGAAGCGCACGTGCGCGGAGCGGTTCTCGCCGCCGAAGCCGACCGGCTCGCCCAGCGTCGCCGCGGCGAACAGCAACGAGACCTGCGGATTGGCGCAACCGAACGGCGCCAGCTCGGCGAGCTCCTCGACAAGCGCGAGGCCGACGTCCTCCCCGTCGGCTACGGCATCGGCGCGCTCGCGGACGATCAGGTCATCGACCCGGAGGGTCTTCGTTGCGTGCGCGACGAACAGCTCGCGGAAGCGCTCGATGCGATCCGGGGCGATCTGCAGGCCGGCGGCCGCGCGATGCCCGCCATGGGTGATCAGCTCGTCACTGACCGCGCCAATGCCGGCGAGCAGGTCGAAGGCGGGGATCGAGCGCGCCGATCCGACCGCCGGGGCGCTCGGATCGTCGGACAGCGCGATGACTACGGTCGGGCGGTGGTGGCGCTCGGCGATCCGCGCGGCGACGATCCCGATGACCCCGGGGTGCCAGCCCTCGCCCGCGAGCACGTAGGCGGCTGCCGGGCCGCTCGACGCGATCTGCGCCTCGGCTTCGAAGCGGATCCGCGTCTCGACGTGGCGGCGCTCGGCGTTGAGGTGACTGAGCTCGTCGGCGAGCTCGCCGGCCCGCGCGACGTCGTCGGTCAGGAGCAACTCGAGCGCGGCGTCAGGGCGGTGCAGGCGTCCAGCGGCGTTCAGTCGCGGCGCCAGGCGGAAGGCGAGCGTGCGCTCGTCGAGGTGCAGCGGATCGACCTCCGCGGAGCGCATCAGCGCGCGCAGACCCGGCCGGGCGGTGCAGGCAAGGGCACGCAGCCCGGCGCGCACGAGACGGCGGTTCTCGTCGAGCAGCGGGACAACGTCGGCAACCGTCGCGAGCGCCACGAGCTCGAGCTCCTCGGGCCGCTCGTGGTCGTCGAGTCCGGCGCCGGTGCGCAGCGCCTGTGCGAATTTCGCTGCGACCGCTGTCGCGCAGAGGTGCGTGCACGGATAGCCGCTCAGCAGCGGATGGACGATCGCCGCGTCGGGCAGCAGCCCATCGGCGCGCGGGGAGTGGTGATCTGTGACGACGACGTCGAGGCCGGCGGCGCGCGCGGCGGCGACCGGTTCGACCGCTGTGATCGCGCAGTCAGCAGTGATCAGCAGTTTCGTGCCGCGCGAGGCGAGCCGCTCGACGGTGTGCGCGGCAAGCCCGTAGCCGTCGGCGATCCGGTCAGGCAGATACCAGTCGACATCGGCCCCGAGCGAGCGCAGCGCACCGAGCAGGATCGCCGTCGAGCAGACGCCGTCGCAGTCGTAGTCGCCGTGGACCGTGATGATCGAGCCGGCGCGGACGTGGCCGAGCACGCAATCGACAGCGGTTGCGATGCCGCGAAACGCGCGCGGCGAGTATTCCTCGCCCGCCGCAAGGAAAGCCCGCGCCAGGTCGGGGTCACCCAGGCCGCGGCGGCAGAGGACCTGTGCCAGCACGTGGCTGACGCCGAGCTCGCGCTCGAGCGCAATCACATCGGCGAACTCGACAGCATCGAGCTCGAAGGAGACCGCCTTCGTCACGCTCACGAGCCTACGCGCGCGGTGTGACGGAACCACGCCTACGGGCCCGGCGGCCGCCGATTATGCGCGGAGGGAGCGGCGAGCGGGCGTCGCACGCTCGGCGCCAATCAGTTCCGCTCGCGCGCTACGCGCGGCGTGGTCGCGCTTCGCGCGCCGCACCAACGGCGTAGCCGATCAGCATGCCGATGATCGCGCCGGGAATCGCGTAGAGCACCGTCACGAGGTGCGTGTTGTGGCGGCCCGGAATCGACAGCCCGTGGTGACCGAGGGCGAAGATCGCCAGGCCAACGATGATCGCGCCGGCGAGCGATGCCAGCAGCGCGCCGACGATCCCGCCCCAGAAGCGGTCCGGCAGCCAGATCGTGTAGTGCCAGAGGGCAAGGCCCATCATCGCCCAGGCGAGGATTCCCATCAGCGGCTCCTCCCCCCGCGACGGCCGCGGCCGCGCGACTTCGAGGCGCCGCGAGCGCGCGGCGCGCGCTCCTTCGGCATCACGACGTCCTCCGGCAGCGCGTCGGCGGTCGGGTCGAAGTCGGGCTCGGGCTCGGGTGGGCGCTCGGGCTGGATGTCGGCGACGAGCTTGCTCCATTCGCTGCGCGACACCGGCGCGCCGGGGACCGCAGGCTCGGTCAGGCGAGCCGGGCGACGGCGCGGACTGAGATCCTCGAGCGGGGCCGGGCGCTCGTCACCGGAGTCCGCGTAGGGCGGCACGACGCCGCCGTTGGCGGCCGCGATCCGTGCCCGGCGGCGGCGGTAGACGGGCTCGCGCTCCTTCCAATGGGTCAGCACCGGCGAGGCGATGAAGATCGAGGAGTAGGCGCCGGAGGCGACGCCGACGAGCAGCGCGAAGGCGAAGTCCTTCAGCGTCGAGCCGCCGAACAGGAGCAGCGCGAGGACGGGCAGCAGGGTACAGAAGCTCGTCGCCAGCGAACGCGTCAGGACCTCTGACATCGATCGGTTGACGATCTGCGAGAAGGCGGCGTTCTGCATTCGCTTGACGTTCTCGCGCACCCTGTCGAAGACGATGATCGTGTCGTAGATCGAGAACCCGAGGATCGTCAGGAGCGCCGCCACCGTCGAGTCGGTGACCTGCCTTCCTGTCAGCGCGTAGACGCCTGCGGTGATCAAAAGGTCGTGGGCGAGCGCGATCAGCACCGGCACCGCGTATTTCCACTCGAAGCGCAGCGCGATGTAGGCGGTGATCGCTAGCAGCGAGGCGATGATCGCGACGATCGCCGCGTCGGCGATCGTCTTGCCGAAGGTCGGGCCGACGGAGGTCGCGTTGAAGTTGTTGTTCTTGATCGTGAACTGCTTGTTCAAGACGTACTCGACGGTGCCCGGCACGTTGACCGAGCCGATCTGCGTCGGGGTCAGCGTCTTGACCGAGATCTGGAAGCTGTTGGCCGTCGCGACCGCCTTCGAGCCGCTGCCCTCGGTCTTCGCGCTGATCTGCTGGACGACGGGGCTCTGCAGCGCTGTCTTGAATGCCTTGCCCGGCAGTGACGCGAGCGCCTTGTCGACCTGGGCGATGCTCGCCTTGTGGACGAAGGTCGTCTGGATCTGGGTGCCGGAGACGAAGTCGATGCCGAGGTTGATCCCGCGGCCGCCGATCGCCAGCGCGCCGACGGCGAGGATCGTCCCCGACAGGGTGAAGAACCAGCGCGACTTGCCCATGAAATCGAAGCGCCAGGCACGGGCGTTGGTGCGCACACCAATCGCCGATTGGCGGTTCACGAGGCGCGTCCCGCCCATCGTCGTCAGGATCGCGCGCGTCGCGGCGACGGCTGTCAGCAGCGAGGCGATCACGCCGATGCCGAGCGTGAAGGCGAAGCCCTTTACGTCTGACTGCGAGAGCATGAAGAGGATGAATGCGGTCATGAACGTCACCGCGTTGGCGTCGATGATCGCCGCGAGCCCGCGCTTGTAGCCGGCGGCGATCGCGTTTGCCGGCGAGCGACCGGCGCGCGACTCCTCCTTGACGCGTTCGAAGATCACGACGTTCGCGTCGGCGGCGACGCCGATCGTCAGGATCAGGCCGGCGATCCCGGGCAGCGTCAGCGTGATCGGGATCAGCTTGATCAGCGCGTAGTAGTAGATCGCGTAGATCGCGAGCGCCGCGACCGCGATCACGCCGAGGACGCGGTAGAAGATCAGCAGGAAAAGCGCGACGATCAACAGGCCCGCGGCGCCGGCGAGCAGGCCCTGATTGAGTGAGTTGTGGCCGAGCGTCGCCGAGACCGTCTGGCTCGAGATGACATGGAGGCTGATCGGCAGCGCGCCGCTCGCCAGCAGGTTCGCCAGCGCCTGCGCGCTGGCGATCGTGAAGTTGCCGGTGATCTCGCTGCCGCCGTTGCTCGGGTCGATGCCCCCCGGATTCTGCAGGAAGTCGATGTAGGGCACGGTCAGCAGCCGCTGGTCGAGCGTGATCGCGAAGTGCTGGTAGTTGGGGTTGCCGTTGCCGATCGAGGTGCGCGAGCCGCGTGCGGCGATCTCCCCCGTGACCTTGTAGAACACCGCTCCGGCGCCGCCCTTGAAGCCGAAGGTGACGACCTCCTGGCTCGACTGCGTGTCCTGCGTGGCGATCGGGTTCGTGACGTCCTTGCCGGCGATCACCGGGTCGTCGCGGAGCACGTAGTAGTAGTTGAACTTCGGATCGAAGGTCGTCGCGTTGCCGCTCGAGGGCACCGCTTGGCGGATCACCGTGCCCGGCTTGATGTAGACGAGCTTGGCGTCGGGCGGCAGCTTCGTCCCCGACTGCTGCAGGTCGTCCTTCAGGTAGCCGATCGCAACCTGGCGCGAGGACGCCGTTTCGCCGCCCGGAGTGAGCACCGTCTGCTTCGCGGGATTGACGTAGTAGTAGGTGCCGTTGGGGGCCGATTCGAGCTTGTAGGGCTTCATGTCCTGCTCGGGTATCGCCGGCTGCTTCTCGGCGCGCAGCAGCGCGTCGTATTCGGTCAGCGCGTTGGCGGCGAACCCCGGGGTGCCGCCGCCATTGGAGGCGCTGTCACCGGTCGCGGCGTCATCGGTCGCCCCGGCAATGTGGCCGGCGGCGTTGATGACGCTCTCCTCCCAGTCATAGAAGTAGAGCTGCGCCGTCGTGCCGACCTCGTCCTCTGCCTGCTGGACGTTCTTGACGCCGGCCAGGCTGACGTCGATCTCGTTGCTGCCGGAGCTCGTCACCGATGCGTTGCTGACGCCGAGCTGATTGACGCGCGAGTTGATGATGTTGACGGCCTGGGCGATCGTCGCCGGGTCGACCTTCGAGTTGCCGCTCGAGCGACCCTGGAAGATCAGCTCGACGCCGCCCTTGAGGTCGAGGCCGAGCTGCGTCTTGCGTGGCTTGACGACGCCCGGGATCCCGAAGCTGACCAGCAGCGAGACGATCACCAGACCGGCGACGATCGCGAGGACGAGCGCGTTGCTGCGGCGTTGGCTCACGCGCTCACACGCGCCCGCAGCGCGCCGTCCGTTGAAGTTGTTGCTGTCACAGGGGTCAGATCAAGCCGGGCGCGAGCACCGACACGAAGGCTCACAGCTGGGCCTGCTCACGCGCGCCCCCTCAGCGCGAGGGCGTGAGCACGAGCAACAGCCCTCCATCATCATCGTAGGCGGGAAACAGATCTGCCGTAGCGGTCGCGGCGCGCTCGCTCTCGGTCCGTAGTGTCGCCGGCTTGCCGAGCGCGCGCACACCCCACTCGAGCACTGTCTGAACGTGGTCCTCGCCGCTTTCGAAGCTGAGCCCGAGCGCTTCGGCGATCGGCTGGCCGACGACCTCCTCCTCCTCGTAGCCGGTCAGCTCGAACGAGCCGCGCCCACAGCCGATCACCCGCCCTTCGCGGTCGGCGACGAAGAACGCCGCATCGGGCGCCGGGTAATAGTCGTCGAGCAGCTCGAAGAGGAACGAGAAGCCGCAGTGCGCGCAGCCGCGATCGTCCCGGCGAAACGCCTCGTAGCGGTCCGAGGCGATCGAACGCTCGCCGCAGTTGGGACAGATGAAGGGGTGGCTCATGTGCAAACAAGCCTACAGGCGGGTGGTCAACGGGCGGTCAAGCGCTCACCGCGCGATCGGCCGCTCAGAAAAGCGCCGCGCTCGCCGCCTCCGGCGCCGCCAGTCCGAGATGCGCGTAGGCGTGCACCGTCGCCGAGCGCCCGCGCGGTGTGCGCCGGATCATCCCGAGCTGGAGCAGGTAGGGCTCGTAGACGTCCTCGATCGTGTCGCTCTCCTCGCCGATCGCCGCCGACAGCGTCCCGAGACCGACGGGACCACCGGAGAAGCGCTGGCAGATCACGCGCAGGATCTCACGGTCGAGGCGGTCGAGCCCGAGCTGGTCGACCTCGAGCAGCGCGAGCGCTGCCTCGGCGGCGTCCTCGCTGACGACACCGTCGCCGCGGACCTCGGCGTAGTCGCGGGCGCGCTTGAGCAGTCGGTTGGCGACCCGCGGCGTGCCGCGGCTGCGGCTGGCGATCGCGACGGCGCCGGCTTCGTCGAGCTCGACGGCGAGGATCCGGGCCGCGCGTGCGACGATCGCTGCGAGCTCCTCGTGCGTGTACGGGTCAAGCCGCGCCTGGATTCCGAAGCGGTCGCGTAGCGGTGTCGTCAAGAGGCCGCTGCGGGTCGTCGCGCCGACAAGCGTGAACGGCGGCAGCTCGAGCGTGACGACCCGCGCTCCCGCGCCCTGGCCGACGGTGATCGGTAGCCGCTGGTCTTCCATCGCCGGATAGAAGGTCTCCTCGAGCGCTCGCGGCAGGCGGTGGATCTCATCGACGAAGAAGACGCTGCGCGGCTCGAGCGAGCTGAGGAACGCGGCGATGTCACCTTTGCGCTCGAGCGCCGGGCCGGCGGTCTGGACGAACGCGACGCCGAGCTCGGCGGCGATGATCTGGGCCAGCGAGGTCTTCCCGAGGCCCGGCGGACCTGCAAGCAGGACGTGGTCGAGCGCGTCACCGCGCGCATTCGCCGCCTCGATCGCGACGGCGAGCTGCTCCTTCAGCTGGGACTGGCCGACGAACTCGTCGAGCCGGCGCGGGCGCAGTGTCAGCTCGAACTCGTCCTCGGGGGCCAGATAGGGAGTCTGGATCCGCTCGGCGCCCGCCGCCCCGCCGGGAGCGCTCATCGCGCGAGCCCCTGACGCGTCGCGCGCAACGCCGCCGCGAGCAGCTCCTCGGCGCTTTCGCCGCTGACTTCGGCAAGCGCCGCGTCGGCCTCGACGGGCGCGAAGCCGAGCTCGATCAGCCCCTCACGCGCGAGCGCGACCGGAGTGTCCTCTTCGCCCACGCGGCGCGCCACGATGCCCTCGCCGAGCGCCTCGCCGACCTTCTCGCGCAGCTCGACGATGATCCGCTCGGCAGTCCGCTTGCCGATCCCCGGCACCGCCTGGAAGCGCGCGCTGTCACCGGCGGCGATCGCCGTATAGAGCTCCGCCACGGTCCCGCCGCCGAGCACAGCCAGCGCAACCTTCGGTCCGACCGACTGGACACCGAGCAGCATCAGGAAGAGCTCGCGCTCCGCCTCGCTCGCAAACCCGTAGAGCGAGAGCGCGTCGTCGCGGACGATCAGCTGCGAGTGCAGGGTCACCTCGCGCCCGACCGGCGGCACCTCGGCGAGCGTCTGCGTCGACACCGCGAGGCGATAGCCGACGCCGGCGCAGAGCACGACAACAGCATCGGCTCCCCGTGCCGCCACCTCGCCGCGAACCAAAGCGATCATCGCGCGGCCCCGGCAAGCGCGGCCCGCAGCGGCGCGTGGTTGCAATGGCAGATCGCCACGGCGAGCGCGTCGGAGGCATGGTCGCGCGAGGGCACCGCGAGCAGCCCGAGCAGCGTCGCCACCATCGCGCCGACCTGCTCCTTCGGCGCGCGCCCGCTGCCGCAGACGGCCGCCTTGACCTGCTGGGGCGTGTAGCTGAAGCATTCGAGCGCCGCCTGACCGGCAGCCAGCATCACGACGCCGCGCGCCTGACCAACGGCGAAGGCGCTGCGCGCGTTGGCCCCGAAGTAGAGGTCCTCGAGCGCGACGGCGTCGGGCTCGTGCTCCTCGATCAGCGCCGCAACCGCAACGTGAAGCTCGGCAAGGCGCCGCTCCCCCGCCAGCGCCGGCGCCGTCTCGACAACGCCGCCGTCAAGCGCGACAAGGCGCCCGCCACGGCGCGCAACGATGCCGTACCCGGTGTTCGCGAGGCCCGGATCGATTCCCAAGACGATCATCTGTTCGCCCGTGATTCTCCGTGCTGCCCCGGACGCCTGCGTGCGAGCTCAGGCCCAGGGCAGCCCATCCCAGGTGGCCGGTCGCTCGGCGCGCCAGGGCGGCGAGTCGGCGTATGCCTCCCGAGGACGTGGCGTCTCGGTCTCGACCCCAACCCCGGGGACAGGTCCGGCCGCGCCCCGCCGTGAGACGTCGGCTCGTGCGTCGCGCTTACCAGACGAGTGTCACGCCGTAGGGCTCAAGTGCTTCGTCGTTGGAAATAAGGACTGCCTGCTCGACGGAGGCTTGGGCGATCAGCATCCGATCAAAGGGGTCACGATGGTGCCACTCGAGGAGTCCGGCGGCCTCGGCATGGCCAATCGTCACCGGCAGCGCGTTGGCGCCGGCGCCGAGCAGCGCTGATGCGAAACCTCCAGGCGCTCTGAGTTTGCCCAGCGAGCGCTTGATCGCCACCTCCCAGACCACCGCGGCGCTCAGCAGGACGTCATTTGCGGGATCACCCAGCAAGCCTGCTGATCGGGATCCGAGGCGGTCGTCGTCGCCAAGCCACCAGAGCGCCGCGTGCGTATCCAGCAGCAGCCTCACGGTCACCGAGCGCCAAATGCTTCAGCGATGTCTTCGGGCAGCTCGTCGAAGTCCTCGGCAAGCTCGACCTGATCACGCCACACGCCGCGCACGCTGGCGGGCGCCGAGATCCCGGTGACCGGAACGAGCCGAACCACCGGCGTGCCGTTGCGGGCGATCACGATGTCCTCACCGGCGGCAGCGCGTTCGACCAGCCGGGACAGCGTGGTCTTTGCTTCGTGCATCCCTACCTGGGGCATACCTGAATTATACCACTGTCTAGCTAACCTAGCTAGCACTGGCGAAGCAGCCTGTCTGCGCACGAGCGCCGCCATCCGCGACGATTGGCGCCACCAACAAGCGTTATGACGACCGCCCCAGCGATCGTTGGCAGGACCAATCTTCCCGTATAAGCTTGCTTCGGAAGTGGCAGCCGCGCCCGAAGAGACCGTCGCTCCGCTGCGCCTGCGGCTTCTGCCGAGCTGGCTGCTCGCGCAGGCAGCGCTCCACGCACAGCGCCTGACCGCCAGGCGCTTCGACGTCCTCGGGATGCGCCGCCAGCACTTCGCGATCCTCACCGCGCTCGCCGATTTCGGCCCCTCGAGCCAGGCAAGCCTCGGTCGCCGCCTGTCGATCGACCGCAGCGACATGGTCGCCGCCGCGCGCGAGCTCGAGCGCGCAGGGCTCGTCCAGCGCACGCGCGACACGAGCGATCGCCGGCGCAACCTCGTCGGCCTTACACCCGCCGGCGTCTTCGCGCTACGCCAGCTCGACGCCCATGTGACCGAGGCCCAAGAGGACCTGCTCGCGCCGCTGACCCCGGCCGAGCGCAGCGAGCTCACCCGCCTGCTGACCCGCCTCGTCGAGTTCCACAGCGCGGCGCGCTAGCACGCGACGCGCTCGAGGACCCCACCCGCCTGCTGACCCGCCTCGTCGAGTTCCACGCCGCCGCGCGCTAGCCGGCGACGCGCTCGAGCACCTCATCGGAGACCTCGAAGTTCGCGTGCACGGCGCCGACGTCGTCGTTCTCCTCGAGCGACTCGATCAGGCGGAAGAGCTTCCCCGCGTCCTCCTCCTCGAGCTCGACGCGCACGGTCGGGCGCTGGACAAGCTCGGCACTCTCGATCGCGACCCCCGCCTCGGCCAGCGCGGCGCGCACCGCGCCCAGATCGCCTGGCTCACAGATCACCTCGAAGACATCGTCGTCGGCCTCGATGTCGAGCGCCCCCGCCTCGATCGCGACGAGTAGGTCATCCTCGCCGTAGCGGCTCGCGTCGACGACAACGACTCCACGCTTCTCGAACAGGTACGACACGCTGCCCGGCTCGCCGAGGCTCGACCCCGCGCGCGAGAGCAGGTGGCGCACGTCAGCCCCGGTGCGATTGCGGTTGTCGGTGTAGGCCTCGATCAACAGGGCGACACCCCCAGGGCCGTAGGCCTCATAAAGAACCGTCTCGATCGCGTCGCCGTCGCCCGCGGCGCCAGCCCCCTTCGCGATCGCGCGCTCGATGTTGTCCTTCGGCATCGACGCGTCGCGCGCCTTCTGCACCGCGTTCGCGAGCGCCGCGTTCGATTCGACCTCGCCCCCACCCTCGCGCGCGGCGACGGTTATCGCCCGCGCGAGCTTCGTGAACTGCTGGCCGCGCCGCGAGTCGACGATCGCCTTCTTGTGCTTGATCGATGCCCATTTTGAGTGTCCCGACACGCCCTCGATTCTACGGCGTCGATTCTGTATGGCGGCCTACGGCCGCGTTCGGTCGCTCGCGAATCGCGCAGCGTCCGTGTCGCGGGCACGACGTGTTTCGCGCCCTGAGCCGGATCGGGCAGGCCGACCGCCGCGCTGCCCAACCCCCTACGATCCAGCCCTCCGATGGATCTCGACCCCACGATCTTCAAGGCCTACGACATCCGCGGCGTCTACGGCGAGCAGATCGACGGCGATCTTGCCGAGCGGATCGGCCGCGCGTTCGCGCGCGTCCTCTCCGATCAGTCGGGCAAGCCGACCGCGGGGCTCGGCGTCGCGCTCGCTCACGACATGCGCCTTTCGGCGCCGGAGCTCGCCGGTCGCTACCGCGACGGCCTGATGGCCGAGGGCGTGCACGTCGTCGACGCCGGCGAGGCTGCGACAGAGGTCTGTTACTACCTCGTCGGCTCGCGCGGGCTCGACGGCGGACTGATCTGCACCGCGTCGCACAACCCTGCCCGCTACACCGGCGCGAAGCTCGTCGGCGCGGGCGCGCTGGCGCTCTCCGGAGACACAGGCATTCAGGAGGTGCGCCGCAAGATCGAGGAGGGACTCGGCAAGGCTCCCGGCGGCGGCACCCAGGAGCAGGTCGACTGGCGCGAGGGCTACGCGAAGGCGACGCTCGCGTTCATCGACCCTGACGCGATCAAGGATCTGCGCGTCGTGCTCGACGGCGGTAACGGCATGGCCGGACCGACGATCGGCCCGCTGCTCGAGCGCTTCGACCTCGACCTGATCGAAACCTACTGGAAGCCCGACGGCCACTTTCCCGACCACGAGCCAAACCCCCTGCTGCCCGAGAACCGCGAGTTCATCATCGCCAAGGTGCTCGAGGAGGACGCCGACCTCGGAATCGCCTTCGACGGCGACGCCGACCGCTGCTTCTTCATCGACGAGCTGGGAAGTTTCATCGACGGCGACTTCCTCACGGCGCTGCTCGCGCGGTCGCTGCTCGCTGCCAACCCAGGCGCGGCGATCCTCTACGACGTCCGCGCCAGCCGCGCCGTTGCCGACACCGTCAAGGCCGCCGGCGGCGAGGCTTACCGCAACCGTGTCGGCCACGCCTTCTTCAAGCAGCGGATGCGCAAGGAGGGCTCATTGTTCGGCGGTGAGGTCTCCGGTCACTACTACTTCCGCGACTTCTACTGCGCCGACTCGGGCACGCTGCCGGCGCTCCTGATGCTCGAGCTCTGCGCGCGCAACGGGAAGCCCGTCTCGGAGCTGCTCGCACCGTTTCGCGAGCGCTACTTCATCTCCGGTGAGATCAACAGCGAGGTCTCAGACCCCGAAGCGAAGATGGCCGAGATCTCCGAGCGCTACTCCGACGCCGATCAGGATACCCTCGACGGTATCTCGATCGACTACGAGGACTGGCATTTCAACGTGCGCTCATCGAACACCGAGCCGCTTCTGCGGATGTGCCTAGAGTCGCTCGTCTCCCACGCGGACATGGAGCGCCGCCGCGACGAGGTTCTGGAGCTGATCCGCTCCTGATGGCGCTTCCCGGCGGCACGTTCACGATCGCCGAGGACCTGACGGTGACTCGCGTTGGCTACGGCGCGATGCAGCTCGCCGGCCCGCGCGTCTTCGGTCCACCAGCCGACCGCAGCGCTGCTATCGCGGTGCTGCGCGAGGCGGTCGCGCTGGGCATCACGCATATCGACACGAGCGACTACTACGGCCCCCACATCACCAATCAGATCATCAAGGAGGCCCTGCACCCCTACCCTGACGGGCTGCACATCGTCACCAAGGTGGGTGCCCGCCGCGACGCCGACGGAGGCTGGCCCCACGCGCGCTCGCCCGCCGAGCTGCGTCAGGCGGTCCACGACAACCTGAGCAACCTCGGGCTCGAGGTCCTCGACCTCGTCAACCTGCGCCTCGGCGGGCTCGACAGCCCGACCGCCGGCTCGGTCGCCGAGCCGTTCGGCGCGCTCGCGCAGTTGCAGCAGGAGGGATTGATCAAGCACCTGGGCCTCAGCACCGTATCCGCCGAGCAGATCGCCGAAGCACAGTCGATCGCGCCAATCGTTTGCGTGCAGAATTTCTACAACCTCGCCACCCGCGGCGACGACGCCCTTGTCGACCAGCTCGCCGAGCAGGGAATCGCCTACGTCCCATACTTCCCGCTCGGCGGTTTCACGCCGCTGCAATCCGACACGCTGGAGTCGGTCGCAGCCCGCCTCGGCGCCAAGCCGATGGCGGTAGCGCTCGCCTGGCTGCTGCAACGCTCGCCGAACATCCTGCTGATCCCCGGCACCTCATCGGTCGCGCACCTGCACGAGAACGTCGACGGCGCGGCACTCAGCCTCTCCGAGGACGACATCGCCGAGCTGAACTCGATCGCCTGAGCGCCGGTCCGCCGGCGCCGCCTGACGCGCAGCCCCTCAGCCCGCCGGCGCCGGCTGACGCGCAACGCCGTCGAGCACCGGCTCGCGCGGCACGGCGATCCAGACGTGCGCCCCGCCACCGCGGCGGTTTGCGGCGCCGGCGCTGCCGCCGTGGGCTTCGGCGATCGCGCGGACGATCGAAAGGCCGAGGCCGCTCGCCTCGCCGGTGCGCGCGGGATCGGCGCGCGTGAAGGGCTCGAACGCGTTCGGCAGGAAGTCGGGCGGGAAGCCGGGGCCGCGGTCGAAGACGTGGATCTCGACAAGCTCGCCGGCGTCGCGCGCCTCGAGCTCGACCTCGCCGGCGCCGTGGCGCAGGCTGTTGGCGAGCATGTTGTCGAGCGCCTGTTCGAGGCGGTCAGGGTCGAGGCGCGCGGTGAGCTCGCCGCGATCCTTGGCCGAGACGCAGCGACCCTGGGTGCGCGCGATCCGATCGAAGCGCTCGGCGATCGCACGGACCGTCTCCTGGACGTCGAGCTCGGTCGGGCGCACCGGCAGCTGTCCCTGATCGGCCCGCGCGATCACCAGCAGGTCGGATGCAAGGCGCGTCAGGCGGTCGACCTCCTCGGCCGCGGAGCCGAGCGCGTCGGCCATCTCCTCGCGTGTGCGTCCCGGCTCGAGCGCCAGCTCGAGCTCGAGCTTCAGCACCGCGAGCGGCGTGCGCAGCTCGTGGCTGGCGTGCGAGACAAGCGCCCGCTCGCGCGCGACGGCATCGCCGATCCGGCCGAGCATCTCGTTCAGCGTCTCCCCCAACCGGCTGAGGACGTCGTGGGACTCGGGCACCGGCAGGCGCGCGTCGGGCTCGCCGCCGGAGATCTCCGCCGCGCGGCGGCGCATCCGCTCAACCGGCGCCAGCGCATTCGCCGCGAGCCAGTAGGCGGCGCCGCAGGCAAGCAGCAGCACCAGCGGTCCGCCGATGAACAGGAGGTCGCCCAGCACGTTCAGCGCGTGGTTTCGTTGCGAGAGTGAGACGCCGACGACGAGCACCGCGCCGTTGGAGTGCGGCAGCTGGCGCACGAGCAGCCGGCGGTTCGAGCTGCCGTCGACCGGCGCGCCAGATGCAAGCGCCGCGCGCAGCGCGCCCGGCCCAACGAGCGGACGACGCGTCAGCGACGGCGTCTTGTCGATGACGCTCCCGCGCGCGCTCAGGATCTGGGCGAACGAGCCGGAGCTGCGTGCCAGCGGCAGGTGCGCCACCTCGGCCGAATTTGTCTCCTTCGCAAGCGCCCGCAGCTCCGCCGCGCGCGCGTACAGCGAGCGGTCGATGCCACCGTCGAGGCCCGACTCGAAGCTCACGAACAACAGCAGCGCGAGCCCGCCGAGCAGCACCGCGGCGACACCGGCGAAAGCCAGCGTCAGCTTGAGGCGGATTGAGAGCGCCCGGAACCAGCGCGCGAGCGCACTCATATGCTCTCCACGCGCAGCCGGTAGCCCGATCCGCGCACCGTCTCGAGCGTCTGGCGCCCGAACGGGCGGTCGACCTTGTCGCGCAGGTAGCCGACATAGACCTCGATCACGTTCGAGCGGTTCTCGTAGCTCTCGTCCCAGACGTACTCGAGCAGCTCGAAGCGGCTCAGGACCTCGCCCGGCCGGCGCATGAACGCGTCGAGCAGCGCGAACTCGCGCGCCGTCAGCACGATCTCGACATCCCCCCGCCAGGCGCGGTGCGTGGCCGGGTCGAGCCGTAGGTCCCCCGACTTCAGCACCGTCGAGTGCGAGCGCACCGGCCGGCGCATCAGCGCCCGGATCCGCGCCAGCAGCTCCTCGAAGCTGAACGGCTTCGTCAGATAGTCGTCGGCTCCGGCGTCGAGCCCCGCAACCCTGTCGTCGACCTCGCCCAGCGCCGTCAGCATCAGCGTCGGCGACCAGACATCACGCGCGCGCAGCGCACGGCAGACCTCGAGCCCGCTGGCACCGGGCAGCATCACGTCGAGCAGGATCACGTCATAGGTCGTGCTCGTCGCGCGCAGCAGCGCCCCTTCGCCGTCGCTCGCGATGTCGACAGCCATCCCTTCGCGGCGCAGCCCGCGCCGCAACAGGTTCGCGAGCTTCGCCTCGTCCTCGACAAGAAGTACGCGCATCCGAGAAAGTATGTCGGGGCGCGGGCCCGTGACCTATTTCGGGGCCGGGGACCGCGACGCGATTTCTCGCTTGATTCGTCGCAGCACAACGGAGCCCGTTCCCCTGAGCGAGCTGCAGGCAGGCGAGTGACCGGCTGCAATCATTCGCCTGTGCCTGTTTCGTCGACTGCCCGCGAGGATCGGTGCGCGCCGGCAACCCGATGGCGGAGGCACGGATCCCGTTGAAGCGTGATCGCGGCGCCTTGCCGCCGTACGAGACGATCACTGTCGGCGATCAGACGGTGCGATGCGTCGTCCACTCGGAGGAGTCAGGCGGCAGCGCCTCGGTGTTCGAGGCGAGCTTCCCAGCCGGCACGGGGATCCCCGCGGCCCACAGCCACGATGCCTTCGACGAGACCTACGTCGGCCTCGCCGGGACGATGACCGTAACCGTCGACGGCTCCAGCGACGTGATCGAAACCGGCGAGGCAGTCTTCGTCCCGCGCGGAGCCGTCCACGAGTTCTTCAACCACGGCAGTGAGGAGGCGCGGATCCTCGTGATCGCCTCGCCCGGACCACCCCACGCCGAGCAGTACATCCGCGAGCTGGCGCGGATCTTCGCGGCGGCCGGCGTCGATGGGCCCGACCCCGCGCTGCTGGCGGCGGCGATGAAGCGCCACGGCCACCGGCCGGCTGCGCCGCCGAGCGGCTAGCCACCTCGTCGGCCAATCAGCGCGCCTCGCACGCCAAGCATCTACTGCTCGCGCCGCGAGCGCGTGACTCAGCTGAGGTCGCGCAGCGACTGACTGCAACCGACGAGCGCCAGTCCGCTACCCGCCCGCCGAAGGCGCGCGCTCGCTACTCAAAGGAAGTCGTTGCCGGTCAGGACGTAGACGAACGGGACGAAGGGAACGATCGAAACGATCGCCCAGGCCACCTTCTGGCCGGTATTGAAGTCCTTGTTGAACCACACGGTGATCCAGATCAGCACCACGGCGATGGGGTGCAGAATGCAGCAGATCAGTTCGAGAATCTTCTTCATGGGGCCCCTCTTCTTGAATGGCTGGACGGGTCAAATGACGCGCGCCAAGACCTGGCTTGATAGTTCTACCCGCTGCGCGCCAACGGGAACCTGCAACCGCCGCCGGCAGCCACCGACTTACCTGACTTCGCGCTCAAAGTCGCTCCGCCATCCCGCTTGAGCGGTTCGATGATGGCGAAGGCGCTCGGACGTCGCGACGACGAGCGCCAGCGCGTGACGGGGCGCGCAAGCGCCGTGAGCGAACGCGCTTGCGGCTACCCTGCGGCGAGATGCACGCTCTGCGGACCGCGATCCCGGTCGTCTGGCTCGTCTTCTGGGTCGGCTGGATCGCCGCCGCGGCCAGCGCCAAGCAGGGTTCGCGTCGCTCGCCCGCCGGGCGCTTCCCCGGCCTGCTGCTGGCGATCGTCGCGCTCGTGCTGTTCCGCGGCTTCCACACGAGCACGCTCGACGTCCACGCCGTCGCGCTCGGGGTTCTCGGCGCCGTCCTGTTCCTCGCCGGCCTTGGCCTCGCCGTCTGGGCGCGCGTCCACCTCGGGCGCAACTGGGGCATGCCGATGACGCGCAAGGACGAGCCCGAGCTCGTCACCTCCGGCCCCTACCGCCTGATCCGCCACCCGATCTACACGGGCGTCCTGCTGGCGCTGCTCGGCAGCGCGATCGCGACGAACCTCTACTGGCTGATCGCGCTCGCGATCATGGGCGCGTATTTCATCCACAGCGCCCGCGTCGAGGAGCGGCTGATGGGCGAGGCCTTCCCGCAGGCCTACGCGAGCTACCGCTCGCGCTCGAAGATGCTGATCCCGTTCGTGTTCTGAGTCGGCGGGAGCCCGCCCCGCAACCACCACGACAGGCCAGGACGATCACGGCTCCGCGTTGCCGATGACGATGATCTCGACCTCGACGTCGAGCTTCGCCCACGCCCGCTCTGCGGTCAGCGCCGGGGCGCGCAAGCGCTGCGCGAGCGCCAGGCATGCCCTGTCGCCGAGCGATAGGCCCAACCCCGAAGTCGCCGTGATCAGCGCCGCGGCGGTGAGCGCGTCCGCGAGGCTGAACGGCTCGACGAGCGTCTGCCCGGCGACGAGCGCGAGCCCGTCGCGGTCCCAGCCATTACGAGCCAGGACGGTTCCGACCTCGGCGTGAGTGACGCTGCTGATCGCGACACCGCCGGCGATCGCGTCGGCAACGGCGTCGGCGCCCGGCTCGCCGAGGAGCAGCGCGAGGACTGCCGAGGCGTCGAGGACGGCGGCGAGCTCCGAGATCGCGCGCGGGTCGTCCGGCGCGCGTCGTGTCTGTTCAGTCATCACCCTGCCTGAAGGCGCCGATCCTCGCGCAGCAGCTCGACGGCCGACCGGGGCGATGAGCCGGCGATGCCGACCAACGCGTGGGCCGCGGCGCGGCGGCTCTCGAGCCGCAGCGCACCGTCGCGCTCGACGCTCATGCGGACCTCGTCGCCGGGGCGTAGCCCCAGGCGACGACGGAATTCGACCGGGAGGACCAGCCGTCCGCGGTCGTCGAGGCGCGTTATCCCACTGGAAGGCTCTATGTGGGCAATCCTATCATCGTCCCACTAACGCGTACAAGCCCCATCACCCCGAAATGGGCGTTTTAGAGCCTCGAACGCAGCCAGGTCGCGATCAGCTCGCCCGTCCCCTCGGGGTCCTGGAGCACAGGGTTGTGCGTCCAGCCCTCGCCAACGTGCAGCTCGATCAGCGGCGAGGCGCTCGCGAACGCCTCCCACGCCGCCTCCCTGATCGCGCGTCGCTCAGCCGGCTTGCCGCAGGCGATCAACAGCGTCGGCAGCTGGATGCTCGCCGCGGTCGAGGGAACGTCCCCGATCTGGCCCGCCAGGCACGCGTCGGCCATCCGCTGCGCCGAATCCCAGTCACGGATCTCGCCATCGTGCTCGACCATCACCTCGCGCAGGTACGCCTCGAGCGCCGGCGTCGCCTTGCCGCCGATCATCGCGGTGATCTCGCGCCTTGCCGTTGCCCAGTCGGGAAAGCGCGGCAGGTTCTCCTCCATCCACGCTGTCAGCCGCTCGCGGCCGTCGCGAACCGGCATGCCGAGCGCCTCCAGCCCTGCAGCGCCGAGATAGCCGCCGTCGATCAGCACGACTGCGCGCAGCCGCTGCGGTGGGTTCGCGCCGACCCCGGTGGCGAGGTTCGCGCCGAGTGAATGCCCGACCATCGCGCGACAGTCGCGCGCGTCGATCGCGGCTCGCGCGAGCTCGACGAGTCTCCCGTAGTCGGGCGTGCCGAGCGCCTGCGAGCCGCCGAAGCCCGGCGGATCGACAGCGACCGCTCGCCCGGGCAGAGCTGACGCGATGCCCGCGAAGTAACTCCCCAGCGAGCCCAATCCCGGCCACAACAGGACGCCGGGATCGTCGGGGTCGCCCCACTCGCGAAATGCAAGCCCGTCGAGCACGCCCGACTCCACGCGCTGCAGGCTACACGAGCAGACGTTAACCGCGCCGGCGAATAAGCAGGAGCCAGCGGCGCATGCGCCGCTGGCCCGATCGGCGCATGCGCCGATCGGCCGGGGGGCGCATGCGCCCCCCGGGTTCTAGCTCGAGAGCAGCGCGCGCAGCGACTGGCGCGGGGAGCGGCTGGTTGCCAGCGCGGCGGTCGGCTCGTAGCCGCAGTGGGCCATGCAGTTGTCGCAGCGCGGGTCCTTGCCGCGGCCGTAGGCGTCCCAGTCGGTCGTCTCGACGAGCTCCTTGTAGGTGCTGACGTAGCCGTCTGACATCAGGTAGCAGGGCTTCTGCCAGCCGAACAGCGAGTAGCTCGGGATCCCCCAGGCGGTGCAGCCGTAGTCGACCTTGCCCTCGAGGAAGTCGAGGAACAGCGGGCTGTGATTGAGCCGCCACTTGCGCCGGCGACCGTCGGCGAAGGCCTTGCTGAAGAGCTCGTGGGTCTGCTTGACGCCGAGGAAGTGGTCCTGGTCGGGGGCCTTCTCGTAGGCGTAGGCGGGCGAGATCATCATCGCGTCGACGTCGAGCTCGTACTGGAGGAAGTCGAGCACCGAGCGGACGCTGTCGGGCGAGTCGTTGGTGAAGATCGTCGTGTTGGTGGTGACGCGGAAGCCTGCTTCCTTCGCCGCCTTGATCGCCTCGACTGCCTTGTCGAAGGTGCCCTCGCGCGAGACCGACTCGTCGTGGCGCTCGCGCAGGCCGTCGACGTGGACTGCCCAGGCGAAGTAGCGGCTCGGCTCGAACAGCTCGAGCTTCTTCTTCATCAGGATCGCGTTGGTGCAGAGGAAGACGTACTTCTTGCGCTTGATCAGCTGACGCGCGATCTCGTCGATCTCGGGGTGGATCAGCGGCTCGCCGCCGGCGATCGAGACCATCGGGGCGCCGCACTCCTCGACCGCGGCGATCGCCTGCTCGACAGGCATCCGCCGCTTCAGCGTCGCCTCGGGGTGCTGGATCTTGCCGCAGCCGATGCACTCGAGGTTGCACTGGAACAGCGGCTCGAGCTCGAGCAGCAGCGGGAAGCGCTCGCGACCCTTGAGCTGCTGGCGAAAGATGTAGCTGCCGATCTTCATACCTTGGCGAAGCGGAACGGTCATGCGACCCTCCTGACCTGGGGCGGAAGCTTGAAGTGGACCTGCTCGGTCGCGACGGCGCGCTCGCTGACCGAGACAGCGCCGAGGCCGCCGATCGCGGCGACGACGCCTTCGACGAGCTCCTCCGGCGCCGAGGCGCCGGCGGTGAGACCTACCCTGCGGACGCCGCGCAGCAGCGCTGGCGCGATGTCGTCGGCGCGTTCGATCAACGTCGCCGGGCAACCGCTGCGCTGCGCGACCTCGACGAGGCGGCGCGAGTTCGAAGAGTTCTGCGAGCCCACGACGAGAACAATGTCACAGTCGCCGGCAAGCGCCCGAACGGCGTCCTGGCGGTTCTGCGTCGCGTAGCAGATGTCGTCGGAGCCGGGACCGACGAGCGCCGGGAAACGCTCGCGCAGCCGCTCGACGACGAGCTTTGTCTCATCGACGGCGAGCGTCGTCTGCGTCAGGTAGGCGACGCGGTCGGGATCGGCGATCGCCAGCTGCTCGACCTCCTCGACACCGGAGATCACGGTGACGCGCTCGGGCGCCTCGCCGACTGTCCCCTCGACCTCCTCGTGGCCCTCGTGGCCGATCAGGATGATGTCGAAGTCCTCGCGCGCGAAGCGGCGCGTCTCGGCGTGGACCTTCGCGACGAGCGGGCAGGTTGCGTCGATCACGTCGAGGCCGCGTTGGGCGGCGGCGGCGCGAACCGCGGGCGAGACGCCGTGGGCCGAGTAGATCACCGTCGCGCCTGCAGGGACCTCCTCGACCTCCTCGACGAAGATCGCGCCGAGCGCTTCGAGCTCAGCGACGACGTGGACGTTGTGGACGATCTGCTTGCGCACGTAGATCGGCGCGCCGCGCGCCTCGAGTGCGCGGCGGACGATCTCGACAGCGCGCACGACGCCGGCGCAGGAGGCGCGCGGCGCGGCGAGCAGCACCTCGCGCTCGCCGAGGACCTCGACCCACTCCTCGAGCAGCGCGCTGGCGCGGCGCAGGCTGCGGTAGGCGGCGCGGACGCCGCCGGCGAGCTGGAGCGGGCGGTAGACCTCCTGGCGCTGGCTGTCGCTGACCGCGCGCAGCGTCACGATCGGACGCCCGTGCGCCTGCGCCAGCCAGGCGGACTCCATGTCGACGGCGAGCGCCCCGGTCTGCGCGAGCTCGGCCCGGCGCGCACCGTGGACGATCCGCGGGCTCGAAAAGATCGGGCCGACGTGGACGCGCATCCCGGCGCGGCGCAGGACGCCGGCGAGGATCGCCGGGTCGCCGACGCTGACGGTGCCGTCGGGGCCGCGTAGCTCGCTCGCGAGGACGATGTCGCCGGGCTCGAGGCTCGGGTCGAGCGCGCCGGCGAACCCTGCGACGACGACCGTGGCGTCGTCGTCCTCGACGAGGCCGGCGGCTCGGGTTGCCTTCGCCGGGCCGATCCCGAACTTCTTGACCGCCGCCCACGGCGCGCCGCCGCGCACCGCTCGAGCCTCGATCCCCATCGGTGTCAGGACGGCGATGCTCACTGCAGGTAGCGCCCGAGCGCCATGATCGGAAAGACGAGGCGGTAGAGGTGATAGTTGATGTAGAAGTCCGACGGGAAGCCTGTGCCGGTGTACTGCGGCTCGGCCCAGGTGCCGTCCGGCAGCTGCGTGTCGGTCAGCCACAGTAGGCCGCGGCGCGCGGTGTCGGAGTGCTCGCCGGCTGCGTGCAGCGCGAGCAGCGCCCAGGCCGTCTGCGAGGCGGTGCTGGCGCCGCGACCGATCCAGGCGGGATCGTCGTAGGAGCGCGCGTCCTCGCCCCAGCCGCCGTCGTCGTTCTGGTGCTCCTCGAGCCAGCGCACGGCGCGCTTGATCCGCGGGTCGCTCGCGGGCACGCCGGCGGCGATGAGCGCCGGCACGACAGCGCCGACGCCGTAGATGTGGTTGACGCCCCAGCGGCCGAACCACGAGCCGCCGGGCTCCTGCTCGCGCGTCAGCCAGGCAAGCCCGCTGCGCGCGTACTCGCCGTCGGCCTCGCCGATCAGTGCCAGCATCTCGAGGACGTGGGCGGTGACGTCGGCGCTCGGCGGGTCGATCACCTCACCGAAGTCGAGGAACGGGATGTCGCGGATTATCGGCCGCGTGTTGTCGGCGTCGAACGCGCCCCAACCGCCATCGGTGCTGCGCATCCCCTCGCACCAGCGGACCGCCAGGTCGATCGATCGTTGGACGCGCGAGCCCTCGGGGTGATCGACTCGCAGCAGCGCGAGCACCACCTCTGCAGTGTCATCGACGTCGGGGTAGTTGTCGTTGGCGAACTCGAAGGACCAACCGCCCGGCTGGAGCCCCGGGCGGCGCACCGACCAGTCGCCGGGGACCGTGACCTGCTCGCCGATCAGCCAGTCGGCGGCGCTGACGAGCGCCGGGTCGTCGCCCTCGACGCCGGCGTCGGCCAGCGCGATGACAGCGAGCGCGGTGTCCCAGACCGGCGACTGGCAGGCCTCGAGCCGCCGCGCCCCGTCGGGGTCGTCGATCGTGAAGCGGTCAAGGCCGGCGAGGCCTGTCCGCATCACGGGGTGCTCGAGCGGGTAGCCGCGCAGGTGCAGCGCGATCAGCGAGTAGACCCACGGCGGTTGGATCCCGCCCCACGAGCCGTCGGCCTCCTGGCGGCGGACGATCCAGCGCTCGGCGCGCATCGCCGCGTGCTCGCGCAGGCCGCGCAGCGGCCGGCGCTGGTAGAGGCGCAGTACGCGGTCGATCGCCGTCAGCGCGCGACCGCGGACCGTTGTTGCGCGCGGGCGCGACCACGGCTGCGGGCCGCGCAGCTCGTCGATCCCGAAGTGCAGTGGGCGAACCGGGCGCTCGGAAACGACGATCGTCAGCGCGACGATCGTCTGGCGTGCCCAGCAGGCGAAGTCGTAGACGTTGAGCGGCACCCACGGCGGCAGCAGCATCAGCTCCGGCGGCAGCGCCGGAATCTCGTCCCACGACCACAGCCCGAACAGCGCCAGCCAGATGTGGGTGAAGACGCGGGTCGACTCGAGGCCTCCGGCTTGGCGGATCATCGCCGCGGCGGCGAGCATGTGCTCCGCGTCGGGCCGCTCGCCGGCAAGCCGCAGCGCGACGTAGGCCTCGACTGTGGTCGAGAGGTCGGCGGGCCCGCCATAGAACTTCGCCCACGAGCCGTCCTCGCGCTGCTGGCTGCGGATCCACTCGGCGGCGCGCTCGGTGACCTCCGGCGTGCGGATCCCGAGAAACTCGCGCAGCAGCAGGTCCTCCGCGTCCATCGTCACGTTCGTCTCGAGCTCGCCCTTCCACCAGCCGTCCTCGTGCTGGAGCGAGCGCAGGTGACGCGTCGCGCGCACGAGCGCCGCTCGCGGCTCGCTGAGCTGGACGACCGGTGCCGCAACGCCGGCCGCATACTCGACGTTGGCCGGGCCGGCGATGTCTTCCTCGTCGGCCTGCGTCGCTGCGCGCATGCCGCCCATATACCGGATCGAAGATGAGAGGAGGCTTAAAGCAGGCCTAAGCGCCCGTGCTCTGCGGGTGCGCCGCGTCGAGGTCCTGGAGGTCCTGGAGGTCCTGCGGGCGACCGGCGGCGCGCTTCATCCGCCGCAGGTCTTCGAGCGAACAAACCATGATCTCGATACCGAACGCGCCTGCCGGCGCGGCGGTGGCGACAAGCTCCCCATAGGCGGCGTCGGCATCGACTCCTGGGATCCACTGCATCAGATCGAGCGTCCGAGGCGGCGTCGGCATCGAGTCTGGGATCCACTGCATCAGATCGAGCGTCCCGAGCGAGGTCTCGAGCCGGAAGTTGCCACCAGCGGCGAGGTCCTCTGCAGGCCTCGGGTCGAGCGGCATCTCGTCTTCAGCGAAGTCGCCTTCGCCGACGCCAACCTGGTGCGCCTCAAGGTCGCGCAGCAGAGCCAGATTTGCGGGAGCGGGTGAGGGGCAGATGTCGAGATCTTTGGTGCCGCGACCGACGCCATGCGCGCCGACGGCAACGCCTCCGATCACCACGAACTCGATTCCGGCGCCCACGAGACGCCGAAGGATTCCGGCTACGTCGAGCGGCCGGCTCAGCCGTTTCGCTCCGCGAATCCGCGCGCAAGCTCGAACAGGTCCTTGATCAGCGCGTCGACCTGCTCGAGGTTCTCGCCGAGTGACCGAGCGCCGTCCTTGCGCATCATCTCCTGGCGGGCGAGCAGGTTGCGCTTGGCGTCGAGCTCGATCTCCTGCGGCGTTCTGGGCATGCCCAAAATGGTGCCAGAAGCCGCGGCCGGCATCGCCGGCGTCAGGAGCCGCCGTTTTCGAGCTGACCGACCCGCGCGATGCTCGCGCGGTCGGCGTCCTCCTCGCTTGCCGGCGTCCTGAACCAGGCGTCGAGGATCTCCGCGAGCTCGGCGTCGGCTGTCGCGCGCAAGCTGAGGGCGAGAACGTTGGCGTCGTTCCAGCGGCGCGCGCCGGCCGCGGTGACGGCATCGGCGCAGAGCGCGGCGCGGACGCCGCGCAGCTTGTTGGCGGCGATCGCGGCTCCGGTCCCCGTCCAACAGCAGACGATCGCCTGATCGGCGTTGCCGTCGACGACATCCTGGGCTGCAGCGGCGGAGGCCTGCGCCCAGTCGGCGCTCTCGTCCTCTGCCAGCGCACCGTGGAGGAGCACGTAGTGCCCGCGTTCGCTGAGCTCCGCGGGCAGGATCACCGCGATACCTGTCAGCTCGTCTGAGGCGAGCGAGATCCGCACCTGTCGAGTATGGCGCATCGTCGGCGCCGCCCCGACTCGACCACCGGCGCCTGGAGCTCTCGGACGGCGGTCAGACCTCGATCGCGGCGTCGATCCGCGACGCTGCCTGCTCGACGAGCCAGCTGTGCAGGCGCGTCTCCCCGGCGAGCTCGGGGTGGAACGCGACGGCGACGATCGGCCCCGAGCGGACGGCGATCACGTGCCCGTCGACCTCGCCGATCGCATCGACACCCGGGCCGTGCTCGAGCACCCAGGGCGCGCGGATGAAGACGGCGTGCAGCGGCGCGCCGAAGCCGTCGAGCTCGACGTCCGCCTCGAAGCTCCGCACCTGGCGACCGAAGGCGTTGCGCTCGGCGCGCATGTCGAGCACGCCGAGATGCTCGCGGTCGAGCAGGATCAGGCCGGCGCAGGTCGCGAGGACCGGCGTGCCCGCCGCGGCGAGCTCGCGAATCGGCTCGCCGAGCCCCTCGCGCTCGATCCCGAGCGTCATCGTCGTCGACTCGCCACCGGGCAGAACGAGCGCGCCGAGGCCGTCGAGGTCCGCGGGCGTGCGGACCTCGCGCACCTTCGCTCCAAGCTGCTCGAGCACGCGCCTGTGCGCGGCGAAGTCACCCTGGAGCGCAAGAACGCCGACAGGCGCTCTGAGCACCGGCTTCACCAGCCGCGCTGGGCCAGCAGCTGCTCTGCGGGGAGCTTTCGCGTCTCGAGGCTCTCCATCGCAACGCCGAGGCCTTCGGAGGCTGCGGCGACGCGCGCGGCGTCGGCGAAGTGGGTTGTCGCTTCGACGATCGCGCGGGCCCGCGCGTCGGGGTCAGCTGACTTGAAGATCCCCGAGCCGACGAACACGCCCTCGGCGCCCATCTGCATCACCAGCGAGGCGTCGGCTGGGGTCGCGATGCCTCCGGCGCAGAACATGACGACCGGCAGGCGGCCGGCACGGGCAGTCTGGATCACCAGATCGAGTGGGGCCGCGAGATCCTTTGCGGCGCCCGCGAGCTCGGCTTCGTCGAGTGTCCCGAGACGGCGTATCTCCGAGTTGATCGTGCGCAGGTGGCGGACCGCCTCGACGATGTCGCCGGTGCCGGCCTCGCCCTTGGAGCGGATCATCGCCGCACCTTCGCCGATTCGCCGCAGCGCCTCGCCGAGGTTCGTCGCGCCGCAGACGAACGGCACCTTGAACGCCCACTTGTCGATGTGGTTGTCCTCGTCGGCGGGGGTCAGGACCTCGGACTCGTCGATGTAGTCGACCTCGAGCGCCTCGAGCACCTGAGCCTCGGCGAAGTGACCGATCCGCGCCTTCGCCATCACCGGGATCGTCACTGCCTCCTGGATACCGCGGATCATCAAGGGGTCTGACATTCGTGCGACGCCGCCGTCGCGGCGGATGTCGGCGGGAACGCGCTCCAGCGCCATCACCGCGCAGGCGCCCGCGTCCTCGGCGACCTTTGCCTGCTCGGCGGTGACGACGTCCATGATGACGCCGCCCTTGAGCATCTCGGCAAGGCCTGCCTTGACGCGGAATGTCGCCTCGTCACGCATAGACAGGGGATTCTACGCCAGCCTCGTTGGCGGTCGGCAACGGCCAACCGGCGGCCCGCGACGAAGCGGGCACCTCGGGAGCACCGGTACAACGCCGCTTGAGCAACCGCGCCCTCGGCGCTAGCCTGCCGCGCCAGACATGGCGATTTGTGGCGCGACCGTCAGGCGAGCGTTGGTTCTGGGCTGGGGCGCCGCGATCCTCCTGCCGGCGTCGATCGCGCTCGCCGGCGCGAAGCCCAACAGCTTCACGCTCTCCGGCCAGACCGCCGGCACGTTGACGCTGAACAGCTCCGAGACCTGCAAGGGCGGCAACATCGAGACGACCGACGGCGTTTCGAGCGTGCGCATCTACTTGACCGATCACGGCGTCAAGCCGACCGGGGCGCTGTGGTTCATGATCATCACCGCCCGCAAGCCGGGCAAGATCAGCTACCCCGCGGCCTACCCCAACCAGGTCAGCTTGGTGCCGACAACGGCGCCAGCACGGCCGCCGAGTGGACCGCCGAGGCAGGCAAGAAGGACTCCGGCACGCTGACCCTCAACGCGGGCTTCAAGGGCGGCACGATCAACCTCACGCTGCCCCCGTCAACGTTGCCGCAGAAGGGCGCAAAGAGTCCCGAGAAGATCAGCGGCAGCTGGAGTTGCGCCTAGCCGGTGTCGCCGATCAGGCGAGAGTGCCCTGCGCCCGGCATGCCGTCGATATCGCTCGCGTTACACGTTGAAGTTCGCCAGCGCATCGGCGCTGCGCAGGCGTGGAGCCGCCGTTAACGACGAAGCGGGCGCCCGTAAGGCGCCCGCTCATCCGTATCGCTTGCCCATCGGGCGGCCGCTAGGCGTTGACGGCGGTACCCCAGCGGGTTGCCTTGCGCATCAGCAGCGCGAGGCCGCCGACGATCGTGGTCGCGGCGACGATGTTGGTGATCAGGGCGGTGGTGGCCATGTGGGTTCCTTTGGGAGCGGTTGGAGAAGCTGACCCGACAAGTGTCAGGCCGGCCCCCGAGCGCACCCTGTGGTTTAGCTGTGAGAAACCTGGGAGCGATTCCGCGTGGGCAATTTCCAGACTTTCGATAAATTTCGAGCGGCTGCGAATCCCGCGCAGCGCCGGCAGCCGACCGGCCGATCGGCGGTGGAATCCTGGCGATCTGGCCCCGATGACCGACAGCGACGGCGTGACGGTTCGGATGCTGAAAAACGCTGCTGATGCCGCGGCGTTTCGGGCCCTCAATGAGGAGTGGATCGCGCGTTACTTCGTCCTCGAGGAGCGGGACCACCGGCAGCTCGACAACCCTGTCGCCGCCTACATCGACACCGGCGGAGCGATCCTGATCGCCGAACTCGACGGCCGACCGATCGGCTGCGTGGCGCTCGCGCCCGACGGCACCGGTGCCTGGGAGCTGTCGAAGATGGCTGTTGCGCCCGAGTTGCGCGGCCACGGCACCGGACGCAAGCTCCTCGCCGCCGCCGTCGACCATGCCCGGGATCTGGGTGCACGATCAATGTTCCTCGGCACCTCGCGGAAGCTCCCCAGCGCGGTCCACCTCTATGAGACATTCGGCTTTCGTCACGTCCCACGGGAGACGTTGCGCCTTGCCTCGACCCGTGTTGACGTGTTCATGGAGCTGCTGCTTGTGTTGCCTGCGCCGAATGCAGCTCCCGGCGTAAATCGAGTCGCCGACTGACTCGAGCGGCGCATGGCCCGGACCGCCTCAGGATCGGACGGTGTCGACGGCGTCCTCCGACGCCTGCGGCGCAGCTCCTCGAGCCGTTCAGCGATCCGTCCCGCGAGCTCGTCGGCAGCGCGGTCATCCAGCCCGGCGTGATGCTCGCCGCAGATCCGCTCAACCGTCACGCCGCCGAGGGCAGTGCGCCGCCACAGCGGCAGCGAGTCGAAGATCGTCTCCGAACGCTCGGCGCGGAACAGCGTCATCGCTCCTGCGTAGGGCGTCGGGCAATACCAGCTCCACGCCTCGCGACCGGCCGGATCAGCCGGGTGCTCGATCAGCTGGTCTGCAACTGCGCGTGCCACCGTGCGTCGCACCGCGCGGTGCAGCCGCCAGCTCGACTTGGTGTGCTCGCGAATCCAGATCAGCGCGAACAGGCGCAGATCGCGCGGTCGTGCCCGGAGCAGTGCGCCGGCGTAGCGCGCGATCCGCTCGCGCCGCGAATGCCAGCGCGGCGAGAACTCGGTGTCGACAGCCCCGAACAGCTCGATCTCCTCGCCGGACGCGGTCAGGATCCGTGCCACTTCGAGCCCGAGCAGGCCGCCGAACGAGTGGCCCACGAACGCGTAGGGACCGGCGGGCTGGAGGCTGCGCATCGATTGAACGCAGCGCTCAGCCATTTCGGCGACGCGGGCGCGCGGGTCGAGCGTCTCGTCGATCGCGCCGGCGACGACGCCATAGATCGGACGATCGGTCGGGATCCGTGTCGCGAGCATCCGCAGGTGGAGGATCTCGCCTGTCCACCACGGCAGCAGGAACAGCGGCCGCGAGTCCGATCCTGAGGAGAGCAGAATCGGCGAGCCGGGATCGGCGTCGGGGCGGTCGAGCAGCGCCGCCATCGCCGCGATCGTCGGCGCGCGCAGCAACGAGGAGACTGGGAGGCTTACCCCGAACTCCACCTCGAGCCTCGCGAACAGGCGCAGCGCTGCGAGTGAGTTGCCGCCGATGTCGAAGAAATCCGCGTCGATCTCGAGCGCATCGTTTTCGAGCACGCTCTGCCAGATCGCCCTCACGCGACCCTCGGTCGACTGATCTTCCGCGTCGGCGCGGGCCAAGCGTTGCGCCAGCGCGCGTTCGTTTGCCGCCACCACCAGGCGGCGAATCTGCTCGACCGACTCGGGGTTGCGCAGCGCCGACAGGTTCGCCACGGGATCTCCGTTGAGTGCGTCGGTGGCAGCGCGCTCGGAGCGCTTGCCGCTGTGAGTCACCGGCAACTCTGGGACCGCGACGATCAACCCCGGAACGTGCAGCGCCGTCGTGTTGGCAGCGACCGCCTGCCTGATCCGCCCCCCCAGCTTGCCGTCGAGGACAGCGCCGTGGCGCAGCACGACGAGCAACGCCACGCGCGACTGAGCGGCCGGATCGGCCGGGCGCTGCTCGACGGCGAGCGACTCGCGCAGTTCGGAGATGTCCTCGAGGGCGTCGTAGATCTCGGCCGGCCCGATCCGCACGCCTTGAATGTTGAGCACGCCGTCCGAGCGGCCGTGTAGCTCGGCGTAACCATCGGCGTCGAAGCTGACGCGGTCGCCGTGCGTCCAGAGCGGAGGATTCGCGGCGAAGTAGGCCGCGTGGAAGCGACTCCCGTCCGCGTCGTCGAGCAAGCCGAGTGGGCGCGAGGGGAACGGGTTGGCGCAGATCAACTCGCCGACGTCCTCGCCCGGTGCCCGCAGCGCCCCGACGTCGAGCCCGAGGCTGCGGCACTGGAGCTTGCCTCGCTTGACCGGCAGGTCCGGGTTTCCCAGCAGGAAACAGCCGATGATGTCGGTCCCGCCGCTGATCGACTGCAGCGGCAGCCTCCCGACGTGCTCGCGCACCCAGTCGTACTGATGCGCGGGCAGGATCGAGCCGGTCGAGAGCACCGCTCGCAGGTTCGGCAGCGACAGCTCGTTTCGCGGCGAGACCGCGGCCTCCTCGCAGAGCTGTAGGTATGGCGGGCTCGTGCCGAAGACGCTGACGCTCTCGGACTCGACGATCCGCCAGAGCGCGCGCGGGTCGGTGATCGCTCCCTCGTAGGTCACCAACGTGCTGCCGGCGGCAAGCGCCGACAGCTGCCAATTCCACATCATCCAGGCGGTCGTGCTGTGGAAGAACAGCTTGTCGTGCGGGCGCAGATCCGCGTGCAGGCGGTGCTCCTTCGCGTGCGTCAGCAGTGTCCCGCCGGCGCCATGGACGATGCACTTCGGCGGGCCCGTGGTGCCGGAGCTGAACATCACGAACAGCGGGTGGTTGAAGGCGAACCGCCTCCAGGCAGGTTCGCCGGCGCTGGGCGCCTCGCTCGCGCGGTGCAGTGGCACGCCAAGCGCCGGCGCGGGGCCGTCGTCGAGCGCGAGGACAAGCTTCAGCGACGGCAGCGCGGCAACGATCTCGCGGGCCCTCGCGCCAGCCGAAATACCGCCCTGCGCGCGGTGCTCTTCGAAGCTCGTCATCAGCACGTCCGGGGCGAGCCGCTCGAGGCGACTCAGCAGCGCCGGCAGCGCCATGTCCGGCGACATGCTCGAGAACATCGCGCCGACGGCGGCGCACGCGAGCGCCGCCACCGTCGCCTGCGGATTGTTGGCGACCACCGCCGCGACGCGATCGCCCGGAGATACGCCGAGCTCGTCCAGCATCCGGGCCAGCGACCGCACGCGCTCAGATAGCTCGGCGCGTGTCAGACGCTCAACCGAGCCGTCGGCGCGGTAGGCGACCAACGCGAGCCGCTCGCCGTCCTGCGGCGTTTCGATCCGCAGCAGGTTCTCCGCGTAGCTCAGTTGAAGATCGGGGAAGAAGACAGCCTGCTCGATCTCCTCGTCGGTACAGATGACTTCGATCGAGCCGCTGACCGCCAGCCGCGACCATTCCAGGAACAACAACCAGAAGTCACGGAACTCGGCGACGGCGAAGGCGTCAAACGCTGCGTGATCGGAGAGGCGCCGCCCGGTCCGCTGCTCGCAGAAATGCCGGAATTCGGTCATCTGCGTGGTTCCGGCGCTCGACCGCGGGCGCTCGCGGTCGGGTTCCAGCGAGCGCCCGCGAGGCGAGCGGGCGGGCGCAAGCTGACTCAGGCGCACGCGAGCTCAGCATTCAGGTCGAGCACCTGCGGGTAGAGCGCGCGAGCCGACAAGTCGTGACTACCGCGGACGGCGATCGCGCCGGCATAGCCGGGGCCCGGATCGACCGCCGTCACCGTCCAAGCTCGGCGATCGGCCTCGCCGCCGAGGCAATCGAGGCGCTGCGCGAGCCCCACCCCGCTTGCCTTCAGCTGCGCTTCGAGCATTGTCCAGTGGCGATAGAAGACCTCGGCCTTGCGCTGCGCCGGCTCGTCAATCACCTCCCGTGCCGCGTCCGCTCGAAAGCTGCGTAGGGCGACCGCGTCGAGCTCGTCGATCGGCCTGACACGTTCGATGTCGACCCCGACCGGGCCGAGCGCCGTCAGCGCAATCAGCCCGTATTCACCACTGCTGGATACGCTGAAATGAGCGTCCTCGCCGTCTAGTCGCGGCTTCCCCGCCGGCTCGGCAACGAACCGAAAGGTCTCCGGTGCGCGGCCCAACCAGCGCGCGAGTGCGATCCGCAACGCCGCGCGCAGGACGGTGCGCCGGCGTCTGAGATCCGGCGCCTGGCGCTCGAAGCGGGCATGCTCTGTGTCACTCAGAAGCCGAGCGGCACGCTCGAGCACTGACGACTCCTGGCATAGGTCGACGCGCCACAGAAGCGGCGTGACTCGAACTCCAGTGAGAGTTGACGTCGAAACCCGCAAGGCATGTACCTCGACACCGAATGTACCTCTCAGGGAACTCTCATACTGGGAGGAAACCCCCTGAAAACCGGAGAAAAGCACCACCCGCTCGAGAGCAAACAAGCCACGCGGGCTCGATCCGGCTCCAGCTAAACCCGGCGCAGGCCCAGAGGCACTGCCTCCAGGGCTTCCCCCGACACCCGCGCCGGTTAGGTAACTTCTTCCTCTAACCGCAGCACCGAGCGTTGGGTAAATTCTTCCGCTACCCACCCACCTACCCCGGGGTCGGACAATTCCTCCTCAAGCCCCACGGTTTGGCAACTTCCTCCTCTAACCCAACACAGGACTGGGTAATTTCCTCCGGCGGCGGCTTGCACAGTTACACAAACCGGCGCGGCCACCTCGCCGCGGCTTAGTTACCGCACAGTGTCCGCCGCAGCCGCAGCACAAACCGCTCAAGTACCCACAGCCCGGTTACCAGTCCAAGGCTCGTCCGTCGTTTTCAATTTCGGCAAAGCCGAAATTGGAAACGACTATTTGAGGCGGAAAGCCTTGATCCGGTCGACGTACTGCTCCTCATCGCGGGAGTAGACGCCGTAGGCGATCGCCTGGATCATCGACAGCAGCGCCGTGTGCGAGCGCACGTAGGCGGGACTGTTGGAGGAGTAGTAGAGCTTGATCTGCGCGAGCTTCGCGACGTCTGACATCGTCGCGTCGGTGATCGCGATCGTCGCAGCCTGGCGGTGGTGTGCGAGCTTCATCGCGCGCACGACAAGCGCGTGCGGGCGTCCGGCTGAGAGCGCGATCACGAGCGTCTCGGCGTCGATCCGCGCGAGGCGACCGAGCGCTTCCTGCGACGGGCTCGCGACGAGCTCGGCCCGCAGGTCGAGCAGCATCAGCAGGTGGCGCAGATAGGAAGCGAAGAACGCCATCTGGTCGGTGCCGGCGATGACAATCCGCGGGGCGCTACCGATCGCCGCGATCGCGCGCTCGACGTTCGCCGGCGATGCCTTGCGCGCCGTCTCCTCGACATTCGCGTGGTCGGCGGCGATCGCGGTCTCGAAGTCGCTGCGCTCGACCGAGAACAACGGTGATTCGCCGGCGCCCGCATGAGCCCGGCGGTACTCCTCGCGCGCGGCGCGCTGGAGCTCGGGGAAGCCTTCGAAGCCGAGCGCCTGCGAGAAGCGGACGACGGTCGAGCTCGACGTGTTGGCGCGGCGCGCAAGCTCCTCGGCGGTCTGGAATGCAGCCTCGTCGAGGTGGTCGATGATGTATTGAGCCACGTCCTTCTGCGAGCGCGAGCACTCGTCGAAGCGCGACTGGATGTAGGTCGACAGCGTGTGCGGCGAGGTGTCGGCTGCGCCCCGTGCTGGGGTCTTGCCGCCGGCTGCGGGCACGTCGCTGGTGGGGGCTCGCTTCGTCATGAGTGTGGCGTTCATTCGACGATCCGCTCCTGTGTTCCTCTAACGGTTGGATGATCCGTTCGGCCCGCAGGCGCGAACTACCCTTCGCGTGAGAATGGTTCGCCGCCAACGCCGCTGTCCCTTCCCATGAAGGTCGCGATCGTCGGCGGCGGCGTGTCGGGAATCGTCGCCGCGCAGGCGCTCCATCGCCGCCACGAGATCACCCTGTTCGAGTCCGCCGGCTACCTCGGCGGGCACACGAACACGATCACCGTCGAGCGCCCGGACGCGCCGGCGCTGGCGATCGACACCGGCTTCATCGTCCTCAACGACCGCAACTACCCGCGCCTGCACGAGCTCCTCGCCGGCGCCGGCGTCAAGACACAGCCGACCCACATGGGCTTCTCGGTCAAGGGCGAGGACGAGGACTTCGAGTACGCCGGCACCCCGCGCGGCGTCTTCGCCCAGCGCTCGAACCTCGCGCGGCCACGGTTCTGGCGCATGCTCGTCGAGCTGACACGATTCAATCGGGCGCTGCGCGGCGTGCTCCGCGACGGGGACGATCGTTCACTTGGGGCGTTCGTCGAGGATTCTGGCTACTCCCGCTGGTTCATCGATCGGCTGATCGTGCCCCAGGCCTCCGCCGTCTGGTCGTCGGACCCGTCGGCGATGTGGGAGTTCCCGGTGCGGTTCCTCGCCGAGTTCTTCCACAACCACGGGATGCTCGGATTCCGCGACCGCCCGCAGTGGGAGACAGTTACAGGGGGCTCCAAGACCTACGTCGAAGCGCTCACCGCCCCCTTCCAAGACCGGATCCGCCTCAACTGCCCGGTCACCTCGATCCGCCGGCACCCCACCCACGTCACCGTCGAAACACGACAAGGCGAAAGCGAAGCTTTCGAGCTTGTCGTGCTGGCCTGCCACGCCGACCAGGCGCTTGCATTGCTCGCGGACCCGACCGCGACCGAGCTCGCGGTCCTCGGCGCGTTTGGCTACTCCAACAACGAGGCGGTCCTCCATACCGACGACAGCCTCCTCCCTCGCCGTTTCGCCGCCCGCCAGGCCTGGAATTTCCATCTCTTCGCGCAACCGCGGCCGCAGAGCACCGTCACCTATTACATGAATCACCTGCAGCGACTGAACTGCGCGGAGGCCTACTGCGTATCACTGAACGTGACCGACCTGATCGACCCCGCAAAGATCATCCGGCGGATCGCCTACACGCACCCCACATACACGCGCGCGAGCGTCGCCGCGCAGGCCCGCTGGCACGAGATCTCAAGTGGCGTGCGCACCCGCTACGCTGGCGCGCACTGGGGTTGGGGATTCCATGAGGATGGCGTGGTTTCAGGGCTACGTGCGGTGGATGGGCTATGAGTCAGGCGAGTTGTCTCTACGACGGCTGGGTTCGCCATCGTCGCTTCTCGGGTGTCGCCCACGAGCTGCGAACGTCGTTCTTCACGGCGTATCTGGACCTTGACGAGCTGCCCCGCCTGTTCGCCGGGTCGTGGATCTGGCGCGTCGCGCGCTTTCGCCGCTCCGACCACCTCGGTGACCCGAGTCGCCCGCTCGCGGAGGAGGTCCGCAGGCTCGTCGCCGCGCGCACCGGCAGCGAGCCGGCCGGCCCGATCCGGCTGCTGACGAACCTCCGCTACTTCGGGCACTGCTTCAACCCGGTCAGCTTCTACTACTGCTTCGACGCCGACGCGCAGCGCGTCGAGACGATCGTCGCCGAGGTTACGAACACGCCGTGGGGTGAGCGCCACGCCTACGTCCTGCGGCCCGAGCCCGGCCGTCCCGCCGGCGGCGTCATGCGCGGCAGCTTCGACAAGGAGTTCCACGTCTCGCCGTTCATGGGTATGGACCACACCTACGCCTGGCGCCTGACCGAGCCCGGCGAGCAGCTGATCGCCCACATCGAGTCAAGCCTGAGGGGGACCGGTGCAGGCGCGGCGACAGGCGAGCGCGAGGGCGAGGTGGCTTTCGACGCCACGCTGTCGCTGCACCGCCGCGAGCTTTCCGCGGCGGTGATGCGCCGACTGCTCGCGCGCCACCCGATGATCACGCTGCGCTCGCTGCGCCAGATCTACACAAACGGACTGCTGCTGAAGCTGAGGGGCGCGCGCTACTTCCCCAACCCGAGCGGCGCGCCGCTGATCGGCCGGGCCCGCCGCCGCCACGCCCGCGAGACGCGCGAAGGAGCAGCGCTGTGAGTGCGATCGCCCCAACCGTGGCGCCACCGCGCGGCTTCAACGCCTGGCCGTTTCGCCCGTTCGTCCTGGCGATGCTGCGGCTGACGCGCCACGGCACGCTCGAGCTGATCGACGGCGAGGAGACGCATCGCTTCGGCGACTCCAGCGACGATGGGCCGGCGGTCCGCGTCGTGGTGCACGACCGCCGGCTCTACAGGGCGCTGCTGAGAGCATCCCTCGGCCTGTCCGAGGCCTACGCGAATGGCTGGTTTGACTGCTCCGACCTACCCGAGCTGGCCCGCCTTGCGGCGCTCAACATGCCGGCCAGCGACCGCTGGCGGCGCTTCCTGCGCCCGCTCGTCGCGCTGCCGCAGGGCGCGATCCGCTGGCTCGCGCGCAACACCCCGTCGCGCTCCAAGCGCCAGATCGCCGCGCACTACGACCTCGGCAACGACCTCTTCGGCCTGATGCTCGACGAGAGCATGATGTACTCCTGCGCGATCTTCGAGCAGCCCGGCAGCTCACTGCACGAGGCCCAGATCGCGAAGCTCGACAGGATCTGCCAAAAGCTCCAGCTCGGCCCCGCCGACCACGTGCTCGAGATCGGCACCGGCTGGGGCGGCTTCGCGATCCACGCCGCCGCGACCTACGGCTGCCGCGTGACGACGACGACGATCTCGGCTGCCCAGCACGCGCTTGCGCGCGAGCGCGTCGCCGCGGCGGGGCTCGAGGACCGCATCACGCTGCTGCTCGAGGACTACCGGAGATTGACCGGGACGTTCGACAAGCTCGTCTCGATCGAGATGATCGAGGCTGTCGGCTGGCAGTACTTCGACACCTTCTTCGAGCGTTGCGCCGCGCTGCTGGCACCCGACGGCGCGATGTTGTTGCAGGCGATCACGATCGACGGTCGCGCCTACCACGTCGAGAAGGCGAAGAAGAGCTTTGCCAACACGCACGTCTTCCCCGGCGGCTGCCTGCCCTCGCTCGAGGCGATCTCGCGCTCGGTTGCGCGCGCCACCGACATGCGCCAGGTCCACCTCGAGGACATCACCGCCCACTACGTCCAGACGCTGCGCTGCTGGCGCGAGAACTTCAACACCCAGCTCGACCGCGTCCGCTCACTCGGCTACGACCGCCACTTCCAGCGCACCTGGGAGCTCTACCTCGCCTACTGCGAGGGCGGCTTCGGCGGCGGGCGGATTGGCGACGTCCAACTGTTACTGGCAAAGCCCGGGTTCGACGCCGGCGGCGCCGCTCGATAGGTCGATCGCGGCGGCGTGTCCCGCCGCGGCGATGCGCTCGCGAGCGTCCGCGTCGGGCGTTCTTAGACGCCCTTCATCGCGACCGCGTAGGGTGAGGGGCGAGTCGGGGTGATGGCAATCTCTTGAGCAGCGAGTCCGAAAAGCCGCAAGCGGGGCACGCCAACGGCGTCAGGCCGATCGTCGCTTCGAAGCTCAGCAAGCGCTACAAAGAGGTGCTCGCTGTCGATGGCGTCGATATCGACCTCCCGCGGGGCGTGGTCGGCGGGTTTGTCGGCCCCAACGGCGCCGGCAAGACGACGACGATCCAGCTCCTGCTGGGCCTGGTGCGGCCGACCGGGGGCAGCGCGAAGGTGCTCGGCGAGTCGATCGAGCACCCCTACCGCTACATTCGCCGCGTCGGCGCGCTGATCGAGGCCCCGGCCTTCTACCCGGCGCTGTCAGGGCGGCGTAACCTCCGGGTCCTGACGAAGCTCGGGCGCCTCGACGGCTCGCGAATCGACGAGGTGCTCGCCGCTGTCGAGCTCAGCGCGCGCGCCGATGACCGGGTCAAGACCTACTCGCTCGGGATGAAGCAGCGACTCGGCGTCGCCGCCGCGCTGCTGCCCGACCCCGACCTCGTGATCCTCGACGAGCCGACGAACGGCCTTGACCCGGGGGGCATCCGCGAGATGCGAAGCGTGATGCGCGGGCTCGCCGACCGCGGCATCACCGTCCTCGTCTCGAGCCACCTGCTGCGCGAGATCGAGGCGATCTGCGACCACCTGATGATGATCGACCACGGCCGGATCGTCTTCCAGGGCCCGATCGCCGGCCTGCTCGACGCGCAAGCCACGGGAATCGTCGCGCGGCCCGAGAACGCCGCCGACCTCGAGCAGCTCGCCGCGCTCTGCGCCGCCGCCGGCAAGCCGGCACGGATCGACGGCGACGCGGTCCGCGTGACGGCGGAGGAGAGCTGGGCGGCGGAGCTCAACCGCCAGGCGTTCGCCGCCGGGATCACGCTGCGCGGCCTTGACGTCTCGCGTGCGACGCTCGAGGAGGCGTTCTTCGCGATCACCGACGACGAGGAAGGCACGGCGCCCTGATGCTCGGCGCGTTCTCAAGCGAGTGGGTCAAGCTGCGCCGGCGCAGCATGCTGGCGTGGGGCTTCGGCGCCGGCCTGTTCTTCCCGCTGCTGGCGACGATCCTGACGATCGAGCGCGCCAGCCGCAACGGCCCGTTCAACCGCGGGCACCTGCCGATCGCGGTGCTCGAGCTGCCGACGGGTCTCGTCCACGGCGTGACCGACGTCAGCTCGCTGATCGGGATCGTCTCGCTCTGCCTGTTCGCCGCGGCGTTCTCGATCGAGTACAGCCAGGGCACGCTGCGCAACCTGCTCGTGCGCGAGCCGCGCCGCGGCTACTTCCTCGCCGGCAAGTTCGCCGCGATGGTCAGCTTCATCCTGATCGTCGTCATCGTCTCGATCGGCATCTCGGTCGCCGTCGCCTTCGCACTGGCGCCCGGCAAGGGCATCAGCACCTCGGCCTGGACCAGCGGCACAGGTCTCAACGACCTCTTCCAGGCGGTCTTCCACGCCTTCCTCGCGGCGTCGTTCTACGGCGTCTTCGGCGCTGCGCTCGGGATCCTGCTGCGCTCCCCGGCGGTGTCGATCCCCGTCGCTGTCATCTACTTCTTGCCGATCGAGGCGATCATCGTCGGCGCCGGGGTCTGGTCGGGGGGCAACAACTGGCTGCCCGCCCACCTGCTCGTCGCGCTTGCCCACGGCGGCAATGGCGACTCGACCTATTACCACGCGCTACTGATGCTGGCGGTCTACTCGGTCGCGATCGCCGCCGCGATTGTGACGCTGTTCCGCCGCCGCGACGCGTAGCGCCTACGCCGCGGTCCCTAGCTCGCGAGCACCAGACGGAGCGCGCGGGCACGCCTGTCGGCGTTGGCGCTCAGCGCGCGACACGCAATCAGCGCGTCGCGGGCAGCGCGCGGATGTTGTCGTCGCCGGGGATCGTGTGGAGCTCGGCGAACTGCGGACGCCAAGCGTCCGGGTCCTTGACGCGGGGCCGTACGCGGGCGCGCTCGCTGATGATCGTGCGCAGGATCCGCATCCCGTCGCGGAAGGCGTGGAGGTTGCTCTCGCCGTGCAGCCGCTCGTGCTCGATCGACGGGACCTCGGTGACCGCCAGCCGCGCTCGTGCGACACGCACGTTGATCAGTGTTTCGACCTCGAAACCGGCACAGTCGACCTGCATGTGGGGCAGGCAGTCGCGCCAGAAGGCGTTGTAGCCGTAGCAGAGGTCCGTATAGCTTGTCCGGAAGAGCACGTTGACGATCATCCCGAGGGCCCGGTTACCGGCGCTGCGCAGGCGGGTGATGTCGGCGCTGCCGCCGCCACCCAGGAAGCGCGATCCCTTCGCGAAGTCGCTGCCGGCAAGGAGGGCCTCGGTGAACAGCGGAATCTCGGCCGGGTCGGTCGACCCGTCGGCGTCGAGCATCACGATGATGTCGCCCGAGGCGGCGGCGAAGCCGCAGGCGAGCGCGTTGCCCTTGCCGGTCCCGTCCTGGAGCACCACTCGAATGTCCGGCCGGATCATCCGGGCGACAGCGATCGTGTCATCGACGGAGCGCCCGTCAACGAGCACGACCTCATCGACAACCGCAGGGATCCGCGTCAGGACGTGCGGAAGGTTGCTCGCTTCGTTGAGGGTGGGGATTACTGCGGTGATGACCGGGCTCGGCGGGCGGGTGCTGTTGACCAGGTGGGGGTATTCGTTGTTCCGCATTCACGGCATTATGCGGAGACAACGGCGTACGTCTACGTGAAAAATCTCCCCCCCCTCAGCAAATTGGAGGGGAAACCGTCACAAACACCACACCTCAGCGGGCGGCAGGGGTCATACCGCCCGACTGGAGCCTATGCGGTCGGCAGCCTTAGCTTCGGCCGATGCCCGACGACAAAGTGCATCGCCGTGGCTGCACCGCGGGCGAGTCGATCGCTCGCGTTACGCCTGTGGGGCATCATCCCGCGTACCGCGGCAGAGGTCACACGCAGATGCGTGCCGGGCCGCAGTCCTGGAGCGCTCAATACTTCGAGCTCGACCATCGGGCCTTCGCGGCTGACTTCGCGGTACGAACTCTCGCTGTGGAGCGCGCGACGTCGTAGGACGCGCCTGCTCCGTTTGTTTGGCAGGCGCAGGTTGTTCATATTCATGGCTAACCTCTCTTCTTGAGGCCTACCGGGTTAGCTGTCGGGCTCGCGCTGAGAGACTCGCTACTCGTTTTCCACGAGATTCGCCCCATGAAACATTTGGTTCCCCGGCTCTCCGACTCTTGCGGAGATTAGGCGCTTGCCACGCGAATATAGCACTCCTGGATGTCATAACACTGTGCGACAGGAGAATGTTTCGCGGTTGTTGCGAGGCGAGGCGAAACGAGCCGCTGCTCGGTCCTCTGCGGAGAGGCGTTTTCGCCGGAGTTCAGCGGGAAACGAGCGAACCGGCAAACCCGCGGCGCTCGCGGGAGAAGCGGGTGCGGGCCGGGCTGGCGCTGACGACCTGATGGCGCTCCATCGTCTCAGCTACCCGCGCGAGGAGTCTGACGCGCGTGCCAGACTCGAGCCCCGGAGCGGACACGACCGACACCGTCACGATTCCGTCGCTGTCGGAGAGCACCTTGTAAAGCGCCGTGCTGCCGAGAGCGCGGTGACGCAGGTAACTCGAGTTCGCGTCGAGGACCGAGGAGTCCATGTGCATACGATCGGCACGACAAGCGATAAACTTGAGGCGTTCGACGGGCGTTTGAAAGACGCCATCGCCTCGCCGACGTTTGTTCGATCAGCCCGCTGTCGCGGTGAGAAACCGCCCCGGCGCAGGCACCGGCGGTGGTGCTACGGTCAGGTGCAATGTGGCCCCTCCCCACGTCCCGCATTGTGATCTCAAACGCCCTCCCCTGCGTACCCACTCCGATGGACGGACGCTGATGAGCCGACGGAACTTGACGCCCGCGCGAGGCCGCGCCTGCACGCTGCTGCTCGCGCTCGCCGCAGTCGCCGGCTTCGCGGGCAGCCAGGTGGGCGCAGCGCGCGCCGCGACCCTTGTGGCGCCCCGCGCTGCGGGCGGCTCGACGGGTCACGCGCACACCCCGGTCGCCACGCACACGCGCACGCGCGAGCTCCGGGTTTCCGCGCCTGGCACCTACGCGATCATCGTTTCGATCGCAGCGGTTTCGACCCCGGAGACAGTCAACATCTCCGTTGGCAATCAGCACGACACCGGCGCCACTGTCTCAAACTCTGGGCTGAGGGTCGAGTTCATGGCGCTCCTGGCGCACCCCCGCTTCGCCGTGCGGGTCGTCAGCAACGGCCCGGCGGTCAAATTCTCAGTCGCCGACGCGCTGCAGCCATTGGCGTCGACGACGCCGCCGGTGCCGACACCTGCAAGCTCGAGCTCGCCGACCGGGCCCGCAACCGGCCCCTACAACACCCTGATCTGGTCCGATGAGTTCACCGGGTTGGCCGGGACCGCGCCGAACCCGGCCAACTGGACGCCGGATTCGGGTGGCGGCTGCGGCCCAGGCACGCTTTCGACGAACACACCAAACGTCGCCAACGCCGATCTTGACGGTGGCGGGCATCTCGACATCAACGATCTCGGTCCGACCGCATCGCCGGTCTACAGCACCGCGCAAATCGACAGCGACGGACATTTCTCCTTCACCTACGGGCGGATCGAAGCGAGTATCCACATCGCCTCAGGCCAGGGCATCTGCTCGGCCTTCTGGATGTACGCCGATGACGGCGAGCAGGTCGGCTGGCCCAACGGCGGTGAGATCGACATCATGGAGGCGATCGGGAACCTACCGCAGCAGACCGACGCCTTTCTCCATGGACCGATCGGGTCTACCGACCCCAACTCGAACGATCAGCAGTGGGACCAATACGTGGAAGCGGTGACGCCATTCGCCGCCGGCTTCCACACCTACGGCGTGATCTGGAAGCCGAACTCGATCACCTGGACCCTCGACGGCGTGCCCTTCTCGACCGCGACCCCGGCGAAGTTCCCGAAGACCTCGCCCTGGGTGTTCAACAGCCATCCGTTCCACATCATCTTCGACGAGGCAGTCGGCGGCTGGCCCGGCAACCCCACCGCGGCGACCATTTTCCCGGCGACGATGCAGGTCGATTGGGTGCGCGTCTACCAATGAGCGCCGATACGGACCCCGAGCGGGGAGAGTTCACCGTCCCCCGCGCGAGCGCCGGCTCAGCAGATGCCCCACCGACCGTGTCGGTGATCATCTGCGCCTACACGATGGAGCGCTGGGACAACCTCGCGTCCGCCGTTGAATCGCTCGCTCGCCAGAGCCTGGCTCCGATCGAAACGATCATCGTGATCGACGGCAACTCCGAGCTCGAGCAGCGAGCCCGCTCGGCCTTCCCCGATGCACTCGTGCTCCTCAACGCCTACGACCAAGGCCTTTCAGGCGGCCGGCGCACCGGAGCCGAGGGGGCGTCCGGCGCGGTTCTGGCGTTCCTCGACGATGATGCGATCGCCGATCCAGACTGGCTCGAACAACTCTGCGGTCCGTTCGCCGACCCCCATGTTCTCGGCGTCGGCGGACTGATCGATCCGCTCTGGGAGCGCTCTGCACCCGGCTGGTTCCCCGCCGAATTCAACTGGGTGGTTGGCTGCACCTACGCCGGCATGCCCGTCGAGCGGGGGCGGATTCGCAATCCGATCGGCGCCAACATGTCGGTGCGCGCCGACGTACTCGCGCGGACCGGGACCTTCGACGCTCGCCTCGGCCGCGCGCCGGGCGGAGCTGTTGTTTCCGGGGCCGCCGAGGAAACCGAGTTCTCGATCCGCGCGTCGCGGATCCATCCGATGCATTACTGGATATACGAGCCGAAGGCGCGGGTCCAGCACTCTGTGCCGCCGCAGCGCGCGACGTGGAGCTACTTCGTGCGTCGCTGCGTCGTCGAAGGCTCGGCAAAGGCGCTGCTCGCTCGCTTCACCGGAGCCGCCGACGGCCTGCAGTCTGAGCGCAACTATGCCGTCGCCGTGCTGCCGCGGGCGGTGCTGCGCGAGCTTGCAATCGGAGCCCGCGGAGATGTCCACGGCTTCGCCCGCGCCGGCGCGATCATCGCGGGCCTGACGATCACGTCCGTGTCCTATGCCCGCACGCGGGTGGCGCTCCAGCGAGCCGCGCTTCGCGGTGATACGGACGCGCAGCCGGACGGCGCGGCGCAGATGCCGGTGGGACGTTCGGCCCGATGAGCGCGACGGTGGGCGCCACGCAGGCGCAGCCACAGCACGAGCCCCAGCCGGGCCCGATCCCCGTGCTGCTCTACCACTCGGTCGCGGATTCGCCGCCGCCGGGGCAGCTGCGGGAGTTCACCGTCACGCCGGAGCGCTTTCGCGAGCACATCGCCGTGATCACCGCTGCCGGCTTCACCGCGATGACAATCTCGGCGCTCGCGCGCGCCCTCAACGGAGCAGAGCCGCTTCCTCCTCGGCCGCTCGCGATCACCTTCGATGACGGTTTCGAGGACACGCCCGCGGCAGTGCAAGCGCTGTCCGACGTCGGCCTGCCCGCAACCGTCTACGTGACCGCTGGGACGATCGGCACACCCGCCGGAATCTCCGTGGCAGCGCTCGTGCAGCTGGCGGCGGGCTGCGAGATCGGGGCACACAGCGTGTCGCACCCGCACCTCGACGAGCTGCCCCTGGCGCTGGCAGCGCGAGAGATCACTGAGTCACGAGACCAGCTCGAGCAGCACCTCGGCAGCCCCGTCGCGAGCTTCGCCTACCCCCACGGCGCCTACGATCGCAGCGTGCGGGCGAGCGTCATCGAGGCTGGATTCAGCTCGGCGGCAGCGGTCAAGAACGCGTTGTCCCACCGCCGGGACGACCCGTTCGCGATCGCCCGCTGGACCGTCACCTATCCGACGAGCGCCGCGGAGCTCGGACGCGTCCTCGACGGCTCGGGCGTCCCTCTCGCCTGGTCTCGCGAACGTCACCGCACCCGCGCCAGCCGCACCGCGCGGCGGCTTCGCAGACGCATCGATACACGGCGCAAGAACCGGCGCGGCCCGGGCAGCAGCTCCGCGTGACGGTTCCGAGGCAGCCTCGGCTCGAGCTGCTTGCGCCGGTCGCAGTCCGCACGGTGAACCTCGACGCCCCGAGCGACCTCGCGCTGGCGCGCGTCGGGCGCCCATTCCGCAGCGCTCTGCTCGTCGGGCTGCGCGCAGGACGCCCGATCGGCGCCGTCGCAACCGGCGCGGTAAATGATCAGCGCCTCAGCAGTGATGAGATCGCGCGCCTGTTCGAGGGGATCGAGTCACCGCCGCAAACCCAGCGCCGGGAATCGGCGGCGCTGCCGCCGCTGAGCGTCGTTGTAACCACCTGCGCTCAGGCCGAGTCAACTGCCGCAGCGGTCGAGTCTGTGCTCGCGTGCGATCCGCCGGCGCTCGAGGTGATCGTCGTCGAGAACCGTCCCGTAGGCTCGCCGGTGCCGGCGCTGTTGCGCGAGCTCTTCGGCGAGAACAGCCGCGTCCGCTACGTCGAGGAGTCCCATCGCGGGCTTTCGGCGGCTCGCAACGCAGGCCTTCGAGAGGCGCGCGGCGAAGCCGTCGCGTTCACCGACGATGACGTGATCGTCGCGCGCGAATGGGTGGGCTGGCTTGCAAGCTCGTTTAGCGAGGAGGCGGACGTTGCCTGCGTCACAGGCTTGATCGTGCCCGGCGACCTGACGACCGAGGCGCAGGTCGTGATGGAGCAGTTCGCCGGGTTCGGCAAGGGTTACCAGCGTCGCGTTCACCGAATCACCGAGCCCAGCTCGCCGCTCTTCCCCTTCGGAGCGGGGGAGTTCGGCTCGGGGGCCTGCACGGCGTTGCGCCGAGATGTCGGGCTTGCGATCGGCGGCTTCGACACCGCGCTCGGTGCGGGGACGGTGAGTCGCGGCGGCGAGGACCTCGACCTGTTCGTGCGGCTGCTCCTGGGCGGTCACGCAATCGTCTACGAGCCCGCGGCGATGATCTCCCATCGCCATCCCGACAGCGACGAGCACCTGCGGACCGAGGTGTTCAGCTACGGGATGGGTCTCGCGGCGATGCTGACCAAGCAGGCGCTCGACGGACAGGCGGCTGCAATCGGGCGGCGGATTCCGGCGGCGCTGCGCCACCTGCTCGACGCGGACTCGCGCAAGAACGTCCGCAAGGGCCCGTCCTACCCGCGCCGACTTGACTGGATCGAGCGAGCTGGGATGCTGGCCGGGCCGAGCGCTTACCTCCGCAGCCGCCGACACGAGCGGCGGCTTGCCGCGCGCCGGGCGAGCTGAAGCACACTGACAACGATGGGCGGACGGCCGCTGCGGTCAAGCGCAAGCCCGTCGGCTCCGATGTACAAGAGATGGCGTCTGTACAAGCCAGCGAGCGGCTCGGTGCCCGCTCGGCCACCATGCCGACCCCTCACTCTCTAGGCTACCCCGACATGGCTGCTCACCGTGCCCGCGGCCTCACTAACGGGTACCTGCCGGAGGCTGCGTTTCTGCACCTCGCGCCGACAGCGGTCGGCTACGTCGAGCTCGACGAGCCGCTGGAGCTGCGCCAAGCGGAGAGCTCAAGCGCGCCGGCAGAGTGTCGCGATGCGCTTTTGATGGTGCGCATCCACGACGAGCCGCTTGCAATCATCCATACCTATGAGCCGCTGGAGCACGCCTCGGCTGCGAGCCTCGCTGTTGCGATCTGGGACCAATGCGCCGAGGAGATCCGCGTCCACTGCGAGCGCTACGGCTGCTGCAGCCCGCCGGAGCGTGCCGAAGATCTGCTCGACGGTCTCGCCGCGCGATCCACGCCCTGCCCGGGCTCGCAGCGGCGAGCCGGAGGGGCATCGGTGACCGTGGTGATTCCAACCGGTGGCCGCCCGCGCAAGCTCGAGCGCTGCCTGGAATCGCTCTGCGCACTCGATTACGAGGACGATTTCGACGTTATCGTCGTCGACAACAGGCCAGAGCGTCCCGGCACCGAAGAGGCTGTCGCCGCATTCGCGGACCGGCTCAACGTGCGCTACGTCGCGGAACCGCTGCCCGGCAGCTCCGTGGCGAGGAACCGTGGGGTGGCCGAAACGGCGGCGGAGCTCGTGGCCTACGCAGACGACGACGTCGTCCTCGACCGTGGCTGGCTTGGCTGGCTGCTCGATCCGTTCGCCGATCCGCGAGTCAGGGCGAGCGCCGGGATGATCCTACCGCTCGAGCTGCAGACAGAGTCCCAGAAGCGACTCGAGCAGTACGCGGGCTTCTCGAAGGGGGTCACCGGGCGGACCTACGACCTCGCGGAGCATCGGGCGCGCGACCGTGTGCTCTACCCATACTGGGGCGGGGTGTTCGGCTCCGGCGCTAGCGTGGCGTTCCGGCGCGCCGAGTTCGTCAGCCGCGGCGGCTTCGACACGGCGCTCGGCGCCGGCAGTCCGGCGCGCGCAGGCGCCGACATCGACGCGTTCACGACAGTGATCCTCGGCGGCGGGCAGGTCGTCTACCAGCCGCGCGCGGTGTCCTGGCACGAGCACAAGCGCGACCCTGACGCGCTGCGCCGGACGCTGTTCGACTACGGCGTCGGCTTCACCGCCGTGTTGACGAAATATTTGCTGCGCGACGTTCGATTTCAGACCGCGCTGCTGCGGAGCGTCCCGCTGGTGCTGCGTCGCGGGCGCGGATCCGACAACAGCGCGCGGCTGCCTCGCGCGCTAGCGTGGGTGGAGCGTTGGGGGATGGTGCGCGGGCCGCGGCTCTACGCACGCAGCCGGAGGTGGGCGCGCGCGCTTCACCTGGGCGACGTCATCGAGCAGCCGTAGTAGTTGGTGAGGACGCTGCGCCGTCCTACGTTCACACCCAGCGTCGTCACTGATCTGCGGCTGCCCGGAAGCGGTCAGGGACCGCCGGGTCGCGCGCGCACACACGACGACGACGCCGAGCTCGTGACCCTCTGGCGCTCTGCGACAAGCCGCCTACTTGTCAGCGCACTTGCCTTGGTCTTCGTGCTGGTACTTGCTCTCGGGTTCGCCTCGGGGAGCACGACGCTGCGGCTGATCGGCATCTTCGGCGCGCTGATCTTCGGGGTCGGCGGCGCCCCGCTCCAGCTCGCCGACGGGCCGCTGCTCAGCGAACGGGTCGGCGTCGCCGTGATGCTCGGCCTCAGCGTGTTCTCGCTGGTCGGCGCGCTCATCACGCTGACAGGACTCTGGTATCCGTTCGTGGCGGCGGTGGTGATCGCGATTCCGTGCGCCGCGGCGCACACGATCGGCGTGAGGCGCAGCACGCGCCAGCTGCGCAAGGCACAGCTCCGGATCCTCACCCAGCTGCGATTCCCAGGCCACTCCTTGCCGGCGCGGGCCTCGTTCGCGCTGTCGGTCTGCGGCGCCGCGCTGTCGCTCGCAGCGGCGGTCGGCCTCGGACATATCGAGCCTGGGCTCGGCGGCTTCCTGCCGCTGATCTCGCCGCTCTGGTACGTCGGCCTGGTGATGCTGCTGGCCGCCGTCATTCTCGCGCGCGAGGCCAGCGAGTCGCACGTCGCACTGCCGGTGCTGCTGCTGGGCGGGGTGCTCACCTTGACGCCCGCGATCGTCTACGGCGAGCCGTCGTCGCAGTCGGCGGTCAAGCATGTGCTGCTCGTCGAGCAGGTCCTGCAAACGCACCGACTGCACGCCGACGCCTACCTCTACTACGCCTACTCCGGCTTCTTTGACGGGATCGCCTGGCTCTGCCGGCTTGTCGGCGTCAGCAGTCCGATGGGCCTCGCGGTCTACTGGCCGGCGGTGATCGGGCTGCTCGGCGCGGTCGAGCTGCGCTTCCTGCTCGGGCGTGCGATCAGGTCCGGCCATCGCTGCTGGCTCGGGGTGCTGGTGGCGACGCTTGCCGACTCGGTCGGACAGAACTACTTCTCACCGCAGTCCGAGGGCTTCGTGATCGCGCTCGGCGTGTTTGCGATCGTCATGGTCGGGCGCGATGCGCTTGCGATGAGCCGCGACAACCAGCTGGCGGTGTTGATCGTCGCCGGTCTCGCACTCGCCGTCACACACGAGCTGAGTCCCTGGCTGTGTGGCGGAGCGGTGCTCGTGCTGACGGTGTTCCGGCTTGTCAAGCCACGCTGGGCCGCGCTCGCAATCCTCGGTCCGGCCGGCGCATGGGTACTGCTGAACCGCCACGCGCTTTCCGGCTTCATCTCGTTCTCGAGCCTCGGAAACCTTTCGAACTTCAAGCCTCCGCAGGCCATCGGAGCGTCCGGCCTCGTGCGCGCGCCAATGGTCGGCTACAGCAGCGACGCCCTCGCCCTCGGCCTGCTGGCACTGGTCGCGCTCGCCGGGATCGGGCTGATTCGCAACCGCCGGCGCCCCGGCGCGTGGGCGTTCCTGATCGCCGCCGGCGTCGGCGTCGTCTTCGTTGCCGTCAATCCCTACGGCGACGAGGGAATCTTTCGCGCCTCCCTGTTCGGGATCCCCTGGCTGACGCTGATCGGGCTCGCGGCTGTCCGCAAGCCGCGTTGGCGCTGGGCCGGATTCGGCGTTCTGTCGACCGCCCTCCTCGCTTGCTTTCTGGTGTCGAGCTTCGGCCTCGACGCGACGAACGTCGTGCACGCCAATGACGTCAATGTGCTGCGCGCCTACGTCAGGGACGCGCCGCCTGGCTCCTTCCACCTCGAGATCGGGGGCGAGGGCGACCTGCCGACGACGCTCGATCCGCTGCTGCACAACATCCAGTGGGGCCCGCTGTGGAACCCTGAGAATCGCCATCAGGCTGCAGTCTTCTCGACCGCTCCGCCGTCGCCCGCCGATCTCAACGTGCTGACGGCCAGTTACATCGCCTACGCGCACGTCAGCAAGACGCCGCCGCGCAATCTGTTCGCCGTCTATTCACCGACCGCAGCGCGCTACTCGGTCGAGTACGCGATCGAGACGATGGCCAACTCGCGGGCGTGGGTCCGCCTGTTCCTGCGAAGCCCGCGCTGGAAGGTCCTCGCGTACTCCAATGGCGCCTACCTGTTCCGCTACTCGCCGCCCGCCGTGGGAGCATCGCCCGGCACTCTCGCAGCGGTCTCGAGCGCTGCGACAAAGCCACGCACCACGAGCAAGCGGCGCGCCACGAGCACCAGGCGGCGCCGCGCGAGCGCCAAGAAGCGCCACCGCTGAGCGCTCAGACGCGGAGCTTCGCGTCGATCAGGTCGAGAACCTCGTCGTCGGTGCCGAACTTCCGTGCGAACAGCTTGCGCGATCGATCGCCCTGCTCGTAGGAGTCGCCCGGGCGCAGTGGCGCGAGATTGCGGTGCTCCTCCAAGCGCGGGAAGTCCTCGACATCGAGCCAGCGCGGGTGCCCGCCAACCTCCTTGCCGCGCCAGTCGATGTACCACGCGCGGTCGTGTTGGAGCTCGTCGGCGACTGCTCCGACGAGCTCCGGCGAGGACAGGATCGAGGCGACGCAGGATTCGTCCGAGTTGAACGTAGTGCGCCAGTAGCGCACGAGCTCCGGGCGCTCGTCGAGGACGCGCAGCAAGGTCTCGGCGTGCTTACGGGCATAGATCTTCCACTGCGACGAGGCGTGCGCCTTGATCGCGGACGGAATCCGTCGCCGGTAGAGCGGGATCGGGTGTCCCCCGGGCGCTAGAACGATCCGCTCACCCCTCGTCAGAAAGCGCTGATTGAGGCGCCAGAAGCCGCCGTCGGGATGCCGGCGGGTACGAGAGCTCCAGCCCCTGTAGGGCAGCGGCGTGCGCTCGATCCGCGTCAGCCCCCGCCACACCGACAGCTCATCCTCCAAGTCGGCGACTGTCACCAGCGGATAGCAGCTGCCCGAGCAGACGATGATGTGCTCGGCTCTGCTGCGCTCGAGCGCGAGGCGCAGGCCGGCGAGCTCTCCCTCGACCATCCCCCAGCTCGACCGCGCGGTGCGGTGGCGCGGGGTCACGGCGACGACGTCGGGGAGACCCGTGGTGATCGCGGCAAAGACCTCGGGCGCCGTCCTGCTGTCGCAGTGCACGAAGACGTCGACTCCATCGAGGGCGCGGACAAGCCGGTGGACGTGCTCGGGCCTGTCGTGGGCGAGCATTACCGCTGCCAGCGCTGCCATCAGCGCCGCTTCAGGGCGCGGCCCGCCAGCCGCGGGGCGGTCGCAGGCGCGATCAGCTGGCGCAGCAGCAGGACCACTGTCGCAATGCACCCGAGCGTCAGCGCTGCGCGAGCCGCAGCGAAGACGCCGCTCGTGGGCAGCGCCGTGCATGAGATGGCGACCGCGACGGCAGCTCCCGAGATTGCCAGCAGTCCGATCGGCGGATGGCGCAACCGCTGGACTCTATGGGCGAAGATCATCGTGAGTATCTGGAGCAGAAGAAAAGCGAGCGAGGTCGACACCGCCGACCCCTCGATCCCGATGATCGGTACCAGCACCAGGTTCGCGCCGATGTTGAAGGATGCCGCAAGGACCATGCACAGCCCGACCGGCAGGGTTCGTCCGGAGATCAGTAGCACGCGGTTGGCTGAAATGTAGCCCGCCATTGGAATCGAGCCGGCGCTGATCGTCAGGATCACGAGCACGAGCCCGGCCGCGTGGTAGCCGTGTGGCAGCCAGACTGAAAGGACGAGGGGAATGCCGAAGCCGAGCCCGAGGATGATCGGGATCAGGATCCGATAGAGCGCGTCACGGCTATCTGCCAGCAGCGCACCGCGTACGCGGCCGTCGTCGATCGCGAAGAACCGGGGCAGCCAGACCTGATCGAGCAGCCCGAGCAGCAGCAGTGGGATCGAGGCGAGGTTGTAGACGGCGCCGTAGCGCGCGAGCTGCAGGCTCGGCAGGTCGCTGTGGATGATTATGCGGTCGCAAGTCGTCAGCAGAAAGCCCGACACCGCCGCGGGAACCAGCGGTACCGAATACTTGAGCGAGCGGACGATCAGGTCGCGGTCGCCGCGGTGCAGCATCATCGGGCGCGCGACGGTCACCGCGACGGCCGCAGCGACCGCCTGCATCAGCATCTCGCCGAGGATGAACTCGGAGGCACTGCGATGCACGAACGCCACGAGCAGAACTGCGAAGACCTCCGCGACGAACGATTGGATGACGGCGATCAGCGCGTAGACGCGCAGCAGGTTGCGGCTGCGGATCAGCGCGATCGAGGCGAACGTGACCGCTGTCAGCCCCGCCCAGATCACTGCGTATTGGAGCGCCGGGCCGAATCGCCCGAGCGACAGCGCGGGTGCCCAGATCGGCCCTGTCGCGAACGTGACCGCGCAGGTGATCGCTGCGGTGATGATCGCGAGCGTGACAGTGCGGCGCGCGTCGCGGCCACGATCCTTCGCCTTGTAGTTACGCTGGATCGCTGTCGAGAGGCTGAACAGACCGATTGCGACGAGCAGCTGCATCACCGCGAGCGCGAGCGTGATGACGGCGAAGCCCGTACCGAGCAACCGCGTCGTGATCGGAATCGAGAGCGCCGCAAGTCCCGACTGCGAAGCCGCCACCACGAGGTAGGCTCCGTCGCGCCCGAACAGGCCGCGCATCGCCGACTCGGTCTCGCTGTGGACAGGCGCGTCCACGCTCGGCACAACCGCGTCGGCAGCGCTCGCCTCGGGTGTGTCGTCGCTCGGCGCGTCGCGCTCGAGCGGCCAGTCGATCAGCTGCTCGCGCAGCGCCGAGATCGGACCGGCGAACTGCTCGTCGCCAAAGGCCTCGGCGTCGTCGTCGCCGTAGTCAGGCAGGCGCTGCACCGGCCGCAGCAGCGCAGTGGCAGTCGCTAGGTCACGAGGATCCGCCACTGTCACCGGATCGGGGCCGGAGTCGGCGCTAGGCGTCGCCTCGGTCTTCCGCTGCGGTGCGGTCCTCGCTCGCTGTCTCGCTCGCCGCCGCCGCGCGCTCTTGCTGTCACTTTTAGGCATTTTGCCACAGTAACTCAGCGATATGGCGGCTCAGCGAATGGACCATGTTCAGGCGGCGACAGGGCTGAAAGATCCACCATCGCGCGCCGGCCGGCAGGGGATCTTCTTGCCGTAACGTCCCCTGGGTTATGTATTTCTTGTTATCGTGGGCCTCCGGCTTGGGGGCCGGTCGACCGCCCCAAAACGTGGTCGAGGTCAAGCAAGGGAGCATCTGATCTCTGCAAGAAGGTCCAGCGCGGGCGGGGGGCGCGTCGATCACCACGGTGATATCGGCACCGCACCAACCGCCATTGACGGCAGTTCTTTTGACCGGGAGTCGGTCACGATCAGCGTCGTCATTCCGGCACTCGATGAAGCAGCGAACCTCCCGCACGTACTGACGCGGATCCCTGCGATCGTCGACGAGGTGCTGCTCGTTGACGGCCATTCGCAGGACGACACGATCGCCGTCGCACGCGCGATCCGGCCCGACATACGCGTGCTGCTTCAGCGCGGCGGCGGCAAGGGTAATGCGCTTGCCTGCGGGTTCGCGGCGGCTACGGGGAACATCGTCGTGATGCTCGATGCCGACGGATCAACCGATCCCGCGGAGATTCCCCTGTTCGTCGACGCCCTGCTCGCGGGCAGCGACTTCGCAAAGGGATCGCGCTTCGTCGAGGGCGGCCGCAGCGACGACATCACGCTCGTGCGGGCCCGCGGCAACCGCGCGTTGAGCATGGCGGTCAACCTGCTGTTCCGTACTCGCTACACGGACCTCTGCTACGGCTACAACGCCTTCTGGCGCCACTGCCTCCCGTACATGCGGGTAACGAGCTCCGGCTTCGAGGTCGAAACGCTGATCAACGTCCGCGTGGCGCGCGCCGGGCTCATGGTAATCGAGGTGCCGTCGGTCGAGTACGAGCGCCTCCACGGCGAGAGCAAGCTCAACACAGTCCGCGACGGTCTGCGCGTCCTGCGCGTGATCGTCGCTGAGCGCCTGCGCCTGCGCAGCGCCGGGCGTGCCGATGCGGATGGCTGGCAGCCTGCCTTTGACGAGCTGCCGCTGCCGGGCTCAAACGCCGGTGAGAACCCTGAAGCGGCGGCCACGCTCACCGCATCCGATACCCGCCCCGGCCACGTCCGCCCGTCGTTCGAGCCACTTCAGGCAAGCGGCTCGGCCGGCTGACGAGTAGCTCGCAGGACCCGCTTCACGCGGGGGGTACTGCTAGCATGGCTGATCCGTTTTGCGCGCAAAATGCTGGGGTTTCGATGGATGCAGCCACTGAGAACGCAGCCCTCGCACAGGGCGCCGGCAGCGGCAGCTCAACCTGCTGGACCGGATCGGGTGGCGGTGGGAGTACACGCATCGCGTGAGGCGGGCCGGCACCCCGGCGAGGTGGCAGCAGATGGCTGGACCGGCGCGCGTGATCTCAGCGAGCGATAACGCTCCGCTGGGCTCCGACATGACAGCCACAGCTGCGGACGATCGCCGAGCGCCGCTCCGGATCTGCAACCTCCACAACACGCTGCCTCAGCTTGCCGGCTTTGCCGTGTCAGCGCTCGAGCAGGAGGCCTGGCTCGACTCCTATCTGCTTGCAGGCGGGATCAGCCAACTGCTCGATGACCAACTCGAGTTGGATCCGCTTTCGCTGCGGCGGGTCAGCTCCTATCTCGCGAAGGACGCCGGCAGCGCTGGGCGCGTAGCGGCTCTGGCGCTGACGAGGCCCGCTGCCGGCGCACTCGCACGCGTCTCGGCGATGCGGCCGTCGGCGGGCACCGTCCAGAGCCTTGCGGCGATCGTCGCGCACGCGCTTGACGGACTCGCCGACCTCGCGCTCGGGCACGAGCCGCCGCCCGACGCCGCGCAGGCCGTGCAAGATTTGACACGAGCAAGCCAGCTGCTCGCGGCTCGCTCGACGCATCTGCCGGACAGTCTGGTGAGCGAGATCGCTCGTCTGCCTGCGTGCTTCCGCAGCTTCGACCAGCACCCCGACGACCTTCGCAGTCTTGCGCGTGAAATCGCCAGCGGCGATAGCGAGCGCGACGCCCCTCAGCTCGTCGTCGGGATCCGCACATCAGGGAGCTACCTCGCGCCGCTGCTCGCCTCTAGCCTGCGAGCGGAGGGTTATCGGGACCTCGCCACGCTGACGATGCGCCCCGGCCGCCGGCCGAGCGCTGCGCACAGGCGGCTTCTGCGCGCGAGCAACACCCGCGGCGGCAGGGTCATCGTCTGCGACGACCCGCCCGGTACCGGCAGCGCGATCGCCGGTGCTGTGGCGCAGCTCGCGGCTCTCGGCGTGGCGCCGGAGCGAATCGTCCTGGCGCTAGCGCTGTTCCCCGGCGTCGACCAGCTCCCCGACTCGCTGTCAGGCATGCAGGCAGTGCTGCTCCCCTACGAGAAGTGGACGATCCACGAACGGATGGCGCCCGAGACGGTTCGCCAGGCAGTCAGCGAACTGCTCGGAGACGGGGTTGTCGTGAGCGACGCCCAGCAGCTCTCCCAGCGTCTGCCGCGCAACGGCCGCGGGCACGTGAGGGCCACCTATACGTTGGCCGTCCGCGACGAGCAAACAGAGACTACGGAGCAACTGTCGCTCGCTGTCGAAAGCGTCGGAATCGGCTACTTCGGAACTCACGCCCTGGCAATCGCCGAGCAGATCGGCGATTTCCTGCCGAACGTGCTGGGGGTCCGCGATGGCCTGCTGTACCGGACCTGGCTGCCTGAGGAGGAAAACGCCGAGCGCCTTCTGCCGGCGGCGCGCGAAGCGCTCGCAGCGCGAATCGCCGCGTATGCCTTCGCCCGAAACCAGCGGCTGGCGCTCGACGAGGACTTCACGCTGCGCCAGAGCGGCCAATATCCGGCTTGGGAGGCCGCGAGTACCGTGCTCAGCCGCGCATTCGGGCGCGGCTGGCCGGCGGGACGGGCGCTGACCACCGATCGCGCCGTGAAGCAGCTGCTGCACGTGCGCAACCCGTCGGTGATCGATGGCCGCGTCGAGCTGCGGCACTGGTTCGCCGGTGAGGATCCCAACAGTCTCGTGAAGGTCGACTGGGATCAAGGCGACTCCTGGAATCTTGGGCTGTCCTGCTGCGATCCCGTGTTCGACCTCGCGGGCGTGACGGCAGAGCGCAACGACCCGCTGCTGGCACGCGAGTTGCGGAACGCCTACGAGTCGCTCGCCGCCGCGCCCGTCGATGATGAGCGCTGGCTGCTCTACGAGCTCGCGCACCTGTCAGCCCCCGATGCGCCTCCCGAAGCTCGCCACGAGCTCGGCCGGGCGCGCTCGCGTGCCCTCCAGCGCTACTTCCAAAGCGTCTATTTCGCGGATCTCGCGCCGGCCAGCAGCGGCCCGCTGTGCGGGCTCGACCTCGATGGCGTGCTCGAGACCGAGCACCTCGGGTTTCCAGCGCTCACACCCGCGTCAGCGGCCGCGCTGCGAGCGCTGATCGCACACGGTTTCAGGCCGCTGCTCGTAACCGGTCGCAGCCTTTCCGAGGTGATCGAGCGTTGCAGTGCCTACGGACTTGCCGGCGGCGCAGCCGAATACGGCTGCGTCACATTCGACGCCTCGAGCGATCGTGTGGAGGTGCTGATCGACGCGCAGGCGCGACGCGAGCTCGAACGCCTTCGCGCCGAGCTCAGGGAACGCGAGGGCGTCACGTTGGATGACGACTACAGCTACGCGATCCGAGCTTTCATCCGCGACCCGGGCGGTCGGCGCGGACCGCTGCCCGCAGACCTGCTCGCCGACGCTGCGCGCAGCGCCGGCGCGGAGGAGATCTCGCGGATCGTCGGCGACGCCCAGACGGACATCGTCGATGCGGATACGGATAAGGGCCGAGGCGTCCTCGCGCTCGCGGCGGCGCTCGGCGCGGAAGGCCCGGCGGCAACGCCGCTCGCCTTCGCGGTCGGTGACACTGAAACCGACCTACCGCTTGTCCGTCTTGCCGAGCGGCCGTTCGCACCTGCTCACGCCGCCGCCGCACTCGGCGGGGTCTGCACGGTGACGCGCTCGGGATACCAGCGGGGCTTCGCCGAGGCCGTCGCAGCACTGATCGGCCACGCCCCGGGAGGCTGCGCTGACTGCGCGATAGCCTCGCCGTCGCCGCGGCGGCAGCAACTATTGAAACTGCTCGCTATTGGTGAGCGCGGGATCGGCCGACTACCAATCGAGATGGCTAGTTTGCGCTACTCGGGAGTGCCTGATGTCTGGTGACGCCATAGACAGCTCGCAAGCACGCCCCGGGTCGCGCGCCGCCAGCTCACTCGGCTGGCGCCTGACCGCGGCAATGCGCGACATCGTCGCTCGCCTGGGACTGCTCGGACAGGCCCAGCGCTTGGTGAATCTCCGCACCGACCGTCGCCGCGCCCGGCGCGCGAAACGGATCGTCCCGCCGATCATCGCGAGGCTCTCGGCAAGCGTCGACCATGCCAACAGCGCATCGTGGCGCTTCAACCGGGTGGTGCCGACGGTTTCCGACGTCCTCGTCGTGAAAGCCGGACCAGCCGAGCAGCCGTCTGAGGCTTTGATCAAGATCGCCGAGACGCCGGCGGCGGCGAAGGGTCTGAAATGGCAGGTCGAGGCGCTAAAGACGCTGACCGGCGATCAACGACTCGGCGACTGGCGGGAGCTCCTGCCGCAGCTGCTTGACGCAGGCGAAGCCGACACCTGGGCCTACCTTGTCGAGACCAGGGTCACCGGCGTCAACCTCGAGCATGCGCTGCATGATCAAGCCGGCGGGGATGCAGCGCTGCGCGAAGCAGCCGAGGCGATTGGCCACCTGCACACTGCAACTTCCGAGCTCCTCGCGGTCGACGCCAAGCATCTCGATCGGTGGGTACGCGAGCCGATGCGACTGCTCGCCTCGGCCACCAACGATTCCGGCAAGCACGGGCCGGCGCGCCCGGCGCTCGAGCGGCTGTCAGCTGAGCTTTGCGAAGTCCTCGAGCCGCAGCGGATCGTGCTCAGCTGGGTGCACGGCGATTACGCCCCCGGAAACATTCTGATGGGGCCCGACAACCACGTCAGCGGGATCGTTGACTGGGAGTTCGCACACTCCTCGGACTTCCCATCGCTGGACATCGTCACTCTGCTCCTGACCGTTCGGATGTACACACGCCGTCAGGAGCTCGGCCGCGTCGTCTGCGACATGATGGCCACACCGCACTGGAGCGAGGTCGAGAGCGACCTGGTCGCTGCAACGCCCGACGCCGAGACGTGGCAGAGCATCGGTGTCAGTCAAATCGTTTTGCTGTGCTGGCTGCGCCACACTGCCTGGATCATCGAGCGGTGCAGCCGCTACGCGACGAGCGGCTTGTGGCTGCACACGAACGTCCAAATGGTGCTGGACGCGCTGCAGGACAACGCCTGAGCGAGCGCCGGACCGGCCGAGCCGCACGACGTTCGCCAGAGATCCGCCGCACGACCTTCGTCATGGTCGCGCGATAACGTCGCGGCGGGCCGGCGACAACCTCGGCCAGCGGCGGATTGAAGGGCAGGTGCGCGACGCGAAACGAACTGATCATGGATGTCGGGATGCACGACGGAACCGACACCGCTTTCTACCTTGCCAAAGGCTTCGACGTCGTCGCGGTCGAAGCGAACCCCGAGCTGGTGGCAGCCGCGCATCAGCGCTTCTCGAGCGAGATCAGCGAAGGACGCCTGACGATCGTCGGCGCCGCGATCGCCGCCGAGAATGGGACCGCCCGGCTCGCGATCGCCGACGACATGACGATTTGGAGCACGCTCGACCCGGAGTTCGTCGATCGCAACAGCGGGAACACGCGCTACCGCTACCTAGAGGTGCCGACCGTGCAGTTCGCGGAACTGCTGCGCGAGCACGGTGTGCCGTATTACCTGAAGGTCGACATCGAGGGCTCGGACATGTTGGCGCTCGGCGCCCTGCACGCTCTCAGCGAGCGCCCCCAATACGTATCGTTGGAGTCGACCGTCTCGTCGACAAACGCGACCGCCGAGCGCATCGACAGCGAGTTCGCCGAGCTTTGGTCGCTCGGCTACAGGCGGTTTCAGTTCGTCAATCAGCGCAAGCTCCGGCGAGTTGAGCTGCCGACGCAGCCGCTCGAGGGCAGCTATGTCCCTGCGCGGTTCACCAGCGAGTCGAGCGGGACGTTTGGCCGCGAGCTCAGCGGCCGCTGGTTGACGCGCCGCCAAGCGCGGGCTCAGGCCGAATTACTGCGCCTCAAGCACAACGTCGGCGGACACGGCGGTCGCTGGCGACAGACGCCGATCGGTTTCGCCTACGCCGTCTCGCGTCGGGTCATGCTGCGCCGCGCGCCGTCCTGGTACGACCTCCACGCGCGCCTCGAATACTGACGCCTTCAGCCGAGCTTCGGGAAGCTCTTGAAGAGCGGCGCGAGGCTGCCGTTGGCGCCGTTCTGCGCGCCTGCGAGCAGCGGCAGCCCAAGGGCGCGCTCGATCGTCGCCAGCACGCCGTAGTGGTCGATCGGCGCGTTGTCGCGCCCGCCAGGGGTCACGTGCGGCCCGACGACAATCGTCGGAATCTGGCCGCCCTTCGCAGCCCCGCCACAGCAGCCGGTGTTCGATGTGCCCTCGTCCCAGGTGATCACGATGAACCCATCTGGTCCGATTGCGCGCAGAAGCTGCGGGACGAGGTGCGCAAGAAACGCATCGCCGCTGCCAACGCCGCAGTTGTGGGTGTCGTTGCAGATGTTCGGCGTAATCCAGGTGAACGTCGGGAGATGACCGGAGCGAAGCGCGCTATCAAGCGGGCCGAAGCCGACGAGGTGCGAGCAAAGTGAGCGGTTGTGGGCAATGTCGTCGTAGTAGATGAACGGGTTGTGGCGCTTCGCGTACTCGCCCGACGTAGCGCCCGAGTAGCACGTCCCCGGCAAATCTTGGAAGTAGCCCTTCCATGAGATACCCGCGCTGCTGAGCTGCTCGCCGAGGTTTTGCGCGTTGACGGAACAGCTCGTGCAGTCGGAGCTGATCCCGTGCGTCGAGCCACTCGTCAGCGCGATGTAGTTCGGTAGCGACGGGTGCGTGATCGCGAAGCTCTCGGTCGCGAGCCCGTAACGGTGCGCCAGCTGGTTTTCGTAGGGCGCCGCCGAGCTGCCGATCACGTCCGTGTCCGCCTTGTTCTCCATGACGATCACGACGATGCTCGATCCGCTCGAGGAAGCGACCCGCGCCGTAGCGGTGCCTGCGAGCGCACCACTCGCAGCAAGCCCGCCAGTAGCCCCCGCGAGCGCCGCAAGGACGCAAGCCAGACCGAGGATTCGACGGATCGCCATCGCGAAAGTATGCCCCCTCGCGGTCCCGGGCAGCGACAGGTTAGAAGCGACCGACCGTTGGTGATCTTTCTCCTAGGAGGACTTGCGTCCAGCCAATCTGCGGCATAGTTCCCGAGATGCGAGCCACCGAACCGACGCGCACGGACGAGTTCAGCACCCGCCGAGAAGGGCTGGTGGAGGCCGTATGAGGCGTCTACTAATCGCCGCGGCCGGGCTGGCAGCTGTTGCTGCAACCTTCGTATTCGCAAGCGTTGGCGGGACTCCGCAAGGCCTGAAGCAGACAGCGCCCCCGGCGTCGCAGGCCGTGGCCAGCCACATCACGAGCCACGCTCGCGGGGTGCGAAGCAAGAAGGACGATGCGGCGACTCGGACGTTCGTAGCCGCGACTCCGAGCGGCCTCGGCGCGTCCGCGCCGACGAAGGCCACGAGCGAGAAGGTCGCGAGCGTCAGACCTCGTAGGAAGCCGTCGCCAATCGCGCATATCGCCGATCCGACACTGGGGACGACGATCATCGCCGGCGCGGCGGCAGGCGGCGATATCACAGTCACGGACACCGACGGTTCCTGCGCGGCTTCCGGTGCGACGACGTCGTACACATGCCAGGCCGACGGCACCGATGTCGTGACCATCACAGCCGATCCGGGGGGTATCGACACTTATGGGAGCTGGAGCGGAACTCAGTGCAATGGAAATGACCAAACCCCCTGCACGATCGACTCGTCGACAGCAGGGGTGAGCGACACGGAGACCGCCAGCTTCACGCCGCTCCAGGGCGCGGTCACCGGCAACGCCTCGCCTTCCGCTGGTGGCACCGTCGCCGCATCCGACCCTTCAACGGGTTCGAGCTGCTCAGGCAACAGTTGCACGGCCAATGACGGCACCATTGTGACGCTCACAGAGGCGCCCAACAGCGGATACACGTTCTCCAGCTGGAGCGGCGTCACGTGCGCTACAACGACCCTCACGACTTGCAATGTGGTCGTCAATGGCACCCAAACCGGGAGCGCAAACTACACCGCCAACCCGGCCACGATCGACGCCGTAGCCGGGGTCAACGGCACCGTTAGCGTGACGGATAACGGAGGCGGCTGCGGCGACCCATGCGCCACTGCCCACACAGGAGACGCCATCGTTATCACCGCTACGCCGAGCCCCGGTTACGCCGTGCAGGGTTGGACCGGCGCCCACTGCCCTGTAACTGACGGCGGGACCTGCAGCTACCAGGCGACTGGTAGCGAGACCGACACCGTGAGCTTCGCTCCAGGTCAACCCACCGTGTTCGTCTCGCCCAGCGGGAGCGACAACAACGGCGGCTGTAGCGAGGCGGCCGCGGTCCGCACGCCCAACCGGGCCCTCGCGGTCGCGGCGTCGCATTCGTGCGGTTCCACAACCGCGATCTGGATGGCCCAAGGCAGCTATCCCGGCCCGATGACGGTAACCGCGGCCGACGACGGCTTGGCGATCGACGGCAACTTCGACAGCAGCTGGAATCAGGCGACGACCGCCCCTTCTGCGACGACCGTCTCTGGCAGCCCCGAGGGTCTGATCGCAACGGGCGCCCACGTAACGATTGATCGCGTCAACTTCGCCGGCCAGGCGCCGAGCGCACCCTCCTCATCGGCCTACGGCGTGGTAGCTCTAGACGGGTCGGCCCTCACCATCACCAACTCGGCGGTAACGGCGGGCGACGGAACGAACGGCGCAGCCGGGTCCTCCGGCGGTGCCGGCGTGAGCGGCCAGGCGGGCGGCACCGGCGGCGCCGGGGAGACACCTGCGGAGGTCGCAGCGGCCTGCACCGTCAGAAGCAAGACGTGCTCGGCCGTCGACGGGATCGGCGGCGCTGCCGGCCAGGGCGCCAACGGCAATGACTACTACGTCCGCTACAACGCGACCTACAAAGCCAACCCGCTGCTCGAGGCACTCGTGCTGTCCCTTCCGCTCCCGGGCCCGGGACCGTCGGCGGGCGACGGCGGCTTCGGTGGCTGGGGCAACACCGCCTCCGGCTTCACGCCGCAGGGATGCATTGGAAAGGGCTCTCTACAGGCCTGCGGTCCAGAGACGGTCATCAACGGGAAGCGCGAAATCATGGGCTCCTATTACGGCGGATGGGGATCACAGCCATCCGACTCAACGCAGGTCTATGAGGGCTCCGGCGGCGCACCTGGCTACGCGAACACCAGCGGCGACGGACACCCCGGCGCAAACGGCAGCGAAGCCGCCAACGGCGCGAGCGGAGCCAACGGCGCGCCCGGAGCGAGCAGTACGACGCCCGGTCCGGCATGGACCCCCGGTAACGGCAGTACCGGCGCTTCGGGCCACCCGGGCGGCGGCGGTGGTGGTGGCGGCGGCGCCGGTGGCGATGTCGAGATCGATGAAGCCAGCGCTATCGCCGGTTCCGGCAACGGCGGCGGTGGCGGTGGTGGTGGTGGCGGCGGCGGCACCGGCGGCACCGGCGGTGGTGGCGGCGGCGGCTCCTTCGGCGTCTACGCCTATGGCTCCTCGACCGTCAGCGTCGGCGCCGGCAGCTCGGTCACCGCCGGCAACGGTGGCGCCGGCGGCACCGGTGGCGCTGGCGGCGCGGGCGGCGCTGGCGGGCGCGGCGGACACGGCGGCACATTGGGCATCCCGCGCGAAGGCGCCGGCGGCAACGGCGGCAACGGCGGTGGTGGCGGCTATGGCGGTGGTGGCGGCGGCGGCGCCGGTGGCCCAAGCGTCGGCGTCTACGCAGCCGACGCGGGATCGAACATCACGGGTGTCCAGGCCGCGGCCGGGACACCCGGGCCCGGAGGCGCCGCTGGCGGTCCTGGGGGACTCAACTCGGTTGCACCCTCGGGATTGAGCGCCCCGTGCTTGGGCAGTTGCAAGTCAGTCACCAAGATCCCCGTGGTGCTCCCCGCATTCGCCAGCCTCAGCGGCAACCGGATCACTGTGCCAATCCAATGCACGAAGAGCTGTAGCGGCACAGGATCGCTCGAGCCGATTGCGAGTGGCCAGGCGACCGCAAGCGTGCGCGCGCCGGCGCTGGCGAAGGCGGCGTCCGGGCCGATTGCTCGGTTCAGCTTCCACGCGAAAGCGAAGGGCACGGACAGCGTTTCGATCAAGCTCTCCGGCAAGGCTCGCGCCGCACTCGGGCACAAATACCCGGTGACTGTCGAGCTGTTCGTGAAAGTGAAGGTCGGGCGCTCGCACCAGAGCTACGCGTCGCCGATGGCCATCGGCCGCGGGAAGGCGCCGACCCAGCACGGCACCCGCCTCTGAGCTGCGGTCTTAGCCGCCGTCTGAGCGACGTATCCCGGCCTGCGGTCAAGCTGCGCAGCGCCAGCAATCTCACAAGATTCCGTCCAAGCGGAGGGAATCCTCGACGGCTCGCGTAATCCGCCGTCATGATCCGCGGTTCCCGCACCCCGCATCTGCTGCGGCATACAGCGTTAGGACAAGAGGCTGTGTACCGCGTCATCCACGTCGTGGGTGAGCTTGTTGAGGTAGAGGTTGTCTCGGCGCCCGGGCTCGCTCCCGGAACCGTGCTCCAGTTCACGCAGGCGGCTGTCGCCGGCATGTCCGTCGTTGAGGAACCGATGTGGCGGCGCGGTCGTCTAAAGCGGCGCATGAGAGCCGATCAAGAGAGCACCGAGAGCGCCAGGCCGCACGCCGCCGGCCGCTGATCGCCAGCGACCTGCTTCCACCCCGCCGGCAGTCGCCGAGACCCACGCAATAGCGCAGAGGGCGCCACACCGGACTCCGCCGGCTGCTGGTCGGCAGCGCTTCCTTCCACCGGCAGCCGCCGACGACGACGTAACGGGCGCCTACAGCGCCGCACCGCACCCCGCCGATCGCTGAATAGCGGCGATTCTTCCGCGCCGGCAGCCGCCGCCGCCGCGATAGGCGCATACAGCGCCGCGCTTTACGCCGCCCCGGCGCGCGGCTCGTTCGCGGTCTGCTACACCTACGCGACATTCCTACGCGAACCTCGCCAAGGGCGAGCGCCGATTGTCAAGCGTTCGGTGAGGTTCATTTCTGGTGGGGGGAACTTCGTACCTACGCCGGTCTTTTGGCCATTCGGACGGGTTACTTTGTCGCGAATAGGCAAGCAGGCCAGCTAACACGGAAGGATTCGGAGATGAGGCAGGAGCTAACCAAGACGGGCCGCAGTGAGTTCGGAGGACGTGCAGGCCGGGCGTCGCTCCACGCGCTTGCGTCGAAGCGTGGGCTGCTCAGCCTTGTGCTCGCCGCCGGCTTTGTCGGGATCCTGACGGGTGCTCCCGCCAGCGCATTCGCAGCAACGACCCCGCTTGTGTCGACCTCCACGAGCCACTCGGGCGGCGGCGACATCGGCAACGGCACGACCCTCACTGTCAATTTCAACGAGGCTCCGACGCTTGCCGGTTCCTACGGTCTCACGCTGGCCGACGGCAACGACACTGGCACGCTCAGCACGGCCGACGGCAACCTCTCGGCGAGCGTCAGCGGCGACAGCATCACCTTCACGGCACACGGTGCCCCGGTCGGCAGTCCCGGAACCATCAACCTCGGCAATCCCGTCGAGATCCTCTCAGCGACCGGCATCAGCGACGGCTCCGGCAACCCTTGGGACCTCGTCGCCAGCGGCGAGATCGACGAGCGACTGCTGCTCGCGGGCGGGGACCAAATCGTCGTCACCTACGACGAGCCGGTCACAGCTGATCCGACAAGCTTCTCGCTCGACCTCACAGAGGGCAAGTTCAGCGCGACGATCGATCAGAGCAACGCGACGATCGACTCCGCCTCGAGTGGCGACACAGTCATCTACGACGTGAAGTCATCCTTCGACGGCACCATCCCAACAGATGGGCCGACGGTTTCGAACTTCGGCGGGATCGTTGGTACGCCCTCTATGAGCGATCCAACGCCACCGGCGCCGGCGGTCGCCTTGACGTCGCCGCCAGATAGCCAACAGGAGATCTACGTCAACGGCGATCCCGATAACGAGTGCGGCAACATCAGCGGACTGACGCGCGTGTTCGGCGGCAGCAACTGCTCGATCAGTGACAGCGGCCCAATCGCGCCCGACGTCTTCGACGTCATACCGCTGCCGACGACAGACCTTCCAGGCGGGCCCGACGACAACGCGCCGGAGGTCATAACGAACTGTGAGGCCGGCTCGACGGACACCGCCTACGACGTCAACACCGGCGCCGAGCTCGGGACCAATCCGTGCGGCAACAACCCCGATGAGACGGCGATCGGCAACACCAACTCCGACACGCTCGACTACATTCCGACGCCGCACCTCGCGTCTTTCGAGGAGGCCGGGGTAATCGAGTCGGTTCCTGGCACCACCTACGTGAGCCCGACGGCGGTTCCGCCGCAGCTGAGCGGGATCACCGTGGAGGGCAGCCAGGCGACGTTCAACTACTACACACCTGTCGACTGCGAGAACGGCAGCGGCGACTACGCCACGGTGTCGCAGTTCACCTACGTCACGCCGTACACGAATCTGGACACGAACGCGCTCACCTACCCGTCGAGCATCAGCTGCAACGACCCGTCGGACGCCGGCGGGTCAACGTCGGTCACGGTGACCTGGCCTGACCCGATCCCGTTCAGCTCGGGCGTGCGCTTCAAGTTCACCGGCTACAGCGCGGGCCACTTCATCATCGCGGCCCCGGACAGCCCGCTCGCCTATGAGCGCGAGGCCTCGGAGAGCGCGTACGCGGGACCGACCGCCACCATCACGTCATTCACGCCTTCGGCAACGACGCTATCGTCGAGCGCCGGCGGCACGGTTGGCGTGTCCTTCGCAACTACCGATGCACTGACATGCAGCCTGAGCGCTGTCGCCTCGCCTGCGAGCGCGGCGAGCCTGGCGCTCCCGTCTGCGGCCAGCTGCAACGGCAGCGGCACGATCACCGTGCCCGCGAATACGAGCGTCAGCTCGCCCGCGGTCTACACGGTGACGCTGACCGCGGACGGCGTCAGTGGTACCCCACCCGCCAACGCGGAGATCACGATCACGGTTCCGGCGGCAACGCCGGCTCCCGGGACTACGGGTGGCGGCTCCCCCTCCACCCCGCCCAAGCAGAGCATCATCAGCCTGAGGCTGCTCAAGTTGCAGCTGACCAAGATCCATGATGGCGCCAAGTTCAAGTTCACGGCGACCAGCGGGGTGACCGGCTACTTGTGTGCGCTGGTTCGCCTGCCGAGCGGCAAGAAGCATCACGCGGCGCCGAAGCTGCACTATGCGTATTGCTCGGCGAGCAAGAGCTACAAGAACCTCAAGAGCGGCCACTACAAGCTCTACGTGAAGGCAATCGGAACGGGCTTGGTCAGTGGCGTCCTGACGAAGACATTCAGCGTCACGGACACGAAGCTCAAGTCCAAGAAGCACCACGGATGAGCTAGAGCTCGCGATCCCCTTGATGGTCGTGCCTCACGCACGACCATCGAGGGGACGCCTGCCTCTGTTCGCGGGCTCACGGCCCGGTTGGGCTGCGTCTCAGTGTTGGTAGACGCGGACGTATTGGAGTCGCATGCTGGTTGGTGCGGTGGTGGTGTTGGAGGCGTTTGAGCCGAGGCTGAGGATCAGGTACATCGGGCTGCTGGTTATGGTGCTGTTGTAGTTGCCGCAGGCGGTGCCGCTGCTTTCGATGCAGCCGATGTTCTTGCCGTCGTAGTACCAGGTGACGATGCCTGGTTCCCAGTCGGCGGCGAAGGTGTGCCAGCCGCCGGTGTAGGTGCCGGCGGGGCAGCCGCTGCCACCGTTGGGACCGTAGCCGGCGCCGCCGTCGGTCGGGCCGTGCCAGTGCGCGCAGGCCTGGCCCTCGAGGCCTTCGACGAGGTCGATCTCA
>Ga0181525_10000040_pt1 | contig 103334 bp, 100 predicted proteins | sample PEATcosm2014_Bin_48_FD_121100 | JGI IMG/M metagenome (GOLD analysis project Ga0181525, IMG submission 121100) | Peatland microbial communities from MTU Mesocosm Facility, Houghton, MI, USA - PEATcosm2014_Bin06_10_metaG | ecosystem: Environmental > Terrestrial > Soil > Wetlands > Peat | place...
AATTGCAGTACCGCAATCAGCAGCTCGATCAACAGGTGCAACGCCTGCAGGATGAGATTGCGCGCGGCGATGAAGCCAAAGGCACGGGGCGCGCGCCGTCACCCGGTTCGCCACGGCCGACCGGCCAATATACGCCGCCGCCTGCTGCTTCCTCGGTCGCGACCGCCACGCCGATGGAGCCGCCGCCGCCCTCCGGCGGCCGTCGTGGGGATGCGTTCGATCCGACCGCCAACCCGAATGCGCCCGGCGCGCCACGGCCGCTCGGTACCAGCACGGCCGCGACCGAGCCGCCGCCGGTATCCGACGCGCCGCCGCCGCGCCAGATCGGCGCACCGCTCGACCTCTCGACCTCGCGCGGCGGTGCACCCGGCGAACTGCCGCCGCCACCGCCCAACAATACAAGCTCGACCGGCGCCTTGCAGGCGACGTTGCCGCCGGCGAATACGCCCAAGGATCAGTACGACCTGGCGTACGGTTATGTCCTCCACAAGGACTATGGATTAGCCGCCGATGCATTCCGCTCGTTCTTGCGTCAGTACCCGAGCGACCGCCTGACGCCGGAAGCGCAATATTGGTTGGGCGAGAGTCTTTATCAGCAGCAGCAATACCGCGACGCCGCCGAGTCGTTCCTCGCCGTCTCCACCAAATACGATACGACGGCGCGGGCGCCGGAGGCGTTGTTGCGACTCGGTCAGTCGCTCGCGGCCTTGGGCGAAAAGGAAGCGGCCTGTGCCTCGCTCGGCGAAGTCTTGCGCAAATATCCGCACGCGACCGCCGGCGTGAAGCAGGCCGTCGACCGAGAACAAAAGCGTGGCCACTGCTGACCAACCGGTTAGCGACGCGGAAGCGGGCGCGTTGTTCGCCGGTCTTGAGAATTTGAAGGGCCTCCTCCTTGCCGTCTCCGGCGGCGCCGATTCAACCGCATTGCTCATGCTCGCCGGGGGCTGGGCCGCAGCACTGAAGAAACGCTCGCGGCATGCGCCGAAGCTCCTCGCCGTCACTGTCGATCACGGCCTGCGCCCGGAAGGCAAGCGCGAGGCCGCTGCGGTAAAGCGGCTCGCGCGCCGGCTCGGGATCGAGCACCGCACGTTGGCATGGCGCGGCAAGAAGCCGAAGGCCGGCCTGCAGGAAGCCGCCCGCGTCGCCCGCTATCGCTTGCTCGCCGAAACCGCCATGCGCGGCGGCTACGAACATATTCTCACCGCGCATACGATCGACGATCAGGCGGAGACGGTGTTGTTTCGCCTCGCCCGCGGCAGCGGTCTGACCGGACTTGCGGGAATGGCGCACGCGATGGCACTGCCGGTGGGCGCCCAGGGCACGATCTTTTTGGTCCGCCCGTTACTCCGTGTCGCCAAGGCGCGGCTCATCGCGACACTCAGAAGTGCCGGCGTCGCGCATAGCGAAGATCCGAGCAACGAGGATCCGCGCTTTGCCCGGACGCGCTTGCGCGCGCTGATGCCTGTTCTCGCGCGCGAGGGGCTCGATGCGCGCGGGCTGTCGCGGCTCGCGCTACGCATGCGCCGCGTCGAGGCCACGGTCGAGTTCGCAGTGGCGGCCGCGCGCGAGGCGTTGGCGCCGGGTCCGTGGCGGGAGCGCGGGCCGATCGTCTTCGAGGCGATCAGCTTTGCCGATCTGCCGGCGGAAGTGGGTTTGCGGCTTCTCGGCCGTGCCGTTGCACATGCCGGCGATGAAGGACCGGTCGAACTCGGCAAGCTCGAGATGCTTTATGAAGCGCTAAGAGTATCGCGCGCGCCATTGCGGCGCACGTTGGCGGGTGCTCTGATAACACTCGGCAAGGGACGCGTTATGGTGGAGCGCGCCCCGGCCCGCCGCCGCGCCCCGCCCGGCAACCGCCGCTTTACGAAATCACAGTAGGATTAATGGCTTGGCCAGACACCGGCTTCCCTTGGCAGGCGGGGTCACGACGCCTACATTGTCGGAGATGCGGGACGTGAGGCAGCCACGATTCGCGAAGTTACTTAGGGCCGCCGGGTGCCGGCGAAAAGCCGGCTTAGAGGACACGTGATGAACGCCAATCTGCGGAATTTCGCCCTTTGGGTCATCATTGTTCTACTGCTGCTGGCGTTGTTCACGCTGTTCCAGAACCCGGGCCAGCACACCACCTCGCAAGACATCTCATTCTCGCAGCTGCTCAACGAGGTCGATCAAGGCCGCGTGCGCGACGTCGTCATCCAGGGTCCGGACATTCACGGCACCTTCACCGACGGCCGCACCTTCCAGACCTATTCGCCGAGCGACCCGACGCTGGTGCAGCGGCTGTACAACAAAGGCGTTTCGATCACCGCACGTCCGCAGTCCGACAACGTACCGTGGTTCGTGTCGCTGCTGATCTCCTGGCTGCCGTTTGTGGCGCTGATCGGCGTGTGGATTTTCCTGTCGCGGCAGATGCAGGGCGCCGGCGGCAAGGCGCTCGGCTTCGGCAAGTCGCGCGCGAAGCTTCTGACCGAAGCGCATGGCCGCGTGACTTTTGAGGACGTGGCCGGCGTCGACGAAGCCAAGCTCGATCTCCAGGAGATCGTCGAATTCCTGCGCGATCCCGGTAAATTCCAGCGGCTCGGCGGGCGCATTCCGCGCGGCCTCTTGCTGGTCGGCCCGCCCGGCACCGGCAAGACGTTGCTCGCCCGCGCCATCGCCGGCGAGGCCAATGTGCCGTTCTTCACGATTTCCGGCTCCGACTTCGTCGAAATGTTCGTCGGCGTCGGCGCCAGCCGCGTCCGCGACATGTTCGAGCAGGCGAAGAAGAACGCGCCCTGCATTATCTTCATCGACGAAATCGACGCCGTCGGCCGCCACCGTGGCGCTGGCCTCGGCGGCGGCAACGACGAACGCGAGCAGACGCTGAACCAACTGCTCGTCGAGATGGATGGCTTCGAGGCTAATGAAGGCATCATTTTGATCGCCGCCACCAACCGGCCGGACGTGCTCGACCCGGCGCTGCTCCGCCCGGGCCGTTTCGATCGGCAGGTGGTCGTGCCCAATCCGGACGTGGTCGGCCGCGAGCAGATCCTCAAAGTGCATGTGCGCAAGGTGCCGCTGGCGCCCGACGTGAATTTGAAGACCATTGCCCGCGGCACACCGGGCTTCTCCGGCGCCGATCTGATGAACCTCGTCAACGAGGCGGCGCTGATGGCGGCGCGGCGCAACAAGCGCATGGTCACCCAGGTCGAGTTCGAAGACGCTAAAGACAAAGTGATGATGGGCGCCGAAAGAAAGTCGCTGGTGATGACGGAGGAGGAGAAGCTCCTCACCGCCTATCACGAGGGCGGCCACGCCATTGTTGCTGTCAACGTCAAGGCGACCGATCCGGTGCATAAGGCAACCATCATTCCGCGCGGCCGCGCGCTCGGCATGGTCATGCAGCTGCCGGAGCGCGACAAGCTGTCGATGTCGCTTGAGCAGATGACGTCGCGGCTCGCCATCATGATGGGCGGCCGCGTCGCCGAGGAATTAGTGTTCGGCCGCGAGAAGGTGACCTCGGGCGCCGCCTCCGATATCGAGCAGGCGACCAAGCTGGCGCGCATGATGGTGACGCGCTGGGGTTTGTCGGATGCGCTCGGCACCGTCGCCTACGGGGAGAACCAGGAAGAAGTCTTCCTCGGCTACTCGGTGTCGCGTCAGCAGAATATTTCCGAAGCCACCGTGCAGAAGATCGACGCCGAAATCCGGCGCTACGTCGAGGAAGGCTATAACGAAGCCAACAAAATCCTCACCGAAAAGCGCGGCGATCTGGAAACGCTGGCCAAGGGGCTGCTCGAGTTCGAGACTTTGTCCGGCGATGAGATCAAGGACTTGCTCATGGGCAAGCGGCCGAACCGCGAGTCGGTGATTGAGCCGACCACGCCGCGCAACACGACGGTGCCGACCGCCGGCGCCGGCCGCAACCGGCCGCGTCCGGAGGCGGGTCCGATGGAGCCGCAGCCGCAGTCTTGAGCGGTATCAAGTTAGAGGAAACGATGCGGGCGATTGCTGTCGCGGGCGTCATCGTAATGTTGGCCTCGGCTACGGCGGCTGCGCAAACTCCGAACGCCGCCGGCCATCCGGCCGCAGCGGCCAAGCCGGCTCCGCATGCGGCCGCCAAGCCTGCATCGACGCCGGAGTCGCGCTCGGCCGCGGAGCTGGCATTGTCCACCAATCCGGTTTTCGACGACGGCACGTATGCGCGCATCAAAGAAGTGCTGTTGAGCTACGCCGACATCCAGGTCCGCGGCGGCTGGCCGCTCCTGCCGGCGGACGCCAAGCTTGCCCCGGGCACGAGCGGACCGGATGTCGCCTTGCTGCGCCGGCGACTGGTCGGCGGTGATGACCTTGCACCGGAACTGGAGGCTGGCGACGCCTACGACGACGCTGTCGTCGAAGCGGTCAAACGCTTTCAGCTGCGGCACGGGCTCGACGTCACTGGCAGCGTCGGCGCGCAGACGCTCAAAGCGCTCAACGTGCCGGTCGGCGAACGCATCAAACAGCTCGAGGCCTCGATCGAGCGGCTCACCGGAATGGATTTTACCTTCGCCGAGCGTTATGTGGTGGTGAATATTCCGGCCGCTTTCGTCGAAGCGGTCGGCGCCGGCAAGGTCGAGCGCCGCTATCGCGTCATCGTCGGTAAGATCGACAAGCCGTCGCCGACGTTGACCGCCTACATCACCGCCGTCGACCTCAATCCGACCTGGACGGTGCCGCTCTCGATCACCAAGACCGAGATCGCTGCGCATATGCGCCGGGATCCGACCTATCTCTCGCGCATGCATATGAAGGTGCTCGGCGCCCGTGACGAAGAGATCGATCCGCAGTCGATCGACTGGTCGTCGGAGCGTTCGCCCAACTTCACCGTGCGGCAGGACTCCGGGACCTTCAACGCGCTGGGCAATCTCAAGATCGACATGCCCAACCCGTATTCGGTGTATATGCACGACACCGACTCGCGCCGCCTTTTCGCCGACGATTACCGCTTCGATTCGCATGGCTGTACGCGGGTCGACAATGTGCGCGACCTCGCGGTTTGGATCCTGCAAGATGGGCCGCCGGGTTGGAACCGGGCGGCAATCGACGCCGGCATCGCCACCGGCGAACGCAAGGCGATCAACCTGCCGCACAAAATGCCGGTGGCGTGGGTCTACCTCACCGGCTGGGTGACGCGCGACGGCACGATCCAGTTCCGCGAGGACGTCTACAAACACGACCAGTCGCTCGACCGCAACGCGCTCGACGAAGCGGTGCGCGCCGGGGGCTTCGTGGCGCCGCTGGCGCATGACGTGAAGCAGGTGTCGAACCTCGACGGCCGCTAACGGTCAAGCGGTTCTTCATTTGCCAAACAGCTGCATGGCTTCGTCGGCGAGAACGCCGCCGGTGATCGTAATCGGTGCAAATGGAGCCTTTGCGGCGATTTCGGCACTTGAGATCATGATCTGATCGATTTTGGTGGCAAGGTGCTGCACGGACGCGGCAAAAACCAGCCGACCGACATGGCACAGGATTGCGCCCATGCACATCGCGCACGGCTCGCCGGAGGTATAAAGCGAGCTGCCCCGGAGCGCTGCGCTGCCATGGTCAGCGAGGCAGTGGCGGATCGCCATCATTTCCCCATGTGCGGTCGGGTCGCCGTTGGTTCTGCCGAGATTGCGTCCGCGCGCGATCACCTGACCGTCGCGCACGATCACTGCGCCGAAGGGAAAATCGCCTTTGCGCGCCTCGTCGATGGCCAAACTCATGAATCGTTCATCGTCGGGTGATGCGTCTTTCGCAGCAAGCGACCGAGTGACCGACAGCAACGCGGCGGAGGCAGCGACCGCCGCGATGATGCCCCGCCGACTGGGAAAAGAACCTTGGGAAGCGGAAACGCGACTATCGATATGACAAGCCACAGGCGGCTCCATCGTTGGAGTGCGTCGCTTTCAAGTTTGCGCGAGCGTAGCGTCTGCGTTGCAGGCTGTAGCCGCTAGCCTGTGTGCCGGCCCAAGAACTCCAAGGTCTTGGCGTTGAAGCCGGCCACGTCCTGGTAGAGCGCGGCGTGGGCGCAATCCTCGAAGATGTAGAGTTCGCTTCCCGTAATGTTGGTCTTGAGCGCATCGGCGAAACGCGGCGACGTGACCGTGTCGTGACGGCCGATGGTGATCTGCGTAGGCGCCTTGATGCGCGCCAATTGCGCCATGGCGTCGTGCGCGATCACTGCAGCCGATTGGCTCGTGAGCGCGTCGAGCGGCTGGTGCGGCCGGCTGCGCACGAAGTCGCCGAGCTGGCCGATATAGTCGGATTTGGCGGCATAGAGCTCGGGTGTGAAACAGTAAGGAAAAATCCCCTGGACCACCATTTCCGGTACGCTGCCGAGCGCCTTGGCGATGCTGCGCCAGCCTTCGACCACGATTTTCAGGAATGGATCGCTCTTCGGCCAGGCGCTGTGCAATGACAGCGACTTGACGCGCTGCGGATATTTGCCGGCAAGCCACATGCCGGCCGCGGCACCCAGCGAAACACCGCTGACATGCGCGCGCTCGACGCCGATGGCCGCCATCAAGGCGGCGATGTCGTCGGCGATCAATTCCGTCGAATAGGCGCCGGGCGGTTTATCGCTCTCGCCGGCGCCGCGCGGATCGACCGAGATGCAGGTGTAATGCTTGGCGTAGTCGGCGACTTGGAAGGCGTAGCAGGCGTTGTCGGCGGTCAGAAAAGGGATGAGCACCAGGGGCTCGCCGCTGCCTTGCTGCTCGTAATTGATCGTGATGCCATTCGCCCTGACCTTCGGCATTGTATCCTCCCCGGTTTTTTCAATTGCGGCGGGTGCGGTGGTTTAGCGGTCCGCCCTTCGCCGATGCCGCAATGGTATCGGCTGAGGTTTGGATTGCCTAGCGAGCAGCTGGTGAAGCGGGCGTTGAACCTCGACGGCAGGTGATCAAACGGCGTCCCGAAGCCCGGCCTGCTTGACGAGCAGCAGCGTCTTGTCGCGAAACTCCTTCATTCCGTCCTCGAACCGCGGCCATGAGAGCAGAACGCCGTCCATGCCCATGCGCGAGAGGCCGGCGAGCTTGTCGACGATCTGCTCGCGGCTGCCGACCAGCGGGTGGCCGCCCCAGCCGGCAATGAACATTTCCGACATCGCCTTGTGGCGCTCGGGCGGCATGTCCTTTTGATTGATTTCGACCGACATCGTGTCGATGACGTTCTGCGCGGCCTTCCAGTCGCCTTTCTGGTGGACGTAATAGTCGTAGAATTCCCTGGCTTCCTTCTCGGTTTCGCCCTCGACCACGCAGGCGTGGGTCCAAACCCTGACGTCCCGGCCGTATTGTTCGCGCGCGAGCTTATGGTAAGCGGCAACATGCGCCTTGTTGACCTCATAGTCGTGGGTGCGGATCAGCGTGAAGACGATGTCGCAGTTTTTGAGCGCGAAATGACGGCCGAGCTCAGAGGCGCCCGCATTCATGATCGGCGGCCGCGGCTTCTGGATCGGCTTCGGCTCGAGATAGCCCTTCTTGATCTGATAGAAGCGGCCATCGAAGTCGAATTCGTCGTCCTCGGTCCACAGCCGCTTGACGATATCGACCCATTCCTGCGCCGCGGCGTAGCGGTCTTCGACGCTGCTCAGCGGGACGCCGAACATGTCCATCTCGGCCCCGTTCCAGCCGCACACGATGTTGAGCATGAAGCGGCCGTTCGAGATGTGGTCGATCGCCGCCGACTGTTTCGCCGCCGTGATGGGGTGGTTGAGCGAGACGTGCGAGGTTGAGGCGATGCAGCTCTTCGCGGTCGAGGCGGCGATGCCGGCCGCCCAGGTATAGGCCTCGAAGCCGGGGCCTTGCGGATTGGTGATGCCGCCGAAGCCGCGCCAGCGCGCCACCGGCACGATCGCATCGAAGTCCATCTCTTCAGCGAGCTTGGCGAGCGCGATGGTATTCGGCCAGCTGATGCGCAGCCGGCCGTCGAGATCCGACATGCAGCAGCCGCTTTCGAGATTGGTCTGGAAGGTCCCCAATTTCAGCTTGCGGCCGCTCAGCACCGGATTGGTGGCGGTACGATCGTTCGGCATTTCTCCCCCAAAAAAGCCCACGCCTACCTTTGTGCCATCCTATCCGCGCGAACCCTCCCACGCGAGAGCGACGATCGCCGCCATAATGGCCTGCACCGCCACGATCGCGGCGACGCAGCCGGTCCAGCCGGCGGCATTCCAGACGAAACCGACGAGGAAGGCGCCGGCGCTGCCGCCGATATAGAACGTCGAGGCGTAGAGGCCGGCCGCAGACGAGCGACCTTCCTTGGCGGTGGTGATGACATAGCCGGTGGAGGTGGCCTGGCACACCATGCCGCAGACGGCGCAGATCGTCAGCCCGCAGACGATCACCGGCACCGGCGGCGCGAGCAGCAACAGGGCGCCGACCACCCAGATGCCGATAATGCCGAGCACAAAGCGGCGGCGGCCGAACAGGATGATGGCGTAGCCGACCCATGGCACCGCCACGCTGCCGCCGAGATAAGTGGCGAACAGCGCGCCAAGCAGCGTCGGTGTAAAGAAATAAGGCGCGGCGGCGAGATGAAAGCTCACATAGGTGAAGGTTGCGATGAAGTTGAACAGCACGCCGAAGCCGACCGCGTAGATGGCGAGAAGCCGCGGATTGCGCAGATGTGCGAGCATCTGCCCGGTCGAGGCGAGGAAGCCGCCGGAGCGCACGAAATTGCGCTCGCGCGGCAGCGCCATTGTCACCACCAGCGCGCCGGCGAGCGTAATCAGCGCCACCGCGGCAAACGACGCGCGCCAACCGAAGAGATCGGCGATGACGCCGGTGACGAAACGGCCGAAAAAACCGCCGACGCTCGAGCCGGACACAAAAAGCCCGGCCATGCGCGGCACGTCGGCGTGCGGCCATTCGTCGCCGACATAGGCGACGGCGACGGTGAAGATCGGCGGCAGCAAAAGTCCTTGGACGAAACGCAACGCCACCAGCTGCGGCACGGTTGCGGCCAAGGTCATCATCAGCGTGGGCACGACGATGGCAAACGAAGCCGCGGTGATCAGACGTTTGCGGCCGAGCACGTCGGCGAGCGCGCCGGTAAACGGCGCCGTCAGCGCGATCGCCGCCGTAGACGCCGTCATCAGCGCGCTGATGACGGCGGCGGTGACGCCGAACTCATGCGAGAGCTCGGGCAGCAGCGCCTGCGGAGAGTAGAGATTGACGAAGGCGGTGAAGCCTGCCGTGGCGATGGCAACCGGGCGGACGTCAAAGGCCATGCAGCATTATGGGGGAGGGAGGCAGCGATTGCATGCGGCTATGCGCATGACGCACAGCTTTGCAACGCATGGACAGAGGCCCTCCGACCTCGTGGGATTGGAAGGCTTCGAAAAAGTGAGGTTGTCGGCGTGTCGCTTTAGAGCTGCCGGATCGAGCCGAAATCCCAGGTCGAGCCGCTCGGATTTTCGCCGACCCGGATGGTCGTGTCGTTGACGAAGGTGTAGGGCGGCACCGGCAGATTGTAGGGTGCCGGCACGCCGGAGAAGACCCGTCCGGCGGCGTCGTATTTCGAGCCATGGCAGGGGCAGAAATAGCCGCCCGGCCAATCGGAGACCGGCGTCGATGCGCTCGGCTGTGGATAGAACATCGGGATGCAGCCGAGATGGGTGCAGATGCCGACCAGCACGCCAAATTCGGGCTTGATCGAACGCGTGGCATTGGCGGCGTAGGGCGCCTGCTGCATTTGCTGCGAATTCGGATCGGACAGCAATGACAGCAGTTGCGGATTCTCAAGCTCCTTCACCGTGTCCGGCCCGCGGTGGAAGACGAAGATCGGGCGCTCGCGCCAGCGGATGACGACCTGCTGGCCGACGGCGATTTTGCTGACATCGAGGTCGACCGGCCCACCGGCGGCAAGCGTCGAAGCGTCCGGGTTCATTTGCGCGATGAAAGGGACCACAGTGGCGGCGACGCCCACGGCGGCGACGGTACCCGTGGCAATGTAGAGAAAATCGCGCCGCGTCGGCGGTTCCGCGTGCTCGATGCCATCTCCGTCGTCCGCAACCGCGTCAGTGCTTGCCATGGATCGCGCCTTTCAAAGCCACCAGCGTCTCAATTCCGAAGTTCGCATGTGCTTATATTTGCGCTGCACCATGTCAGTCAATTAACTAGCTTTAGTGCCGCTTTCGCCCGCTTTAGCGTGCTTTCGGGCGAGCCGGAGGCGTCGACCTCCTGCCAATCCATCGGCCCGAGCTCATAGCGCTCCTGCGCCAGCGCTACCGCGCGGTCCGCGTCGGAGGCGTCACCGGCACGGCCGCCGACGCGCTTGAGTCGCGTTTCGAGATCCGCGGTCAGGAACAGTCCCTGCAGCCTGATATTGGCGGATTTCGCCACTTCGGCCATGGCGGCGCGCTCGTCGGGGTGGGCGAATACGGCGTCGACGATGGCCGCATGGCCGGCGGCGAGGATGCGCCGGGCTTTGCCGGCGAGCGCTGCGTACACGCGGGCGGTCGTTTCCGCGTTATAGGCGATGGCCGGCAATTCGTCTGTCTCGCCAACGCCAAAGAGCGCCTTGCGCTCGACGTCCGAGCGCAAGATCACCGCGCCCGGCATCGGGCCGATATCGGGCGCGAGCATGCGCGCAAGCCGGCTCTTGCCGGTGCCGGAGAGGCCGCCGACCGCAATCAAGACGGGTTTTGGCGGCGCGATGGCTTGGAGCGCGAAATCGAAATAACCGCGTGCACTGCGCGCGATCGCCGCCCGTTCGCTTTCCTTTGCCCGTTCCATCCGCGCCATGGTGACCTTGGCGCGGATGCTTGCGCGGGTCGACAGGAAGAACGGCAGCGTCGCGAGCGCGTCGAGATTCTCAACCCGCTGCGTTTGCGCAAGATAACGGTTGAGCACGACACTGGCGGCGAGTTTGAGCCGGCGCTCGAGCAGGTCCATGAGCAGGAAAGCGATGTCGTAGAACACGTCGCCGGTGGCGATGATCTCGCTGAACTCGATCGCATCGAACAGCACCGGCTTGCCGTCGATCAAAACGATATTGCCGAGGTGAAGATCGCCATGGATGCGGCGCACGAAGCCTTCCCGGGCACGCTCGCGCAGGAACGGGACGATCTTGGCGTAAGCGGCGCGGCTCGATTGCGCGAGCATTTCGATCTTTTCGGCCGGAAAGATTTCCGGATGCTGGGCGAAAACTTCGACGTGTTCGTCGTTGTAGGTGCCGAGCGCCGCTATCCAGGCTTGTGCATCCGCCGCTGGCGCTTTGGCGTGAGCTGTTGCGACCGCCCGGCCGAGCGCATCAGCCAGGTCTTCGTCGATTTCGCCCGCGACATGATCGAGCGTGCGCGTCTCGTCGAAGCGCCGCATCTCCACCGCCCATTCAACCGGCTCGCCGGCGCCGCCGATCGCCAGCCGTCCCGGTGCCTCGCGGGTGATCGGTACGATGCGGCGATAGATGTCCGGTGCGTAGGGCGCATTGACCGAAAGTTCCGCCGCGCAGGCCTGTTTGCGCTTGTCGAGCGTCGAATAGTCGAGGAAGGGGAAATGCACCGCGCGCTTGACCTTCAGCGCCCGGTCGCCGGCGAGAAACACCGAGGCCGCGTGCGTGTCGATGCGCTGCACCTTCGCCCCGCCGTGGGTCGCCGGATTGGCGAGGAAGCTGAAGACTTCCTGCTGGGTGTCGAGGTCACTCATAAGCCAAAGCCTGTCGACGGCGGACAGCCAAGGACCGCTCCTGCCCGGCAAAGGTACTGGACTAGCGACGCGCGAGACGGCAAGCAAAGCCCATCATTACGGGCGCGGCGAGTCGGTTCGCGCTCACTTCCTCGGAGACGCCGATGCGCGGCAAAGACAATAATCGCACCGCCGCCGAGATCTTGGTCGATCAACTGCGGGTCAACGGCGTCCGCCACGTTTTTTGCGTGCCGGGCGAAAGCTACCTCGCCGTGCTCGATGCCTTTCACGACACTGATCTCTCCGTCACCGTATGCCGGCAGGAAGGCGGCGCCGCGATGATGGCCGAAGCGGTGGGTAAGGCCACCGGCCGGCCTGGCGTCTGTTTCGTCACCCGCGGGCCGGGTGCGACCAACGCTTCGCCAGGCATCCATATCGCGCGCCAGGACTCGACGCCGCTCGTGGTTTTTGTCGGCCAGGTGGCGCGCGACATGCGCGAGCGCGAGGCCTTTCAGGAGCTGGATTACCGCGCCGTATTCGGCTCGATGACCAAATGGGCGACCGAGATCGACGATCCGGCGCGCATCCCGGAAATCGTGTCGCGCGCGTTCCATACCGCCGCCAACGGACGGCCGGGGCCGGTCGTCGTCAGCCTGCCCGAAGACATGCTGACCGAGCGTGTCGCCATCGACGACGCGCCGCCCTTTAACCCGGTCGAGACATCGCCGGGGCCGGCCGAGATGGCAAGGTTCGCAGAGCTTCTCGGTTCTGCGCGCGCGCCGATGCTGATCCTCGGTGGCAGCCGATGGTCGCAAGAAGCGTCCACGAGCGTGGCGCGTTTCTCGCAAAAATATGCGCTGCCGGTGTGCACCACCTTCCGCCGTTTGCATCTGTTCGATGCGCTGCATCCAAGCTACGCCGGCGATCTCGGCATCGGACCCAATCCCAAATTGCTCGACCGCATCAAGGCTGCCGATCTGGTTGTGCTGATCGGCGGCCGCATGGGCGAATTGCCGTCGCAGAGCTACATGCTGTTCGATATTCCGCGTCCGAAGATGACGTTCGTGCACGTGCATCCGGGCGCGGAAGAATTGGGCCGCGTCTATAGCCCGCATCTGCCGATCAACGCGACGCCGACCGCATTCGCCGCCGCGCTTGAAACGCTTGCCGTTCCAGACGGCGTCAAAGGCGACGCCGTGGCCGCGCATGCGGACTATCTCGCGTGGACGGAAAAGCCGACCGAACAGCCGGGCGCAGTCAATCTCGGTGCCGTCATGGTATGGCTGCGCGACAATCTTCCGGCCGACGCCATCATCTGCAACGGCGCCGGCAATTACGCGGCGTGGATTCATCGCTTCTTCCGCTTCCGCCGCTTCGGTCAACACATCGCGCCGACCTCGGGCTCGATGGGTTACGGCGTTCCGGCTGCGGTGGCGATGAAGCGGCTTTACCCGCAGCGCCCGGTCGTCTGCATCGCCGGCGACGGCGATTTCCTCATGAACGGCCAGGAATTCGCTACCGCCGTGCAGTACAGCCTGCCGATCGTCGTTTTGATCGCCGACAACGGCATCTACGGTACCATCCGCATGCACCAGGAGCGCGAATATCCGGGCCGCATCGTCGCGACCGATTTGCGCAACCCGGATTTCGTGGCTTTCGCGCAGGCGTTCGGCGGCTTCGGCATCAGCGTCGAGCGCACCGCCGATTTCGCGGCCGCGTTCAAGGCGGCGGTCGCGTCCGGCAAGCCCGCCATCATCCGCCTCGCCATCGATCCGGACGCGATCACGCCGGCGACGACGCTCGCCAAAATCCGCGCCAAGTCGCTTAAGGAGCAGGGCGGTTGATTGGTCTTCAGCCAATCGCGCGCTGAATCGCAGTTCATATTTTTGCTAGAGTGCTCGCGCGATTCCCTGCTTGCGAGCGCCAATGCCCTATCGCCGCACCGAAAATGTCGCCCGCCGCCTGGCCGCGCGCCACGACGCCATCATCACGGCTGCGCGCATGATCACCGGCGAGAGCGGCATGGCCGACGTGCAGGTGGCAGCCGTGGCGCAGCGCGCCGGGATAGCCGCCGGCACGGTCTATCGCTATTTCCCCGGCAAGACCGATCTGGTCGCGGCTGTGCTGGCCGAGATCGCTGAGCGCGAAATCGGTGCGCTGCGGGCGGCCGCGTCCGGCGCGCCCGGCCCGCTGTCAGCGCTTTCGGCGGCGATCATGACCTTCGCGGCGCGGGCGCTGCGTGAACGGCGCCTCATTTATGCGGCCATCGCCGAACCGGTGGATGCGGACCTTGAGCATGCGCGCGCGGACTTTCGCCGATCGCTCGCCGACGAATTCGGCGCGCGGATCGCGGCGGCGGTCGCTGAGGGAAGGCTGCCCGAACAGGATACCGCGCTTGCGGCGGCCGCGCTCACCGGATTGCTGATCGGGGGGCTGATCGGACCGCTGGCCCCGGACGCGACCGGCCGCGAGCGCGATGTCGTGCAGGCGCTGGCGCTCACCGCGCTGCGCGCGCTCGGAGTTGCCGATGCGCGCGCGCGCGGCATTGTGGTGCAGACGGCGCTGCCGGCGGCAGCGGGCGCGCCGTCGCCGTAGCGCATGATCCGGAAAAGTGGATACCGGTTTTCCGAACGGATCATGCGCCAGCGAAGAATCTAGACCATGATCCGAGTCAACCTGAATGGATCATGGTCTAGCGGTTAGCTGCCGGCGATCACGTCGCCGAACAGCTTCCAGGTTTCGCCTTCGAACTTCTGCAACTGCATTTGCTTGAACGGCGCGAAGTCGGTGGGGCCGGTCGATACGATGATGCCCGGAAGCGCCATCGGCAGCTTCAGGTCATGAATGCTCGCCGCCTGCTTCATGATGTTCTCGCGGGTGAGATTGTCGCTGGCGGCTTTGAGCACATGCACCAACGTCTGCCCCGCCGAGTAGCCGTAAACATTATTGACGTCGGCGAGGCTGCCGCCCGCGTCATATTTCTTCATAAACTCGAGCCAGGCTTGGTACTCGGCCGTGGCCTGCCACTGCGGATCGTTGGGATCCTTCAGATAACCGGCGGTGATGATGCCTTGCGATTTGTCGTAGCCCGCGGGTTTCATCACCGATCCGACCGAAGCCGAAACGTTGGTCAGGAAGAAATTCGGCTTCCAGCCGACATCGGCGACCTTGCGGATGGCTTGCGCGGCAAATTTGGGAATCGCCGCGACCAGAAGCGTATCGGCGCCGCTGCTCTGCAGCGACACGATCTGCGAATCGACTGTCGGGTCGGTGGTCTCGTAGGTCTTGGTGGCGATCAGCATCTGGTCGGCTTTCGCACCCAAGCCTTCGCGCAAGCCCGTCAGATAGTCCTTACCGAAGTCATCGTTCTGATAGAGAATCGCGATCTTGGCGCCGGGAAACTGTTTGAGGATGTACTTGCCGTAGATGCGCGCCTCGATGCGGTAGCTGGGCTGCCAGCCCATCGTCCATGGGAATTTCGACGGATCGTTCCACTTGTCGGCGCCGGTCGCGACGAAGAGTTGCGGCACGTTGTTTTCGTTCAGGTATTCGTGCACGGCCGTGTTCGGCGGCGTGCCGAGGATGTTGAAGGTCAACAGCACCTGGTCTTCCTCGACCATCTTGCGAATGAGCTCGACGGTCTTCGGCGGGCTATAGCCGTCGTCGCGGGAAATGAAATTGATCTTGCGGCCGTTGATGCCGCCTTCTTCGTTGATCTTCGTGAAGTAGGCGGCCTCGGACTTGCCGATGGCGCCGTAGGCCGAGGCCGGGCCGCTATAGGGCATGGTGTTGCCGATCTTGATCTCGGTATCGCTGGCGCCGGGACCGTATTGGCCGGCGGCGAGCGCAAGACCGCCGGCAAGCAAAAGGCCGGTCGCTCCGAGCGTCCATTCAATCGTTCGTTTGGTCGTCATGTTTTCCTCCGCTTCAATCGGGTTGTGGGCGCCGTCAGCTCCCTGAGCCGGAAATGACTTCGCCGAACAGCTTCCAGCTATTGCCGTCGAATTTCTCCAGCTGCATTTGTTTGAGCGGCTGATAATCGTCGGGCCCGGTCGACACCGAAATTCCGGGCAACAGCATCGGTAATCTCATATCATGGATATCGGTCGCGAGCTTCATCAAGTTCTCGCGCGTCAGATTGTCGCCGGCCGCCTTGATCAGCGCCGTCATCAGCGAACCGCGAATATAGCCGTCGACGTTGAACGGGTCACTGAAGCTGCCGGAGGCATTGTATTTCTGCATCCATGCCGCCCAGTCTTTGTATTCCGGCGTGTCCTGCCACTGCGGATCGGTGCCGTCTTTGAACGGGGTCGCCGAAATAATGCCGACGCTCTTTTCCAGACCTGCGGGTTTAAGCACACCGCCGATGGAACTCGACGGATAGCTCAGGAAGTGCGTCGGTTTCCAGCCGATATCGTAGATTTTGCGGATCGCCTGCGCGGCGAATTTCGGCACGGCGGCCGTCAACAACACGTCGGCACCGCTCGCTTGCAGCGCGACGATCTGCGAATCCACCGTCGGATCAGTCGTCTCGTAGCTCTTGGCGGCGACGATCATCTTGTCGGCTTTGTCGCCCAAGTCTTGGCGCAGCCCGACCAGATAATCTTTGCCGAAATCGTCGTTCTGATAGAGCACCGCGATCTTGGCGTCGGGCAAGTTCTTGGCGATGTAGCGGCCATAGATCCGCGACTCGATATGATAATTGGGGGTGAACGCGATGGTCCACGGATGGTGCTTGGGATCGTCCCACTTGGCGGCGCCGGTCGCGATAAAGAGCTGCGGCACTTTGCCGTCGTTGAGATAGTCCTGCACCGCGGTATTCGTCGCGGTGCCGAGCGAGCTGAACATCAACAGCACCTGTTCCTCTTCGACCAGGTGCCGGGTGATTTCCAGCGTCTTGGGCGGGCTGTAACCGTCGTCGCGGGTGACGAAGTTGATCTTTCGTCCGTTGACTCCGCCCCGATCGTTGATCATGGCGAAATAACCGGCTTCGGCTTTGCCGAGCGTGCCCAATCCGGATGCCGGCCCGCTGTAGGGCATGGTGTTGCCGAGCTTGATCTCGGTGTCGCTGACGCCTGGGGCGTTCGGGCCGGCGGCAGCGGCGTGAGCGCCGGCATAAAAGAGTGCCGCCGCAAAGAAACCGCGTAGTATTGCTCGCTTCATGGCGCCCTCGTTTCCTGGGTGTTGGAGGCTGGCCGCAGGCGGCGCCTAAGTCTCGCCAACAGCGGCCCAAGCGAACCGACGACACCGTGCGGCATGGCGTACATGAACAACAACATGGCGAGCCCGTAGATCGCCCATGGCGCCGCGTCGGAAATGTCGTTGGCGAAATTGGGCACGTACTGAATGAAGAAGCCGCCGACGATGGCGCCGCCGATGGTCGCGATGCCGCCCACGGCCGAGCCTACCAGAAACGAGATTGAGAGGAACAGACTGTAGCTCTCGGGCGAGACATAGCCGATTACCACCGCCGACAGTGCGCCGGCGACGCCGGTAAACAGCGTCGAGGTGCCAAACGCGATGGTTTTGTAGCGGGCGGTTTCGATGCCCATGGCGGCCGCCGCGATCGGTTGGTCGCGGATCGCGACCCAAGCCCGGCCGGTGCGCCCGTGCAGCATATTGAAAGCGACGCGGATCGCGATGAGCAACACCACGAATGCCAGGAAATAAAGCCAGCGGTCACGATCGAGATGAAGCCACGCCGGCGGCGTCGGCTTGACGAGATTGATGCCCTGCTGGCCGCCGGTCCAGGTGTCGAAGTATTTCAGGAGCTGCGGCGTCGCCAGCGCCATCGCCAAAGTCACCAGCGCCAGGTAAGGCCCCTCGAAGCGCAACGCCGGCAGGCCGAACAGCACACCGAGTACAAAGCAAATCAGTCCGGCCGGCGGCAGAGTAGCCCAGTAGGGCACGCCGTAGCGGTGCATCAGAATGGCGGCGGTGTAGGCGCCAGCGGCAAAGAAGCCGCCGTGGCCGAGCGAAATCTGCCCGTTATAGCCGGTCAAAATGTTCAACCCGAGCACGGCGATGGCATAGATCATCACCATGGTCAGCTCGAACACATGGTAGCGGCTAAGCCCAAACGGCAGGACCACCGCGATGGCGATCAAGAGCACAATACCGGCGCGCCGCCACGCTGCGGCACTCAATCCGCCGACCTTACCGGCGGCTGGTGCGCCAACGCCGCTCGCGACGATCGTGATGGGCTTGTCCATGCTCACACCCGCCGCACGACCGCCGTGCCGAACAGCCCGTTCGGCTTGAACACCAGCACCAGGATGATCAGCGCCAGCGCCACCGTCAGTTTGAGCTGACTGGCGATCAGATAAGTGCCGACCAGATTTTCGGTGACGCCGACAATGAGGCCGCCGACGACGGCGCCGACCGGGCTCGAAATGCCGCCAAGGAGCGCGCCGGCAAACGCGTAGAGCAGCACGCCGGCCATCATGCTCGGATCGAGAAACAACACCGGCGCCACCATGATGCCGGCGGTCGCGCCGATCGCCGCGGCGAGCCCCCAGCCGATCGCCAAGAGCCGCCCGACCGGAATGCCGCACAGCCGCGCCGACGCCGGATTCTGCGCCGCGGCGCGCATCGCCAGCCCGGTCGAGGTGAAACGGAAGAACAAAAACAGCAATAGCAGCAGGAGCAGCGTCACGGCGATGACGCCGAGGTCGCGCGTCGTCATCAGCGCACCGAGGATGGGCCGGTCAGGGAACGGCGAGGGGAAATCCTGGACGGTGTAGGTGTAGATCCAGCCGGCGAGGGAATTGAAAATCAACAATAGACCGATGGTCACCACCACCGCCGCCAGCACCGGGGCGTTCTCGACCGGGCGGATCAGGACGCGCTCGATCAACATGCCGCCGATGAACGAAACAACCAACGTCATGAAAAACGCCGCCCAGAACGGCAGCCCGGTATTGACCAGGGTCCAGGCGATGTAGGTCGAGAACATCGCCATTTCGCCTTGCGCGAAATTCACCAGATCGGTGGAGCGGTAGATCATCACCAGCGCCAACGCGACGCATGCGTAAATCGAGCCGGCGGCGAGCCCGGAAAACACTTGCTGCAGGAATTCGTGCATCGCGGGCCCGTCAATAACCGAGATAGGAGCGACGGATTTGCGGATCGTCGGCGAGCGTCTTGGCGCGGCCGGACGCGACCACATAGCCGGTCTCGAGGAGGTAGGCGTGATCGGCGAGTTCGAGCGCCAGATTGGCGTTCTGCTCCACCAACAGGACGCTGACGTGTTCCTCTTTCTGGATGCGTCCAACGATCTTAAAAATGTCGTCGACGATGCGCGGCGCCAGCCCGAACGACGGCTCGTCCAGCACTAGAAGCCGCGGCTCCATCATCAGCGCGCGTGCGATCGCGAGCATCTGCTGCTCACCGCCGGACAACGCCCCACCTTGCTGGCGGCGCCGCTGCGCCAGGATCGGGAAATACCCGTACATGCGCTCGATATTCGCCGGAATACGGCGCGGGCGCGTGTAGCCGCCAAGCCGCAAATTCTCCTCGACCGTGAGCCCGATAAACGTGCCGCGTCCTTCCGGCACGTGGGCGACGCCGACGGCGGCGATTTTTTCGGTGGTGCGGTGGTCGAGCCGCTGGCCGGCAAACAGAATGTCGCCTTCGCTCCGCACCATGCCGCAGATTGCCCGCAGCGTGGTGGTCTTGCCGGCGCCGTTGGCGCCAAGGAGCACGGTCATGCCGCCTTCCTCGACCGCGACGTCGATGCCATGCACGACTTCGGAGGGGCCGTAGAAGGCTTTTACTCCGCGCAATTCGAGGATCGACGGCATCAGTGTCTCGGCCCCAAATAAGCTTCGGTCACCGCCTGATTGGATTGCACCGCTTCCGGCGGTCCGTCGGCGATGACGCGGCCGAAGTTGAGCACCACGACCTGATCCGAGAGGCTCATCACCAGGCCCATGTGGTGTTCGACCAGCAGCACAGTGATGCCGAGCTGATCGCGGATCGAACGGATCAGCGCGCCAAGCTCCGCTACTTCTTCGTGGTTCAATCCGCCGGCCGGCTCGTCGAGCAGCAGTAACGACGGCCTGCCGGCGAGCGCCCGCGCCAGTTCGACGCGCTTGCGCGCACCGAGCGAGAGGCTTGCCGCCTGCCGGCTGGCGGTGCTTTCCAGTCCGACAAAGGTCAGCATTGCGCGCGCCGTCTCGTCGAATTCGCGTTCTTCGAGGCGGCTCCCGGGCAGCGTCAAAGCGTCGGTCAACGGATTGTTGCCGCCGCGCGCGTGTGCGCCGACCTTGACGTTGTCGAGCACCGACATCGAGGAGAACAGCGTCGAGGCTTGGAAGGTGCGCCCGACGCCGAGGCCGGCCATATCCGGCGGCGTGCAGCGGCGCAGCGAATGGCCGTCGAAGACGATGTCGCCGCGCTCAGGCCGATACAGCCGGCTCAGACAATTGAACAGCGTGGTCTTGCCGGCGCCGTTCGGTCCGATCAAGCCGACGATGCGGCCTTTGGCGACGCTGAAGGTGACTTCGTCGAGCGCGACGATGCCGCCGAAGCGCACGCCCACGCCCGAAATCTGCAATAACGGCACCATGGCGGTGTCGCCGGCACTCGCTGCTCCAGGCAATGGTATTTCGGTCATGCGGCTCGACGCGCCATGCACTTACCCCTCCAGAACCCTCCATCCTCCCCGTTATTTCTGCGTTTGAGCCGATGCCCATGTGGGCGGCGCGAACGCGGTGGGAGTGATCAAGAGTGGGCAAAACGTGGCACGGCGTGCATTTGCGCGTCAATAACGGCAAGCAGCGATCGGGTGTCAGGAATCAGTGATCAGGATTCAGCGCGAACGCTATTTTGCCGTTTCCTGATTAATGCGACATCAGGACCGGAACGGTCATCGATTGGAAGATGCTGCGGGTGACGCCGCCGAGGACGAATTCGCGCAGCCGTGAATGGCCGTAGCCGCCCATGACGATAAAGTCGGTGCCGGTGTCGGCGGCGTGCGAGAGGATGATGTCGGCGACGTCGATGTCGCCCAACGCGGTTCGTTCGACCTGAACGTTGAGACCGTGGCGGGCCAAATGGGCCGCAATATCGGCGCCTGCGACCTCATCCTGTTTGCCGCGCTCGTCGGAGACGATGAACACCTCGACCTGGCCGGAGCGCTTCAAGAGCGGCATGGCGTCGGCGACCGCGCGCGCGGCGGCGCGGCTGCCGTCCCAGCACACCGTGATGTAATCAAGTTTCAGCGGCCCCTTCTGGATATAGGGTACAAGGATAACCGGGCGGCCCGATTCAAACAAAGCGGCTTCGGCGATCACCTCTTCCACCGCGCTGGTTTCAGGCTCGGCCTGGCCGACAATCGACAGATCGAAACGCCGGGCAATGCGGCTGAACTGCTCGCCGACGCCGGCGAAGCTTGCGCTTAGCGTCAGCGGCTCGGCGGTCACGCCGGCGCGCTCGCAGGCGGTGGTAAATTGCTTGATCGCGGCTCCCGTCGCGGCGCGATTGTCGCGCTCCTGCGCCTCGATGACCTCGGCCGGAATATAACCCGCGCCAGAAACCGGCACGATCGGATCGTAGAGGAACGCTACGCCGGCGAGGTGTGCCTCGAAGGCGGCAGCAAGCGCGACTGCAAAATCGCCGACCGGGGTCGGTTTCTCACCGACGCTCAAATTAACGACAATATCCTTGATCATGTCGCGCTTCCTCTGACTGTACTGTTTATTGGTCGCATGCCCGCTAGTGGTCCGATTATAACATTCGCATACCAATCTGGCAGGCTATCATGCGAATGTTAGAATCAAAGGACCACTAGCAAATATTAGTCCGAGTGGAGCTTTGGATTTGACATTCGCTTCACGAAATCGCGGCCTGGCGATAGCGAATGTCATATCCGCTCTACTAGCCGCCCGGTTTGCGCGAGATCAAGGGATCGGAGCCCATGGCTATTTCTTGATATTGCCCTCGGCGTCGAATTGCTTGAGGTAGGCCCACAGATCGTTGATGTCTTTTTCATCCTTGATGCCGGCGAACACCATCTTGGTGCCGGGGATCTTGGCTCTCGGGTCCTTGATGTATTCCTTGAACGTCGCCTCGCCCCACACGATGCCTGAATTCTTGTTGGCGTCGGAATAGCTATAATCGGCGACGTTGCCGGAATGACGGCCGTCGAGACCGTTGAGCAGGGGGCCTACCTTGTTGGTGGCGCCGGGGCCGATGTTGTGACATGGCATGCACTTCTTGAACACAGTCGCGCCGTGTTCGGCATCCTGCGCCGGCGCCATCCCCGTCGCCGCGATCAGCGCCGCAGCCGCGACCAACCTCTTCATCATCCACCGTCCCCTGACCATTCGATGTCCCCTTCGTCTTTTGGCCCCGGTGGCGGTGCGCAGCCGCGCCTTGCCGCCCATCATCACGATTGCACAGTCTGTGCACGCCGTTTCAAGCGGGCCCGGTGCGACGTGTCAACCGGCCAATTCGCCGCCGTGCCGGACGCCGCATTTTCCGGTATATTAGCTGCGTCTTGCGGCGCTCCGACGACAGCGAGTTTTAGCGATGAATGTGGCAATGCCTCAACTGGATGACGCGGTGCTTGGCCGCCGCGCCGACATCGTGGCGGCGCTGCGGCGCATTGTGCCGGGCGAGGGCGTCATCGATGCCGAAGAGGCGATGCGGCCGTTTGAGAGCGACGGTCTTACCGCCTACCGGGCGCTGCCGATGGTCGTCGTGCTGCCGTCGACCACCGAACAGGTCGCGGCGGTTTTGCGCTACTGCCAGCACGAGGGCATCAAGGTGGTGCCGCGCGGCGCCGGGACTTCGCTCTCGGGCGGCGCGTTGCCGCTCGGCGACGGCGTCCTTCTGGGCATGGCGAAATTCAAGCGCATCCGCGCCGTCGACTTCGACAATCGCGTTGCCGTGGTCGAGCCCGGCGTCACCAATCTCGCCATTTCGCAGGCCGTGGAGCATGTCGGCTTTTATTACGCGCCCGACCCGTCGTCGCAGATTGCCTGCACGATTGGCGGCAATGTGGCGGAAAATTCCGGCGGCGTGCACTGCCTCAAATACGGCGTCACCACCAACAACGTGCTCGGTTGCGAAATCGTGCTGATCGACGGCGAGGTGCTTCGCCTCGGCGGCAGTCATCTCGATTCTTCGGGCTACGATCTCTTGGGCGTCGTGGTCGGCTCGGAAGGCCTATTGGGAGTCGTCACGGAGGTCACGGTGCGCATTCTCAAAAAGCCGGAATGTGCGCGCGCGGCTCTGATCGGCTTTGCCGCTTCCGAGCACGCCGGCGAATGCGTCGCGCGCATTATCGGCGCCGGCATTATTCCGGGCGGTATGGAGATGATGGACCGGCCGGCGATCCATGCTGCCGAGGAATTCGTGCACGCCGGCTACCCGCTTGATGTCGAGGCGCTGCTGATCGTCGAACTCGACGGTCCGCTTGCTGAAGTCGACCATCTGCTCGATCGCGTGCAACGGCTTGCGCAGGATTGCGGTGCCCTGACTTGCCGCCTCTCTAACTCGGAGGCGGAGCGGCTATTGTTCTGGGCCGGCCGCAAGGCGGCGTTTCCGGCCGTCGGCCGCATTTCGCCGGACTATTATTGCGTCGACGGCACCATCCCGCGCGCCAAGCTGCCGTTTGTCTTGCAGCGCATGAAGGAATTTTCGGCGCAATACGAACTGCGCGTCGCCAATGTGTTTCACGCCGGCGACGGCAATCTGCATCCGCTGATACTTTATGACGCCAATAAGCCGGGCGAACTCGATCGCGCCGAGCAATTCGGCGCTGACATTTTGCGGCTCTGCGTCGAGGTCGGCGGCGTGCTTACCGGCGAGCATGGTGTCGGCGTGGAAAAGCGCGATCTGATGCCGGTGATGTTTTCCGAGACCGATCTCAATCACCAGCAGCGGCTCAAATGTGCCTTCGATCCGCAGGGCTTGCTCAACCCCGGCAAGGTATTCCCGACGTTGCACCGCTGCGCCGAACTCGGCCGCATGCACGTGCATGCGGGCCGCGTCGCATTTCCGGACATTCCTCGACTTTAGAGGCATCGCCATTTGACGCCGGCACGATCCGAGCAACAATCCCGCCGATGAGTAGCGATGTTCTCAAACCGCGCGATGCCGCCGAGGTCGAGCAAGCGGTGCGATGGGCCGTTGCCGGCGGCAAGGCCTTGGAGGTCGCCGGCCACGGCACCAAGCGCGCCATCGGCCGCGCCGCGCAATGGGACGCAACGCTCGATCTTTCAGGTCTTTCCGGCGTGACGCTCTACGAACCGGCGGAGCTTGTGTTGTCGGCCAAGGCCGGTACGCCGCTCGCCGAAATCGAGGCGCTGACCGCGGCGAACCGGCAAGAGCTCGCGTTTGAACCAATGGACTATGGACCGCTCCTTGGGACCGCCGCCGGCAGCGCCACGCTCGGCGGCGTGCTTGCCGCCAACCTCTGCGGCCCGCGGCGGATCAAGGCTGGCGCCGCGCGCGACCATTTCCTCGGCGTGAACGCCGTATCCGGGCGTGGCGAGACCTTCAAATCCGGCGGCCGGGTGGTGAAGAACGTCACCGGCTATGACCTCTGCAAGCTCCTCGCCGGCTCATGGGGAACGCTCGCCGTCATGACCGAGCTGACGATCAAAGTATTGCCGCGGGCGGAGACCGAGGAAACCGTCCTGGTGTTCGGCCTCGACGATGCGGCGGCGGGGCGCGCCATGGCCGCGGCGCTCGGCTCCTTTGCCGACGTCTCGGGCGCAGCCCATCTGCCGGCTTCGGTCGCGCGCCGCATCGCCGAAGTGGCCGGCGCGAACCATGCGGCGACAGCCTTTCGCATTGAAGGCGTCGCGCCGTCGGTTGTGCACCGCAAAGCCGTCCTGGAAAAGCTCCTCGCGCCGCTTGGAAAGCTCGGTGGGCTCGGCGAAACGGCGTCGCGGGCGCTATGGCGGGCGATCTGCGACGTCGCTCCATTTGCGGCGGATGGACCGAGCGGCGAGCGTTATGTGTGGCGGGTGTCGACGGCGCCGCTGCGTGGCGCCGAAATCGGCCGCGCGCTCGCTGAAAAAGCCGGCGCGGAGATTTTGTACGATTGGGCGGGCGGGCTCGTATGGGCTGCCGTGCCGCAGACCGACGATGCCGCCGCAAGCCTGGTGCGCGCCACGGTCGCGGCTGCCGGCGGTCACGCCACGCTGATCCGGGCCCCGGCAGCTGTGCGTGCCGCGGTCGCCATCTTCGAACCGCAAGCGCCGGCATTGGCCGCATTGACGAAGCGGGTGCGGGAGGGCTTCGATCCGCGGGGCGTGCTCAATCCGGCGCGGATGTGGGCCGGAGTGTGATCATCTAGCCATGCAAACCTCTTTCACACTCGCGCAACTGGCCGATCCGGACGTCGCCGAGTCGGACAAGATTCTGCGCGCCTGCGTGCATTGCGGCTTTTGCACCGCCACCTGTCCGACTTATGTGCTCGACGGCAACGAGCTCGATTCGCCGCGCGGGCGGATCTACCTCATCAAGGACATGCTGGAGGACGGCGGGCCGGCGACGGCGCAGGTCGCGCTCCATATCGATCGCTGCCTGTCGTGCCTGGCCTGCATGACGACGTGTCCGTCGGGGGTGCATTACATGCACCTTGTCGACCACGCCCGCGCTCATATCGAGCGCACCTTCCGCCGCCCGCTGCGCGATCGCCTGGAGCGCGCCGCGCTCGCCAATATCCTGCCCTATCCGCGGCGGTTTCGCTTGCTCCTCGGTGCTGCGCGGCTGGTGAAGCCGATGGCGCCGCTGTTGCGCGCCATCGGTCTAAAGCGCGTCGCTGCGGCGCTTGAGATTGCCCCCTCGCAGCACCAAGTCCGCCCTCTCGCCCCGCAAACCATCCCCGCCGTCGGGCCGCGCAAGGGGCGCGTTGCCTTGCTGACCGGCTGTGCCGGTGCGGTGATGCTGCCGCAAATCAACAATGCCGCGATTCGCCTGCTGACACGCAACGGCATCGAGGTGGTCATTGCGGAAGGCGCCGGCTGCTGCGGTTCATTGGTTCACCACATGGGACGCGAGGATGAGGCGCTGAGCCAGGCGCGCGCCAATATCGACGCCTGGCTTGGGGTCGGCGGCCTTGATGCGATCCTGGTCACGGTGTCGGGCTGCGGCACGACGGTGAAGGATTACGGCTTCATGTTTCGTGGCGACCCGGCCTACGCGGAGCGGGCCAAACGGGTGTCCGGCCTCGCCAAGGACATCACCGAATATCTGGCGACTTTGCCGCTTGCCGCCGCAGCCAACCCGCCCGAACTTGCCGTCGCCTATCACGCGGCTTGTTCGCTGCAGCACGGCCAGCGAATCACACAGCAACCAAAGGAGCTGCTGACGCGTTCAGGCTTCGTCGTAAAGGACGTACCTGATGGTCATCTGTGCTGCGGTTCGGCCGGTACCTACAACATTTTGCAGCCGGACATCGCAATAAGGTTGCGCGCGCGCAAAGTCGGGACTATCGAAAGACTACGACCTGATGTGATCGCGGCAGGAAATATCGGCTGCATCACGCAGATCGCGGCGGGAACAAAACTCCCGGTCGTCCATACGGTCGAGCTGATCGATTGGGCCACCGGAGGACCTTGTCCACCCGCACTTCGGGAGCATCGGCCCCGTGGGGCAGTGCACCCTTCCGCGGCCGTGAGCTGAACGGGGGCTCGGCCGATTGGTTTGCGTGAACCCGGTCTCCGCTGGGGGCCGACGAATTTATTGGCATCATGGATCGGGAGGATCGATCATGGCGAAAAAGGCAAAGGCGAAGAAGAAAGCGGTGAAGGCTAAGAAGAAAGCCGCACCGAAGAAGAAAAAGGTTGTAAAGGCGGCGGCCAAGAAGAAGGCACCGCCGAAGGCCGCCAAAAAGGCAGCGCCGAAGAAGGTCGTCAAAAAGGCAGCGCCGAAGAAGCCGGTAGTCGCGAGCCCGGCGCCAGCTCCGGAACCTGCGCCTGCTCCGGCGTGGACGCCGCCCAGCCCGGGTTTCGGCGATCACAACTAGGCCTTCGGGTCGGTTCTGGGCGAGCATTGGCAAGGCGACCGGTCGGATCGCGACTGGTCGCCGCGGTGCCGCCGCCCCGGTTGGATTCGGCGTAACGTAGCGTGTGAGGTGGGTGATGGCGGCGCCTTTCAACATCCTCATCCTGGGTGGGTCTTACGGCTCGCTGTTGGCGTCGAAGCTTCTGTTCGGCGGCCACAACATCAGGCTCGTGTGCCTGCCGGCGGAAGCCGAGCTGATTAATGCCGAAGGCTTTTGCGTGCGGCTGCCGGTGAAGGGCCGCAGCGCTCCGGTCGAACTCGATTCGCGCAAGCTTCCCGGCAAGGTGAGCGCCGGCGGCACGGCCGGCGTCGATCCGAAAGCTTACGACCTGGTCGGCCTTGCCATGCAGGAGCCGCAATATCGTTTGCCCGGCGTGCGGGAACTCCTGGACGCCGTCGGCCGGGCGCGGGTGCCGTGCATGTCGATCATGAACATGCCGCCGCTCGCTTATCTCGAGCGCCTCCCGGGTCTCGATACCGAGTCACTCAAACCGGCCTATACCGACGCCAGCGTCTGGGACGGCTTCGACCCCGACTTCATCACGCTTTGTAGCCCGGATCCGCAGGCCATCCGGCCGCCGGACGAGCAGGTCAACGTCCTCCAAGTGACGCTGCCGACCAACTTCAAGGTGGCGCGCTTTCCGGGCGAATCGCCCACCGCGATGCTGCGCCGGCTGCAGGACGAGATCGATGCGATCCGCTTCGAGACGCCGGAAGGCAAGACCGAGCTGCCGGTGAAATTGAAAGTCTACGATTCGATATTCGTACCGCTCGCCAAATGGGCGATGTTGCTCGCCGGCAATTATCGCTGCGTCACCAAGGACGGCATGCGCACCGCGCAAGAGGCGGTTTGGAGCGACATCGAGACCTCGCGGTCGGTCTACAACTTTGTGTTCGATCTTTGCGTCAAGCTTGGCGCCAATCCCGCCGACCTCGTGCCGTTCGACAAATACGCTGCCGCGGCACAGTCGCTCACCCGCCCGGCCTCGGCTGCCCGCGCCCTGCAGAACGGCGCGCAATATATCGAGCGTGCCGACAAGCTCGTGCAGCTGATTGCCGCGCAGCGCGGCCTGCACAATCCGGCGATCGATGCGCAGGTCGCGCTGGTCGATGCCCGGCTTGAGGCTAATCGCAAGAAAGCCGCGGCGTAACCGATTGTCGCGACAGCCGCCTACTTAACCTCGACATCCTCCCAGAAGCCGAAGCTGCCGCCGACACGCGCCATTTCCGGCCGCGGCGTCTCGTAGGACCAGGCGGCGCGCTTATGCCGCTTACCTTCGATCACGACGTCGTAGAATTGCACGCCATGCGGACATTCCAGATCGTGCGCGGTCTTCTCGGTCTTTTCCAGCCAATCGAGGCGCACCGCCGCCGGCGGAAAATACTGGTAGCCGTGGGCCTCAACGATGTCGTCGCTGTGCGCGACCAAGTGGCCGTCAACGCTCGCCCTCATTGGTCAGGACCTCCATATCTACATTTCAGTTAGTCATTCAGCCACTAAAGCCAAGGTACCTCGTGAGCCGTCGGCGAATTCGTCAAGCGACGCCGCCGCATAGTCGCAATTGCCAGAGCGCTAAGGTGGGCAGCGACAAGATGCCTCTCTACTGGGCGGCGATGCTGCATGGCACCTTAGGATGACTCCGTTGGCGTTTGCTGGGAATCTGTCTAATCTTCAACGGGGTGCGAGAGGAAATCTGGTTCGTTTGATGTCTCAGAGGGAAGCCAGACTTGGGCTTCGCCCGGACGTCGAAACAACAGGCGCCATTTTAAAGGCGCTGCAGGGGGGGAATCTTCAATGTTCACGCAAATCCTTGATCCAACCGGCAATCTGTTCGTGACCTGGCTGGTGGCGCTTGTTCCGGTGGTGGTGCTGCTGTTCCTACTTGCCGGCCTGCGCATGTCGGCGTGGCTTGCGGTGCTGATCGGTTCGATTGTCACCTTCCTGCTGGCGCTGTGGGTCTGGAAGATGCCGCTCGACGACGGCGTGCGGGCCTATCTTTACGGTTCCGCCACCGGCGTATGGAACGTCGACTGGATAACCTTCTGGGGCGTGATGCTGTTCAACACACTGGTCACGACCGGCGCGTTCGACCGGTTGCGGCGTTGGCTGGTGCAGCATGGCACCCGCGACGTGCGGGTGCAGACCATCCTATTCGCCTGGGCGTTCGGTGCGTTGCTCGAAGGCCTCGTCGGTTTCGGCTATCCTTGGGCGTTCGTCGCGCCGATCCTGATTGCGATCGGCATTCCCGACCTCGACGCCATCCGGGTCGCTGCCATCGCCAACAATGCGCCGGTCTCCTACGGCGCGCTCGGCGCCCCCATCATCGCACTGGCGACCGTCACCGCCGGCACGCTCGGCATGAGCTTTGCCGAATTGTTGCCGCTCTATTCCGCCTCGGTTGGCAAGATCGTCGCCATCCTCGCGCTACTGCCGCCATGGATCCTGCTCTACCTCGTCTCCGGGAGCAAAGGCATGTGGTCGGCCTGGCCGCTCGCCATCGTCGGCTCGCTCGGCTACATCGCCGGCCAATTGCCGACCGCAGTTTATCTCGGTCCTTATCTACCGGACGTGCTCGGCTCGATCGTCTGCTTCGCCGCGCTGCTCATTCTGCTCAAGGTCTGGCGGCCGACGCAGGTTCTTGCCTACGGCGGTGCGCCGGTGACTGGCGCGACCGCAGCCGAGGCGCATGGACTTTCGGCCGGTGAGGTCGGTATGGCGTGGCTGCCGATCGCGGTCCTGATCGCGGTTGTGGTGGCCTGGACCGGCCCGTGGTCGAAACTCCCGAGCATCGTCGCCCTGCATTACGAGGTGGCGGCGACGTCGGGACTGCCGGGCGGGGGTACGATCCGAGCCATCTTCAACTGGACGCCGTTCGTTGGTGGCTCGGCGATTTTGGCCTCTTGGATCATCACCGTGGTCTTGTTGCGTGTCAGTCTCGACCAGATCGGCGCGATTTTCGCCAAGACCTGGTCGCAGATGTGGGGTGCCTGCCTCGTCGGCGTGTTCATCTTCGGACTTGCCTACGTCTTCAACTTCTCGGGCATGGCGGGGTCACTGGCGGAGGCGTTCTCGAAAATCGGCGTCGCCTTCATCGTGGTTGCACCGCTCCTTGGTTTCATCGGCGTCGCCCTGTCGGGATCGAACACCTCGACCAACGCCATGTTTGGGGCGTTCCAGGCGCTGGTCGGCAAGGTACTCGGCTTCCCACTGCTGCTGTTGCCGACGCTCAACTCGGTGGGCGCCGAGATCGGCAAGCCGATCGCGCCGCAGACCGCCAGCGTCGGCGTGTCGACCAGCAAGTACGTCCGCAACGAAGGCGCGGTGATCCGCCACAATTTCGGCTGGACGATCGTGCTGCTCGTCTACCTCGTGATCATCGGCGTTGCCTGTTATCTTTTCTTCCCGGACATCGCCGTATTGCATCGCTAGCACCGCTCGGCCCGTTAAACGTCATAAGGGCCGCCGTAGGCGGCCCTTGTCGTTGCAACCCATCAACGTGGAGATGAAATGAGCCGTCGCTTCGTCCGTCGTCTCGCCGCTGCAGCGGTTGCGATTTCGCTGACGCCGGCCATGGCCAGCGACCGCGGCTTCCCCTTCGATCGCGAGCTCATGCTCGATGCGGCGCCGATGCCGGGCTCCAAGCGCATCCCGATCCTGGAGATCGATGACAACGGCGCCGCTTCGATCGATCTATGGTGCGTAAGCCTGCGCGGTCAGGCCAATGTCGGCGCTGACACCATCTCGATCGTGCCCGGCCCCGCGCAGCCGGCCCAATGCGCGCCCGATCGGCAGAGCGGCGACGACAATTTGCTGGCCGCACTCGCGCAAGTCACCAACTGGCGGCGGCAGGGCGATGTGATCGAACTGATCGGCGCCACGACTTTGCGGTTCCACCTGATGACGAACTAGCGCACGATCCGGAAAAGTGGATACCGGTTTTCCGAAAAGATCATGCGCCAACGAAGACTCAAACCTTGGTGGCGCGCGCCATCAAGAACGGCATCCGGATCGTATTGTCTTCGAAAATGTCCACGGCCAGCGCGTCGAACTCGGCGCGCAGTTTGGCAAGCTTGTCGGGCTCGCTTTGCAAAGAAGCAACGAGCTTGGTGAGCGGACCGATGGTCCGCTCCTGCGCCGCGCGAAAGTGCTGCAGGCTCAGCGCCGGCGCCACCAGGGTGTCGCGGGCGAATTTGAGGTCCTTCACCGCGTCGCCCAACCGATCGCGTACGGTCGTGGGATCGCCCCATTGCGGCGGCGGCGCCGGCGGATCGATGCCCGGCGGGGGCGGTGGCATGTTGCGGGCGACGAAGGCAAACATCCGCCCTGTGAAATGCTCCGGCGGCCAAGTCGAAAACGCGATCCGTCCGCCGGGTTTAAGCACGCGCAACATCTCGCGCACCGCGACCGCCGGCCGTGGCGCGAAGATATGGCCGAACTGACTGAGCACGACATCGAACGAGGCATCGGGAAAGGGCAGGGCTTCGGCGTCGCCTTCGATGAACTCGATATCAAGGCCGGCGATGCTGGCATTTTCGCGCGCGCGTTCGAGCAACGCAGGCGTCAGATCGAGGCCGGTAACTTTGGCGCCCAGCCGGGCGGCCGTTACGGCGACGACGCCGGTTCCGCAGCCGACGTCGAGCACGCGTTCACCGCGTCCAACTTGCGCGAACTTGACCAGCTTCGCCGCCGGCGGCGTGGTCATCAGTTCGACGGGTGTAAACGATGACCAACCTTCGCGCTGGGCGGCCTTGAACTTTTCGAACGGATCGGCGGCGGCAGTCGTCATGCTTTCCTCCTCGATCGGCTTCTTTCGGAGACGGTTGGCGATAGACTAAAGCAAAAGGGCGCGGCTTGCACCGCGCCCTTTGTGTTTCGATCGGCGAGTGAGCTTAGAAGCCCATCCCGCCCATGCCGCCGCCCGGCGGCATCGCCGGCATAGCCGGCGCTTCCTTCGGCAGTTCGGCGACCATGGCTTCGGTCGTCACCAGGAGCCCGGCGACGGACCCCGCGTCCTGCAAGGCGGCGCGCACCACCTTGGCGGGATCGACGATGCCCTTTTCGATCATGTCCACGTACTCCTCGCTCTGCGCGTCGAAGCCGAAGGTCTCCGACTTGTTTTCGAGGATCCTGTTGACGACGATCGAACCTTCGACGCCGGAATTCTCGGCGATCTGGCGCAGCGGCGCTTCAATCGCCTTGAGCACGATGTTGATGCCGGCCTGCACGTCGGCATTGTCGTTGGTGAGCCTGCCGACCGCCTTCTTGGCGCGCAGCAGCGCCACGCCGCCGCCGGGCACGATGCCTTCCTGCACTGCGGCGCGGGTGGCGTTGAGCGCGTCTTCGACGCGGTCCCTTTTCTCTTTGACCTCGACCTCGGTGGCGCCGCCGACGCGGATCACCGCGACGCCGCCGGCGAGCTTGGCGAGCCGCTCCTGGAGCTTCTCGCGGTCATAGTCGGAGGTGGTCTCGTCGATCTGCTGCTTGATCTGGGCGACGCGCGCCTCGATGTCCTTCTTCTTGCCGGCGCCGTCGACGATCGTGGTCTTCTCTTTCTCGATCACTACCTTCTTGGCGCGGCCGAGCATGGCGAGCGTCACGGTCTCAAGCTTGACGCCGAGATCGTCGGAGATCAATTGCCCGCCGGTGAGGATGGCGATGTCCTCGAGCATGGCCTTGCGGCGGTCGCCGAAGCCCGGCGCCTTGACGGCGGCGACCTTCAGACCACCGCGCAGCTTGTTGACGACCAGCGTCGCCAGCGCTTCGCCCTCGACGTCTTCAGCGATGATGAGGAGCGGCTTGCCCGATTGCACGATTGCTTCGAGCACCGGCAAGAGCGCCTGCAGCCCCGGCAGCTTCTTCTCGTGCAACAGCACGTAGGCGTCTTCGAGTTCGGCGAGCATCTTTTCGGCGTTGGTGATGAAGTACGGCGACAGGTAGCCGCGGTCGAACTGCATGCCCTCGACGATTTCGACTTCGGTGTCGAGCGCCTTGGCTTCCTCGACGGTGATCACGCCCTCGTTGCCGACCTTCTGCATCGCTTCCGCGATCATCTTGCCGACGTTCACGTCGCCGTTCGAAGAAATGGTGCCAACCTGCGCCACCTCGGCCGACGAAGAGACTTTCTTGGCACGCTTCTTGATGTCGGCAACCACCGCGTTGACCGCGAGATCGATGCCGCGCTTGAGATCCATCGGATTCATGCCGGCGGCAACCGACTTGGCGCCTTCCTTGACGATCGCGGCGGCAAGCACGGTCGCCGTCGTGGTGCCGTCGCCGGCTTCGTCGTTGGTCTTCTGCGCCACTTCGCGCACCATCTGCGCGCCCATATTCTCGAATTTGTCTTCGAGCTCGATCTCCTTGGCGACGGTGACGCCGTCCTTGGTGATGCGCGGAGCGCCGAAGCTCTTTTCGATGACGACGTTGCGGCCCTTGGGGCCGAGCGTCACTTTCACGGCATTGGCGAGCGTCTCAACGCCGCGCAGCATGCGCTCGCGAGCGTCGCCGGAAAATCTCACTTCTTTCGCAGACATGTTTTGTTCCTTTAAATGTCGGATACTTTAGGCGATCACGCCCATGATGTCGGACTCCTTCATGATCAGGAGGTCCTCGCCATCGAGCTTCACTTCCGTGCCCGACCACTTGCCGAACAGGACGTGGTCGCCGGCCTTGACACCCATGGTCACGAGCTTGCCGTTCTCGTCGCGGCCGCCGGGGCCCACGGCGACGATTTCGCCTTCTTGCGGCTTCTCCTTGACGGTGTCCGGAATGATGATGCCGCCCTTGGATTTCTCCTCGGCTTCAATGCGTTTGACGACAACGCGGTCGTGCAGGGGACGGAATTTCAGCTTCGCCATGGTCACCTCATCGGCGCTGTCGCGCGATCCTTGGGTTGTGGGGAATATCTTGTGAAACCAATAGCTTGGCACTCTAGCATGTTGAGTGCCATAAGCTGTTGCGGACATAAGGTCTAGGGCTTTTGCTGTCAAGCGCCGCCGCCGCTTTTATCAGCCTTGGCAAAAGCGATCCGCCGCCGCTCCGGCGGCCTGTCTGGGCGGTCCTTGAGGGCGTCACCGTGCCGGCCAAATGTTTGGCAAGGAATGGCTGGCATTTTGGGGCGATGTCTTTGAGTCGCGGACGGGGCGCGGCATTTATCGGGGAGGGACGCTTATGGCGGTGTGGCGGCGCGATGTCGGTTTTGCTGCGCTCTTTGCTGCCTCGACGCTTTTGCTGTGCGCCTGCGCGGGCAATCAGCGACCGTCCGAGGGACCGCAGCCCACGCCGGTGCCGGCACCCATGCCGGAGATTCCGGCCACCATCCGGCCGGAGGAAGTCGTCGGCCGCTGGGGCTACGGCTCGTTCCACAACGATGCCGACCGCGCGCGTACGGAAGCGGCGGCGCGCAGCCAATGCGGTCAGCCGGTGGTGATCAATCGCGCGCCGAATGGCGGGATTTTGATGTATCTCGCCGACAGCGCGCAGCTGCAGGAGCTTTATCTCAAAGGCGCCGCGGGCGGCCGCAACTTCATTGGGCCGGCCGGTCCGGCCGGCGGTCCCCAAGATCGCGAAGTCGTTTCATTCGACGGCCGGGTGATGGTCTTGCGCTGGATTAATCCCGAAGTGCAGACCCGCTATGGCACGGGCGTCTATGTACGCTGCGCCGCCGAGGGGACCGCCCGAAGGCCTTCGCACTAGAGATCGTGCTGGTTCGCGCGCGCGATTCCAGTGATCAGGCCGCCGGGTCGCCGCCGGGCGGGATCGCGTCGATTTCGCTTTGCGTCACATGACCCGGATCGTTCGGCAGCGGCGGGCCATGCAGGACCGGGGCGGCCGAGGCCTTCGTCAATTCGTCAAGCGCGCCGCCAGTCTGCGGCTCGATCCGGCCAAGGTGCGTCATGACCTTGGCCACGCGCTGGCCGGTCAGGTCCTGAAAATTGCAGGCTTCGAAGATCTGCACCACGGCGTCGCGCACGTCATGGACGAGCCCTTGTTCGAAATTGCCTTTGCGCGTCGCGGTTAGATTGGCCGCGGCGTGATCGATACGTTCGGCCGCCGCCAGAATGGTCTGCGTCGCCTGTTCACTGTCGCGGATCACCGCGTCAAGCTCGCCGGCGATGCGCGCGGTCAGTCCGGCAACGGCGGGCGCGGCCGCGGATGGCGCCGCGGCCGCGAGGATCGCGCGCAGCGAGCCTAGTTCCTGCATGATATTGCGACGGCGCGGCGCGGGCGTTTCCGCGGCCGGCGGAATCGGCCGCGCGACAGTCGTCTCTTCGATCCGGAAGATCTTGCGCTGCGCAGCCATTGCCAACCCCGCCGCCGTCTTACGCCATGTCCGCTTAATGTGGCGTTCACGCCCCGCAAACGCGTTGGCGCGTGTCGCAAAATTAACCGCGCATTCACCGTGACGGCCGCGCGTTTACTCAAAATAAACCGTAACTTGATGAACAATCTGCAAACAGCGGCCGGCACCGCCGGCGCTGGAAAAAATTTACCAAACAATCGGGTTTTGCGCCTGTACTCGTCGCGCCGGCGAACGCGGTGTTAGCCGGCGTGAAAGTGCAGAGTTGGTGTGTGATGCGGCGTATTTTCGCGTGCGGACGCGGGGTGTCCATTTCGGCTTGCGCCGCGGTGTTTTTTCTCGTCTTCAACAATTGCGCATTCAGCCAGTTACTCGATCCCGGCTGGCAGCTCGTCTATCCGGGACAGTCCGCCTATGGCGGCAATGGCGGCACGGTCGGCAGCATGTTTGTTGACGGCGCGCCGCCGCTGGCCGGCGCCTATCAGCAGCCGCCGATATATTACCAAGCGATGCCGCAACGCGCTTATCAGCCGGCGCCGGCGTACTACCAGATGCAGCAGCCACGCGCCTATCAGCCGGCGCCGACTTACTACCAGACGCCGCAGCGCGCTTATCAGCCGGGACCGGTCTATTATCAGCAGGCGCAACAGCCGCGCGGTTATCAGCCGGCCCGGGTCTATTATCAGCAGACGCAACAGCCGCGCGGTTATCAGCCGGCCCCGGTCTATTATCAGCAAGCGCCAACGCCGCAGATGCAGCCTTATCGGCCGGCGACGACTTCCATGCAGCAGCCGGCGCCGCAATATTACGCTTCGGCTTCGCCGCAGCAGGCCCGCGCGGCGCAGACCTATCAACCGGCCCAATATGCGCAACCGGCCCAATCGCTCGGCGCGTATCAGACCGGACAATATGCTCAAGCCGCGCCCACCCAAGCCGCGTATCAGCAACAGCCGAGCCAACATCAGCAGCCGGCGCCACAACAGAACGGCTTTGCGTTTCTGTTCCACACTCCGGCCCCGGCGTCGGCGCCGGCCTATGCTCCGCCGGCCTATGCTCCGCCGGGCTATGCGCCGTCATCCTATGGCGACATGGCTTATGCGCCGGTCGATCCGAGATACGAGCGCCAGGTCGTCGAGTATCAAGGCAGCGAAAAGCCGGGCACCGTCATCATCGATACCCCGCATTACTTTCTCTATCTGGTGGTGGATGGCGGCCGGGCGCTGCGTTACGGCATCGGCGTTGGCCGGCCGGGCTTCAGCTGGTCGGGCGTGAAGGAAGTTTCGGCGATGCGCGAGTGGCCGGACTGGTATCCGCCGCCGGAAATGCTCGAACGCCGGCCCGACTTGCCTCGCTACATGCCCGGTGGTCCGGAAAATCCGCTCGGCGCGCGCGCGCTTTATCTGGGCTCGACGCTTTATCGCATCCACGGCTCGAACGAGCCGTGGACGATCGGCACGCAAGTCTCCTCTGGCTGCATCCGCCTGCGCAATGAGGACGTGATCGACCTCTATAGCCGCGTCAAGGTCGGCACCAGGGTGATCGTCATCTAACCGGCGTTGATCCCGCTCATTCCCGCAAAGGGGAAATCTAGGCTGGATCCCCGTTCGCACGGGGACGAGCGGATGATGCAATGCATTGCAAAACTCTTAAGAGACCTGCAGCCGGTCAAGATCGGCGATGAGCCCGGGTCCGGTCGGCTGCCATCCGAGCTTTTTGCGCGTTTGCGCGCTGGACGCCGGCATGTCGTGGCCGGCAAACATCGCAAGCCAACCAAAAAAGCCTTTAGCCTCATCCGCACCAATGGATTTGACCGGCAGTTTCAGGCGTCGACCGATGGTTTCGGCAATATCGCGCACCGGCACACCTTCTTCGGCGACCGCGTGATATTTCGCGTTCGGCTCACCCTTTTCGATCGCCAGCCTGTAGAGGCGGGCGACGTCGAGAATATACGCCGCCGGCCAGCGATTGAGTCCGTCTCCGACATACGCGCAGGCACCCTTCGCACGATAAATCTCGATCGCCGGCGTGATGAGACCCTGCTTGACCGTGTCGTGAACCTGCGGGAGGCGCACCACCGACACGTTGACCCCGTCCGCAGCGACAGCGGCGGCCGCCTCTTCCGAGGCGGCGCGGGGATGCGCCTTGGAACCGACAATCGCATTGTCTTCCTTGGCCGGCTGACCAGGCAAGGTGTTGGCAATCGGGGTCCCCGACGTCACGACCAACGGGCGGTCGGAGCTGGCCAAGACCGAGCCGAGCGACTTGATGACGAGTCGATCGTCCTCGCAGTTTTGCACGAACCTCGAAAAGTCATGATTGAAAGCGAGATGGATCACGCCATCCGATCGGGCGGCGCCGTCCTTTAGGCTGTCCGGCTCCGCGATCGATCCGCGATAGACCTCGGCGCCAGTCGCCGCGAGGCTCGCCGCTTTGTCATCCGAGCGACACAGGCCGAGCACCTGATGACCGGCCGCGATCATTTCTTTCACAACGGCCGAGCCGATGAATCCGGTCGCGCCGGTGACGAAGACACGCATGAGCAATCCTCCGATTTGACAGGGAGGCGATTTGGCGCTGTGCTCTATCCGGGTAAAGTAGTGACTTTATACGGGTATAATGGCTAACACGATGGGCGAACTCGCCGTCACCAATGACAATGCGCTTGGCGACTATCTGAAGGGTCGTCGCGCCAAGCTCGACCCCGCTGCTTTCGGTCTTCCGCTGCAACGCCGGCGAACGCCAGGACTGCGCCGCGAAGAAGTGGCGCAGCGCGCCAATGTCAGCGCCACCTGGTACACGTGGCTCGAGCAGGGACGCGGCGGCGCGCCGTCGGCCGATGTGCTCAACCGCATCGCGCGCGCCTTGATGCTCACCGACATCGAGCGTGAGCATCTCTTCCTGCTCGGCCTTGGCCGGCCGCCCGAGGTTCGCTACCAAGCGGCGGAAGGCGTGACGCCGCGGCTGCAACGGGTGCTCGATGCGCTCGAGCTGAGCCCGGCCATCGTGAAAACGTCCACCTGGGAAATTGTCGCGTGGAACCGCGCCGCCGCGGCGGTGCTGGCCGATTACGCAAAGCTGGCGCCTCGGCAGCGCAACATCCTCCGTCTCATGTTCTGCAATCCCGAAGTCCGCGCCGCGCAGCTGGACTGGGAAAGTGCCGCGCGCTTTGTGGTGGCGGCGTTCCGTGCGGAGGCGGCGCGGGCCGGCGCGGCGGAAAACGTCAAAAGTCTGGTGGATGAACTCCGCCGCGAGAGCAGCGAATTCGCGGCGATGTGGGCCGACAACGACGTCCGCAGCTATGGCGAGGGCACCAAAAATCTGCGCCATCCGCTTGTCGGGCTGATCGCGCTGGAATATTCCGCCTTCGCGGTCGACGGCCGGCCCGATCTCGGCCTGATCATTTACAATCCCGCAACGCCCGCGGATGCGGAGCGCATCAAATCACTCATTAGCTCTCAAAAGCCCGCTACTAATAAACGTCGAGTTTCAAACTAACCGGCAGGGTGGAATTGTCGGCGTTGCGATCGCGACTCTGGTTCATTCTGCGGCGGTGCGCGTTTCGCTTGCGGCCGGTTGTTGTTCCTGCTCGCGCAGTTTTATCGCGTGCTCGGCGACGAAGTAAACCGGCCGGCCTTTGATCTCGTAGAGAATCTTGCCGATATATTCGCCGACTACGCCGAGCATGATGAGCTGCACGCCGCCGAGCACCATCACGCCGACGAACAGCGACGGATAGCCGGGGACTTTCTCGCCGTACATCAGGGTCTCGTAGACGATCTGGCCGCCATAGATGAAAGCGGTGAGCGCGAGCAACAGCCCAAGCCAGATCGCCATCCGCAGCGGCGCCAGTGAAAACGCCGTCAAGCCGTCGATCGATAGCCCGATCAGCGAGCGCAGATTCCAGGTGGTGCGGCCGTCGGTGCGCGGCGCCGGTTCGTAATCGACGCGGATTTGGCGAAAACCGATCCAGCTCGACAGCCCCTTGAAGAAGCGGTTGCGCTCGGGCAGCCGGCGCAGCGCGTCAGCCGCGCGTGGCGACAGCAGGCGGAAGTCGCCGGCATCTTCCGGGATTTTGGTGCGCGCGCCCCAATTGACGAGCAGATAAAAGCTCTTCACCAAAAACCGCCGCGCCGCCGACTCGTTTTCGCGATGCGCCTTGGCGGTGTAGACCACGTCATAGCCGTCCTCGAGCCAATGGCGGACCAGCGTCTCGATCAGGGCCGGGGGATGCTGACCGTCGCCGTCGATGAAGATGACGGCGCCAAGCCGTGCATGATCGAGGCCGGCGAGCAGCGCCGCTTCCTTGCCGAAATTGCGCGACAGCGAAACCACCTGCACGTCGAGCCCTCGCGCCGACAGGCCCTGAGCGATCGTCAGCGTGTCGTCGCCGCTGCCGTCGTCGACATAGATGACCTCGCAGGCGAGGGCATATTTGGCGGCGAGCGTACGCGCCACCTCGACAAGCTGCGCATGCAGGCGCGGCAGCGAAGCCGCTTCGTTGTGCAGCGGCATCACCATCGACAGGCCGGCGGCTGCGCTGTTGCGCGCCGATGGTAGCGGACCGGGCTGGTCGACCATGTTAACCGACGGGCCTCCTTTGAGAATCCGATCTATAGCCCAATCGGCTTTGTCTGTCGCGCCGTGCTGGAATTTGCGGGATTACTCGCGCACCGCGACAAATAGTAATCAAGCCGTAGCCCGGCGCGACGCGTTCGCGGCGCGAGCGTCCAGCGCCGATCTTTCGAATGCGCCAACCACCGGTCCGTTAGGCGCGGGTGCCGGAGAATGAGGAGCTTCCAAACGATCCCAACTTCACGCTGCCGCTGAGCTCGTTGCCTTTGACGGTGCCGTCGAATTCGAGCGTCAACGGCATTGGGTTGGTGATGGAAACCTTCCACGACAACGCATCGCCGTTCACGGCGCCGTCGAATATATCGGCGGAATCTCCGTCGGCAGCCTGGCTGCCTTTCAGCGTCGAGCCTTCCGCCTTCACCGAGAGCGTTGCGTGACGCTCGCCCATCGGCGTCGATATGACGAGATTCCAGTTTCCGTCCGCGGCCATGAAACGTTCCTCCTAAGTGGGACTAACTAATTGGGGGCTAACCTATAAGGCGGAACAGCAACACTCAAGCGACACATGGCCGGTAGCGTGCTATGCGAAAGTCGGTAATGACGCTGCAAACACGCTATGAGCGCGTGCGCGACCGGCTCGCCGCCGGCTGGCGCAGCCGTGCGCTCAGCCTCAAGGCGGTGTCCTTCGCTCTGGTCGGCGTGGTCAATACCGTCATCGATTACGGCGTGTTTCTTCTGGCGCGCGCGGCGTTCAATCATTGGTCCGCCGCGCTTGCCTTCTTCGCTTCGGCGTCGGCCTCTTGCCAATGCGGCAGCGCCGACAGCGTCGCCTTGGTCGCCGCCAATACGGTGTCGTGGATCGTGGCTGTGACCGGCTCGTATGTGATGAATTCGACGATCACGTTTGCCGCCGAATCCGGCCGCAAGCTCAAATGGCGCGATTACTTCGCGTTCGTGCTGTCGGGCGTCGCCGGCTGGTTCGCCAATACCGCGACGCTGATCGTCGCCGCCGAAGTTCTGCTGCTGCCGGTGTGGCTCGCCAAGCTCGTCGCCATCCTCGCGAGCTTTGTCGTCAACTTCTCGCTGTCGCACTTTGTCGTGTTTCGGGCGCGGCCGAAGCCGGCAAGCAACGGCGAATAGGGGGCCTTACCTCCGCTGCTTGCGCGCTTTCTGCGCGGCAAGGAAATCGCGCATGGCAACGATCGGCTCGTCGCTCTTGTAGGCTTCGGCAAACGCGTCGATGCCGGCGGCGACGGCCGCCGACAACGGCAAGTCCTCCCATTGCCGGATCAATTTTTTCTGCAGCCGCACGGCGCGCGGCGCCGAAGTCAAAAGCTTGCGCAGAAAGTTCTCGACTTCGTCATTCAGCGCCGCGGCCGGCACCACGCGCTCGACGAGCCGCCAGGACAGCGCCTCGGCGGCGGAGAATGTTTCGCCGAAATAAAGCATTTCGCGCGTGCGCCCCCAGCCGACCAGCGTCGGAAAGAGCGCCGCCTCGATCACCGAGGGAATGCCGATCTTGACCTCCTGCATGCCGAAGCGCGCGGTTTCGTCGGCGATGCGGATGTCGCAGGCGGCCGCGAGCTCGAGCCCGCCGCCGAAGCAGTAACCGTGGATACGCGCGATCACCGGCACCGGCAGGTGGCGGATGGCGTCACAGCAATGATGCAGGCGGGTGATAAAGGCGCGCGCTTGCGTCGGGTTTTCGATCTTCGCCATTTCGTTGATGTCGGCGCCGGCGGTGAACGCCTTGTCGCCGGCGCCGGTGAGCACCACCGCACGCAGCCGCTCGTTCTCGGACAGCCGCCGGAACGCGTCGATCAAGGCGTCCATCAGCGCGCTGCTCATGGCGTTGAGGCGGCGCGGATTATCGAGTGTGAGCGTGGCGATTACGCCGGCTTCGCGCTCGTCGAGATGAACGTCGACTGTGCCGCTGCCCGAGCCTGTCACCGCGCGTTTCCCCTTGCATTCCGGTGCCGTCATGCGCCGGTGCTTGGTTCAAGCATTCTTCGCCGGCGCGTCGCGGTCAAGCTCGGCCATGAACCGCTCATGCAGCGGATTGTCGCGCGCATAGACGTAATCGAGCGCGGCGACCGAGACCGCCTCGGCGCCGTGATCGCGCAAAAAGCTCGCCAGCGCATGCACGTGCTTGGGCGGGCAGTGCAGCGTGAGCATGCCCGACGAGGTCGGGCCGCCGAACGGCGCAGCGACGCCGAATTTCTCCTGCGCCTCCTTGAGCAGCGCGTCGTTCATGCCGGCAAAGCGGGTGCGGACTTCGCGATAAGCGTGCGCGCGCTTCTCCGCCGCCAGCCGGTCGAGCAACAGCCGCGCGGTTTCGCGCTGGCCTCCGTCCCAGGATGCGGCGCGCGCGGCAACGAGGTTCGCCTGCGAGCGCAGGATTATGCCGTCGTCGATGATTTTAAGCCCGTTGGCGGCGAGCGTGGCGCCGGTCGTGGTGATGTCGACGATCATTTCGGCGGTGCCGGCGGCCGGCGCGCCTTCGGTAGCGCCCGAGCTTTCCACGATCCGATAATCGACGACGCCGTGGTCGGCAAAGAAGGCGCGGGTGAGGTTGGCGTATTTGGTGGCAAGCCGCATCTTGCGCTCGTGCTTGAGCCTGAACGCGGTGGCGACATCGTCAAGGTCGGCCATGTTGCGCACGTCGATCCAGGCCTGCGGCACCGCCACCGCCACATTGGCAAAGCCGAAGCCGAGCTGATCGATGAATACGACGTCGCGATCGGCGTCGGCGATCATCTCGCGCACCAAATCTTCGCCGGTGACGCCGAGATGCACGGCGCCTTGTGCGAGCTGCGCGGTGATTTCAGCGGCCGAAAGATAGGCTATCTCGACGCCATCAAAGTCGGCAATGGTGCCGCGATAATCGCGCGAGCCACGCGGCTTGACGAGTTCGAGGCCCGAGCGTGCGAACAGGCTTTCGGTGTTTTGCTGCAGGCGGCCTTTCGACGGCACGGCGAGAATAAGCGGTGCGCTCACGCGGCGCCTCCCGCAGCGCCGCAGGCGGCAAGCTCCTCGATCGATGCGGCAAAGCCGACCGCCGGGATCGGTTCGCGCGCGCCAAGCCTGGTGAGCAGCGCGTCGTAGCGGCCGCCGGCGATCAGCGGGCCTTTGGTTTTGCTGTCATGCAGCTCGAACACAAAGCCGGTGTAGTAATCGAAGCCGCGCCCGAAGGCGGTGGAGAAACGGATCGCGCGCACGTCGACGCCGCGCGCCGCCAGAAAACCGGTGCGGACCTCGAACAGATCGAGCGCGCCGTTGAGCGACAGCTTGGTGTCGGCGACGAGGTTGCGCAATTCGCCGGCGGCTTCGTCCGGATCGCCGCGCACCGCGAGAAAGCGCTCGATCAGCGCGCGCGTTTCGCTCGGCAGCCGCGCACCGGCGTCGAGCGACGCCTGTTCGAGAAAGCGTTCGGCGATTTCGTCGACCGAGCGGCCGCCGACCGCGGCAATGCCGGCGATCGACAGAAGATCGGCGACGAGATGATGCGCCGCTTTTGGATCGGAACGCTCCAGCGCCGCCAACACGCCTTGATATTCCGGCGGCGAGCCGGCGGCCGACAGCGTCAGCTGATCGAGGTCGTGCGCCAGCGACCACTTCCTGTTGAAGTCCTTCACCAGGCGGCGCTTCCATGCCGGCGGCAGCTCGAGCGCGGCGACGAAAGCCGTGAACAGGCCGACGTCGCCGACGCGCACTTCCGGCGCGCCGATGCCGTAGAGCGTGGTCGCCTCAAGCCCGAGCGCCAGCATTTCCGCGTCCGCCGCCGCCTTGTCGTTCCTCCCGAAGGATTCGATGCCGGCCTGCATGAATTCCGCCGCACCATTTTCGCGATGGCGGAACACCGCGCCGAGATAGCAGAAGCCCGCCGCTTTGCCGGCCGACGGCGACTGCAGATACGCGCGCGACACCGGGATGGTCAGGTCCGGCCGCAGGCACAGTTCATGCCCGTGCGGATCGGTGGTCAGGAACATGCGCCGCCGGATGTCCTCGCCCGACAAATCGAGGAACGGCTCCGCCGGCTGCAACACCGGCGGGTCGATTAGGGTATAGCCGGCGCGCATATACGACGACACGAGCTGCTGCGCGCCCAGGTCCGGACCGTTGGTCGGCATGATCGACATAGGGTTATCCGCGCCGGCCTCTGGTTGGTGCATTCCACCTGCGCCGGCGATTACGCAAACTGCGCAGCCCTTTAGCACGACCGGGCGCGCACTTCGACGGCGATTGTGCCGCGCCGTTAATGCATTCCCGACGCGGCGGGGTAGGGGACTATTTCGGTCCCTGCACGGTGGCGAGGATCGCCGGCACCGCGCTGGGATCGGTGGTGAGCCCGGTATGCGACAGCCCGGGCACGATGGTCACCGGAATTCCCGGCCGGACCGCGTCCACCGTCGGGGCGAACTTGTCGGCATAAAACAACTCGTCCTCTCCCCCGACCACGACCGCGAGCGGGTTGCGCGCATTGCGGAGATCGGCGGCGTAGTCGTTGGTGCCGAACGCTCGCATCAACAAGAAGGAATAGTGGCCGACCAGGATGTCGGTGCGCGCCGGATCGATGGCCAGCAACAGCGTGGTCAAATGATCGAAGGCGTGAATGCCGACGCGGTCCAGCGCCATGATCGCGATGATGCGCGGGATAAACGGCGCGGCGTATTTTTGTTCGTGGTTGTAGGTCGGCGCGAACGGCCCAAGCATCGGCGACAGCAGTACGGTGCGCACGAATGATTGCCCTATCGGCGTCGCCGCCGCATGCAGCACAAAGCCGCCGCCGGAGGAGAAACCGATCAGCACAAGCTTGGCGTTGGGATTTTTAGCGTGGACCATAGCGGTGAAATCGGCAAGATCGTCGTCGAGTTCGGTCGCATAGTCGATGTCGCCGCGCACGCCGGTTCCGCCATGGCCGCGGATATCGGGCGCGTACACTGGAATGCCCTGCGCGGCGAGCGCCTTGCCGAGTGCGTGAATGGAGTTGCTCTGCGACGACGAGCCGTGGATGGCGATGACCACCAGCGGCGCCTCGGCAGCGGGCGGGTTCGGCTGCCAGACGCGAAACGCAATCGGCGAGCGGTTGCTCACCGGCAGCGTCTGGACCGGCGGCAGATCGCGGAAATCGACTTTGCGGAACGGCGCGCCGAGCGAGGCCAGCAGTTCGGGCGTGCCGGTGGTGCCGAACGCCATCATGCCGGCGAGCGCCGCGGCAATGGCGCCGGCGAGCGCGACGACAACGATGACGAGTATTTTCAGCGCGCGGTTCACGGCTTCGCCGCCAGCCCGTGCCGCGACAGTACCGTGCGCACGGCCTCGACCAGCTTGTCCTCGGTGACGGAGACTTGTGCCTCGGCCTGCTTCTGCAAATGCTCGTCGCGGCCTTTTTCCAGTTTCGCCAGCTCGGCGCCGACGACGAGGTCCTTAATGGTGACCTCGCCTTTGGCCTTCTCGTCGGAGCCCTGGATGACGACGCACGGCGCGTTGCGCTTGTCGGCGTATTTGAGCTGGTTGCCGAGATTGCGCGGATTGCCGAGATAAAGCTCGGCGCGGATGTTTGCGGCGCGTAGCCGCGCAACCATCTGCTGATAATCGGCGAGGCGATCCTCGTCGAACACGGTGACCACGACCGGACCATGCGCCGGCTTGCTGTCCGTCTTGCCGAGATGCGCCAGCGCCGCAGCGAGCCGCGACACGCCGATAGAGAATCCCGTCGCCGGTACCGGCTCCCCACGGAAGCGCGAGACCAGTCCATCATAGCGTCCGCCGCCGCCGACCGAGCCGAAACGCGTGCCGGCGGTGGTCGGAAATGTCAGTTCAACTTCAAACACAGGGCCGGTGTAGTATTCGAGGCCACGGACTACAGACGGGTCGATCACAACTCGGCCATCCTCGTAACCGGCAGCAATTATCAGCGCTCTTATCTGAGAAAGCTCTTCTATTCCGGCTTTACCAACGCCGCTATTTTCGACAGCATCTTCGAAATTCGCAATTGTCACTTCATTCGCAGATATTGTGCTCTTTTTGCCAGAACCTTGTTCACCCCATCCTGTGAAATTGAGAATTCTGGTGACCGCGTCGTCTGTCAGATTGGCTCCCTTGGTAAAGTCTCCACTTTCATCCCTGCGGCCTTGTTTTAGAAGCGCTTGTACGCCTCCGAAACCTAGGCGGTCGACCTTGTCTACCGCGCGAAGGACCTGAACATATTTTTCCGGAAGTACTCTCGCCGTTTCCATTACGCCGTCGAGCACTTTTCGATTGCTCACCTTCACCACATAACTGCCGCGCGGAATGCCCAGCGCCTCCATCGTATCGGCGGCCATCATGCACATCTCGGCGTCGGCGGCGGGCGACGCAGAGCCCACCGTGTCGGCGTCGAACTGCATGAATTGGCGAAAGCGCCCGGGGCCGGGTTTTTCGTTCCTGAAAACCCAACCGACGCGATAGCTGCGGTATGGCTTCGGCAACGTGTCGAAGTTTTCCGCCACATAGCGCGCGAGCGGCGCGGTCAGATCGTAGCGCAGCGACAGCCATTGCTCGTCGTCATCCTGGAACGAGAACACGCCTTCGTTCGGCCGGTCCTGGTCGGGCAAAAATTTGCCGAGCGCGTCGGTGTATTCGATCGCCGGCGTCTCCACCGGCTCAAAACCATAGCGCTCATAGACCGCGCGGATCTTTTCGATCATCTCGCGGGCGGCGGCGATTTCCGCCGGGCCGCGGTCGGCGAGCCCACGCGGCAAACGGGCCTTGAGCTTGCTGGATTTGGCGGGTTTGTCGGGCATAGCGCGGGTGGTATCAGCGGCCGGGGAGGGCGGCAAGCGACGGCCGATTTGTGTATAACGAGGCAAACCGCAAGGAAAAGACCATGGCCCCTCCCACAGCCGCTGCGGTGGCGCGGCAGACCAACGACCTCGATGCCTTCTGGCTGCCGTTCACGCCCAACCGCGCGTTCAAATGCGCACCACGGCTGATCGCCCGCGCCAAGGAGATGCATTATTTCACGCCCGACGGCCGCGCCGTGCTCGACGGGCTTGCCGGGCTGTGGTGCACCAACGCCGGCCACAATCGCGATCCGATCGTCAAGGCAATCGCGGCGCAGGCCGCCGAGCTCGATTATGCGGCGGCCTTTCACTTCGCCCATCCAAAATCCTTCGAGCTAGCGAGCCGCGTGGCGGCGCTGGCGCCCGCCGACCTCAATCGCGTGTTCTTCTGCAATTCCGGTTCCGAGGCGGTCGATACCGCGCTCAAAATCGCGCTCGCCTACCACAATGGGCGAGGCGAAGGCTCGCGCACGCGGCTGATCGGCCGCGAGCGCGGCTATCACGGCGTCGGCTTCGGCGGCATGTCGGTCGGCGGCATCGTCAATAACCGCAAATTCTTCGGCACGCTCTTGGCTGGCGTCGACCATCTGCCGGCGACCTATAGCCGCGAGCAGCAAGCCTTCACCAAGGGCGAGCCGGCGTTCGGCGCGCACTTCGCCGACGAACTCGACCGCATTGTCGCGCTCCATGGCGCGTCCACCATCGCCGCGGTGATCGTCGAGCCGATGGCTGGCTCAACCGGCGTCTTGCCGCCGCCGCAGGGCTATCTGCAACGGCTCCGTGCGATCTGCGACAAGCATGGCATCCTGCTCATCTTCGACGAGGTGATCACCGGCTTCGGCCGGCTTGGCCACGCGTTTGCCGCCGAGCGCTACGGCGTGACGCCGGACCTCCTTTGCTTCGCCAAGGGAGTGAATTCCGGCGCGGTGCCGATGGGCGGCGTGATCGCGCGCGAACCGATCTACGATGCGTTCATGCATGGGCCGGAGCACACCATCGAATTGTTCCACGGTTACACCTATTCGGCACATCCGCTGGCCTGCGCCGCCGGTCTCGCTGCGCTCGATCTTTATCGCGACGAACATCTGTTCGAGCGGGCGGGGAAACTCGAGCCGCATTTTGCCGACGCTGCTATGTCGCTCAAAGGCCTGCCGGGCGTGCTCGATATCCGCACCGTCGGCATCTCGGCCGGGATCGATCTCGCGTCGCGGCCGGACGCGGTCGGCGAACGCGGTTACGAGGCGATGGAACGCGCCTTCCATGACGAAGATCTCGTCATCCGCATCACCGGCGACACGCTCGCCATCGCGCCGCCGCTGATCGTCTCGGAGACGCAGGTCGCCGAGATTTTCGAGAAGGTCGGCCGGGTGATTAAGGCGGTGATGTAACGTCGCTTTCGGTTCCGCTGTCACCGCCCTTGCGGCCAAGCGGCGCTTGTGGACACTGGGGTGGTCGGGGCACGAATCAAGCCCGGTTGGGGGCCCGCATGGTGCGGATTAGCGCCATTTTCATTGCGTTATGCATGGTGCTCATCGCCGCCTCGCTCGGCGTGGTGCTGTTTCTGCGCTTTGGTCTTTCGCTGACCGATTCGGCCCTGATTGCGCTCGGCACGCTCACCGCGCTCGCCATTTACAATGCCGTTGCCGGCCGCAAGCGCGACCGCGCCGAGGTCAGCGACCAATTCTCCTCGCTGGCGCGCGGCTCGGGCGATCTTGCCCGCCAGCTAGCCGAATTCGGCCGCCGCTTGAGCCTTGCCGAGAGCAAGATCGACACGGCCCTCGATAAAAGCATGTCGGCGACGCAGCCGCTGGCCGCCGAAATCGAGGAACTCTCCCGATTGGTTGGGCACCTCGCCGAGTCCGTGGCGCAGCACGAGATCGCGCTCGCTCGCGAAGTCCTGCCCGATCTACCGGCGGCCGAGAGTGGCGTCGAAGCGGCCCCTGCTGGCGCCGCAGCCGCCAACGCCCCCGAACCGGCAGCCCCGCCGCCGCAATCGGCCATGCCCAAAGTGGCCGCCTTCCGCGGCCTCGATCGCGCCGGTATCATTGCCGCGGTCCGCAGCGCCATCGAAGCCCAGCGCATCGATCTTTATCTGCAGCCGATCGTGACTCTGCCGCAGCGTAAGGTGCGCTATTACGAGGCGATGTCGCGGCTCAATGCCGGCAACGGCGACATCGTCGCCGCGGCGGACTTTTTGCCCTTCGCGGAAGCCGGCGCGCTGTTGCCGAAGCTCGACAGTCTCGGCGTCTTGCGCTGCGTGCAGGTGGTGCGGCGGCTTCTCCTCAAGAACCGCGAGATCGGCTTGTTCTGCAATCTTTCGGGCGCGGCGCTGACCGATGCGAGCTTCCCGCAACTCTTGGAATTCATCGAAGCCAATCGCGCCATCGCACCGTCGCTGGTGTTCGAATTCAGACAAGACGCGGTGCGCGCCATGGGACCGATCGAGCACGAGAGTCTCGCGGCGCTGGCCGAGCGCGGCTTCCGCTTTTCCATGGACAACCTCGTCGACCTGCGCATCGAGCCGCGCGAACTGACTGCGCGCGGTTTCCGCTTCATCAAGGCGCCGGCATCGCTGATGCTCAACCGCGCCGGCAGCGCCGGCGCCAACATCCATCCCGCGGATTTTTCCGATCTGCTTGGCCGCTTCGGCATCGATCTGATCGCCGAGCGCATCGAGAACGAGGCGACGGTGGTCGATCTTCTCGATTATGACGTCCGCTTCGGGCAGGGCTTTTTGTTCTCGCCGCCGCGGCCGGTGCGTGCCGAAGCCTTGCAAGGCGCGGCCGAGACCGGCAAAGGCGAGCCCGTCAATCCGGGCGAAACGGCGCCGGCGCGCGGCGGCGTCGCTCAGCTCGCCCGCGCCCGCAACTGACAACGGGCGTTATTGTTCGTGCCGACGAGTAACCGTGCCTGACATCATCGAACAATTCGCGCCGCTGGCGCGCCATTACGACGTGCTGTTATGCGACGTCTGGGGCGTGGTCCATAACGGCGTCGCCGCGTTTACAACGGCCTGCGACGCGCTCGTGCGGTTCCGCGGCGGCGGCGGCACGGTGATCCTCATCACCAATGCGCCGCGCCCGGGTGCCGCAGTGCAGCGCCTGCTCGATCGGCTGGCGGTACCGCGCGAGGCTTACGACGCCATCATGAGTTCGGGCGACGTTACGCGCGGCATCGTCGAAGCGCGGCAAGGCGAGCGCGTCTTTCATCTCGGTCCGCAGCGCGACGTGTCGATCTTTTCCGGCCTCGACGTGACTTTTGCGCCGGCGGATGTCGCCGATTACGCGGTCTGCACCGGACTGTTCGACGACACGACAGAGACGCCGGAGAGTTACCGGGGGCTTTTGACGGCCATGCGCGAGCGTTCGCTGTTCATGGTCTGCGCCAATCCGGACATCGTGGTCGAGCGCGGCGATCAATTGGTGTATTGCGCCGGCGCACTCGCCGACGCCTATGCGGAGCTCGGCGGCGAGGCGCTTTATTGCGGCAAGCCGCACGCGCCGATCTACGAGGCGGCGCTCGGCAAGGCCGCGGAATTTCGCGGCGGCGCCGCACCTTCGCGCAATCGCGTTCTGGCGATCGGCGATTCGATCAGGACCGATGTGAAAGGCGCAGCCGCGTACGGGCTCGATTGTCTGTTCGTCATCTCCGGCATTCACGCCGACGATCTCGGCGGCCGCGATACTCTCGACCGTGCGAGCTTAGCCGCGGTGCTTGATGCGCAAGGCGTGGCGCCGAAGGCGGTGACGCTCAAGCTTGCCTGGTGAGCTAGCCGCGCGCCGGCGCGTGTTGCTCGGTGTCGTCAGGCTCGAACACGCCTTCGATCTTGGCTTTGAGCGTCTGCGCGTTGAACGGCTTGACGATATAGCTGTTCACGCCGGCGCGCCGCGCCGCGATCACGTTGTCGGTCTTGGATTCGGCTGTCACCATGATGAACGGCGTCGCGCCCAGCTGCGGATCGGAGCGCACCTGCTGCAGCAGGGCAAAGCCGCTCATCGGCTCCATGTTCCAGTCGGAAATGACCAGCCCGTAGCGCCTCGAGCGCATCTTGGCGAGCGCGGTGGCGCCGTCATTGGCCTCGTCGACGTCGGCGAAACCGAGCTGGCGCAAAAGATTGCGGATGATCCGCACCATCGTGCTGTAGTCGTCGACCACGAGTACCGGGATTGATGGGTCGAGAGCCATGGCGATTCATCCTGTTGCCGCGATAAATACCACTGTACCGCTGTCGGCCTGAAAGGCGGCTTAATCGCCGCGTCGCACAACGTTGGCGCGTGCGCTGCTTGACTTGTCCCGGCCGCGACGGCACCAACGGGCCGCAACCTTTTCTTAACCAACCGAAGCCCTAAGCACTCAAAACCAATGGCGCCTCAACGCTTTCTGGTCGTGCGCGACAGCGCGTCCGATGGCGCCTTGCAGGGTGCGGTCGTCGCCATGGGCAATTTCGACGGCGTCCATCGCGGCCATCAGGCGGTGATCGCGGCGGCGCGCGCGCGCGCCAAAAGCCTGGGTAAACCGGCGGCGGTACTGACCTTCGAGCCGCACCCGCGCGACTTCTTCAATCCGCGCGAGCGGCTGTTTCGCCTCACCGACGAAACGGCCAAAGCCCGGCTGTTGGCCTCGACCGGGCTCGACGGGGTGATCGTGCTCACCTTCGATGCGGCGCTCGCCAATGTCAGCGCGGAAGACTTTGTCGGCGAGATCCTCGTCAAGCGCTTTGCCATCAGCGGCGCCGTGATCGGCTTTAATTTCCACTTCGGCAAAAACCGCTTCGGCTCGCCGGACTTCCTTAAAGCGCAGGGGCGCGCTTTCGGCTTTTCGGTGGACATGGTGCCGCCGTTCGAACTTGAAGGCCGCATCGTGTCCTCCGGTCCGATCCGCGACGCGCTCGCCGCCGGCGAGCCCGGCGAGGCGGCGATCCTGCTTGGCTTCCCGTGGTTCGTATCCGGCGAAGTGATCCATGGCGATAAGCGCGGCCGCGAGCTCGGTTTTCCCACCGCCAATGTCGCGCTCGATGCGTCTTGCGGGCTGCGCCACGGCGTCTATGCGGTGCGCGTCGGGCACCACGGGCGCCGCTACGACGGCGTGGCCAATTTCGGCCGCCGTCCGATGTTCGATTCCGGCATCGTCTTGCTGGAAGTGTTTTTGTTCGATTTTGCCGGCGACCTCTACGGGCAGAGAATCGACGTCGCTTTCATCGCCTGGATTCGTGAGGAGAAAATATTCGCCACGGTCGAAGAGTTGGTGCGCGCCATCGACGAGGACTCAGACCTTGCGCGCGCCGCGCTCGAGCGCTCAGGCGACGTGTTTCCCCCGATTTAGCAGCGGCGACGCCTACGATTCGGAGTCTTCTTGTTCCGAAGAATGGCCGCGGCGGTTCAACAGCCATTGCGCGGCAATGAAGCCGAGGAGCGCGATCGGCGCGAGGCGCTGCCAGCCGACCGTGCGTCCGGCCTGCATGACGATGCCGAGAACTTTCGGATCGAGCAGCATCGATGAGCTGGCCTGCGCCCGCGCGGCGCGCTCGGCGATTGCGCGCGCCCGCGCGCGGCTGCGCGAGATACCGGCGGCGACGGTGCCGATCAGCGCAACCACGATAAAGCCGCCGGCCATGATCAAAGCCGCATAGAGCGCGCCGAATCGCAGCCACAGCCAGTCGTAGCCGGCGACGCACAGGAAGACGAAAGCCGTGATCGCAGCCACGAGCGCGACGCCGAGGAAGGCGAACATCGCCGGCGTGACGCCGCTACGTGCCTGCAGTGCCAGCGCAATGTCGCGCATAAAGCTTTTAAGCAAATGAGCCTCTCTGTCGGCGGCGCCGGGTGACGTTAGCGGCGCAAGATTGCGCCGAGCAGGAAGCCCACGCCGGCGGCGAGCGCAAGCGTCGTATAGGGCCGCGTCTTGATCGCATCGTCGAGCGCGCCGACGAGATGCTCGGAGACGTCGTGCAGTGCGTCGACGGTAGCTTCCGCGCCGTGTCCGTCGCGCATTTCCGCGACCGCCTCGTCGACGCCCGCTTTCGCCCGTTGCCAGGCGGAGCCGCCCTTGTCGGCGAGGATGCCCGTGACCCTTTCCGCGAGCTCGCGGAAATCGTCGCGCAACGCCTGGACGTCCTTCTGCAGGTCTTCGGCCGATTCGGAAGCAGCCTTGCGCGCTTCATGGATGGCTTCGCGCGCCTCTTTGGCCGCTTCGCGCATGTTCTGTGCAGCCGCCGACCCGGTGTTCATGGCCGTTCTCCGTGGTTTTCCCGCGATTTTGCGCAGTTTCACGGATTATATAAGCGCTGCCTGTCGCCCGGCTAGCAGCAAAGCTTGCCTTTGCGCCGTTCGGGGCGGCTTGTTAGAAGGCGCGCCAAGAACGAGCGGCGGCCAGAACGAACGGCGACCAGAGCGAAGCGGCGAGAAGCCATTAGCCAAGCGGTGACGCGCCGTTGGCGAAGCGACGACACAATGAACGAGATGCCGACGAAAGCGCGCGATTACTCGGAAACGCTGTTTCTGCCGAAGACAGATTTTCCGATGCGCGCCGGCCTGCCGCAAAAAGAGCCGGAAATCTTAAAGCGCTGGCGCGAACTCGATCTCTATCGGCGGCTGCGCGAGGAGCGCAAAGGCCGTCCGCGCTTCATCCTCCACGACGGCCCGCCTTACGCCAACGGCAACATCCATATCGGGCACGCGCTCAACAAAATCCTCAAAGACGTGGTGACGCGTAGTCAGCAGATGCTCGGCTTCGACTCCAATTACGTGCCGGGCTGGGACTGCCACGGGCTGCCGATCGAGTGGAAGATCGAGGAGGAAAATTACCGCGCCAAGGGCAAGCCGAAGCCGGACTTCTCCGACGCGGCGGCTCTGGTCGCGTTCCGCCAGGAATGCCGCGCCTTTGCCGAGCACTGGATCAAGGTTCAGCGCGCGGAGTTCGAGCGGCTCGGGGTGATCGGCGACTGGGCGCATTACTACACCACGATGGATTTTTTCGCCGAAGCGGCGATCGCGCGCGAACTGATGAAATTCGCCGCCAACGGCACGCTCTATCGCGGCAGCAAGCCGGTGATGTGGTCGGTGGTGGAGAAGACTGCGCTCGCCGAAGCCGAGGTCGAGTATGAGGATTACGTCAGCGATACGGTGTACGTGAAATTTCCGGTCGTCTCACCGTCATCGTCAGAGGGGCTCGCCGGCGCCTCGATCGTGATCTGGACGACGACGCCGTGGACGATCCCGGGCAACCGGGCGGTCAGCTTCTCGCCCAAGGTCGAATACGGTCTCTATGAAGTGGTCGATGCGCCGAGCGACAATTGGGCGAAGGTCAGGGACCGATTCATTCTCGCCGATAAACTGGCGATCGACGTGTTTCGCCAAGCGCGGGTGACGGCCTACAAAAGACTGACGCCGGTGACGGCGGAAACGCTTTCGCTCCTCGAATGCGCGCATCCGCTCAACAAAGTCATCAAGGGCTATGACTTCAAGGTACCGCTGCTGCCCGGCGAGCACGTCACCGACGATACCGGCACCGGCTTCGTCCACACCGCTCCGGGACACGGCCGCGAAGACTTTGACGTATGGACCGCGCACGCGCGCGAACTTGCGGCACGCGGCATCAACACCGCCATTCCTTACACCGTCGACGCCGACGGCCGCTTCACCGAGCAGGCGCCGGGCTTTGCGGGAAAGCGCGTGCTCACCGACAAGGGCGAGAAGGGCGACGCGAACGAGGCGGTGATCAAGGCGTTGATCGAGGCCGGCATGCTGATCGCGCGCGGCCGTTTGAAGCACCAATATCCGCATTCCTGGCGCTCGAAGAAGCCGCTTATCTACCGCAATACGCCGCAATGGTTCATCGCCATGGACCGGCCGATCGCAGTTGTCAGCGACACGACCATGCACGGCCGCACGCTCCGACATCTCGCCGAAGCCGCGATCAAGGCGACGCGCTGGGTGCCAGCGCCAGGCGAAAACCGCATCAACGGCATGATCGAAAGCCGCCCCGACTGGGTGATCTCGCGCCAGCGCGCTTGGGGCGTGCCGATCGCGGTGTTCGTCAAGGAACAAGGCGACGGCTCGGTCGAAATCCTAGACGACGCGGAGGTCAATGTCCGCATCGTCGAAGCTTTCGAGGCCGAAGGCGCCGACGCCTGGTATAAGCCCGGCGCCCGCGAACGCTTCCTCGGCAAGCTCGCCAACGATGGCTGGCAGAAGGTCGACGATATTCTCGACGTCTGGTTCGATTCCGGCTCGACGCACGCTTTCGTGCTCGAAGACCCGAAGCATTTCCCGGCGCTGGCGCATATCCGCCGCAAGATCGACGGCGGCGATGAAACCGTGATGTATCTGGAAGGTTCGGACCAGCACCGCGGCTGGTTTCAGTCTTCGCTGCTGGAATCCTGCGGCACCCGCGGCCGCGCACCCTTCGAGGTCGTGCTCACGCACGGCTTCGTGCTCGACGAGAAGGGTTACAAAATGTCAAAGTCGCTCGGCAATGTTACCGCGCCGCGGGACGTGATCAAACAATCGGGCGCCGACATCTTGCGGATGTGGGTGTGCGCCGCCGATTACGCCGACGACTTGCGCATCGGTCCGGAGATCCTCAAAACCACCGTCGATACCTATCGCAAGCTGCGCAACACGTTGCGCTGGCTCCTTGGCAATCTGACGCATTTCGAGCCGACCGATCGGGTTGCCCTCGACAAGATGCCGGAACTCGAGCGGCTGATGCTGCACCGGCTCGCCGAGCTCGACGGGCTGGTCCGCCAAGCCTACGCCGATTTCGACTATAAGCGCATCTTCGCGGCGCTGAACGCGTTTTTGACCGTGGAACTGTCGGCGTTCTACTTCGATATCCGCAAGGACGCGCTCTATTGCGATCCGTACTCTTCGGTGAAGCGCCGCGCCTGCCTGACCGTGCTCGATCATCTGTTCCGCGCCACGGTGACCTGGCTTGCGCCGCTGCTTTGCTTCACCGCCGAGGAGGCTTGGCTGGCGCGCGACCCGACCGCGACCTCGGTGCACCTTGAATCTTTCCCCCAAGTGCCGGTGGCGTGGCGCAACGATGCACTCGCGGAGCAATGGCGCAAACTGCGCAACCTGCGCCGCGTCGTCACCGGCGCGCTTGAGATCGAGCGGGCCGACAAGCGCATCGGCTCCTCGCTCGAAGCGGCGCCGATCGTTTATGTCTCGGACCCGGATTTGTTCGGCCTCGCCGCCGAAGCTGACCTCGCCGAATTGTGCATCACCTCCGACGTGACGCTGGTCGAGGGCGAAGGGCCGCCGACGGCCTTCCGGCTCGACGACGTGACGGCAGTCGCGGTCGAACCGCGCCTTGCCCAAGGCAAGAAATGCGCGCGGTCGTGGAGGATTTCGCCGGCCGTCGGCAGCGATCCGCAATATCCAGACGTGACGCCGCGCGACGCGCAGGCGCTGCGCGAGTGGGACGCGATGCGCAAGGCGGCGGAGTAAGGCGATTGTGACCGACGCGGCGGCAGACGGTGCGCACCGCTCCTATGTCTGGGGGCCGCTGTCCGCGTTAGGCGTCGCCTTTGCGCTCTTTACCGGCGCCGTCGATCAGGCGTCGAAATTCTGGCTGCTTGACGGCTTCGATCTGGAAGGGCGAGGGCGCGTCGCGCTCGGCCCGTTTATCGATCTCGTCGTTACCTGGAATACCGGCATCAGCTACGGGCTGTTTGCCAAGGAAGGCGCGGTGGGCGCCCTCGTGCTACTGGCCTTCAAGGTGGTCGCCGTCCTTTTGCTCTGGATTTGGCTGGCGCGCGCCCCGTCGCGGCTCACCGCGGTTGCGCTCGGGCTCATCATCGGCGGTGCGGTCGGCAACGCGGTCGACCGCCTGCATTGGCCCGGCGTGATGGATTTCGTGCTGTTTCACATCGATACCGCGGGCTTTCAGTTCCGCTGGTACGTCTTTAACCTTGCCGATGCCGCCATCGTTGCGGGCGTCGCCGCCCTTCTGTACGAGTCGTTCCAGGGCGGACCGCCGCAAAAGCGCCCCGATCCGGGATAACACAATCTGCTTCTGGGAGGTGCCGTTAAGGCACGCGGGAGAGGTATGCTGCAGGTTCAAAGGCGAGATCGCACGGCCGGCGAGAGCCGCGCGCGCACGGAGTTCCTGCGCGCTGGCCTCCTGCGCTCGGCGATGGCGGCCGCGCTCTTCGGCCTCGCCGCGCTGCCGTGGGTCGCGCCGGCACAGGCGCAACAGCCCCCGCCGGCTCCGGGCCAGCCCGGCCCTAACGACACCAACGAGGCGGCCTGGAACAAATTCATGCGCACGCTCGGGGTCTCCAACAGCCCCGATGCGGCGTCCGACATCAACTACACCGAGCGCGCGCCGCTTGTGGTGCCGCCGAGCCGTGATTTGCCGCCGCCGGTTGTGGACCCAGGGCGGCCGGCGGCGGACTGGCCGAGCGACGCGAAGAAAGACGCTAAACGGCAAAAACCCAAAGGGGCGATCGTTCCCGATACGGCCGTGGCCACGCCCAATCCGCCGTACGTGAAAAAACCCTGGTACGACCCGTCCGGCTGGTTCGATAAGGAAGAATACGCCAACTTCCAGGGCGAACCGGCCCGCCAGGACCTGACCGATCCGCCCTCAGGCTATCGCATTCCATCGCCGGAGCAGCCTTACGGCATCAACCCGAACAAAAAATCGAAGACCGCGGCGACGCAGGCAAACCCGGTGGCGGGCGCCGCGCCGGCCAGCCAGCCGACGGGTAGCCCGCCGGCAGGCGCTCAGCCGCCAAGTGCTCAGCCTGCGCCAGCGCCGCAGGCCAGTAACCAGCCGGGCGCCGCGCCGCCGGCTGCAGGTGCGCAGTCGGCCGGCAGCCCGCCCGCCGGCGCGCAGCCGACGAGGTAACGATAGACACATTCGGCATGCCGGGCTTGTTAAGGGCGATCGTCGGGAGCGCGATCGGCGTGTTGGTTCTTTAAGTGCGCTTCGCTTGCCGGATGCAACGGCGTTTTCACTCTCTTTGGAGGCTTGCCCGTGCCGAGACTTAGCTGGTTTGCCGTCGCGCTGCTCGTCGGCTCGATGCCACTCGCCGCCGCAGCGGATCCCGATGTCAGCCATTTCACACTTGCCAACGGGCTTGAAGTCGTGGTCATCCCCGACCACCGCGCGCCGGTCGTCACCCACATGATCTGGTACAAGGTCGGCGCCGCCGACGAGACCGAAGGAAAATCCGGGCTCGCGCATTTCCTCGAACATTTGATGTTCAAGGGCACCGCGCTCCATCCGGGCGACGCCTTCTCGCAGGCGGTTTCGGCGATCGGCGGGCAGGAGAATGCCTTCACCACCGACGACTACACCGCCTTCTTCCAGCGCGTGCCGCGCGAGCATCTCAAAGAGATGATGGCGTTAGAGGCCGACCGCATTACCGGCCTGGTGCTCACCGACGCCGTCGTGCGTCCCGAGCTCAACGTCGTGCTCGAAGAGCAGAATATGCGGGTCGCCAACAATCCGAACAGCCGGCTCGGCGAGCAGATGGATGCGGCGCTCTATCTCAATCATCCGTACCGCCGGCCGACCATCGGCTGGCGGCCGGAGATCGAGAAACTCGACCGCGCCCAGGCGCTCGACTTCTACAAGCGCTTCTACACGCCGAACAACGCCATCGTCGTCGTCGCCGGCGACGTCACCGCCGCCGAGGTCAAGGCCGACGCCGAGGCGACTTACGGCAAGGTCGCCCCGCGCGCCGACATCGGTCCGCGATTGCGGCCGAAGGAGCCGCCGGCGGAAGCGCCGCGCACCGTGACGCTTGCCGACCCGCGCGTCGAGCAGCCGAGCGTCAGCCGCTATTATCTGACGCCGTCGCGCACCACGGCGAAGCCCGGTGAAAGCGAAGCGCTCGAAGTGCTGGCGTTCGCGCTCGGCGGCGGCTCGTCGAGCCGGCTTTATCGCGCGCTCGTCGTCGATCAGGGCGTCGCGGTCAACGCCGGCGCCTATTATTCGGGAACCGAGCTCGATTACGGCAAGTTCGCCGTCTTCGCCGCGCCGAAACCCGGCAAGACGCTGCACGACGTCGAGACCGCGGTCGACGCGATCCTCGCCGAGGCCGCCGAAAACGGCATCACCGCCGACGAGCTCGAGCTCGCCAAGAACCGGCTGATCGCCGATGCCGTTTACGCCCAGGACAATCAGGCGAGCTTGGCGAGATGGTATGGCGCGGGGCTTGCCACCGGCGAAACAGTGGAATCGATCCGCCAGTGGCCCGACGCCATTCGCAGCGTCACCGCCGACGCGGTGCGCGAGGCCGCCCGCACCTGGCTCAGTGCCAAAGCGTCCGTCACCGGATATCTGGTCAGAGACCTCAAGCCGCAGGAGAAGCACACGTGAGGGCGCATTTTATTTTCAGCCGACGCGCGGTAGTCGAAGCCGTGCGCGGACGTTTGCTGCGCCACCTCGCCGCTGCGCTCTGTGTGCTGCCGCTCTTCGCCGCGCCGGCCTTCGCCACTACCATTGAACGCGTCGTCAGCCCCGGCGGGATCGAAGCCTGGCTGGTGCATGAATCCGCGGTCCCGATGATCGCCATCGACTTCGCTTTCGCCGGCGGCGCCGCGCAGGACTTGGCCGGCAAGGGCGGCACCGCGCATCTCGTCGCCTCGCTGCTCGACGAAGGCGCCGGCGATATTGCCTCGAAGGCGTTTCACGACCGGCTCGAGCGCAAGGCCATCGAGCTGTCTTATCAAGCCGACCGCGACAATCTGCGCGGCACGCTGCGCACGCTCTCGGCCAACCGCGACGAAGCATTCGAGGATTTGCGGCTGTCGCTGACTGCGCCGCGCTTCGATCAGGCCGACGTTGACATAATCAAGGACCAAGTGCTCTCGACGCTGCGGCGGGCGACCACCAACCCGGGCGAAGCGGCCAGCCAGCGCTGGTGGCAGACCGCCTTTCCCGACCATCCGTACGGGCGGCCGACCGACGGCACGCTGACGTCGGTGCCGCTCATCACCGCCAACGATCTGCGCGATTACACCCACCGGGTGCTGGCGCGCGGAAACTTGAAAGTCGCCGTGGTCGGCGACATCGACGCCGAGGCGGTCAAGGCGATGCTCGATCGCGTGTTCGGTGCGCTGCCGGAGCTGTCGCAGCTCACCCCGGTTGCCGACGCCACGCCTCAGGGGCTCGGCCACACAGTCGTCGTCAAGCTCGACGTGCCGCAGGCGGTGATCGCGTTCGGCGGCCCGGGCATCGCCCGCAAGGATCCCGATTTCATGGCGGCCTACATCATCAATCACATTCTCGGCGGCGGCGCCTTCACGTCGCGGCTTTATGAGGAAGTGCGCGAGAAGCGCGGGCTCGCCTACTCGGTGTACGACACCTTACTGTGGCTCAACCACGCCGCGCTGTTCATCGGCGGCACTGCGACGCGCTCCGACCGCGCTGCTGAGACGCTCAGCATCATCGATCGGGAGATCCGCCGCCTGGCGGACGACGGGCCGACCGCAGACGAGCTCGCCAAGGCCAAGGACTATCTCAACGGTGCCTTTGCGCTCAATCTCGACACCTCGAGCAAGATCGCCGCGCTTCTGGTGCAGCTACAGCTCGATGGGCTCGGCATCGATTACTTCGAGCGGCGGCCCGAGCTGATCAAGGCGGTGACGCTCTCCGACGCCAAGCGCGTCGCTAAGCGGCTCCTCGGCGAGGGGCTTCTGGTCACGGTCGCCGGCCGGCCCGACGGCGTCGTCTCGACCAGCGCGGAGTAATTTTTTTGCGACTTGCTGCGCGGTAACCGTGTCCCCTCTCCCATGGATGGGAGGGGGGAAGTTCATCTATGGTGCGGCGCTTGTGTGCGCTCACCCGCGGGCCTCGGGCTGCCGCGCGATCACCGCATTGGCTTCGCGGATGGCGCGGCCTTCGTCGCCGAGCCGTTCCAGGGCCTCGTTGGCGACCTTCGCCCAGAGCTGCTGCAGCTCCGGGGTGGTCGCCTTGTGGGTGTGCCTTTCGGCGTCCTGTGCTGTCCACGGCATGTCCCGGCTCCCATCAATGGGTGAGTGCGCGATTTTAAACCCTTCGTACAAAGGGAAGGAAAAGGAGTAGCCGCTCGTAATGACGATCCGGCGTCGATTTTTGTTCCCTCGCTCCGAACGGGAGGGTGGGGTACAAGCCCTCCTATCTGATCGCCGAATCCACCCCTGACCCCTCCCTCCAATCGGGAAGGGAAATGCTTACGCCCATGATCCGCGTCACCAACCAGATTGCCATCGACGAAGGCGAGATCGAAGAAACCTTCGTACGGGCGTCGGGCCCCGGCGGGCAGAACGTCAACAAGCTTTCGACCGCGGTGCAGCTGCGCTTTGACGTGCGCCGTTCGCCGTCGCTCTCCGACGACGTGCGCGCGCGGCTCGAACGGCTCGCCGGCGCGCGACTCACGCGCGACGGCGTCTTGGTGATCATCGCGCAGCGGTTTCGCACCCAGGTGGCTAACCGCGCCGACGCGCTCGATCGCCTCGTCGATCTCATCGGCAAGGCCGCGGTCGTGCCAAAGAAGCGGCGCCCGACCAAGCCGACCAGGGCGTCGCGCGAACGCCGCATCGAATCAAAGAAACGCCGCGCCGGGGTGAAAAAGCTGCGCGGCGCGAGATCGGGGTGGGACTAAGGCCGCTGAAATGCCCTCGCGCGAGACGTCGAGCGATTCCACGGCAAGTGAATCTTTTTTGTGACGCGCAAATTAATTTTTACTCTCCGAAAATCAAATTTTCTTTTTCGTCTCCGGCGCTTGCACACACTTCGCCGCACTCATAAGTGGCGCAAGGGAAATGTCCAAAGCGAGTCCTTGCCAGCGAAATTGCGGAAGGTCTTAAGCGGTGTTGCGTGCTTGAGCGAGTGGCGGCGGTAGGTGGGTGAAAATCCGGGAATATCCGCTGACAGGTAATGGAGAATGAAGCTCATGAATCAGGCACCCCCGCTTGGGCTGATGACAAAAGGAGCAATGCGATTTCTTCCCTTTGAGCGCGTCGTGCTCGTCCTGCAGGGCGGCGGCGCTCTCGGCGCATATCAAGCTGGCGTCTACCAGGCGATCCACGAAGCGAAGATCGAGGTGCACTGGATCTGCGGTACCTCGATCGGCGGCATTAACGGCGCGCTGATCGCCGGCAATCCGCCGGAGAAGCGCGTCGAACGCATGCGCGAATTCTGGGAAGCGGTCACCGAGCCGCCGCTGCGCCTGCCCAACGTGCCGTGGTTCACCGGTTGGCCCTGGAACAGCAACGGCCATGCGCGGCAGTGGACGCACAAGATGAGCGCGCTGTCGACGATGTGGCACGGCGCGTCGAATTTCTTCGCGCCGCGGCCGTTCCCGCCGGTTAACGCCACCATCGATGATCCGGAACAGGTCAGCTATTACGACATCACGCCGCTGAAAGAGACGCTGAACCGGCTGGTCGACTTCGATCTGATCAACGCCAATTCCGAGCCGATGCGCTATACCGCGCTCGCCACCAATGTGCGCACCGGCGCGCCGGCCTACTTCGACAACCGCGAAACGGAAATTTCGGCGGCGCATGTGCTTGCCAGTGCGTCGTTGCCGCCGAACTTTCCGCCGACCGAAATCGGCGGCGAATATTACTGGGACGGTGGCGTGGTTTCGAATTCGCCGATGCAGTTCGTCATCGACACTCGCGGCCGCCATACTGCGTTGGTGTTCCAGGTCGACCTATGGGACGCCAACGGCGAAGTGCCGCGGGACATCCCGTCCGCCTATCTACGCGCCACCGAAATCCACAGCGCAAGCCGGCTCAATGTCTCGCTCGAGCAATACAAAAAGTCGCAAAAGTTCCGCCAGGCCCTGATGCGGTTTTTGAAAGAACTGCCGGAGCAATCCCGGGACGATCCGGATGTGTGGTTTCTGGCCGAGCAGGCGCGGGTGAAAGTCGCGACCATCGTGCAGCTGAAATATCAAGCGAACAAACACGAGACCGCCGACAAGATGTTCGATTTCTCCCGCATCGCCATGGAGGAGCACTGGCAGGCCGGCTACGACGATACCAAGGCTGCGCTCGCCGAGCCCGGCGTGCTCGAACTGCCGTCGGCGTCGGAAGCCGCGCGCATCTTCGACGTGCATTACGGCTGGGCAAAATAGGCGATAGAATCGGCGGCTCAGAAACGAGTCGCCGATGCCCGTCCGCCAGCTCTCCGAGGCCGTCGTCAACCGCATCGCCGCCGGCGAGGTGGTGGAGCGGCCGGCAAGCGTTGTCAAGGAGCTGGTCGAGAACGCGCTCGATGCCGGCGCAAGCCGCATCGACGTGCTCACCGACGGCGGCGGGCGGCGGCTCATCCGTGTCGCCGACGATGGCGCCGGGATGACGCGGGCCGATCTGGCGCTGGCGGTCGAGCGGCACGCCACCTCGAAGCTTCCCGACGACGACCTTGTCGCCATCGCCACGCTCGGCTTCCGCGGCGAGGCGCTGCCGTCGATCGGGGCGGTGGCGCGGCTGTCGATTGCGACACGCCACAAAGCCGAGCCGCATGCCTGGGCGATCGAGATCGATGGCGGCGCGAAGTCAAAGCTCAAGCCGGCGGCGCTCGGCGAGGGGACCCGCGTCGAAGTGCGCGACCTGTTCTACGCAACGCCGGCGCGGCTGAAGTTCTTGAAGCTCGACCGCACCGAAGCCGAGGCGGTGCGCGAGGTGGTGCGGCGGCTGGCGATGAGTCGACCGGACGTCGCCTTCACGCTCGCCGGTGAGGAGCGCGCCCCCGTCACTTACGTGGCGGCACTTCCGGGCGCCGCTGGGCGGCTGACCCGGCTCGGCGACATTCTCGGCTCGGACTTCCGCGCCAACGCCGTCGAGATCGCGGCGGAGCGCGAGGGCGTGAAAATCGAGGGCTTTGCCGCGCTCCCGACGCTCACGCGCGCCAACGCGCTCGGCCAGTATCTCTTCGTCAACGGCCGGCCGGTGCGCGACAAGCTTTTGGTCGGCGCGGTGCGTGCGGCGTACGCGGATTATCTGCCGCGCGACCGCCATCCGCTCGTCGCCTTGTTCGTTACGCTCGAACCGCGCGAGGTCGACGTCAACGTGCATCCGGCGAAGACCGAGGTGCGTTTCCGCAACGCCGGCCTGGTGCGAGCGTTGATCGTGCAGGCGCTCAAGATCGCGCTGGCGCGCGAGGGCACGCGCGCGACGACGACCGGCGGTAGCGCTACCATCGCCGCGTTCCGTCCGGCGCCTTCGCGTGGCTTCGATTGGCGCCGCTCGCCGGCGCGACCGAGCGATCCGCGCGGCGCGCTGGCCGCAACGCATGGCGGCTTCGCCGAGGCAGCGCAAGCGGTCTTCGACGTCGGCGCGCCGGCGGTCGAGACCGCGGGCGCGGCGCCGGCCGCCGCCGGCTTCGCCGAGCCGGAAGCGGATGCGCTCTCGCATCCGCTCGGCGCGGCGCGGGCGCAGGTGCACGAGACCTACATCGTCGCGCAGACGCGCGACGGGTTGGTCATCGTCGATCAGCACGCCGCGCATGAGCGCATCGTTTACGAGAAGCTCAAAGCGGCGCTGGAGCGCAGCGGCGTCGCCCGGCAGATTTTGTTGATCCCGGAGATCGTCGAGCTCGACGAGGCCGACGTGGAGCGGCTTCTTGCACATGCGCAGGAACTTGCGCGCTACGGCGTGATCATCGAGTCGTTCGGTCCTGGCGCGGTGGCGTTGCGCGAAACGCCGTCGCTGCTCGGTGAAATCGACGGCGCCGGGCTCGTCCGCGATCTCGCCGAGCATATCGGCGAATGGGACGAAGCACTGCCGCTCGAGCGCCGCCTCATGCACGTCGCCGCGACCATGGCCTGTTACGGTTCAGTGCGCGCCGGCCGCCGATTGAAGCCGCAAGAGATGAATGCGCTTCTGCGCGAGATGGAAGTCACGCCAAATTCCGGGCAATGCAATCACGGTCGCCCGACTTACGTGGAACTGAAACTTACCGACATCGAGCGGCTGTTCGGCCGGCGTTAGCGCAGGAAGATGAATTCGCCGTCGTCGTAGCGCCGCCGGTCGAGCTCGGTGAAACCTTCCGGCGCGGCGAATTGCGCCTTCGCTGCTTCTTCGACCACGATCAGCGCATCGGGGTTAAGCCAGCCGCCGGCGCGCGCCGCAGCGAGCGCCGGAGCAGCCAGATTCTGTCCGTAGGGCGGGTCGAGGAAGGCGAGCGAAAACGGCGCGACCGGATGCGCTTCGCCAAGTTTGGTAGCATCGCGGCGGAAGATGCGCGAGGAGCCGCCAAGCCCAAGCGCTGCGAGATTCTCGCGGATGAGCGCCCGCGCCTCTGTACCCTGATCGACGAACAGGGCAAAGGCAGCGCCGCGCGACAGCGCCTCGATTCCGAGCGCTCCGGTGCCGGCAAAGAGGTCGAGCACGCGTGCGCCGCTGACCGGATCGTCGAAGCTGTGCACAAGAATGTTGAACAGCGATTCGCGCAGCCGGTCGGCGGTCGGGCGAATAGCTTTTGATTTCGGTGCAACCAGCGCCCGCCCGCGAAGCTTGCCGCCGACGACCCGCATCAGCGCATGATCCGGAAAAGTGGGAACCGGTTTTCCGAAAAGATCATGCGCCACCCATACTACTTCTCCCGTGGACGGCGCGGGCGCGGACCGGAGCGCCGGTCAAAAGCACGGCGGCTGCGCCGGCCGCGGAAGCGGTCTTCGGCTTTGGGCTGCTCCTCGCGCTGCGGCGGCTGGCCGAACCGCTCGACCGGAACGCTTCGGCCCTTGCGATCCGTGAGGACATCCGCGCGGGCTTGTCCGCCCGGCCGCGCCGGCGCTTTTGCATTCTCGCGGCGGGAGCCGCGGAATTTCCGCGATAGCTTTTTCGCCGGACGCTCGTCTTCGGGTGCACGCCAGGAATGGGAAGGGGTGGGTGGTTTGCCCGGCTTGGTTCGCGGCGCACGAGCCGAAGGCGGGGTGGAAAAATCCGCGCCCGACTGCTCGACGATGCGTTCGCCGAGCTGCGTGCGTAAAACCCGCGTCGGCACTTCCTCGACTGCGCCTTCGGCCAATTCGCCGAGCGCAAACGGACCGAACGAGACGCGGATCAGCCGCGTCACCGTCAGCCCGAGGTGATCGAGCACGTTGCGCACTTCGCGGTTCTTGCCCTCGCGAATGGCGAAGGTCAGCCAGACATTCGAGCCTTGCACGCGGTCGAGCGTCGCCTCGATTTCGCGGTAGCGGGTGCCGCTGATGGTGACGCCGGCCTTCAATTCGTCGAGCTTGGCCTGCGTGATCGAACCATGCGCGCGTACGCGGTAGCGCCGCAGCCAGCCGGTCTCGGGCAATTCAAGCGCTCGGGCCAGGGCGCCGTCGTTGGTCAGCAGCATCAGGCCCTCGGTGTTGAAATCGAGCCGGCCGACGCTGATCAGGCGCGGCAGGTCATGCGGCAGGCGCGCGAAGATGGTCGGCCGGCCTTGCGGATCGGCGTGCGAGGTCACGAGCCCGCGCCGCTTGTGATAGAGAAACAACCGTGTGCGTTCGTGCGCCGGCAATGGTTCGCCGTCGACGCTCACCTTATCGCGTGGCGTGACATTGAGCGCAGGGGACTGGATCACGGCGCCGTTGACGGCGACGCGACCGGCGGCGATCCATTCCTCCGCCGTGCGCCGCGAGGCCAAGCCCGAGCGGGCGATCACTTTGGCGATGCGTTCGCCGCCCTTGTCGGAATTGCGCTTATCGTTCATGAGGCGGCAATACCGGCATCGGATCGAACAGGCAATCGGGCAGTCGGCTCAAATGACGTCCTTCATGCACTTGGCGCTGGAAGAGGCGCACACCGCGCAACAGCGCGGCGAGGTGCCGATCGGCTGCGTGATCGTGCGCGACGGCGCCGTCATCGCGCGCGCCGGCAACCAGGTCGTCGCCGATCACGATCCGACGGCGCATGCGGAGATGGTGGCGCTGCGCGCCGCCGGATCGCTCCTGTATTCGGAGCGCTTCGAGGACTGCGACCTCTATGTCACGGTTGAGCCTTGCGCCATGTGCGCCGGCGCTATTTCGTTTGCGCGCATCCGCCGGCTCTATTACGGCGCTGCCGATCCGAAGGGCGGCGCGGTCGATAACGGCGTGAAATTCTTCGGCTCGGCCACCTGTCATCACCGGCCCGAAGTCTATGGCGGTATGGCAGAAGCGGAAGCTTCGGCGCTGCTCAAGGGGTTCTTCCGGGAAAGGCGCCCCTAGGGTTCTCGTTCGACCACGTCCGGACCTCAGTGCGGCAAAATCAGCGACGATTGGCGCAACATTACCTGCTTTTATTCTGGCCGCCGGCCGTGTTTGGGGTATTGTGCCGGCCGATTGGCTTGGGCACCGACCCACCGCCGACAGAGGGAGGAACCATGACGAGCAAGCGATACCCCCTGAGCCGCCGAGGGGTTTTGAAAGGCGCCGCTGCGATTGGCGTTGCGGCTTCGGCGCCTGGAGTTTTTACACCGGCAATCGCCGTGCCTGAAACGGTCAAGATCGGGCTGGTCGGCCCCAAGACCGGGCCGCTGGCGCTGTTCTATGAAGAAATGTCTTGGGCGATCGAGCACGCCAAAAAGGCGACCGACAATTCGATCACCATCAACGGCACCAAGCATCCGCTGGAGATCGTGGCCAAAGACAGCCAGTCGAACCCGAACCGCGCCTCGTCGGTCACCCAGGAACTCATCCTCAACGACAAGGTCCACGTCGTTACCGCTTTTGCCACGCCGGAAACGGTCAATCCGGTCGCCGATCAGTGCGAACTCAACGGCATGCCCTGCGTGTCGAACGACGATCCGCTCGAGTCGTTTTTCTTCGGCCGCAAAGGCGATCCGAAGAAAGGCTTCGAGTGGACCTACAATTTCTTTTTCGCCGGCCATTCGCTGATCAAATGCAACGCCGCGGCTTGGGCGCGCGTGCCGACCAACCACAATCTCGGCGTACTTTGGGCCAACGACGATGACGGTCGGGTGTTCGCCCAGGTGATGCCGCCGCCGCTGAAGGAAGCCGGCTTCAACGTGATCGACCCGGGCCGTTTCGATCTGCCGTCCAGCGATTACACGCCGGAGATTTCCAAGTTCAAGGCGGAGAACGCCGAGATCGTGTTCGCAGTGATCCCCGGGCCTGATTTCACGGTGTTCTGGAATCAATGCGCCCAGCAAGGCTACAAGCCGAAGATTGTCACTGCCGGCAAGGTCGGCGAATTCCCGCAAGGCCTGTATCCGTTCGGCGCGCGGGCGATCAATTTCGAGACCGAGTTGTGGTGGTCGCGCTATCACCCGTATTCGTCGAGCCTGACGGGGCAAAGCTCCGCCGAACTGGCCGACGCCTACGAGAAGGACGCCAATCAGCAGGCGTCGATGGCCTTGGGCTTTCGCCACTCGCTCCTTGAAGTGCCAATCTCGGCGCTCAAGGCGACGCAGAAGCTCGATGATCCAGCGTCGATCCGCAATGCGGTGCGCGACACCGCCTACAAGACCATCGTCGGTCCGATCGACTTCAAGACGGGCCCATTCCCGAACACCAGCGAGACCAAGCTGGTCGCCGGGCAATGGCGCAAGGGCAAGAAGTGGCCGATCGAACTGGTCATCATCGACAACACCCAGGCGCCGAACGTTCCGGTGAACGGAACGCCGGAGCCGATGACGTATAGCTGATTGTCACCAGCCTGGGCGCGTGAGAGAAAAAAGCGATGCTTGAACTCGCTTCGCTCTCACGCGCCTTCGGCGGCCTCGTCGTCATCAGCCAGGTCGACTTCAAAGTCGAGCAAGGCGAGATCGTCGGTATTCTCGGGCCGAACGGCGCCGGCAAGACCACCCTGTTCAACATGATCGCCGGCGTTTTGCCGCCGAGCGCCGGCCGCATCGTGTTCGCTGGCACCGACATTACGCAGCTGCGGGCGTGGGATCGTTGCCGGCTCGGCATCGGCCGCACCTATCAAATCCCGAAACCTTTCACCCATATGAGTGTATTCGAGAACGTACTGGCAGCCGCGGTCCACGGCGGCAAGATGTCGTTGTCGCGCGCCAAGCAGGAAGCCGAGGCCGTGCTGGCGCGCGTCGGCTTGGCGCATCGTGCGCTTGTGCCGGCGGGGCAGCTTGCACTTCTGGATACCAAGCAGCTCGAATTGGCGAAGGCGTTGGCGCTGCGTCCGCGGCTTCTCCTGCTCGACGAAATTGCCGGCGGCCTTACCGAAGCCGAATGCGACGCTCTCGTCGGCAAAATCCGCGAGGTCCACAAAAGCGGCGTCACCATCGTGTGGATCGAGCATGTGATCCAGGCGTTGCGGCAGGTCGTCACTCGCCTCGCGGTGCTCTCTGGCGGCAATTTCATCGCGGTCGGGGCGCCGGCGGATGTGCTGGCCGACCGCCGCGTCAAGGAAGCTTACCTCGGGACTTGATCTGGCCATGGCAGCGACAGCAGCAAGTCCGCTCCTGGCGGTCGAGAGCGTGTCGGTTTTCTACGACAAGTTCCGCGCCGTCGATAACGTCGACATAGCGGTTGCCACCGGCGAGATCGTCTCCATCATCGGCGCCAACGGTGCCGGCAAATCGACCCTGCTCAAGGCCATCATCGGCCAGGCGGACCGCGTCGAAGGCAGCATATCCTTCGCCGGCGACAACATTGTCGGCCGCAGCACCGAATCGATCGTCGCATCCGGCGTCATGCTCGTGCCGGAGGGGCGGCGCCTGTTTCCGTCGCTGACGGTCGAAGAAAATCTTCGTCTCGGCTGGGATGTCGGGCGCAAAGGCGACATCGGCTTTGCCGATGTATGGCGGCTGTTTCCGGTGTTGCAGGAGAGGCGGCGGCAGAAGGCCGGCTCGTTGTCCGGCGGACAACAGCAGATGGTGGCGCTCGGACGCGCGCTGCTTGCCAATCCGCGTTTGCTGCTTTGCGACGAGATCAGCCTTGGGCTGGCGCCGCTGGTCATCAACGAGCTTTATGCCCTCATTCCCGGCATCAAGCAGCGCGGCATTGGCATCGTCCTCGTCGAGCAGGATATCGAGCGTTCGCTTACAGTCGCCGATCGATTCTATTGTCTCCTGGAGGGCAAAGTATCGTTGGCGGGGCGTCCAGGCGAAGTCAGCCGCGACCTGGTGATGAAGCATTATTTCGGCGTGTAAGTGAAATCATGACCGCAGTTTGGGCTAATCAGCTGCTCCAGGGCATCATGCTCGGCGGGCTTTACACGTTGTTTGCGATCGGCCTCTCACTGTCGGCCGGCGTGATGCGCTTTGTCAACATCGCCCACGGCGACTTTATCGTGTTGGCTTGCTATGCGCTGTTGGTGCTGACTACCGCGCTTGGGCTCAATCCGGTGGTGGCGACGCTCATTCTGTTGCCGGTTGCGTTTCTGTTCGGCTTCGCCCTGCAGCGCTTTCTCCTGCAGCGCGTCGTCGGCGAGAATGTGTTGCTCGTCATTCTGATGACCTTTGCGCTATCGATCATCATCGAGAACGGATTGCTCGAAGGCTTCGGCGCAGATCCGCAGAAGATTTCGGGCAGCTGGATGGAAACGGCGACTGTCGCGCTCGGGAACGGCATCAATGTCGGCCTGTTTCAGATCATCACATTCGTCGCCGCCGTCGGGCTCGTGGCGGTGCTTGATTTGTTTCTCTACCGCACCGGCATCGGCGCCAAGATCCGCGCGGTGTCCGACGACGTCGCCGCGGCCGATCTGATCGGTCTGTCGTCGGTGCAAATTTATGCGGTGGCCATGGGCATCACCTTTGTCACCATCGGTATTGCCGCCGGCTTTGTATCGATCTGGACGAACTTCGACCCGGCTTCCGGCCCGACCCGGCTCCTGATCGCCTTCGAGGTGATCGTGATGGGCGGGCTCGGCAGTCTGTGGGGCTCGCTTGCCGGCGGCATCGTGCTTGGCTTGGCGCAGGCGATCGGCGGCCAGTTCGACATCGCATGGCAGATCATGGCCGGCCACATCGTGTTCCTCGTCGTGCTGGCGGTGCGGCCGCAGGGCCTGTTCCCGAAGTATTGATGATGGCGCCGAAACTCATCCTCTATTGCGCGCGAACGGCTTTTGTGGTCGCGGTACTGGCGATGGTCGTGGCGCCGTTTCTGTTCAGCGCCAACCACCTCGTGCTGCTGACCGAGTTCATGTCCATGCTGGTGCTGGCCATAATGTGGAATCTGCTGGCCGGTTACGCCGATATCGTCACCGTCGGCCAGCACGCTTATGTCGGCGTCGGGGCCTACGCGTTCTTCGGCTTCACCGCGCTGATGGACTTGAACCCTTATCTGGCTATACCGCTCTCAGGGCTGATCGCTTTTGCGATCGCGGTGCCGACCATGGGCTTGGTGTTTCGGCTCCGCACCGCATACCTCGCCATCGGCACCTGGGTGGTCGCCGAATTGCTGATGCTGGCGGCCGGCAAGCTCACCGCATGGGGCGGCGGCTCGGGGACCAGCGTGCCCATTTCCATCATTCTCTCCTTCGGCCGCGCGCGCGCCGAGCGGCTGGCCAACGTCTATTACCTCGCTTTCGGCCTGGCGGCGGTGGCGATGCTGGCCACCTATTTTCTGCTGCGCTCGCGCATTGGTATCGGTTTGACCGCCATGCGCGACAATGAGGAGGGCGCTGCCGCCATCGGCGTCAACATTACCTATTCGCGCATCCTGTGTTTTCTCGGCACGGCGCCGTTCCTCGGCATGGCCGGAGCCATAATCACGCTGCAAAAGCTGCGGGTCGCGCCGTCGGCGTCCTTCAGCATCATCGACTGGACGGTGTTCATCATCTTCAACGTGGTGATCGGCGGCATCGGCAGTTTCGAAGGGCCGGTTATCGGCACCATCATCTATTTCGTGTTGCGCCAATATTTGGCTGGTCTGGGTGCCTGGCACCTTATCCTTCTGGGCACTTTCTCCATCGCCATCATTCTCATCGAGAAGCGCGGCTTGTGGGGTCTGATCCGTCGCGTGCTGCCCGACGACCTCGTCCCGATCGCCCACAAGCCGTCGACCACGGCGGTGATGGCTCCGCCAGTCGCGGACCGGTTGCCATCTTGACGAGCCGCGCAGCTGAATTCGATGCTGCCGCGCTGCGCCGCTTGGCGACGCGGATCCGCATGCGTTCGACCGACATGGTCGCCATTCAGGGCTTCGGTTATCTCGGGCAGGCGTTGTCGTCGGCCGAGATTTTCGCGGTGCTGTTCGGCGGCGCTATGCGTTACGGCATCGACCGATTTGTGCTCTCGCCCGGCCATTACGTCATCAGCCTTTATGCCGCGGCCGCCGAAACCGGATTGCTCGATCCGGCCGAACTCGAATCTTACGGTCACGACGGCTCGGTGCTTGAAGCGATCGGCAGCGAGCGTACGCCGCTCGGCGATCTGGTGTGCGGCTCGCTCGGGCAGGGGCTTTCGGGCGCGGTCGGATTTGCACTTGCCGCGCAACTCGCCGGCGAGGATCGCGACACCTTCGCCTTTCTCTCTGATGGCGAGATGCAGGAGGGCCAGGTGTGGGAAGCGGCGATGTTTGCCGGCTACAGGCGGCTCGACCGGCTCATCGTCGTCATCGACGCCAACAACTCGCAGGTCGACGGGCCCGTAACGTCGGTGACGACCATCGAGCCGCTTGCGGAAAAATGGCGCTCCTTCGGCTGGCACGTTTCCGAAGTCGACGGCCACGACGTCGAGGCTTTGTGGCAAGCGTTTGCCGCGGGGCGCGGCGGCGGCGCGCCGCTTGTCGTGATCGCGCGTACCGAAATCCTGGGGCGCCTCAATGCGATTCCGCCGACAGTCGACGGCCACTTCATCAAGATCGACAGCGAGCTGAAAGCCGCGATCCTCAAAGAACTGGGGGCGGCGCTTGCGTGAGCCGCCCTATCAGACCGTTCTGAAGCCTTACGGCGCCGCGCTGGTCGACGTTGCGCGGCAGCGGCCGGAAATCATCTGTCTAGGTGCCGATCTGACGCGCCAAACCGAAACCGATCTGTTTCGCGACACCATTCCCGACCGCTTCATCAATATCGGCATGGCGGAAGCGAATATGTTGAGCATTGCCGGAGGGCTGGCGCGCGCCGGTCATACCGTGTTCGTCAATACGTTCGGCGTGTTCTCGACGCGGCGCTGCTTCGACCAGATTGCGATGTCGGTTGCGTATCCCAACCTCAACGTCAAAATCGTCGGCTTCATGCCCGGCCTTTCGAGCCCGGGCGGCCCGAGCCATCAAGCGATCGAGGACGTCGCATTGATGCGCGCGCTGCCCAACGTCACCGTGGTCGAGCCGGCCGATGCAATCGAAACCACACAGGTCGTGGCGGCGACCGCGCAGCATCCGGGACCGGTTTATCTGCGGCTTAAGCGCGGCGAAATCCCACTGATCTTCGACGACGATCACCGGCTTGATCTGGGCAAGGCGCAAATTCTTGTCGGCGGCGGCACGGCGGACGTCTGCATCGTCGCATCGGGTATGATGATTCCGGCGGCGCTCGCTGCGGCGCGTACGCTCGCCGAGCACGGCGTATTGGCAACAGTGGTCAACGTGCCGGTGATCAAGCCCTTTGACGCCGCGACGGTCACCGCCGCAGCGCGGCACTGCCGGCTCGTAATCAGCGCGGAGAACCACACCGTTGTCGGCGGGCTTGGCTCGGCGGTGGCGGAAGCAATGGCCGAGGCCGGCGTTGCCGCGCCGCTTCGCCGCATCGGCATCGCCGACACCTTTGCCGAAGCCGGCAGCCGCGAATATTTGTTCGCCAAATACGGGCTCAATACCCAGAGCATCGTCGACGCGGTGTGGCGCGGGCTTGCCATCAACCGGCCGGTGCCTGCGGCGCCGATCATCGAAACGAGCCCCGGCGCCTACGCGCCGGTGTGAGCGAGCGGCGGCGCCTTAAGCCGACAGCAGCGCACCGAGCCGTTTCTTGACGTCCGCCTTGGCCGCGTCGGCCGAGCGAAGAATGGCAGTCGCCTGATAAAAATCCAGCGTGCGGAAAATGGCGACGTTCGGACGGATCACGAGATCCGGCGCGCCCTGTGCGAGCTTCGCGTCGACGATGGCGCTGCTCATGATGTTGAGCGTTGCGTAGACGCTTTCCCATGCGCCGGGAACGTCGCCGCGCTCGGTCGGCAGCACGCTCAACACATCGACCGCGACGATCACATCGGCAAGCCCGCGCAGCCGGTCGAACGGCAGCGGATTGGTGGCGCCGCCATCGATGAACACGCTGTTCTCGATCACCACCGGCCGCAGCAGGCCCGGGATGGCGATCGAGGCGGCCAATGCCGCGCGCAGCGCGCCTGAAGTCAGCACGACCTCGCGGCGGCGATGCAAATCGGTCGCCATCACGGTGAGCGGAATGGCGAGCTGCGCAAAGTCCTCGGGCACGGCGTCGGGTAAAAACCGCGCGCAGAATTTCTCGGCATCAAGCTGGGTCGCCCGGCCGAAGCCGCCGGCGAACACGTCGGCAAATTTTCCCGCCCGCGACGCCAACAGCCGCCGCGTGCTGTCGCGGCGATCATGCGCCAGGCCGATGACAAAGCGCCGGATGTCCTTGCCCGGCATCCCCGCCGCATAAGCGGCGCCGACGAGCGCGCCGATCGAGGTGCCGGCGATGGCATTGGGCTTTACGCCCATCTCATCGAAGGCCTCGATCACCGCGATATGCGCCAGCCCGCGCGCGCCGCCCCCACCAAGCGCGAGCGCGAAAGTCTTCATGCGCCTCACCTCATTTGGCATCCGCCTGGAGCGCGAATTCCCAACCCTTGGCGGCAAGTGGCCGTACCAGCGCGGCGCGCTCGATGGCATGCGCGCTGGTTGCGGTCCCGTCGCGCACGCGGCCGACGATGCCTTGGAGGATCGCCGCAATGCGGAAGAAGTTGTAAGCCGAGTATACCGCCAGATAAGGCCGCGGATCGAGACCGGTTCGCTTCACATAGGCTTCGACGTAGTCCGCGCGGCTCGGAATGCCGAGCGCCGTCAAATCATGCCCGATCAGAGATCCGGTGCCGCCTTCCAGCGGCGGCATGTCCCACTGCATCAAGTGATAGGCGAAATCGGCGACCGGATCGCCGAGCGTCGACAATTCCCAGTCGAGCACCGCCAGAATCTTCGGCTCCGTCGGGTGGAGGATGACATTGTCGAGGCGATAGTCGCCGTGCACGACGCGCGTTGGCTGCAGCGGCGGCAGGTTGGCCGGTAGCCACGCCATCAGCCTCTCCATGTCCTCGATCTTTTCGGTTTCCGAGGCGCGGTATTGCTTCGACCATCGCTCGACCTGACGCGCCACATAGTTTTCGCCACGACCGTAATCGGATAGCCCTATGGCGTTCGGATCGAAGCTGTGCAGCTGCGCCAGCGTCGCATTCAATGCGTCAAACACCCGCGCCCGCTCGGTCGGATTAGACGCCGGCATGTGCGGTTCCCAAATGACGCGGCCGTCCACATGCCCCATGACGAAGAAAGCAGTGCCGATGACGTTCTCGTCGGCGCAATAAAGGACCGGCTCGGCAACCGGGAAACCTTGCGGATAAAGCGCTCCGATCACCCGATATTCGCGGTCGACCGCGTGCGCCGACGGCAACAGCTTTCCCGGTGGCTTCCTCCGCAGCACGTAGCGGCGCGCCGGTGTTTCGAGGAGATAGGTCGGGTTCGATTGCCCGCCTTTGAACTGCCGCACGGTTAGCGGGCCGGCAAAGCCTTTCACATGCTCGCGCAAATAGGCTTCGAGCCGGTCGACGTCGAAGCGCAGCCTCTCGGCCACCTCCCTGGTGCCGGAAAATGTGCTCTGACGGTCGGTGATGCCTGCAGTCGCCAAGCGCCATTCCTCCCCAACGCAAACGCTTTTCTTCCCGATATCGCTAATCGGCCCGCAGCGCCAGCGTCTTGATCCCGTTCATTTTTCGCGTTCGAGGGCGCGGTAGCCGATGTCGTGGCGGAAGAAGCCTTCCGGCCAGTTGATGCGCGCAATCGCTTCGTAGGCGCGCGTTCGCGCCGCCCGCACGGTCGAGCCGACGGCGGTGACGTCGAGCACGCGCCCGCCATTGGCGACGATGCGGTCGCCTTCGCGTTTGGTGCCGGCGTGGAATATTTCCACCCCTTCGACCGCCGCCGCCGCGTCGAGCCCTTCGATCACGGACCCTTTTGCGTAAGTTCCCGGATAACCGCGCGCCGCCATCACCACGGTCAGCGCCGCGTCGGGATACCAGCGCAGATCGAGCGATTTCAAAACGCCGTCGCGGCTCGCCATGAGCGCCGGCACCAGGTCCGACATCAGCCTCGGCACTAGCACTTGGCATTCCGGATCGCCGAACCGCACATTGTATTCGATGAGCTTTGGCCCCGCGGCGGTGATCATCAGCCCCGCATAAAGCACGCCCTTATACGGCGCGCCGTCAGCCTTCATGGCGCGCAAGGTCGGCTCGATAATCTCGGTCATCACGCGCGCGGTGATCGCGGCGTCAAGGATCGGCGCCGGCGAATAAGCGCCCATGCCGCCGGTGTTCGGACCTTTGTCGCCGTCGAAGGCGCGCTTGTGATCCTGCGCGGACGCGAGTGGCAGCGCGGTCTCGCCGTCGCACAGCGCGAAAAACGACGCTTCCTCGCCGGCGAGAAATTCCTCGATGACGAGTTCGGCGCCGGCAGCGCCGACACCGCCGCCGAAAATCATGTCGATCGCGCCCTCCGCTTCGGCGAGCGCTTCGGCAACCACGACGCCCTTGCCGGCGGCGAGCCCGTCGGCCTTGACCACAATCGGCGCGCCGCGCGCGCGCGCATAAACCTTGGCGGGCTCGGCTTCGCGAAAGCGCTCGTAGGCCGCCGTCGGGATGCCGGCGGAACGGCACAGGTCTTTGGTGAAGCCTTTGGAGCCTTCAAGCCGCGCCGCGGCGCGGCTCGGTCCGAATGCCTTGATGCCAGCGGCCTCCAGATCGTCGACGATGCCGGCGCATAGCGGTCCTTCCGGACCGACCACGACGAAATCGATAGCGTTTGCGCGGCAGAACGCGATCACCGCCGCATGATCGCCAAGATCGAGCGCGACGCATTGCGCCTCATGCGCGATGCCGGCATTGCCAGGTGCGCAGAACAGGCGATCGCTGAGCGGGCTTGCAGCCATTTTCCAGGCCAGCGCGTGCTCGCGTCCGCCGGAGCCAAGAAGCAGAATGTTCATGTTGACGTATGGTGGGCTGAGATCGAGCCTGAATTTCCTTGTCGCCGCCCTGGTAGCATGGACAAGCCTTGGTGCAAGATATTGGCAGAGTTGTCCAAAGACTTGATCGGTCAGGGTGTTGGGCCTTGACCGCGGCCAATCGGCGGCTCTAACAGGCCTAACGATGAACGAACCGCGCATCAATCTGCCGGAATTGACGGTGTCCGAGCTCTCGATGGCGCTCAAGGGCACGATCGAGGACGCCTACGGCTATGTGCGCGTGCGCGGTGAACTCGGCAAAGTCAGCTATCACGGCAACGGGCATGTCTACTTCGATCTCAAGGACGATCGCGCTTCGATCGCTGGCGTGATCTGGCGGAGCGCCACGCCGCGGATCAAGCTCAGGTTAGAAGCCGGCCTCGAAGTAGTGATAACGGGACGGCTGACCACCTATCCCGGCCGTTCGCAATATCAACTCGTCGTCGAGACGCTGGAACCGGCTGGGCTCGGCGCGCTGATGGCGCTGCTCGAAGAGCGCAAGCGCCGCCTGACAGCGGAAGGCTTGTTCGACGAAGCGCGCAAGCAGCTGTTGCCGTTTCTGCCGGCCGTGATCGGCGTCATCACCTCGCCAAGCGGCGCAGTCATCCGCGATATCCTGCACCGGCTCGCCGACCGCTTTCCGCGCCATGTGCTGGTGTGGCCGGTTAAAGTGCAAGGCGACGGTTCGGCGGCCGAAGTCGCCGCGGCTATCGCCGGCTTCAACGCCCTTGCCGAGTCCGGGCCGATCCCGCGGCCGGACGTGCTGATCGTGGCCCGCGGCGGCGGCTCGCTTGAAGACCTCTGGTCGTTCAACGAAGAGATCGTGGCGCGGGCGGCGGCTGCGAGCTTTATTCCGCTGATCTCCGCGGTCGGTCACGAGACCGATGTGACGTTGATCGACTTTGCCGCCGACCGCCGGGCGCCAACGCCGACGGCGGCCGCCGAAATGGCGGTGCCGGTACGCGCCGAACTTCTTGTCGACCTGCAAAATCTGGAGCGCCGGGCGCTGGCCTCGTGGCTGCGCGGTCAGGAGGCTCGCCATGCCGCCTTGCGCTCGGCCGCCCGTGCGCTCCCTGACGCCGACGAGGTACTGGCGGTGCCGCGGCAGCGGCTCGACCATGCCGGCGCTGGCCTGATGCACGGTTTGCGCGCCAATGCCCACATTCATCGTGTCGGCTTGTCGCGTGTCGGCGGCCGGTTGAGCGTGCATTTGCTGCGGGCGCATGTGGAACGCCGGCGTGAGCGTTTTTCCGGCGTGGCGCTGCGGCTGCGCGCCAGCGCCGCGGCCAATGTCTCCGCGCATCGGGCGAAAGTCTCTCGCGACGGCGAGCGGCTCACCGCGCTTGCGGGGCGCGCCTCGCTGGCGATGGAGAACCTGCTCGATGCGCGATGGGCGCGCTTCGAGCGCGATGGGCAATTGCTGGCGGCTTTCTCCTATCGCGGCGTGCTGACGCGCGGCTTTGCGTTGGTGCGCGACCGCGCCGGCGGCCGGCCGCTGCGAACCGCGGCGTCGGTCACGACCGGCATGCCGCTCGATATCGAATTTGCCGATGGCCGCGTCGCGGCCCGTGCCGAGGTGGTGCAAACCGTAACGGCGCCGCGGGCCGAGCCGCCGCGGCGACGGCGGCGCCGCGAGAGCGATCCGGGGCAGGGCAGTCTGTTCTAGCGGCGCGTGGTTTTCGGCCGGCGAAAGCACTATGTTTTATGTGACGCGGGCGTATAGGACCCAGCCACCCGCTTTCGGAGGCAAGCTTGCTCAATCGCACCGATCGTCCGTCCCCGATGCCCGGCGAGGCCGAGGTGAAGTACTTGGACGGCGATTTTCGCGTCATCCGGCCGGGGGCCTTCGTGCGTTGCGCCGTCACTGGCGTACCGATCCCGCTCGAGGAACTGCGCTATTGGAGCGTCGACCTGCAAGAGGCCTATGCTTCGCCGGAAGCAGCCATGCAGCGGCAGGCCGCGACTTATGCGCGCGCCCGAGACTAGCCAAAGCTAGCGCTTCACTGTTTTCAAGATCATATCGCGGAATGCTTCTGCCTCTTCGATCACGAGCCGCACCGGCAGCGCATGCGCACGCGCTGCCAAAGCGGCAAGACGCTTCACGCCGGACAGACGCGCCAGATCCTTCTCCGTGGTCAGCAGCATGAGATTGGCGTCGTCGGCGCGCTTGAGCAGCGCCCGCGCTTCCGCCGCCGTAAAACGGTGATGATCGGCAAACGCAGCGCGCTCGCCGATCGTGATGCCCGCGTCAATCAGCGTTGCGAAAAACTTTTCGGGATCGCCGATGCCGGCGAACGCCAGCGCCTTGGTCTTGCCGATGGCCTCGACCGTTGCGCGGTCCGGTTCGAGCCGGGCGTGAAAAATCGCGACGCCGCGCCGGCGCGCGCGGTCGGTGATGCTGCCGACGTCATCCGCCGCGCCGACGATCACCAAGGCTTGCGCGTTGGCGATCTGCGTTCGCAGCGGCGCGCGCAACGGGCCCGCCGGAATCACCCGGCCATTGCCGATGCCGCGGCGGGCATCGACCAACAGCACGGAAAGATCCTTTTCGAGCGCGGGATTTTGAAAGCCGTCGTCCATGACGATGACGGTGGCGCCGTCGCGCCGCGCGGCCAATGCGCCGGCGACGCGATCGCGCGCGACGATGGTCGGTGCGAGCCGGGCCAGCAGCAGCGCTTCGTCGCCGACCGCCTTCGCGCTGTGTTTGGCCGGATCGACGCGGACGGGGCCGGACAGCCGCCCGCCATAGCCGCGGGTCAAGAAGAAGACGCGCTCGTGAGCGGCAAGAAGGAGATGTCCGACCGCGAGCGCGGCCGGCGTCTTGCCGGCGCCGCCGACGGTGAGATTGCCGAGGCAGATCACCGGCACGCCCGCGCGCCGTCCTTTGCCGCGCATGCGCAGCGCCGCGACGAGACCATAGAGGCCGCCGAGCGGACTGAGCATCAGGCCGGTTCCGGGCTGCCACCAGAAGGCCGGCTCACGCATGTGTGGACGATCCTGAGAAATGCAAAAACGGCTTCGGAACGCATCTTAGCCGATTTTGTTACGACGCCCGCTGTTCGAGCTGCAGCTGCATCAAATAAGGCTCGAGCGCGGTCAGCGTCCGTTCCAGCGCCCCGCCGAGCTTGCCAACCGTTGCAAACGCCGCGTCCGCCACCGCCTTGCGCGCGGTCGGATCGGCGACCCAGCCGGCGAGGCACGTCAGCAGCGCTTCTTCGTCGGCGACCAATTCCGCGCCCTTGGCCGCATCAAGCGTCGCGTAGATTTCGGCGAAGTTCCACACATGCGGCCCGTGGATGACGGCGGCGCCGAGCCTGATCGCTTCGATCGGGTTCTGCCCGCCGTGGCTCGCCAGCGAACCGCCCATGAACACGATCGGCGCCAGCCGATAGATCAGGCCGAGTTCGCCGAGCGTGTCGGCGACGAAGATATCGACATCGGTTTTGGGTAATTCGCCGCGCGAGCGCAACGCCGCCGAAAGGCCCGCGGCCTTTATGGCCTCGGCGATGCCGGGGCCGCGTTCCGGGTGGCGCGGCACGATGATGGTGAGAAGCGAAGGACATTTGGCGCGCAGTCGCCGATGCGTGGAAATGATCTCATTCTCCTCGCCCGGATGGGTCGAGGCGGCCGCAACCACAACCCGCGCGCCGATGACGGCTTTGAGGTTGCGCAGCGTCGACAGGTCGGCCGGCGGCGCCGGTACGTCGAGTTTGAGATTGCCGATGCTCGAAATGTGCGGCGCGCCGAGCGCGCCATAGCGTTGCGCGTCGGCATTCGATTGCGCCAGGCACAGATCGAAGCGCTCAAGCAGGGCGCCAATCGCGTTCGGCTGCAGCTGCCAGCGGCTGAACGAGCGCATCGACACGCGGCCGTTGACGAGGATCATCGGGATGTGGCGGGCGGCGGCGGCCAAAATGAGATTGGGCCAGAGATCGGACTCGACGAACAGCGCTAGATCCGGACGCCAGTGATCGAGAAAGCGATCGACAAAACGCGGCGCGTCCAGGGGAACGAATTGATGGATGGTGCCCGGCGGCAAGCGCTGCTCGGCGAGCGCCGCCGAGGTGACGGTGCCGGACGTCATGAGCACGGCGAAGTTCCTGGCGCGCAAGCGTTCGATCAGCGGGATCACCGCCAGCATTTCACCGACGCTGGCGCCATGGAGCCACACCAGCGGGCCGGCCGGACGCGGTTGGCTGGCGCGGCCGTAGCGCTCGGCCAACCGGGCGGGGTTTTCCTTGCCGCGTTTTTTGCGCCAGGCCAAAAGCTGCGATGCCACGGCCGGCGCAGCCACCATCGACGCCAGCCGATAGCAGCGCAGCGCGAGCGGCAGACGGTCGCGCACGCTCAATCCCCCCGTTGCGGCTGCCGGCATACTCTACTTCCTTGCCGCATCGCCGCGCTCACTCGCCCCCCACCATTCTTGCACGAAATACTCTAAACTCATGCGTCATCTTTTAGCGGCGCGGCGCCGGACCTTCCGGCTCCAGCAGCCGATGCAGATGCACGATGAAATAGCGAATCTCCGCGTTGTCGACCGTGCCTTGTGCCTTGGCCTTCCACGCCGCGTAAGCGCTCGCATAGTTTGGATAGACGCCGACTATATCAAGTTGAGCGAGATCCTTGAATTGGGTTGCCGCAACATTGCTGAGTTCGCCGCCGAAGACGAGATGCAGCAGTTGTTTTGCTGGTTGGGTGGGGACGTCCGACATGACACTCGCTCCGCGATTTCGCGAATTATAAAGAGGCGAGGCGTTCATCCCCAAAGAGTTCGACGAATGCCGCATGCCTGTCCCGGCCGGCTGCGACCAGCATCCCGTGCCGAGGTACGGGACGGTTATAAATGACGGCGCCGCCGCCGATAGACGTCAGCACACCACCCGCTTCTTGCACCACAAGATCGGCCGCTGCAAGGTCCCAATCGTGGCTGTCGGCGCCGGCAATAGCCACGTCGCAAGCGCCTTGCGCGACGCGCGCGAGCCGCAGCGCCAGCGAACGCAGACGCGGCATGACGGTAAAGGGCGGCGCCACGGCGGCAAGCTTTTCCAGGAAGCTGCGCGGACCGGCGATGCGGATGTCGGCGAGCGCGGCGCCGGGCGTGGTGGAGATGGCAGTGCCATTGCAGGTGGCGCCGCGATTGGCGACGGCGCTGAAGAATTCGTCGGTGACCGGCGCGTACAGGCAGGCGGCGATCGGCCGCCCGCTGTCGACCAACGCGGCGGAGACCATCCAGTCTGGACCGCCGGCGAGATAAGCGCGGGTGCCGTCGATCGGATCGACGATCCATACATAGCGCGCGGCAAGCCGCACCGGATCATCGACGCTTTCCTCCGACAACCAGGCGATGTCGTTGCCGGTCGCGGTCAGGCGCTCGCGTAACAGCCGGTCGACGGCCACGTCGGCGTCGCTGACCGGCGACGATTCGCCCTTGGTCCAGCTGTTGATCGGGCTTCCGAACATCGACAGCGCGAGGGCACCGGCCTCGCGGACACACGCTTTAAGTTGCGCGGCCGCCGCGTCCACGTTGACGGCCTCAGTGGCCGGCAACGGTCATGCCCTCAAGGCGGATTGTCGGCGCATTAGTGCCATATCGGAACACAAGATCATTCGCCGGTACGAGCGTTGCGAACATTTCGAACAGATGTCCGGCGATCGTGACCTCGCTGACCGGATACGTGCACTTGCCGTTCTCGATCCAAAAGCCGGACGCACCGCGGCTGTAATCACCGGTCACCAGATTGACGCCCATACCGATCATGTCGGTGACGAAAAATCCGTCCTCGATATCGGCGATGAGTTCTTCGGGGCTCTTATCGCCGGGCGCAAGATGAAGATTGCTCGGCGCGGGCGACGGCGTCGACGAGACGCCGCGCTGCGCGTGCCCCGTGGTTTGCAGGCCGAGTTCGCGCGCGGTGGCACAATCGAGGAGCCAGGTCTTGAGCACGCCATCCTCGACCAGCTTGCGTTTTTGTCCGGCGATTCCTTCCGCATCGAACGGGCGCGAGCGCAGGCCGCGCGGCCGCAGCGGATCGTCGACGATATGGATGCCGGAAGCAAAAATCTTTTCGCCGAGCCTTTCGCGCAGGAAGCTCGTCTTGCGCGCAATCGAGCTGCCGTTGGACGCGCTAGCGAGATGTCCGACCAGCGATCCGGAAATTCTGGAATCGAACACCACGGGCACGCGGCGCGTCGCCACCTTGCGCGGATTGAGTCGCTTGACGGCGCGCTCGCCGGCGCGGCGTCCAATCGTCTCGGCGTTTTCCAGGTCGGCGGCGTGGAGCGTAGAGGTGAAATCGTAATCGCGTTCCATGCCGGTGCCGTTGCCGGCGATCGCGGTCATGGCAATGCCTTGGCGTGAGGCGATGGTGGCGCCATGAAAGCCGTGGCTTGTCACCAGCACGAATCCGCCGATCCCGGCCGAGGCCGAGGCGCCGCCCGATTTGGTGACGCCGGCAACCGATAGCCCCGCGGCTTCGGCTTCGCGCGCGCGCCCTTCGAGCACGTCGACGTCCGGCATGTCCGGATCGATCAGATCGAGCGAGGGGATTTGCTGCGCCAGTTGCGCAGCGTCGGCGAGCCCCGTGAACCGGTCTTCCGGTGCGGCGCGGGCCATGGCGACCGCCCGCTCGGCGAGCCCGGTAAATCCGTCAGCTTTCAGATCGTTGGTCGAAACGACCGCCTGTTTGTGGCCGACGATGACGCGCAGACCGAGGTCGTCGCCCTCGGACCGCTGCGATTCCTCGACTGCCCCGTCGCGTACCTCCACCGACAGCGATACCGCGCGCACCGCCAATGCGTCGGCCTGATCGGCACCGGCGCGGCGCGCGGCAGTAACGAGTTGTTCGGCAAGATCGGCGAGGTCGGACTGATCGAGAAGTGAATGCATTTAATCGTTGGTTTATGTGGGAGCGCAAACGAACACAAGGCCAGATGTAGCGGTTAGCCAACGCGTTTCAACCCGAGCTTGGACGCGCGCCGGGTGGTTTGCTGCGATAGTGGCAACGGCTCGTCAAGCATGCGGCGCATTCGGTCAACCGATACGCCCTCTTAACCAGGGATTTTAAGCCGATTGCGACCGCACTCTGGCATGGTCACGGCAACCGGGCGGCAACAGCCCGGCGGGACCCGGAGCGTGATCCATCGCGGTCAAGCTCCACCAGAATGTTAGAGCGGCAATCGATTCGATCCGAAACGATTGCCGATCTAAGTTTCGGGGCGTCAAATGGAAGCCGGCAGGATCGCTGCCGGGTCGAGCCGCACCTCGCGGCTCGACCCCTTTTCTTTGCCCGTGCGTTTCGAAGCCGCCGACGACGCGGCCGACGGGCATCGGCGCGTTGTCGATCTTCATCGCGAGCGCGTTGTGGTCCGCCGTTCGGTCCGTGGCATGCGCATGGCATTGAACATGCCGCTCACCGCTTTCCGCGGCGTGTCGATCCGATTGAGCGGCGAGGCCAATGAGCCGCCGACCTCCATCGCGGTGGTGCTTGAGCATGGCGATCCCTCGCTGTCGCTACCGCTGTTTAGCGCCGGCGCAACCGACGAAATCGTCGCCGAATGGCAGTCATGGGCGCGGGTGCTCGGCCTGCCGCTTCTGGTCGCCGAACGTGACGGCACGCTGTGCGAGCCGTTCGCGCGGCTCGGCGCGCTGCGAATCGAGGCGCCGACCTGGCGCCGCCGGCGGCGCAGCGCCATTGCGCGCCGGCGGCCCCGCATCCTGTTGCGCCGCCGCGTCAGCAAAATGTCGCACACGCCCGCGGTGCACCGCGGCGAGCGCGAGATCATCGCGCGCAACTAGTGGTCCGATTCTAACCTTCGCATCCGGGTTCGGCGGCTCTCATGCTAATGTTAGAATCAAAGGACCACTAGCAAATATCAGTGCTAGTGGAGCTTTGGATTTGACATTCGCTTCACGAACTACCCGCCAGGTGGGTAGCGAATGTCAAATCCGCTCCACTAGACCAGGCCGGTCGGCCGCGGCGCCATCTTTATTCGCCAATCACGCCATCGCCGCTTTGAGGTGTTCGACAAATGTCGCTGCCGCGATCGGCAGCACGCGCCCGCGTCGCGTCGCCAAAATGAGCTTTGCCTGCTGCAGCGGTGGATCCACGAGCGGGAGCGCAATCATGTCGCCGGGCGGGATGAGCGCCTCGCCCGGCTTGCGGAACTGAAAGCAGATTCCGCGATTCATCCGCGCGAAGGCCTTCATGGTCTCGACGGAGTTGCAAACCAGGCGCGGATCGAGGTCGAAAGAAGCTTGCGCCAAGACTTGCTCGATCAACGCGCGTCCAGCCAAGCTCGCATCGCCCAGCGCCAGCGGATAAGCGAGACAGTCGCGCAAGCGCAAATTACTGCGGCGGGCGAGCGGATGATCGCGGATCATCAGCACGCACAGCGCTTGATCGGCCGTGGCGACCACGGCTACGTGCTTTCGCGGCGGCGGATAATGGGTGAGAATCATATCAACCTGATCGGCGACCAGTACCGAGGTGAGTTCCTCGGGCGCGCCGATGCGGACATTAAAGCGGACATTTGGGTGCTCGGCCTGGAACTTGCTGATCGCCGTTGGCAACAGTTCGGTCGCGACCGACTCGACTGCCGCGATCCCGACCTGACCGCGCACCAAACCGCGCAGCTGCTCAACCTGCGATTCGACCGCCTTGAGTTCCGAAATCGCCTGCCGCGCGTAGGCGAGGAACACTTCGCCGGCCGCGGTCAGCCGCACGCCGCGCGGCAGGCGTTCGAACAGCGCGGTCCCAAGATCCAGTTCGAGATCGAGGATTTGCCGGTTGAGCGCCGATGAGGCGACGTTAAGCGCGTCCGCCGCCTTGCGGATCGAGCCGTGGCGTCCGACGGCGTCCACATAGACGAGAAGGCGGGGAGGGCGCAGCCGTTCCCGGTGGACGCCAATCCGCGCGGGAGGCTTTTGCGACGGCGATCGCGCGCGTAAGGCTCGCCGTGATTTGGCTTTTTCCAACGCCATTGCTCGTCACTCTAACGCATTTCACCACCAGTGAGCTGATTTTTCGCTCGCTGCGACCAGAATTTGCTTCTAGTCACGCTCACTGCAAGGCGCGTAGTGGACGGTGCCGGGCTCTTTTGGAGGAGGGCAGCCATCATGCGCTACCGAGCTGTGGCGTCGATCGTCATTCTGGCTTTGAGCAGTCTGTGCGCTACCGCCTATGCCGACGAGGCGGTCACGTTGCGCCTTAAATGGCTGAATCAGGCGCAGTTCGCCGGATTTTATGTGGCGCAGGAGAAGGGCTACTACAAATCCGAAGGGCTCGACGTGAACATCCAGCCCGGCGGGCCGGACTTTCCCGCCGTGCAGATGGTCACCGGCGGCAGTGAGCAGTTTGGCGTCACCGGGGCCGATCAGATTCTGATCGCGCGCAGCAAAGGTGTGCCGGTCGTGGCGCTCTCGGTCATCTACCGCCGCAATCCCTTCGTGCTGTTCTCGCTCGCCAAGAGCGGTATCAAGACGCCGGCCGATTATGTCGGCAAAAAAGTCGGCGTGAAGATCGGCGGCAACGAGGAGCTGATCTATCGCGCGGTGCTGGCTAAGGCCGGCGTCGACAAGGCCGAGCCGACGGAGATTCCGGTCAAATTCGATCTGACGCCGCTGCTCGCAGGCGCCGTTGACGTCTGGCCGGGTTACCTCATCAACGAAGTCCTGGCGGCGAAGGAAAAAGGCTTCGACGTCAACATCGTCTATCCAGCCGATTACGGCATCGACCTCTACGCCGACACGCTGTTCACCACGGAAAAGATGCTCAAGGAAAAGCCGGAGCTGGTGAAGAAATTCGTCGCGGCGACGCTGAAGGGCTGGAACACGGCGATCGCGGCGCCGGAGGAGGCGGCCAAGATCACCGTCAAATACGGCGACAAGCTGAACTACGATCACGAACTCGCCATGATGAAAGCGAGCGTGCCGCTGTTGAAGCCGGACGACAAGCCGGTCGGCTATATGAACGAGGCAGGCTGGGAATCGGCGCAGAAGCTTCTGTTGGGAGCGGAGTTTCAGAAGCAGCCCGTCGAGGTCGCCAAAGCCTTCACCACGCAAGCGATGCCGTGATTGCATCCATGAATGCGATCGTCTTGACGGATCGGCTGACCGCTACCCCGGCTGCGCCTTGCGACCCCGTACTTTCGATCGCCGATGTTAGCGTGCGCTTTGGCGACGTGGTGGCGGTCGACAAACTCAGCCTGACGGTCAGGCGCGGCGAATTCGTTTCGCTGCTCGGACCGTCGGGATGCGGCAAGTCGACTTTGCTCAAGGCGATCGCAGGTTTGGTAAGCTTGACCGGTGGACAAATCCAACGGTCGGATTCGGATTTGCGCGTCGGCTTCATGTTCCAGAAGCCGCTGCTGCTACCGTGGCGCAGCACGCTCGACAACGCGCTGTTGCCGATCGAAATCCAGCGCGGCGGCAACGTCGTCGACGCAGTCGAGCGTCGGAACGCGTTGCGCATGCTCGATCTGGTCCGACTGGGCGATTTTGCGAAAGCCTATCCCCACCAATTGTCGGGCGGCATGCAGCAGCGTGCCGCCTTGGCGCGGGCATTGATGTGCGATCCCGATATTCTCCTTCTCGATGAGCCGTTTGGCGCGCTCGACGAACTGACCCGCGACACCCTCAACGAAGAGCTCATCCGCATCTGGCAGAGCAAACAAACGCGGTTGAACACGGTGCTGATGGTGACGCATTCCATTCCCGAAGCGGTCACCATGTCAGACCGGGTGGTCGTGCTGTCGAAGCGGCCGGCGTCTTTGATCGAGGACGTTGGCGTGACCGGTGCACGGCCGCGCGCTCCCGAAGATGGTGATACGGCGGCAATCATCCGCCGCATCCGAATGATGGTCAGGAGCGAGCGGTGACGTCGCGGGTGCTGCCGCCTTTGGCATTCGGCTTGGTGTTGCTAGTCGCCTGGCAGGCGATCGTGACCGTCCTGCAGATTCCGGAATATTTACTGCCGTCACCGACGGCGATCTTGGCGACCGTCGACCGTTCGCTGGCGGCCTCGTTCACGGTCACGTTCATCGAAGCGCTGGCCGGTTTCCTCATAGCCAGCGTGCTCGCCTTTGCCGTTGCCACGCTGTTCGTGCGCTTTCACACCCTCGAAGAGGGACTTTTTCCCATCGCGATTGCGGTGAAGACCACGCCGATCGTGGCGATAGCGCCGCTGTTGGTGATCTGGCTCGGCACCGGGTGGTGGTCGAAGATCGTGGCGGCGATCCTGATTTGCTTTTTCCCGGTGCTGGTGAACACGGTTAAGGGCCTCAAAGCCGCGGACGCAGAATACCGCGAGTTGTTCGAGACGCTGGGGGCGACGCAGGCGCAGGAATTCCGCAAGCTGCGCGTTCCCTATTGTCTGCCGTATCTGTTCTCGGCACTGAAAATCTCGTCGTCGCTCGCCGTGGTCGGCGCCATCGTCGGCGAATTTGTCGGCGCCACCAAGGGGCTCGGCTACCTCATCATGATTTCGTCGGCGCATCTGGAGACGGCGACGCTGTTTTCGGCGATCTTCGCTGCGGCTGTTGCCGGCACAGCGATGTTCTACGTCATCAGCTTTACCGAGCGCCGCCTGATCTTCTGGTCAAGCGGCGAGGCGGATTGATCCATGCGGGCGATATCCGTTGACGTGATTCGGATTCCGACCAAGGGCCCGGGTGACGTGTCGGGACTGATGCGGTTGATCGACACCGGTAAGGTCGCCCCGGCGTCGATCCTCGCCGTGCTCGGCAAGACCGAAGGCAACGGCGGGGTCAATGATTTTACCCGTGAATATGCCGTGGCGGCGCTGTGCGATGCCTTGTCGCCGCATCTCGGTGTGCCGCCGCACGCCGTCGAGGGCAGGATTGCTTTCGTCATGTCGGGCGGCACCGAGGGCGTGCTGTCGCCGCACCTGACCGTGTTTGCACGACATGTCGCGAACGGGGCCGGCGATGGAGCGGGCGACAAGCGCCTGAGCGTCGGCATCGCCCACACACGCGATTTTTTGCCGGAAGAGATCGGTCGCAAAGTCCAGATCACCGAGACGGTGAAAGCGGTTCATCAGGCCATGCGCGATGCCGGCATCGACGATCCGCGCGACGTCCACTTCGTGCAAATCAAGTGCCCGCTGTTGACCAGCGAGCGCATTGAATCGGCCTTGCACCGCGGGCAAAAGACGGTCACTGGCAGCGGGTATTCGTCGATGGGCTATTCGCGCGGCGCCTCCGCGCTCGGCGTCGCGCAGGCGCTGGGCGAGATCGAGGACGTCGAGGAAGACCGGATATTGAAAGACTGGGGTTTATTTTCCTCGGTGGCGTCCTCTTCGGCCGGCATCGAGTTGATGCACAATGTGGTGATTGTGATGGGCAACTCGCATTGGTCGACGAGTCCGTTCGTGATCGGCCACGCCGTCATGCGCGACTCGATCGATCTTTCCGCCGTGATCGAGGCATTCAAGGGCGTCGGACTCGGTATTACCGATGCGCAGGCGAACGGCCGGCTGGTCAATATCTTCGCCAAAGCGGAAGCCTCTCCCGATGGCTGCGTCCGTGGCTTCCGTCACACCATGCTCGATGACTCCGACGTCGGCTCGACCCGCCATGCCCGCGCCGCGGTCGGTGGATTGATCAGCGGCTTGTCCGGCACCGGCGCCGTTTACGTGTCCGGTGGCGCCGAGCACCAGGGACCGCCGGGCGGCGGGCCGGTCGCGGTTATCGCGCGGGTGTAGACGCGCTCGTCCAAAGCGGCGGCAGCTTCAGTCCGCCATCCCCAGCAACACGCCGCCGTCGATGACGATCTGCGAGCCGGTGACGTAACTCGACGCCGGGGACGCCAGGTAGAGCGCTAGCCCCTGCATTTCGTCGGTGGAAGCGAGCCGGTGCATGGGCACGAATTTGGCGAACGCCGCGACCGCGACTGGATCGCGCATGTGGCCGCCGGCGATGTTGGTAACAAACGGGCCCGGCGCGACGGCATTGACCAGGATGTTGTATTTGGCGAGTTCCAGCGCCGCTTGACGCACGAGATGCGCGGCGGCGGCCTTCGCCGGCATGTAGGGCATGCCAACAATCGACTCGCTGCGAATGCCCGCAACCGAGGTCGTGACGATGATGCGCCCGCCCTTGGCGTTCTTTTTCATGTGCGGGATGCAGGCCTTGATCGTGGTGAAGACCGACGTGAGATTGGTCTCGATCACCAGGTCCCAGCGTTCGTCGGAGACGTTTTCGAACGAGCCCTCGAAGGTTCGCTCGCCGGTCATTCCGATAAAGCCCGGCGGGGAATCGATGCCGACATTGGCAAAGGCGACGTCGAGCTTGCCGTAGTGGCCGGCAGCCTTATCGACCGCGGCGCGCAACGCCGCGCGGTCGGTGACGTCAACCGCCTGGCCCCGCACATCGCCGCCGGCGTCGCTAAGCCTTTTGACTTGCGCCGCGAGCGACTTAGCATCCCTGTCGAGCAAGGTCACGCGTGCGCCGTTGTCGGCCATCGCTTCGGCATAGGACAGCCCGATGCCGCTTGCCGCTCCGGTCACGACGGTGGCTAGGCCGCGCACGTCGAATAATTGTGCCGCTTTCAATTCGTTCCTCTCGCATTTTCATCTTGTCGCAACAAGGATAACACCGTCGCATGCATGGGCGCGAGGCCGTCGCCGACCGCCGCAACCTGACGAGCGTGATTAAAGCAGTTAGAGTTGCGGCGTCTTGTCGCCGTTTGCCCGGAGGCTGCTGCGCAGCGCTGCGCGATACTCACGCGGCGGCATGCCGAACGCTTCCTTATAACGCCGGCTGAAATGGCCGAAGTCGGCGAATCCGCAGGCCAGCGCGATTTGCGCGATGCTGTCGCCGGCACGCAGCGGATCGGCCAAATCGCGCCGGCTCTTTTCCAGACGCCGCGTCCAGATCCAATCGCTCACCGTTGTTTGCTCGGCCTGAAACAGATCCTGCAAATAGCGCGGCGAAATGCACATCAGCGCTGCTATCCTTTCGGTATTGAGCGTGTGATCGTGCAGGTTGGCTTCGATGACCGCTTTGGCGCGGAAGGTTAGCGCAATGCGTGCGGCGCTTTGACCCTCGAGGCTGTCGCTGATCTGCTCCCCCAGTGCCGCGGTAACGAGCGACAGGCAAGTTTCTGAAAGCCGGCTCGCGGTCGCCGGCGCCACCTCCGACATAATTGCGGCGGTGTGGCGCACGAACGGCAGGACCAGCGAGCCGACCGGACTTACGGAGGGGACCCGGCGCGCCGTCCAGGTCTCGGTGCGGCCGATGCGGCGCACCATCGCCTCGCGCGGCAGGTGCAGCACGAGTTGCTCGAACGCGGAGTTGAAACGCAGGGTGTAGGGTCGCGTCGAATCGTAGCAGGCAAAATCCCCCGGTTCGAGTGAGGCCTCGCGGCCGTCCTGGATGACTGATCCGATCCCGCTCACCTGCAGGCTGATGAGCATGACCTCTTCCCGAGCGCGGCGGATGCGGGTGCGGGTGCGTCTTACGGTCTGTTCCTCGGATCGCACCTGGGAAAAGTGCACGCCCTCCCAGGCGGTGGTCACGAGCTCGCCAAAAAACGGGCGGTCCTGCCGCACTTGGCAATCGAGTTCGACAAAGGTGTCGCAGACGGCGTCCTGCCAGAACTGAGCGCGTTTGCGCTCAACGACCTCTTTTGTTGTCAGGACGGTTCTCATGGACCGCATCCGTGATGCGAGCAGCCCGGCGTATTCACGCTACCACGATATTGCAGCGGCATGAAACGCGTCTTTAGGGCGATTGCGCCTACAGCCAATTTTTATTGCGCCGCCAGCCAAGAAAACTTCGGGCGGTGCTTTATCCTCCGTATCGTCAGTTGGCTGTAACGAGCCGACGCAGACGCAATAACGATGGCCCACAAGCAGGCGGCTGCCGGTCCAGCTTTCAGGCCGGCCGAGGAGGGGATCATGGCTCCAACGCATCCAAAGTTCAAAGTTGCCGCCGTGCAAGCAGTGCCGGCATTTCTCGATCTCGAAGGCTCGATCGAGAAGGCGATCCGCCTGATCGACGAGGCCGGCGCCAACGGCGCCCGGCTCATCGCATTTCCGGAAACGTTCATTCCCGGCTATCCGTGGTGGATTTGGCTCGGCGCGCCGGCCTGGGCGATCATGCGCGGCTTCGTCTCGCGCTATTTCGACAATTCGTTGCAATACGACACGCCGGAGGCGGATCGATTGCGGGCGGCGGCGAAGCGCAATGATATGTTCGTCGTGCTCGGTCTGTCCGAACGCGATGGCGGCAGCCTTTACATCGCACAGTGGATCATCGGGCCCGATGGGGAAACCATCGCCAAGCGCCGCAAGCTAAAACCGACCCACGCCGAGCGCACTGTGTTCGGCGAAGGCGACGGCTCGCACCTTGCGGTTCATGATCTCGATATCGGACGCCTCGGCGCGCTATGCTGCTGGGAACACCTGCAGCCGCTGTCCAAATACGCTATGTATGCGCAGAACGAGCAGGTCCACGTCGCGGCTTGGCCGAGCTTCTCGCTCTACGATCCTTTTGCGCATGCCCTCGGCGCCGAGGTCAACAACGCCGCCAGCAAAATCTACGCGGTCGAGGGCTCGTGCTTTGTCATCGCGCCGTGTGCCACCGTTTCGCAGGCTATGGTCGACGAATTGTGCGACACGCCCGAAAAGCATCAGTTCCTGCATGCCGGCGGCGGTTTCGCGGTGATCTACGGCCCCGATGGCGCACCGCTCGCCAAATCGTTGCCACCCGATCAAGAAGGACTGCTTTATGCCGATATCGATCTCGGCATGATCTCCGTGGCGAAAGCGACCGCCGATCCGGCGGGACATTATGCGCGCCCCGATGTGACACGGCTCTTGTTCAACAATCGACCCGCGCACCGCGTCGAGACCATGGCATTGCCGATAGATCAGGAAACGGACGCCGCTGGCACCGCAAAGCCGGTTCCGAAGCCGTTTACGGCGCCGACCTTACTATCGGCGCAAGCGGCGGAGTGAAGCCACTTTGGAATCGGCAATCCCTTCGCATCTAAAAGTCCGGCGCACCCGCCACCGCCGGGTGCCCGACGACTATCAGCCGCCTTACCCGGCGTTCGTCGCCCGCCACGGTCATGCGACGAAGCAGGTGGTCATGGCGTATTTCGGCGCTCAGTGCGCAAGCGCCGCGCCGCCGCCAGCGCTCGCCCGCGCGCTCGACTGGATTGCCGAACGCTTCGCCGATGCAAACGGTCCGCGGCATTGGGATCGCGCCGTCTATGTCGATGAAGCGGGATTTCCTACGACCGTATCCGTCGCCTATTGGGACGATCAAAGCGCTTTCGATGCCTGGTTTTCGCAGGCCCGCAGTGGCTGGACCGGCGGGAAAATTGAATTCGCCGGCGTCGGTACGTTCGTCGAGGCCTTGAGTCCCGCGGTTGACCGTTACGAGACACTGTTTTCTTCGCTCGGCCGGCCCGAGGGTGTCGCCGTGCTTGCCGACGGCTTGAGCGGCGACGTGATGGAGCACGCCTATTGGGGCGGCATGCGCGATCGCATCCCCGCGTCGCAGATCAGCGACATGGCACCCGTCGGAGCGCCCGGCCTCATTTGCGATGGTTCGGTTGCACGGGTGAAACCGCACGAGAACATTTGCCTGATCCGTTCCGGTCAGGATTGGGGCGACACCGATGCCGCCGAGCGCAAAATGTATCTGGACGATGTCGAGCCGGTGCTGCGCACCGGTATGGATTTTTTGCGCGATGACGGTCTCGCCGTTGGTTGTTTTGCCAATCGCTACATGACCGTTCTCGACCGTGCCGGAAAGCCCACGGAAAAGACCTACGGCATGAGCTGGTGGAAAAGCCTGGCGGCGCTTGAGCGCTGGTCAGAATCGCATCCGACCCACGTTCGCATTTTTGGCGCGGCGATGGCGTACCTATCCAAACTCGGTCCTGCAGCCAAGCTTCGGCTTTATCATGAGGTCACCGTGGCTTGCGCCGCCGAGCAGTTCTTTGAATACCGCAATTGCCACGACAAGACCGGCATGCTGCGGGCTGTCGTTTAAGCCACTCTGCGTCGCCTAATTCTTACGCACCTTGTTCTGATCGTTCGCCTATCGAACATGATGTATCTATTTGCAAACAATACTTCGCGGCGGCACGAGCGGGTGATAAGTTGCGCGTGTAACTGGAGTGCGGCCGAGCAAAGCGCCGCGCAAAAATGGGGGAGGAACTCGATGCGACGGATGGTGTTCGCGGTGCTGGTCTTGGCGTTAGCCGGGCTTGCATCCTCGCTGGCGGTACAGCCGGCGTCGGCGGCGGAGCCGAAATGCGGCTTGAGTAACGGCAAAGCAGCGAGCGGCGCGCCGATCGAAATCGGCGCGGTGGTCGGCAAAACCGGCCCGGCCGACTTCAGCGGTTCGGCGCAAGCCGCGGCCGCCTATTTCGCCTGCGTCAATGCCAACGGCGGCATCAACGGCCGCCCGATCCACTACAGCGTCGAAGACGACCGGTGGAATCCGGAAACCGCGGTGCAGGTCGCCGCCAAGCTTGTCAACGACGTCAAGGTCGTCGGCATGGTCGGCAATTCGAGCTTCGTCGAATGCGCCTCCAATGCCAAATTCTATGAGACCGCCAATGTTCTGGTGATCGCCGGCGTCGGCGTGCCGCGCGATTGCTTCCACGCCAAGAACATTGCGCCGACCAACGGCGGTCCGCGTATGAGCAACATCGGCGCCGCACAATACATGCACGACGATTTGCACGTTAAGCGCCTGGTGTGCATTGGTCCGAATATTCCGAATGTTGGCGACTGGTCATGCGGCGGCATCGAAGCCTACGGCAAGAGCGTCGGCATGGACGTGAAGACCATTCTGTTCGATCCGGGCTCGTTGGACGCGACCTCGCTTATCCTGCAAGCCATGGCATTTCAGCCTGACGCGATCGACTTCAACACGCCGAAGGAAGTGGGTATCCCGCTTTATGCCGCGGCCGAGCAGCAGGATTTGGGCGGCAAGGTCTACATCACCGCGCCGACGTCGCACTACGACGCCAGCGTGCCGAAAGCGATCGGTCCGTACTGGAGCAAAGGCGGCCGCGTGTTCATCCAGCTCGAACTGGAGCCGCTCGATAAGCACGGCGGCGACATCGACAACTGGCACGCCGTCCTCGACAAATACGGCAAGCCTTCCGATCAGCGAAACACCTTCTCGCAAGCCGGCTACCTTGCCGCGCTGGCGGCGACCAACGCCCTGCTGAAATTGGACCCCGCCAAGATCGACCGCGCCTCGACGGCCGAAGCATTCCGTAACATCAAGGATCTGAAGACCGACGTGTCTTGCGGCCCTTGGTACTTCGGCCCGGGTGACGAGCATAATGCGATCCACGCCGGGTCGGTTGCCGAAATCAAGGACGGCGCGTTCGTCACGCGGCGGTCTTGCTTTGCGGTACTCGATCCGGATTATGCCGGTATCCTCAAGATGGAAAAAGAATTGCATCTTGCGGACTAACGGAAGGCTTACCACAGGTAAGTCTGTGTAATGCCTAACCTCAGCCCTTTCGTCGTATCGGGGCTCTGCACCGGCGCGGTCTACGTCCTCGCCGGTGTAGGCCTCGTCGTGCTCTACCGCGCGTCCGGTGTTCTAAACTTGGCACAGGGCGCCCTCGGCGCCCTGTGCGCATTGCTGGCGTGGCAGATTGCCGAAGCTGGAGCGCCGGAATGGGTTGGGTGGATCGCCGGCGTGGCGGCGGCCACCGCGCTGGCGCTGTTCTACGGCCGGGTCATCGCACCGCGGCTTGCGCACTCCGATCCGATCGTGCGGGCGGTGGCGACGCTCGGCTTCGCGCTGGTTGTGCTCGGCTTCTGCGAGTTCTTCTGGGGCGAATGGCCGCGCAGCCTGCGGCTGCCTACCGACGGCTATGCCCTTAGCGTTCTCGGCGTTCGTGTCACAGCCACGCGTGGGATCGCTTTTTGTCTTGGCGTCGTAGTGACGCTCGGCATGATCGTGTTTCTCAACCGCAGCCGGCTCGGTTTGTCGATGCGAGCGCTCGCCAATGATCGCGAGATCAGCGGCCTGATCGGTGTGCCAGTGTTGCGGGTCGATGCCTGGGCGTGGGTGATTTCCGGCGTGCTGTCCGGAATCTCCGGAATCTTTCTCGCCAACATGGTCAAGTTGCAGGCGATCCCGCTGACCTATCTGGTCGTTCCCGCCGTGGCCGCGGCGATTCTCGGCCGGCTCACCTCGCTCACGGCAGTCATCGTCGGCGGCCTCGCGATCGGCGTGCTTGAAGCGATTGCCACGCCGTTTCCCGAGGTTGCCGCGTATCGTTCGGCGACGCCGTTTATTTTCGCCGGCGCCGTGCTGCTGTGGTATCAGCGCGGCGGCCTGATGCTGAGCCGCATCGATCAATTCCGCTCCGTTCCAACGAGCTTCGAAGCTACCGGTACGCTTTGGCAGCAGCTTCGCGTCGGTCTCGCTGTCGCCGCGGTCGCCGCCATTGCGTTGCCCTATGTGGCTTCAGCCTATTGGCTAAAGACGTCCACCTCGGTCGTCATCATCGGGCTTTGCAGCCTGAGTGTTGCAGTACTTTACGCGCAGCTTGGCATGGTGTCGCTGTGCCAATACGCGTTGTTCGGCGTCGGCGGCTGGGTGGCGCTGCGCCTTTATCACGGCTTCCACATTCCATTTGAAATTGATCTGCTCGCCGGTGGCATCGCCGCCTCGGTTTTCGGCGTGATATTCGGACTGCCGGCGCTGCGCATGCGCGGGCTTTACTTCGCGCTGATCACTTTGATGATCGCCGGCGCCTTTCAAGTCTTCATCAGCGCCATCGGCTTTCCCGACGGCGGTCCCGGCTGGTCCGGAAAGATTTACGCCGGCGCGCGGCAATTCATGCCGCATCCGCCGATCGCGGTGAGCGACGCTGCTTATTTCCGCTACGTCGTCGTCGTGGTCGCGCTCGGCTTTTTGATTGTGATGTTGATCGAGCGAACGCGGGCCGGCCGTGCTTGGGCCTTGATTCGGCGCAGCGAACCGGTCGCCGTTGCCATGGGCGTCAACATCGTCGCCTACAAGGTCGTGGCGTTTGCGATCGCCGGCTTTTTGGCCGGCGTGTCCGGGGCGCTGATGGCGGCCAATGTCGGGCAACTCGACGGCCGCGCGTTTCCGGCCAGCGAATCGATCATGATGTTCGCGCTCACGGTGATCGGCGGCGCCTTTCATTGGTCCGGTCCGATCTTCGCCGGCTTGTTGCTGCGCGCGGTTCCGAGCCTGCTCACCGATTGGCACGTCGACGGTAATCTGGCGATCATGGTGTTCGGTGCCGGGCTCCTGCACGCGCTGATTACCGCGCCCACGGGTGTGTCCGGCCAGGTCGTCGCGCTCAGCCGCCTCATCGCCGCGAAATTCTCGGCAGCCATGCCGCGGATCATGGAGCGCAAGCTGTGATCGAGATCCGCGATCTGACGGTGGAGTTCGGCGGTGTGCGCGGCCTCAATCATTTGAGCGCCGAGATCGGCGCCAAGATTACCGGGCTGGTCGGCCCGAACGGCGCCGGCAAAACCACGCTGCTCAACGTCATGAGCGGCTTCGTGCGGCGTTCGACCGGAACGGTCAAGCTCGACGGCGAGGAGTTGCTGCGCATTCCGATGAACCGGCGTGCGGCTTTCGGCCTGCGGCGCACATTCCAGACCGAGCAGGTCGTCGAGAACCTGACCGTTTGGAACAATATCGCCGCCGCGCTCGACAACATCCCGCGCCGCGGCCGGCCGCGCCACGACCTGATCGCTGAAGCCCTTGACTATGTGGGCATGCGCCGGCACGTCGATCGCGTCGGCGCCTCGTTGAATGCAAGCGAGCGCCGCCTGGTCGAGATTGCGCGCTGCATTCTGGCGTGGCCGCGCGTGGTGATGATGGACGAACCCGGCGCCGGCTTGAGCGAAAGCGAAGCCGAACACTTGCAAAAAGTCATCGTCGGCATTCCCGATTTTTGCGGTGCTCAGGTTCTCCTCGTCGACCACGACGTCGATCTGATCTCGACGATCTGCCACGAAACGTTGGTGCTCGATTTCGGCTCCAAAATCGCCTTCGGCCCGACGGCCGACGTGCTCAAGGATCCGAAAGTCCGCGCCGCTTACCTAGGTACGCTGACGGAGGAGGCGGCATGACGGAGAGCCTGACCGTTTCCAACCTGACCGTCGCCCGCGGCGGCAAGCAGGTCATCCACGGCGTAAGCATCGAGATCCTGCCCGGCAAGATCGCGGCGCTGCTTGGCGCCAACGGCGCCGGCAAAAGCTCGCTCGTGCTCGCGATCGCCAGCGCTCTGCCGATTACCGGCGGCCAGGTCGTGTTGGATGGCAAACCGATCAACGGCCTGCGGCCTGAATATGTGCGCCGCCTCGGGGTGGTGGCGGTGCCCGAAGGCCACCAGGTGCTGACCGACCTCACGGTCGAGGAGAATCTGCGCGTCGCCGGCACGGCGCTGCGCCGCCGTGAGCTCGATCAAGCCGTCGAACGCGCCATGGAGACCTTTCCCGAGCTGAAACCGCGCTACGGCGTCCGCGCCGGCGCATTGTCCGGCGGTCAGCAACAGATGCTGGTTCTCGGGCAGGCGATCGTCAGCCAGCCGCGTTACATCCTCGCCGACGAGCTTTCCTTCGGACTTGCGCCGATGATCGTGGCGAGACTGATTCCGGTGCTCGAGGCTTTCGCCGCCAATGGGGTCGGCGTCTTGTTGATCGAGCAGTTCACCCATATCGCGCTCCGCATTGCCCAGCATGTCTACGTGATGGAGCGCGGGCGGATTCGCTTCTCGGGCGAGCCAGAGGCGCTGCGGCAAAATCCGGACATCTTGCACAGCGCGTATCTTGCCGCGTGACATCGGGAGTTCGACGATGAGCCGCTTTGCCGATCGCAGCATTCTGGTCACCGGCGCCGGCTCCGGCATCGGCCGGGCGACGGCAGTGCTCTTTGCCGCCGAGGGCGGACGCGTCGCAGCCGTCGATCAGAACGAAGCGGATGGGGAAAAGACCGCGGCTATGATCAATGACGCCGGCGGCGAAGCCATCGCCATCGCCGCCGACGTCAGCCGCGACGCCGATTGCCGCCGCATGGTCGAGCGTACGGTTTCCGCTTTTGGCCGCATCAACGTCGCCTTCAACAACGCGGGCGTCGGCGCCAGCGGCTTTGCTATGGCCGACGAGGAAGAGGTCACCTGGGATCGGCTCATCGACGTCAACCTCAAAGGCGTGTTTCTGTCGATGAAATACGAGATACCGGCAATGATCGCGGCCGGCGGCGGCGCCATCGTCAATACCGCTTCGGTCGCCGGTCTCGTCGGCGAGCGCGGCATCGCCGTCTACTCCGCCAGCAAACACGGCGTCGTCGGGCTCACCAGGACGGCGGCGCTCGACTATATCGGCCAGGGCATCCGTATCAATGCGGTTTGCCCGGGTGCGACGCGCACCCCGATCCTGGCGGCCTGGTTTCAGGATCCGAAGGTCGAGGCCTTCGTGTCGTCGCGTCATCCGATCGGTCGCATCGCCGAACCGGAAGAGATCGGCCGCGCGGTATTGTTTCTGGCTTCCGACGACGCGTCGTTCGTGGTCGGTCAGGCCCTCGCGGTCGACGGCGGCCTGACCGCACAGTAGCGTTAGTAACCGCAACTTACGCCAAACTGTGCGCCACCGCGTCAAGGACCAATCCGGCGAACAGGATCAGACCGGCGTCGCGGTTGGATTTAAATAGCGCCAGGCAGCGGTCGGGGTCGGCGATATCGAGCCGCGCGATTTGCCAGCCCAGATGCGCGGCAAAGCCGAGCAAGCCAAGCGCAAAGACAAATCCGCCGCCGGCCAACGCGCCCGCCGCGCCGATCAAAATGACAGCCAGGCCGTAGAATAAAGCGAGCATCGGCTTGGTGCGCGCGCCGAACAACAGTGCGGTCGATTTGATGCCGATCAGGGCATCGTCGTCGCGATCCTGATGCGCGTAAATGGTGTCGTAGCCGACAACCCAGGCGATCGAACCAGCGTAGAGCAAAAGCGCCGGCGCATCGAGCCGACCGAAAGCGGCGGCCCAGCCCATCAGCGCCCCCCACGAGAAGGCGAGACCGAGCACGGTCTGCGGCCAGTAGGTGACCCGCTTCATGAACGGATAGACGGCGACGATCGCGAGCGAAGCGATCCCCAGCGCGATCGTGAACGCATTAAACGACATCAGCACGGCAAAGCCGATCAGCGCCTGCAGGAGCAGAAAGACGGCGGCCTGCGTGACCGTGACTTGGCCCGAGGGGATCGGCCGCGAGCGCGTGCGCTCAACGCTGGCGTCAAGGTCGCGATCGACGATGTCGTTCCAGGCGCAGCCGGCGCCGCGCATGGCGAACGCGCCGACGAAAAACAGCGCCAGATGCAAGATGTTCGGCGCGGTTTTGTGGGCAGCGACGGTCGCCAGCGCCGTCGACCACCAGCACGGCAGCAGCAACAGCCACGCGCCGATGGGGCGATCAAGGCGCGCCAGCCGCAGATACGGACGCAGCCAAACCGGAGCCAGCGTGTCGACCCAATTGCCGGTCGCGTCGGCGACCGAGCCCGCCGGCCGGCTCATTTTGCCAACGGATTGCCATTGAGCGAGTCAAGCGTACCGCGGCCAGTCTTGGTGTTGCCGGAGGTAGCCACCGAAGGCGTGCTGATCGCATCGCTAAGCGAGGGGGCTCGTGGTTTGGCGGCGGGCCCCTCTGTACAGGCCGCTGTCTTGAATTTCTCGGTATGCTCGTGATTGCCCTTGGCGGCCTTGATGGCCTCGTCAGGAATACCGCACCAGGTCTTGTTCTCTTCGAGAAACTTCACCACCATGGCTTCGGACGCGTAGAAGCGTGTCACCAGGCCGCAAATCTCTTTACGGTCGGCTTTGTGCTCGACTGCCGCGCGCACCGCCATCGCCTTTTTCTGGGCTTCGTCGCGGAGTTGGCCGAACGTACTGCATTGCGCCGCGCTTTGCGCCAAGACGGTTTGCGGAGCCGCCGCGATTGCAAAAACCGCGAGCGCCATGGCGACGCCACGCTTCATGGAAGGTCCTTTCCCCGGCTCCCGTGAGCTCGGGATTTTTACGCTTTGCGCCATTAAAAGGCTCGTTGATTTCGGCGACAAGGCGGCAGAACCTCGCCAAACTGCGCCTGCGACATTGGCGCACCCGCGTCAGGTGATACACGGAAGCTGCGCATTTCCGCAATGTTCCTCATCTCGCCCGTTTTTGCCCATGCCTGGTTATGATTTCCGCAGTCCGCGCCTCTTCGTCGAAGCGCCGCTCGCCGTGGGAGCGGAGGTGGCTCTTGACCAGAGTCAAGCGCATTATCTTGGCCATGTTCTGCGCCTGACTACGGGCAGCCAGGTCCTCGTCTTCAACGGCCGCGACGGCGAATGGAGCGCCGCTTTTGCCCCGCTCAAACGCGCGGCCGCCTTGCGTGTCGGCGTGAAGACCCGCGAGCAGACCTCGGCCGCGGATATGCACTATGTGTTTGCGCCGCTTAAGGCTGCACGGCTGGATTACATGGTTCAGAAGGCCGTGGAGATGGGCGTCTCGCGGCTGCAACCGGTGTTTACCCGCCACACTCAGGCCGCGCGCGTGAATTCCGGGCGCATGCGCGCCAACGCGATCGAGGCGGCCGAGCAATGCGGCGTTCTTGCGGTGCCGGACATCGCGCCGCCGATGGCATTTGGCGAATGGCTCGCCGGGCGCGATCGGGCCCGGCTCCTGGTCTTTTGCGACGAGGCGGCCGACGAGGCTAATCCGATTGCCGCGCTTACTGCGCTGCCGCCATCGCCGGTTGCGGTGTTGATCGGGCCGGAGGGCGGCTTTGCCGACGACGAGCGGGTGGCGTTACTTGAGGAGGCGAATATCGTTCGGCTTTCGCTCGGGCCGCGCATTCTGCGTGCCGATACCGCCGCAGTTGCGGCGCTGGCACTGGTGCAAGCTGCGATCGGCGATTGGCGGTGAAACGGTGGACTATCGATGAATGCCGACGGTCAATGAATCATATTGGGGCGGTCGATACAGACAAAGCCGACGTAATCCCCGTAAATGCGATGTACGCTGGTGATGTGCGAGAGGCGACCCCAGCGGGCGCACCAGTCCGCGGCCATCGCCTTGTAGACGCCCTTCTCCAGATCCGGCGTGTAAGCGATGATGCCCCCGGTATCGTTGCCGGTGAGTCCTGGGCCTGGTCCAAGGATAATGGCGCCGGCGAATGCCGAGCTGCAGCCGAACACCAGCGAAAGCACTGCAAGCGCGGATAAATGTCGACGCATCCCTCTGCTCCGTAACCCCGAACTGAAGGAAGCTTAGAAGCTTGCGGCGGGCTTGAAAAGCCCTTCGCGCGCGCCGCCCCGGGGCAATCGCATTTGCGATCGCGTGTGCGACATCTCACAACATCGAATAGGCGCTGGCCACCATGCCGACCGGCCGCTTGTCGGGCGCGCCAAGCAGCATGACCCGGCCAAAGCTGGTGTTGCGGCCGATCCGGACGACGCGGGCGTCTGCCAACACGTCAAACATCACCGGTCGTAAAAAGTGCGTCGTTTGATCGATGGTGCTCATCGGACGATAGCCGTTCCAGGCCGCTGAACACGCGATCACCATGGCTGTATCCGCGAGTGCCATCAGGGCCTGGCTGGAAACCGTTTCACCATCGCAGCAGATATTCTTCGAAAATGGCAACCGCACCACCGCGCCCGGCTGCCAGTCCGGCAGCGCGCCCGCGGGCCGAATGGTTTCCACGGTCTCCACCAGCAGCGCCAAATCCTGCACCCAGGGCGCAAAAATCTTGGTCATCAGCCGGCCGGCCGCCTGCAAATTGAACGCCGGCTCCGGTGTTACGAGTTGGTGTACCTCGCCCATGTCGCATTCCCCCGGAGGGTTACCCGCCCTCCCGCCCGCATCGTTGGAAAGTCTTCGACTTCGCCCCGCTGGTCCAAAACGCTGTTCTCTTCGCATTGCACGCCGCCACCACTCCCCGACGCAACGCCGGGCCGCAACAAGCAACAAATCACCGGTGATCGCTGAACGCCTGCGTTTCCCGACGAATCAGACGCAACAAGCGTACGAGCGTTACCACGGCGTGGCGATTTGGTCGCGCGTTGTCGTTACAAAAAAACCGTGGGCGAGCGCGACCGAATCAAAAATGCTTGCGGACCGGGAGATGGGTTACGTCGCGGCCGCCCGGCTTGTTTCTCGCCGACCGACCGTCGGCGACCCGCTCGCAAACCGTGGCCGGTTTGTCACGGGTCAGGCACCGCGGCTTTCGGCGGCCTTGGCAACCCTTGACCGGGAAGGGGCGGCGCGGCACGCTCATTTCCGTCGCTTGGCGCGAAGAGGGGCCGTGAGGCTTATAGGGGCATGTCGGGGCGGATTGCAGGTCTCCTATTAGGGCTGGTCGCGTGCTGCGCATCGGCTTCGCAGCTCGGCGCAGCAGGCTTGATTGAAAAGAACTTCTGGCTTTCCGGCCCGCGCTACGACCGCGACATACCCGGTTGCGACTATCGGCCGGCGCTCGACCGCATCATCGGCAATTTCCAAACCAAAGAGGCGCGGTTCTGGAACTCGCAGCTGCAGATCGTAGGCATTGAAAACATTCAGGAGACCGCCGTACTACCCTGGGCGGCGCAATCGGTTCCACGGCGGTTTTGCGATGGCACCGCAGTGATCAGCGACGGCACCAAGCACCCGATCTATTACTCGATCGCCGAAGACATGGGCATGATTGGCATGGACTGGGGCGTGAATTTTTGCGTGGTCGGGCTTGATCGGGAAGCGGCCTACGGACCGGGCTGCCGCGCCGCGCGACCTTAGAGCCCATCCGGGAAGTTTGGATTCATGATGAGGCGTTTGCAGCAAGGCGCCTGAGCATGATGCGGATCATGGCGAGGCGGACGAAGGCGGCGACGGTCATAGCGTAACGCTCGAAGT